>OBLR010000010.1_pt1 | contig 26057 bp, 19 predicted proteins | sample 1519891 | NCBI WGS metagenome assembly OBLR01 (sample SAMEA3113583, study PRJEB22503) | soil metagenome | reverse complement strand
GTGGTGTTCCTGGATCACAAAGGTGTTGTCGTCGCCCGACGGCAGTGAGCTGTCCGACGAGGGGACCGGCTCGGGCGTCTTCGCGGCGTCGCGCTTGCGGCGGTATGTCCCGAGCTTGTCATCCATGTTCAGGGAAGAGTGAGGATCTCGTGTCCGTCGTCGGTTACCAGGAGGGTGTGCTCGAACTGGGCGGTTCGCTTGCGGTCCTGGGTGACGACCGTCCAGCCGTCGTCCCAGATGTCGTAGGCGATCGTACCGAGGGTCAGCATCGGCTCGATGGTGAACGTCATACCCGGCTCCATGACGCGGCCGGCGTTCGGGTCGTCGTAGTGCGGGATGATCAGCCCGGAGTGGAACGTCGTGCCGATGCCGTGCCCGGTGAAGTCGCGGACGACCCCGTACCCGAAGCGGCGCGCGTACGACTCGATGACCCGCCCGATCACGTTGATCGCCCGGCCCGGCCGGACCGCGCGGATGCCGCGCATCATGGCCTCGCGGGTCCGCTCGACCAGCAGCCGGGACTCCTCGTCGACGGCGCCGACGAGGAAGGTCGCGTCGGTGTCGCCGTGCACGCCATCGATGAAGGCGGTGATGTCGATGTTGATGATGTCGCCGTCGCGCAGCACGGTGTCGTCCGGGATGCCGTGGCAGATCACCTCGTTCAGCGAGGTGCACAGCGACTTGGGGAACCGCCGGTAGCCGAGGGTGGAGGGGTAGGCGTCATGGTCGACGAGGAAGTCGTGCCCGATCTGGTCCAGTTCGTCGGTCGTGATGCCGGGCCGGACGTGCCGGCCGACCTCCTCGAGTGCCTGCGCGGCGACCCGCCCGGCGACCCGCATCTTGGCGATGATCTCTGGGCTTTTGACGTCGGGCTCGCCGGTCTTCGGTCGGTCCTTCCCGACGTATTCCGGCCGCTGGATGTGCGGCGGCACTTTGCGCTGCGGGGAGATGCGACCGGGCCGGAGTTGCGTCGTCATGTACGTGGAGTCTAGTTCCCGGATTACAGGGTGCATCGCACCGCGGAGCCCGTTGCGCGATCAGTCTCGATCGGCGGTCCCTCGCTCAGCGTACGGACAGCGGGGTGAGCGCGGGCCGCTTGGCGGTGAGGCCGTCGCCGGACGACTGGCCGCGCAGCCGCCGCATCACCCAGGGGGCGAGGTAGGTACGGGCCCAGCGCATCTCGCGCAGCAGCCGGGCGCTGCGCCGCAGTTCCGGAAGCGGCGGCAGCGGCTGGCGCCACGTCGCCTCCGCGACGGGGAGGCCGAGCGTCTCCAGCACCGCCAGCGCCACCCGCCGGTGCCCGGCCGGCGACATGTGCAGCCGATCCGGCCCCCACATGCGCCAGTCGCTCAGGATCGGCATCGACCACAGGTCGACCACGTGCGCGCCGCGGGCGGCCGCGATCTCGTGGACGTAGTCGTTGTACGCGGCGATCCGGCCGCGCAGCCTCCTGATCACGGGGGACTCGACGGGGTCGGCTCCGGTGAACATGATCACTTCGATGTCGTCCGCGCGCAGTCGGCCGACCGCCTCGTCGAGCAACGCGCCGATGTCGTCGACGTCGACGCCGGCCCGCAGCAGGTCGTTGCCGCCACCGGCCAGCGACACCAGGTCGGGCCGAAGGGCGAGCGCCTCGGGAAGCTGCTCGGCGACGATCTCGCCGAGCAGCTTGCCGCGGATCGCGAGGTTGGCGTAGGTGAGATCGGTCGTGTGCCGCGCGAGGGCCTCGGCCACCCGGTCGGCCCAGCCGCGCCAGCCGCCCGGTGCCAGGGGGTCCGGGTCCCCGAGTCCCTCGGTGAAGGAATCGCCGAGGGCGACGTAACGCGTCCAGCTCATACCTGCATTGTGCATTTCGTCCGCTTCATCCGGCAGGGCGCGACGCGAACGTTGGGGCGTTAATTCTGCTCGTCTTTTTAGTCCGTTAAATTGCTGATAATGAGTCCATCGGCCGGTCGGGCCGCGGCCATCGCCCTAGTCGGGGACGGGCCCGCCGCTGATGGTGTCGAGCAGGCGGGCCAGCCGGGCGCGCAACCGCCGCCGGGGCGCAACCGGTTCCCCGGCGGCCGCGCTGACCAGGTGCTGCGCGCCGTCGAAGGTGACCAGACGCTGCTGGGAGGAGACCACGAGCGCCTCGTGGGCGAGCCCCTCGAGCTCCTTGTCGCCGGTGTCGACGGTGAGGATCGTCGCGCCGGTCCGCCGGGCGTCGTCGACCCGTTCGAGCAACGGCACCGGAGCGGTCTCTTGCGCGACGACGACGAGGGTCTGCCCACGCCGCGCCGCGGCCAGCCGATCCATGCCCACCCGCAGGTGCGGCGGGGCGTCCACGGGCGGTGCCCAGCGCACCAGCGTGGGCGACAGCTCCGGCACGTCGCTCCACCGGCTCTCCTCGTCGAGGTGCGCCGCCAGGTGCCAGGGCTCGTCGTCCGGCGTGCCGACCAACATCAACCCGCCCGGCTCCCGGGTCGAAACGCGCATGGCGCGGGCGAACTCGCCGGTCCGCTCCAGCCAGCCGGTCGATGACAGCACCGCGCGCAACAGCGCGACCTGGTTGGCGTCCACCCGTCCATGGTGCCGTACCGAGGCGGGCGACTCGCCCCTGTCGGGTGGGCCGCGACCACGAGATGCGAAGATCTGGGGCATGACACAGCCGCAGCGCACCACCCATGACCTCCCCGACGTGAGCGGACTGTCCATCGGCATCCTGGGCGGGACCGGTGACCAGGGCAAGGGCCTGGCCCGCAGGTTCGCGCTGGCGGGCCATGAAGTGATCATCGGTTCGCGGCGGGCCGAGCGCGCCGAGCAGGCGGCCGCCGAACTGGGCGGCGGGCTGGTCCGCGGCGCGGAGAACGCGGTCGCCGCTCGAACGGCCGACGTCGTGATCGTCGCGGTGCCGTGGGAGGGGCACAGGGCCACGCTGGAGTCGCTTCAAGCGGAGCTCGCCGGCAAGGTCGTCGTCGATTGCGTCAACCCGATCGGCTTCGACAAGCAGGGCGCGTACCCGCTTCCGGTCGAGGAGGGCAGCGCGGCCCAGCAGGCGGCCGCGGTGCTGTCCGGCAGCCGGGTCGTGGCCGCGTTCCACCACGTGTCGGCCGTGCTCCTGCTCGCCCCCGACGTCGGCGAGATGGAGCTCGATGTGCTGGTGCTTGGCGACGACCGGGAGGCGACCGACCTCGTGCGCGCGCTGGCGAACCGGATCCCCGGCATGCGCGGTGTGTACGCGGGGCGGCTGCGCAACGCGGCGCAGGTCGAGGCGCTGACCGCCAACCTGATCTCGATCAACCGGCGGTACAAGGCGCACGCCGGACTGCGGATCACCGACGTCTGAGGCGCGGCCGGCGCCGGCGCCGGACGAAGCGCGCGGGAGCGTACGAGCGATGGGCATCGACGATCTCGGCCTGCGGGTGGCGGTCCCGGCCCGCGTGAGGCGGGTCGTCTCGCTTGTGCCCTCGCTGACCGAAACGATCGCGGTCACCGCGCCCGGCCTGCTGGCCGGGGCGACCGACTGGTGTACGCATCCGCCGGGCCTGGACGTGATCCGCGTGGGCGGCACGAAGAACCCTGACGTCGAGCGGATCGTCCGGATGCGCCCCGACCTGGTCGTCGCGAACTTCGAAGAGAACCGCGAGCCCGACCTCGACGCCCTGCGGGCGGCCGGCGTGCCGGTCTGGGTGACGGTCATCCGTTCGGTGCCGGAGGCCGTCGCCGGCCTGGCGAAGCTGCTCGCCGCGTGCGGTCTGGCCGAGCCTGCGTGGCTGCGCGCGGCGGCCGCGGCCTGGCCGGAGGCGCCGCCCCCGCCCGAGCGAACGGCGGTGATCCCGATTTGGCGGCGACCGTGGATGGTGCTGGGCCGGGACACCTTCGCCGGAGATCTGCTCGGCCGGCTGGGCGTCGCCAACGCCTACGGCGCCGCCGCCGAACGCTACCCGAGGACAAGCCTCGACGAGATCCGGCGGCGTGCCCCCGACCTCGTCGTGCTGCCCGATGAGCCGTACGCCTTCAGCGCGGACGACGGCCCCGAGGCGTTCGGCGGGCTGCCGGTCGCCCTGGTGAGCGGCCGGCACCTGGAGTGGTACGGCCCTTCACTCGTCGAGGCCCGCACCGTCTTGACCCGCCAGCTGGCCGCCGCCGGTTAGGGAGCGTGTTCCCACCCCCGGCGGCGACCGGCGGATAAGCGGCTCAGTGGTAGGAGTGGACGGGGGTGGGGAAGGAACCGGCGACGACCTCGTCGGCGAAGGTCCTGGCGGCGCCGGACAGCGCGCCGGACAGGTCGGCGTACTTCTTGACGAACTTCGCCGTCCGCGGGGTGAGCCCGGCCATGTCCTGCCAGACCAGCACCTGGGCATCGCAGGCGGCGCCGGCGCCGATGCCGATCGTCGGGATGGACAGCGAGGCGGTGATGCGGGCGGCCAACTCTTCTGGCACGCATTCGAGCACCACGGAGAACGCGCCGGCCGCCTCGAGTGCCTTGGCGTCGGCCATCAGCTCCTCGCCGGCCTCGCCGCGGCCCTGCACCCGGTAGCCGCCGAAGACGTTCACCGACTGCGGGGTGAGCCCAAGGTGGCCCATGACCGGGACGCCGCTCGCGACCAGCGCCTCGACCTGGGGGAGCACCCGCCGGCCGCCTTCGAGCTTGATGGCGTGAGCCCCGGCCTCCTTCATGAAGCGGCTCGCCGTGTGCAGCGCCTCGGCCGCCCCGGCCTGGTACGACCCGAACGGCAGGTCGGCGACGACCAGCGCCCGGGAACTGCCGCGCGCCACGGCGGCGGTCAGCGGAATGAGCTCGTCCACGGTGACCGGGATGGTGGAGTCGTAGCCGTACACCACCATCGCGGCCGAGTCGCCGACGAGCAGCACCGGGATCCCGGCCTCGTCGAAGACCCGCGCCGTCATGGCGTCGTAGGCGGTGAGCATCGGCCACCGCTCGCCGCGCTCCTTGGCGGCGGCGATGTCACGAACGGTGACCCTGCGTCCGGTCTTGCCGCCGTACAAAGCGGTCGGCTGACCCGATTGCGAAATAGACATCGAAACCTCCAGTCTCGAGGCGCCGTGGTGGCGTCCCCGGACGGGACCGATGATTCCACTTGAAGAACGCATTCGGTAGCCCTGCGGATTCCCGCCATTACGATACGAATCTGTTTCGTATCGGAGGAATACCAGGTGCGGGCCCCTTGGTTGCGATACGAGAGCGTATCGATAGTTAGTACTCGTCAACGGCAAGGGAGCCCATTGAACCCGGAATCCATCAGGCGACGGCGCTGGTACATCCTCGGCGTAATGGTGGTCAGCCTGCTCGTCGTCGTCCTCGACACCACGGTCCTCAACGTCGCCATCAAGACCATCGCCGACCCCGTGCAGGGACTCGGCGCCACGCAGAGCCAGCTCCAGTGGTCGATCAACTCCTACACGCTGGTTTTCGCCGGTCTGCTGTTCACCTTCGGCGTGATCGGCGACCGCTTCGGCCGTAGGCGCCTGCTCGCCGCCGGCATGGTGGTCTTCGGCCTCGGATCGTTGCTGTCGGCCTACGCGGCGTCGCCGCTGCAGCTCATCATGGCCCGTGCGCTCATGGGGCTCGGCGGCGCGGCGATCATGCCGCAGACGCTGTCGATCATCACCGCCGTCTTCGAGCCGCCCGAGCGTGGCAAGGCCATCGGCATCTGGTCCGGCGCCGTCGGCCTGGCGGTGGCGATCGGCCCGGTCACCGGCGGCCTGCTGCTCGGTCACTTCTGGTGGGGTTCGGTCTTTCTCATCAACGTCCCGGTGATCGCCGCCGGGCTGGTCGCGCTGTTCTTCCTGGTGCCCGAGTCCCGCACCTCCGTGCACGGCGGTCTCGACCCGATCGGGGTGCTGCTGTCGATCGCCGGTCTGGTGGCGCTGTCGTACGGCATCATCCAAGGCGGCGACACGGGGTCCTGGCTGGAGCCGGGGGTGCTCGGCCCGATCGTCGCCGGCCTCGCGGTGCTCGTGCTGTTCTTCCGGCACGAGGCTCGCACCGACCATCCCGCGTTCGACGTACGGCTGTTGCGCGAGCCGCGGCTGTCGGCGGGGGTGGGCGCGATCACGTTCTGCTTCTTCGCGGCCGCCGGCGTGTTCTTCTTCATGAGCTTTTATCTGCAGTCAGTGCGCGGGATGACGCCGCTTGAGTCCGGCGCGATGCTGTTGCCGTTCGCGGCCGCGCAGCTCATCTTCGCCCCGCGCAGCGCGGCGATGGTGTACAGGTTCGGGGCCAAGGCCGTGTGCACGGTCGGCATGCTGTTCGTCACGCTGGCCCTCGTGGGCTACCAGTTCATGGACGAGTCGAGCCCGATGTGGGTGGTCGCCGCCATCCTCCTCGTGCAGGGCATCGGCATGGCGAACGTCATGCCGCCGGCGACCGAGTCGATCATGTCCGTGCTGCCGAAGGAGAAGGCGAGCGCCGGATCGGCGATCAACAACACCGCCCGGCAGATCGCAGTCGCGATGGGCGTGGCCGTCCTCGGGTCCGTGGTCGCCGCCATCTATCGAGGTGAGCTGTCCGGTCGGCTCGGCGCGCTGCCCGCGGATCAGCGCGACCTGGCCGGTGAGTCCATCGAGGGCACTATGGCGGTCGCGGCGCGGATCGGCGCGGCCGGCCGAGACCTGATCGACCCGGCGCACGCGGCGTTCGTGCACGGGATGCACGCGGCCGCGGCGGCGGCCGCGGTCATCGCGTTCCTCGGCGCGCTGATGGTGCTCAGGTGGATGCCGGGACGGCCCGCCGCGGCACGTCGGGAGGAACCCGTTGCCGAGCCGGAGACGGCCGGCGTGTGAAACGGTGAGGCTCTGATGAGCGAGACGATCGACCAACCCCCCACCGCCATCCCCGCCCGCCCCGTGGGGCGGCCCCGCAGCGAGCGCGCCGACAAGGCGATCATCGACGCCACGCTCGCACTCCTGGTCGAGGAGTGCGGCGTGACCGGCGTCACGATCGAGGCCGTGGCCGCGCGCGCCGGCGTCGGCAAGACGACGATCTACCGGCGCTGGCCCAACAAGGAGGCGCTCATCATCGACGCGCTGGCCTCGCTGAAAGAGCCAGAGGCCGTGCTCGGCGGCGTGTCGGTGCGCGACGACCTGATCGCGCTGACCCGGGCGCTCGGCGTGGAAAAGGGCGACCGGCAGCGCGTCGGCATCTACTGGAGCGTGTTCGGCAACGGCGACAAGCACCCCGAGTTGCATCGCCTGTTCATCCGCGATGTGGTCGAGCCGCGGCGCGAGCGGATGCGCGCTGTGCTGCGCCGCGGCATCGAAACCGGCGAACTGCGTCCCGACATCGACATCGACCTCGTGATGTGGCTCCTCATGGGCGCGGTCGTCAATCGCGCCAGAGCGTGGGGGATCGGCCCGGTCCCCGAGGATTTCGCAGAACGGCTCGTGGACACGGCGCTGCGCGGTCTGGCTCCCCGCTGACCCCCGCCGCGCCGCCGCGCCGATGCGGCTCGGTACCGGGTACCGGGTACCGGAACCGGTCGCGCCGAGGATCGCCTCAGCCGGTCCTCGATATGACCGATGAGCACCAGGACTGGACCGCCTGGTGCGCCATCGGCGCCCGCAGGGCGGCGTCGGCCTCGTCGTGCGCCCAGGCGATGTAGCCGTCCGGCCGGACCAGGACGGCGGCGGGCCAGCGGCGCCGATCACAGCTCAGGTACGGCACCGTACGCACGTGCCGCGGCAGCCCGCCGTACCGTTCGGCGTGGAAATCGTGGTCGAGCAGCACGAACCGCCCGTCGGCGAACAGGTCGTACAACCGGGTCCGGGAACCGCCGGGCAGGGTCAGCGTGCCGCGCGGCAGCCGGGTCCCGGCCAGCGGGTGGGCGCGCTTGCCGGCCGGCGGGTATCCCGCCGACAGCCCGGAGTAGGCGCCGGCCAGCCGGGACTGGACGGGTGGCAGCGGCACGACCACCCGGTAGGCCAGCCAGCGCAGCAGCCGGTGCCGTGTGGTGCGCGCGGCATTGATCCAAAACTGCCGCGCGGTCCTGGCCAGTACGTCGCGGCCCGCGGGGTGGCGCTCGTCGTGGTAGCTGTCGAGCAGCCGGTTCGGCGCCCAGCCGTGCAACGTCGCGGCGAGCTTCCAGCCCAGGTTGATGGCGTCGGCGAGACCCGAATCGAGGTCTTGGGCGCCCACGGGGACGTGCGCGAGCGCGGCGCGACCGGCGAGGAAGACCCGCCCCATCCGGTAGGCCGGCGCCTGGCGGCTCGTACCGCTGAACCGGGCGGACCAGCCCAGGTCGCGAGGGTCCAGGTCGGTGCGGCCCGTGCTGCGGGCCAGGCCGGCGCGGATCTCCTCCAGGGTGACCGGCTCGTCCGCCGGCCGCCGGGCCGGTGTGCGTCCGTAGTCGTACAGCACGACGCGGCAGGTGCCGTCGTCGAAGGGGAAGGCGAACGCCATGCCGGCATCGGTCAGGCCGCCATAGGCCTCGTCGGCCGGCAGCCCCGTCAGCCGTACATCGGCGACGATGACCGAGCCGGGGACCGGGACGGCATCGGTGTCGGCGCCGGCGCCGGCATCCTGGTCGCCCGGGGCGCCGGTCGCCGCGCCCGCGCCGGGGAAGGCCAGGCCCACCGCCTCCCGCACCGTGCTGCGGGACCCATCACAGCCGACCACATAGGCCGCCCGCTCGACGCGCCGGCCGTCCGGGCCCGCCACGGTGACCCGGACCTCCTCCTCGTCCTGCTCGACCCCGAGCACCGCCGCGGACCGCACGACCTCGGCGCCCAGTCTGGTCGCCCACGCCTCCAGCAGATCTTCGACCCGGTGCGCCCGGATGTTCAGGACGTACGGGAAGTCGGAGTCGAGTCTTCGCAGGTCAACACCCGTACCCTCGAGGCCGAGCGGGAGCGTGCTGATCGGCGTTCCGACATCGGTATACGCGGCGGCTTGACCCCGCAGGTCGAGCGTCTCCATACTCCGCGCGTGCAGGCAATTCGCGCGAGAATCGCGGGTGCGCGCGGCGCGTCGTTCGATGACTTGGCAGGACACCCCGGCCAGCGCCAGCTCACCCGCCAGCGCCAACCCGGTGGCTCCGGCGCCGACGATGATCACCTGGGTGGATCGGGCGGTCATTGCGCGGTCACCTCGCCACCATTACACGACTACATGACTAGTAGTCGCATGTTCGTATAGCTGATCTTCTACCTCAATGACCCCTCCGATACCGCATACTTAACGAACGGGAGCGGAATGAGTTCGGGCCGTCAGGAGCGCGACAGGTGAGATCCGTGATGGCGCGTAAGGGTGAGCCGCCGGCCGCAGATGCACCCACGCGCACGCTGGTCCTCGGCATCGACATGTCGGGGAAGGTGGTTCAATGTGGCCAAAACGCCCGTGGCGTGCTTGGCCGTGCGCCCGAAGACGTCCTCTCTCGAAAACTTAGCGATCTGGTCGCCGATCCCGGCGGTCAGTTGGACGCGCTGCTCGACGCCCTCGGCGCCGAGCAGGAGCGCACCGCGATGCTCCAGGTCATCCGCGTCGTTCACGACGATGTCGCCGACCGGGACGTGGCGGAGGGCGGCGAATCGCCCGCCGCGGCGCTCACCGAGACGGCCATCGACGCCGTCGTCACGGTCCAGCCCATGCTCGCCGCCGAAGACATGGTGGCCGCGCTGGTGTTCATCCGGGTGGCGCTGCCCTCCAGCGAACGCTTCCTCGACCCCGGCATGATGCGGCGCGCGCTGCTCGACGATCCGCTCACCCGCTTCGGCGCCAGCCTCGACCTCGACCAGGTGGCGCGCGGGCTCATCAACGTGCTCGTCCCGCACTTTTGCAACGCCGCTGCGCTGCTGGTGCTGGAGAGCCTGGTGGGCGCCGACGAAGTGCACAGCGACGCCACCGACGGCTCCGCCGTGCTGCGTCGGCTCGCGGTCGCCACCGACGACGGCGACACCCGGTGGGAGTCGGCCTTCCCGGTGGGCGAGGTGCTCGTCTATCCGCGTGGCACGCCGTACCGGCAGTGTCTCGACACCGGCGCGCCGGTGCACCTGCGTCATCTGAACGCGACGGCGGCCGCCAAGATCGCCAAGACCTGGCGGCGCCCGCCGGTCGAGGCGCTGCTGGCCGACACCTCGATGGTGCTGTTGCCGCTCGTCGCGCGCGGCACCATGCTCGGGTTCGTCGTGGGCTGCCGGATGCCCGGCTTCCGCCGGTTCGATCGGTACGACGTTGAGATCGGCATCGAGTTCGCCGCCCGCGCGGCCATCGTCATCGACAACGCCAGGCGGTTCAGCCGTGAGCGCGCGACGGCCCTCGCGCTGCAGCGCAGCCTGTTGCCGCACCGGATGTCCGCGCCGTCGTCGGTTCAGGTCCGGCACCGTTACCTGCCCGGCAGCAAGCTCATCGAGGTCGGCGGCGACTGGTACGACTCGATCGCGCTGCCCGGCTCGCGTGTCGCGCTCATCGTCGGCGACGTGGCCGGGCATGGGGTGCGCGCCGCGGTCACGATGGGCCGGCTGCGGACGGCCCTGCATACGCTGGCGGGGCTCGAGATCCCGCCCGACGAGGCGCTGCAGGTGATGCACGAGCTGATGGTGGAGCTCGGCGAACAAGAGCCGCACTTCGCCACCTGCGTGTACGCCGTGTACGACGCCACGACGGGAACGTGTGAGATCGCCTCGGCCGGCCATCTGCCGCCGCTGCTCGTCCACCCCGACGGCACCAACGAGTTGCTCAACGTGCCGCCGGCGCCGCCGCTGGGCGTGGAGGGCGGCGGGGTCACGATCGAAAGTCGCGAGTTCACGATCGCCGACGGCAGTCTCTTCGTGCTGTATACCGACGGCCTGGTCGAAAACCGAGGCCGTGACATCGACGACGGCATCGCCGCGCTGCGCGGCATCTTCGACGCCGAAGCGATCACGCGCCCGATGGAGGATCTGGCCAAGGCCACGCTCGACAGCGTCTATTCCGACCAGCACCGCGATGACATCGCGGTGCTGCTGGCCCGGCTGCGCCGGCTGCCGGAGGACCGGCGCCACTCCTGGACGCTGCCGTGTGACCCGGCCGCCGTCCGCCGCGCCCGCGGGCTGGTCAGCACGGCGCTGGCGGCTTGGGACCTGGACGAGCTGTCCTACACCACCGAGTTGCTCGCCTCCGAGCTGATCACCAACGCGCTGCGTTACGCCCCCGGTCAGTCGATCGAGCTGCGCCTGCTCTACGAGGGCACGTTGATCTGCGAGGTGCTCGACTGCTCGGCGGCGCTGCCCCGGCTCCGGCACGCCACCGACGAGGAAGAGAGCGGCCGCGGACTGCAGGTCGTCAGCCGGCTGGCCCACCGGTGGGGCACCCGCCGCACCACGATCGGCAAGGTCGTGTGGTGTGAGCAGGCCATCCCCGGCGCCGACCACGACACCGCCGATCGCCCGGCGTCCTGGCCGGGCGAAAACCTCCACCGCGTCCAGGACCTGGCCTGATCGGAGATCGGCGCGGTCGGGGGCCGGACCGGCTTGCTCGGCGCGATCGGCCTCGGTTTGGCCTGATCGGCCGATCAGGTTTCCCGCCAGCGGTTGGTGATGGGCAGGCGGCGGTCGCGGCCGAAGTTCTTCGGGGTGATCTTCGGTCCTGGCGGGTACTGCCTGCGCTTGTATTCGGCCTTGTCGACCAGGCGGATCACCCGCTCGACCAGACCCGCGTCGTGTCCGGCGGCGATCAGCGCGTCCTTGCCCATGTCGTTTTCGACATAGTCGTCAAGCAGCGCGTCGAGCACGTCGTATTCGGGGAGCGAGTCGGTGTCCAGCTGGCCGGGGCTCAGCTCCGCGGACGGCGGCTTGTCGATGATGTGCCGCGGGATCGGCGGGCGCTGCGCCGACTGGGCGTTACGCCACCGCGCCAGCTCCCACACCATCGACTTCGGCACGTCCTTGATCGGGCCGAACCCACCCGCCGAGTCGCCGTACAGCGTCGAGTACCCGGTGGCGAGCTCGCTCTTGTTGCCGCAGGTCAGGACCAGGTGGCCGTGCTGGTTCGACAGCGCCATCCAGATGTTGGCCCGGACGCGGGCCTGGAGGTTCTCCGCGGCGAGACCCGCCAGGTCGAGCTCGGCTTCGAACGCGTCCACGATGTCGTGGATGGGTACCGTCAGCGCCGTCAAACCCTGGCGTTTGACCAGCTCTTCGGCGTCGGTGACCGAGTGCTCGGAGGAGTAGCGCGAGGGCAGCAGCATGACATTGACGTTCTCCGGGCCGATCGCGTCGGCCGCGATCGTCGCGGTGAGCGCCGAGTCGATGCCGCCGGACAGCCCGAGGATCACCGACCGGAAGCCGTTCTTGCGCACATAGTCGCGCACCCCGAGCACCAGGGCCGCGTACACCTCGGCGCAGTCGTCGAGTAGGGGCGCGCGGACCGGCGGCGTGGGCTCGTAGGCGGGCAGCGGCGCCGGCGACAGCACCCGGCGGTCGACGGTGATCGTGGTGCCGTCGTGCGCGTCGAAGGGAGTCTCGCCAGGGCCGAGCGCGGGGTCGGCCGCCGGCAGCTCGAGGTCGACGACCATGAGCTCCTCGGTGAACTGCGGAGCGCGCGCGATCAGCTCGCCGGACGCGTCCACCACGAACGAGCCGCCGTCGAAGACGAGCTCGTCCTGGCCGCCGACCATGTTGACGAAGGCGAGGGCGCAGCCGGCCTCACGGGCCCGGCGCGCGCACAGCTCCAGACGCGCGTCGTCCTTGCTGCGCTCGTACGGCGAGCCGTTGATGACGACCAGCAACCCGGCCCGCGCGTCGCGGGTCACGGTGACCGGGCCGCCGTCCTGCCAGAGGTCCTCGCAGATGATGGCGGCCACGTCGATGCCGTGCAGGCGTACGACGGGCAGCCGGTCGCCGCGTACGAAATAGCGAAACTCGTCGAACACCCCGTAGTTGGGCAGGTGGTGCTTGGCCGACTTGGCCACCGCCGTGCCCGCGTGCAGCCAGGCGAGCGCGTTGAGCGGCATCCCCGCCGGCTGGCCGAACCGGGCGGCCACATCGGTCCGCCGGTTGAGGTAGCCGAGGATCACCGGCAGTCGGCCGAGCCCGGCGTCGGCGAGCCGCCGGGCGGTCGTGTCGAGTTGATCCATCGAGGCGTCGACGAAGGACTTACGCAGGACGAGGTCTTCGACCGGGTATCCGGTCAGGAACATCTCGGGGAAGACGACGATGTGGGCGCCGGCGTCGGCGGCGCGGCGCGACCACGAAAGCACGAGGTCGGCGTTGCCGGTGAGATCTCCGACGGTCGGGTCGGCCTGGACGAGGGCGATGCGCAGCTGTGCCACGTCTTCACCCTAGATCTCGAGAGCCGGCCACGAGTGATTTATCTCGTCAATGTGACGAAAAGAACGCCGGCCCGGCGGCCTCAGCGCTCGGCCGGGGCGTCGCTCGCCCTCCACTGGCCGCGCGCCCTGGGCACGGCGAAGCCCGGCCCGCCGCCGACCGCCCCGCCGACCGGCCCGGCACGGACCGGCCCCACGGGGACGCGCACTCCCATGCCGTAACGACCGCTTTCTTGGAGCCATTCGAGTTGGGCGCCCTGCGCGCGGACCAGCACGGCCGCGACCTCGCCGGCCCGCCGGACGCTGCCGGCCGGCACTCCCAGCGCGGTCAGGTCGGCCGGCAGGCCGCGCGCCGCGGCGGCGATCTCACCCGCCCGCTCGGCGATGCGGTCGATCACCCGGTCGGCGGCTCGGACAGGGTCCCGCCCGCCGGCCGTGGCGATGACCGTCACGTAGTTGTGTGGGTCGTCACGCGCCGCCTCCATCGGGTGCGAGGCGACATCGTTGCACCAGGCGGTGAGATCGGTGAGCCCCTCCACGAGGCTTTGCCAGGGCCCCGTCGGCACCACCGCCGCGGGCAACTCGACGCCCAGCACCGGCTCGACCAGGTCGAACAGGAACCTGCCGAGCGAGCGGCGGCGCAGTGAGGGATACTCATCGAGCGTCGGCGTCCGCCCGGTGCGGCGATTGACCGCCTCCTCGACGCAGGCGGCCCGGTGCCGTTCCATGTTGGTGAGGAAGCGGCGCCGCCAGTCCTGGCTCATCGGCGGCGTGGTCGTCCGCCACAGCTCGTTCAGCGCGAGTTCCAGCGGATCGGCGCCGAGGCGCGGACCACCCCGCCGCAGCGACATCAGCAGGTGACCGTAAAGATCGTCCACCGCCGTGGCCGAGCCGCCGACCGGTCCGTCGTCGCGGGCGTCATCGAAGGCGTAGAGCCAGATCAGCCACCGTGCGTAGAGCGTGACCCGATCCACGGGCGCGGCGGGGAAGACACGTGCGGCCAGCCGTTCGAACCGGGCGCGTTCGAGCGGCGAGGTGTCCGGCTCGCCCACGAAGAGCCCGGCGTCCCTGGCCCAGGCTCCGGTGGTCGCCCCGATGGCCCACACGTCTTGGTGGATCCGGTCGGCGCCGGTGAACATCGCCGCCCGCTCCGGCAGTGAAAGCAGCAGCGTCGCGTCCACCGTGCCCGTGGTCGAGTCGCCCACGATCCCCCTCGCTCGTCGCCGCACCGCGGCCCGGTCGCGGTGCGGCCGCACGTGCCTACGACCGCACGCTATCGAGCGGCGTGGCGCGGACCGGCCGGGCGCGGGTACCAGGCGATCAAAGTCTCCGGCAACCAGGCAAAGCCCGGCTCACGAGACCAGGACGGCGCCGCCGCCGGATGGGGGGGCGAGCAGCAAGAACCGGCCTGTAACGTGGCAGTAACAAGCTCCGGGCAGACTTTCAAGAGGCGGCGGGTCTGCCTAGCACGGCATCAGAGGGGATGGACTTTGGACCGTCAGCAGGAGTTCGTGCTCCGTACGCTCGAGGAGCGTGATATCCGCTTCATCCGGCTGTGGTTCACCGACGTGCTCGGGTTCCTCAAGTCGGTCGCGGTCGCCCCGGCCGAGCTCGAAGGCGCCTTCGCCGAGGGCATCGGCTTCGACGGCTCCGCGATCGAGGGCTTCGCCCGCGTGTACGAGGCGGACATGCTCGCCAAGCCCGACCCCGCCACCTTCCAAGTGCTGCCATGGCGATCGGAGTCGCCCGGCGCGGCCCGTATGTTCTGCGACATCCTCATGCCCGACGGCACGCCGAGCTTCGCCGACCCGCGGTATGTGCTCAAGCGCGCGCTGGCCAGGGCCGCCGACCTCGGCTTCACCTTCTACACCCATCCCGAGATCGAGTTCTTCCTGCTCAGGGACCGCGGGGAGGGCGGCGGCAAGCCGGAGCCCGTCGACGCCGGCGGCTACTTCGATCACACCCCGCACAACACCGCGCACGACTTCCGGCGCAACGCGATCATGATGCTCGAGTCGATGGGCATCTCGGTGGAGTTCAGCCACCACGAGGGCGCGCCCGGCCAGCAGGAGATCGACCTGCGGTACGCCGACGCCCTCACCACGGCCGACAACATCATGACCTTCCGCCTGGTCATGAAGGAGGTGGCCCTGGAGCAGGGCGTGTGGGCGAGTTTCATGCCCAAGCCGTTCACCGAGCACCCCGGGTCCGGCATGCACACCCACATGTCGCTGTTCGAGGGCGACCGCAACGCCTTCTACGAGCCGGGCGCGGAGTTCCAGCTGTCCAAGGTGGGGCGCGCGTTCATCGCCGGGGTGCTGCGGTTCGCCGGCGAGATCACCGCGGTCTGCAACCAGTGGGTCAACAGTTACAAGCGGCTGTGGGGCGGCGTCGGCGCCTCCGCCGGCGCCGGCGGCGAGGCCCCGCCGTACATCTGCTGGGGGCACAACAACCGCTCGGCGCTGGTCCGCGTGCCGATGTACAAGCCGCAAAAGGGGCACGCCACCCGGATCGAGTTCCGCTCGCTCGACAGTGCCTGCAATCCCTACCTCGCCTTCGCCGTGATCTTGGGGGCGGGGCTCAAGGGCATCGAAGAGGGATACGAGCTGCCGCCGGGCGCCGAGGACGACGTGTGGGCGCTGAACCCGGCCGAGCGCCACGCCATGGGCATCCAGCCGCTGCCGCAGAGCCTGGACGAGGCCGTGCGGGCCATGGAACGCAGCGACCTCGTGCCCGAGGTCCTCGGCGAGCACGTCTTCGACTTCTTCCTGCGCAACAAGCGGGCGGAGTGGGACGACTACCGGCGTCAGGTCACCGAGTACGAACGCCGTCGCTACATCGCCGTCCTCTGAGTCCCCGGCACCGTCCCTTTAGGCCCCGCAGCGCCCGCGCCTGCCGCCGAGAGCCCCGGCCGGGCGGTGCTCACCCGGGCGCGAGGTCGACGTCGGCGCGCGAGCCGGAGACCAGGTCGAGCGCGACGGCGAGCGCGGCCTCGTGGCGCTGCTCGTCGGTGATGTCCAGATCGCGCAACGCGAACGCGCTCGCGTTCAGGGCGAAGAACGCGATCCGCGCCCGGAGTTGGTCGGCCAGCTCGGCCTCCGGGTCGGTGACGAGCTGGGCGAGCCGCAAGAACCGCTCCCGCACCTGGTCGGCGGCCTTCACCTCCTGCACGGCGGTGTGGTTGTCCTGCATGAACCGGATCAGGGCGCTGCCCTGATCGCGCGTCATCGCCGCGTAGTACCGGCGGATGAGCTCCCGCCGGGTCTCCATCGTGCGCGGCTGCGCGTCGCCCCAGGCGATGATCTTCTCGACCTCTAGTTGGACGTCGTGGTACAGGCTGGCGACGATGTCTTCCTTGCTCTTGAAGTGGTAGTACAACGCCGCCTTAGTCACCCCGAGGCGTTCGGCGATCTCACGCAGCGAGGTCTTCTCGTAGCCCTGTTCGGCGAACAGTTCAAGCGCTACCGCGCGGATCTTTTCGCGCGTGTCGCCTCGTTGCCCGCTCATCTCGGACCCACTTCCTCAGAACTAACTTGACGACCGGCTAGCTAGTAGCTTACCGTACGACAAGTAAGTAAACTAGCCGGTCGGCAAGTAAGTAACACTCAGGCCTTCCAAGCCAGGACTTTCTTTCTAAAGAAGAGGCTAGCGATGACGGGGACGAAGGACACCACTTCCGCGCCACCCTCCGGGCGAAGAAGCAAACGCGAGATCTACACCGTGCTGAGCGGGCTGATGATCGCCATGCTGCTCGCGATGCTCGACCACATGGTGGTCGGCACCGCGATGCCGACGATCGTGGGCGAGCTGGGCGGGCTGACGCATCTGGCCTGGGTCGTCACCGCCTACACCCTGGCCACCGCCGTCTCCACGCCGGTCTGGGGGAAGCTCGGCGACCTGTACGGCCGCAAAAGCGTGTTCATGGCCGCCATCGTGCTGTTCCTCATCGGGTCCGCGCTGGCCGGCATGTCGCAGAGCATGAGCGAGCTCATCGCCTTCCGCGGCGTGCAGGGCCTCGGCGCCGGCGGGCTCATCGTCGGCTCCATGGCGATTATCGGCGACCTCGTCTCACCGCGGGAACGTGGCCGTTATCAGGGCGTGATGGCCGCGGTGATGCCGTTGGCCATGATCGGCGGGCCGCTGCTGGGCGGGCTGTTCACCGACCACTTGAGCTGGCGCTGGGCGTTTTACGTCAATCTGCCGCTGGGCGCGCTGGCGTTGCTGGTGACCGCGCTGACCATGCACCTGCCGAGACGGCGGACCAGCCACCGCGTCGACTACCTGGGTGTCGTGCTGCTCACGGCGGGGGTCAGCGCGCTCATCCTGCTCGCCACGTGGGGCGGCACCGAACACGCTTGGGGCTCGTCGACCATCATCGGACTCGGGATCGGCTCGGTCGTGTCGCTGGTGTTGTTCGTGCTCTGGGAGCTGCGGGCCGCCGAGCCGATCGTGCCGATGCGGTTGTTCCGCAACGCCAACTTCTCGCTGGTGTCGGTGCTCGGCTTCCTGGTCGGCTTCGCGATGTTCGGCGCGGTGACGTTCCTGCCGCTGTTCCAGCAGCTCGTGCAGGGAGCCTCGGCCACCGGCAGCGGGCTGCTGCTGCTTCCGCTCATGGCCGGCATGCTGGTCACGCTGCTCGTGGTGGGGAACCTCATCACCCGCACCGGCAGGTACCGCATCTACCCGATCATCGGCGGCGTCTTCATGACCGTGGGCGCGCTTCTGCTGGCCGGACTCACCACCGGTACGAGCCTGCTGGTCACGTCACTGTTCATGATCGTGTTCGGTGTCGGGATGGGCTTCCTGATGCAAAACACCATGCTGATCGCGCAGAACAGCGTGGAGATGAAGGACCTGGGCGCGGCGAGCGGCGCGGCCACCTTGTTCCGGACGCTCGGGGGCTCGCTGGGCGTCTCCCTGCTCGGCGCGATCTACGGCAACCAGCTGACGAGCGAGCTGACCTCTCAGCTGGGCGCGAAGGGCGCGGCGCTGTCGGCCGGCGGCACTCAGCTCACCCCGGAGATGGTGAGGCGGCTGCCCGAGGGCGTCAGGGACGCCGTCACGCAGGCGGTCACCCACGGAGTGAGCGGCGTCTTCATCGGGGCCGCCGGCTTTGCCGCCGTCGCCTTCGTCGTCGCCCTGTTCATCCGCGAGGTGCCGCTGCGCGGCGATCCCGTCGAGGTGCCGGCGGAGCGGCACGCGGGATCCGACGAATCGGTCGCCGAGCCCGTCGGCGTCTGAACCTCGCACCGGGCCATCGCCCGGGGGCCGCGCGCGGTGCGGCCTCCCGGGCGATCGCCGTTGTGCTGGCCACGGCTATCCGAACAGCATGGTCAAAGGGCCCGGCACACCGTCGTGCCGGGCGGTCGTGCGAAGCGGAAGCGCCCGACGTGCTGGGGAGTACCGAGCGCCTCCGCTCCGCGCTATCAGTGAAGACGCGGCATGATCACGGGTGGTTTACCGCCGCCCGGATTTATTGCTCGCACTACGGTAGGCAGGTGCGGGCGCGTACGGGGGAGGGCGGTGTGGAGGGCCGAGTGGACGAGGAAGGGACATCGGGCAGGCCCTGGGAGCCCGGCCGCCGTCCGTCTCTCGCCGGCCGGCTGGCGCGGCTGGGGTTCACCGAAGCGACGCGGGCGGAACGGCTGCTGGCCGCCACCGAGGCCGACGTCGACGACGCGCTGATCGAGGCGCTCAGCGGTACCGCCCACCCCGACCTCGCCCTGACCGGCCTGCTCACGCTGATCGATCGGGCCGAGGACGTCACGGCGCTGCTCAACGCACTCGACGAGGACGAGGGTCTACGGGCCAGGCTGCTCGCCGTGCTTGGCGTGAGCGCGGCGCTCGGTGATCACCTGGCCCGGCATCCCGATCATTGGCGGGTGCTGGCGGGTCCGGCGGCCCTGCGCCGGCCGGGCGCCGCCGCCGTGCGGGCCGCCCTGTTGCGGGCGGTCGGCGCCGACCCGGACGCCGAGACCCCCGTCGCCGCCGCTGCGGCCGGTCCCGCCGCGGCCGGTGCCGCGGGTGCCGGCGCGCCCGAGCCGCTGGTGGCGCTGCGGGCCGAATACCGTCGCCACCTGCTGCATCTGGCCGGGCGGGATCTGACGGGCGTCGCCGCGGTCGACGACGTGGCCGAAGAGCTGGCCGAGCTGGCCGCGGCTACGCTCGAGGCCGGCCTCGCCATCGCCAGGGCCGGCGTCCCTGATGCCGGCAGCTGTCGGCTGGCCGTGATCGGCATGGGCAAGTGCGGCGGCAGCGAGCTCAACTACGCCAGCGACGTCGATGTGATCTTCGTGGCCGAGCCGGTGCCCGGGCATCCAGAGGACGTCGCGCTGCGCGCGGCCACCCGGCTGGCCTCCGGGCTGCTGCGCGCCTGCTCGGCCAGCACGATCGAGGGCGCGCTCTGGCAGGTCGACGCGGCGCTGCGGCCCGAGGGCAAGGCAGGCCCCCTGGTGCGCACGCTCGCCAGCCACCAGGCGTACTACGGGCGCTGGGCCAAGACCTGGGAGTTCCAGGCCCTGCTCAAGGCCCGTCCGGTGGCGGGCGACCGCGCGCTCGGGCAGGCCTACATCGACGCCCTGGGCCCCATGGTGTGGCGGGCCGCCGAGGGGGAGGACTTCGTCGAGGACGTCCAGGCGATGCGCCGCCGCGTCGAAGACCACCTACGGCAAAGCGCCGACACTGCGGAGCGAGAGTTGAAGCTCGGCCCCGGCGGGCTGCGCGACGTGGAGTTCGCCGTACAGCTCCTGCAACTCGTGCACGGACGGGTGGATGAGAGCCTGCGCAGCCCGACCACGCTTGTCGCGCTCGATGCGCTCTCGGCCGGCGGCTACGTAGGGCGCGACGACGCGGCCGCGTTGATGTCGGCCTATCGGTTCTTGCGCCGGACCGAGCATCTCGTCCAGCTGCACCGGCTGCGCCGCACCCATCTCGTGCCGGCCGACGAGGAGGGGCTGCGCCGGCTCGGCCGGGCGCTGGCCGCGACCGGTCGCGACACGCAGCCGCTGTGGGCCGACCCGGTCGGCGAGTTCACCGCCAGGTGGCGGCGGCATGCGCGCGAGGTGCGGCGTATCCACGAAAAGCTCTTCTACCGACCACTGCTCCGCGCGGTCGCCCGGCTGCCCGGCGAGGAGGCCAGGCTGACCCCGGCGGCCGCCAGGGCCCGGCTCGAGGCGCTCGGCTACGCCGATCCGGCCGGCGCCCTGCGCCATATCGAGGCGCTGACCAGCGGGGTGTCCCGCCGGGCCGCCATCCAGCGCACGCTGCTGCCGGTCATGCTTGGATGGTTCGCCGACGCCCCCGATCCCGACGCGGGCCTACTCGGCTTCCGGCTGGTCAGCGAGGCGCTCGGCACCACACCGTGGTATCTGCGGCTGCTGCGGGACGACGTCACCGTCGCCGAGCGAATGGCCCGTCTGCTCGCCTCCAGCCGGTACGCCACCGATCTGTTGTTGCGCGCCCCGGACGCGGTCGCCATCTTGGGCAGCACGGCGGATCTGACCCCCCGGCCGTACGCCGCGCTGTTCGGGGAGGCGCTGGCGACCATCCAACGGCGCGCCGGCGGCAAAGGCGGCAGAGGCGAGCAGGACGGCAGAGGCGAGCAGGACGGCAAGGGCGAGCAGGACGAAGCGGGCCGAGCGGACGGCGGCGGCCCGGCCGCGAGTTCCGGGGGCTCCGCGGGCTCCGCTGAGGACGCCGTCGCCGCGGTGCGTGCGATGCGCCGCATGGAGCTGTTCCGCGTGGCCGTCGCCGATCTGTCCGGCCTCGTCGACGTGGACGCCGTCGGCGAGGCGCTCACCGACATCGCCACGGTCACCATCGAGGCGGCGTACAGGGTCGCTCTCAATAAGATCGAGATGGAGCGGCGCGCGCCGCTGCCGACGCGGCTGGCCATCGTGGCGATGGGCCGGCTCGGCGGCCATGAGCTCGGGTACGGCAGTGACGCCGACGTGATGTTCGTGCACGACCCGCTGCCGGGCGCCGACGAGACCGACGCCACCACGGCCGCGCACTCCGTGGCCGAGGAGTTGCGGCGGCTGCTCGCGCTGCCCGCGCCCGATCCGCCGCTGGTCATCGACCCCAACCTCCGGCCGGAGGGCAGGCAGGGACCGCTGGTCCGCACGCTCGCCTCGTACGCCGCGTACTATCGCCGCTGGTCCTCGCCGTGGGAGAGCCAGGCGTTGCTGCGCGCCGACCCGCTCATGGGCGACTCGGGGCTCGGCGTCAGGTTCTGTGCTCTCATCGACCCGGTGCGCTGGCCGGACGGCGGTATCGGCGAGGGCACGGTGCGGGAGATCCGTCGCCTCAAGGCCCGGATGGAGGCCGAACGGCTGCCCCGCGGCGCCGACCGCCGCCTCCACACCAAACTCGGGCCAGGCGGGCTCTCGGACGTCGAATGGGTGGCCCAGCTGCTTCAGCTGCGCCACGCGTACGAGATCCCGGCGCTGCGCACCACCCGCACGCTCGCCACGCTCGCGGCCGCCACCGATGCGGGCCTGCTGACCGCGGCCGACGCGGCGGCGCTCGCCGACGCGTGGCGGCTGGCCACCCGCATCCGCAACGCGGTCATGCTCGTCCGCGGTCGCGCCTCCGATCTGCTGCCGAGCGACCACCATCGGGAACGCTCAGCCGTGAGCAGGCTGCTCGGCTACACGGGGGCGGGCGACCTGCTCGAGGACTACAGCCGGCGGGCCCGGCGGGCGCGCGCGGCCGAAGGGTAAGGTCCGCACCGCGCGCGGGATCGGCGACCGTCCACGCCGATCCGAGGCCGGTTCCGCCGTATCCGGGCTACCCCATAGCGCCGGGGGAGGACCGGGACTGAGGGAGCGCCTGCCTGCGCTGGAACGGCAACCGAAACGGCATGCGGGGGGCTGGGCGAAGGGGCAGGCCGGGTGGCGGCCGAAGCGAGGGAGAGAAGGTGGCCGAGGCGCGGGCGGCGGCGATGGCGACCACGACACCGCAGGTCAGGCTGACGACTCCGCCGACGGCATCGAGGATGAAGTGGTTCGCCGTACCCATGATCACGAATACGGTGCAGACCGGATAGCAGACGGCGAGGACCTTGACCCACCGCGACCGGGCGACCCGCACGAGGGCGACCGCACACCACAACGACCACGCGGTATGCAGTGACGGCATGGCGGCGTACTGGTTCGACACCGTGGCGATCGGCGAGGAGTCGTACAGCCCCCACGTATGGAACGCGAGCACCGTGTCGACATATCCCTGCATCATGCGCGGTGGCGCCAGCGGATAGAACCAAAACCCGATGAGCGCCGACACGGTCGTGCCGAACATCCACCACCGATAGGCGCGATAGCGGCCCGGGTGCCGTGCGAACAGCCAGCCGAGCACGCCGAGCGTCACGGCGAAATGCAAGGTGGCGTAGTAGTAGTTGGCGCTCACGCCCAGCCAGCCGACCCGTGTGAACAGCTGGTTGAACCAAAGCTCGACGTCGATGTGCATCGACCGTTCGAGGTCCAGCAACTCGCCGGCGCGCCGCAACGCCGCCGTATGCCTGGTCGGGACCATGTTCCGGACGATCGAGTAGGCCCCGTAGCACGCCGCGATGAGCAGGATCTCGCGCCAGAGCCGAGGCCGGCCGGCCACGGCCCGGTCCAGGTTCCGCCGGCCGCCGGGCACGCCGATCGGAGCGATCGGCGTAACGGTCGTCCTGGACATGATCGGTATGCTCTCAGACGCTGGCGTTCGGCATATCTCCAATAGATGGCTGGGTCGTCAATTTGTGACCCACCTCGCGAATGAGACCGGCCTCCTTCTTGAGAAGGATTCGACGGTGAAGTTGCCACGAGGTGGTCAACGTCGTCACGACGATCAGGGATCCGGCCACGGCGTCGAGCAGATAATGATTCGCCGTGGACAGGATGACCAATACGGTGAGCACCGGATAACCGGCGCCGAGCACTCTCACCCAGGTGCGGCGGCCCAGCCGGATGAGCACGAGCCCGCACCACAGCGCCCAGCCCGCGTGCATCGACGGCATCGCGGCGAACTGGTTGGTGAGCTCGCCCGACACGTGCCCGGAGTAGAGCCCGAACGTGTGCAGGGCCGTGACCGGGTCGACGTAACCTTGGCCGATGAGCCGCGGCGGGGCGAGCGGATAAAGCCAGAACCCGGCCAGCGCGATCGCGGTCGCACCCATCAGGGCGGCGCGCAGCCGGCGATAGTGCGCAGGTCGGCGCCGATAGAGCCACACCAGCACGCTGAGGGTCACCACGAAGTGCGCGGTCGTGTAGAAGACGTTGGCGGTCCTGGCCAGCCACGGCACCGCCACCAGCGCCTTGTTCAGCCCGAGTTCGACATCGAGACCAAGGGCGCGTTCGAGGGCGAGGATCTCGTCAGCGTGGCCGAAGGCCGGGCCGGTGCCCGTCGGGCTCAAGATCAGACGGGTGACGGTGTAGGCCCCATAGAACACGAAGACCAGCAGCAATTCCCGCCACAGAGCCGGCGGGTGCCCGCCCACGACCGTCACGACAACCGGCCGGGCGGGCGATGAGCCGGGTGGGCTCCCCGCCTCGGGACGGCCGTTGGGCAATTCGGGGACGATCTGGGCCATATCGCAATTCTGTGCAGTATTCATGTTTTTGAGATCACCAAGGCGAATGGTCTTGGTCTCACCCTTGAGGCGTATGCCCGCGGCGGGGCGGCCATGCCCGCGGAGGGAATTGCTCTCTGATACTCCGTTAGGGCCGGGCCGATCACCCGTTTTCGGGCAGTGCTCAAGTTGTTTTCCGGATTGGCCGCACGCGGTTGGCCGGCTGGCCGGCCGACCGACCGGATCCGGCCATCGAGACCGTCGCTAGCGCACTCGGTCGGGCAGCACCTGTTCGACCGGTGTGCCCTCACGCAGGCTGCGGCCCACCGTGCAGTAGCGGTCGTGCACGCGCTCGGCCACGGCGGCGAACACTTCCGCGGCCTTGTCGTCGCCGTCGGGGAGCCCCACGTCGTAGTCGATCGTCACCGGGCCCAGCTTGTTGCGTTCGACCTTCTCCGCCGCGACCGTGGCCGCCAGGCTGACGAGGCGGTGGCCGCGCTGGGCGGTCAGCGGTTCCACGGTGACGATCTCGCAGCCGCCGAGCGCCGCGAGCAGCAACTCGACCGGTGTGAAGTGCTCGTCGTCCGCGGACGCGGTGATGGCGATCGTCGCGCCGCGGTCGTTCGTGGCGCGGAAACCCCCGTCGTCGGTCCGCTCGACGCGTACAGCAGACATGGCATGGTCTCCCTTGATCGTGGTGCCCTGCGCAACGCCCCCGAGTCCAGAGTTCTTCCCGCGACACTCGAGCTTTGCGGGATGTGTCAGGACCCTGTCAACCTCTTCCCTTCCCGGCCAACCCCGGTCGACCCCACTCCGCCCCCTTGCGCCGGTCCGTCCGTCCCGGTGTGTCGCCCAGATTCCGGGGGAGTCACTCGTGTGCCCGTGTGTGCCGGGGATCGCCCGTGCGTCTCCCGCCCGATCGAACGCGAACGCCCCGTCACCCGAGCGGGTGACGGGGCGTTCGCCGTAGGAACGAAGGCGCGCGCGGCCTACACGTCGAAGTACAGCTCAAACTCGTGCGGGTGCGGGCGGAGCCGGATCGGGTCCAACTCGTTCTCGCGCTTGTAGGAGATCCAGGTCTCGATCAGGTCGTCGGTGAAGACGCCGCCCTCGAGCAGGTAGTCGTGGTCTTCCTTGAGCGCCGTCAGCACGGCGTCGAGCGAGCCGGGTACCTGCGGGATCGCGCGGGCCTCCTCGGGCGGCAACTCGTACAGGTCCTTGTCCACCGGCTCATGCGGCTCGATCTTGTTCCTGATGCCGTCGAGGCCCGCCATGAGCATCGCGGAGAAGGCGAGGTAGGGGTTGCAGGAGGGGTCCGGCACACGGAACTCGATCCGCTTGGCCTTCGGGTTCGACCCGGTGATCGGCACGCGGATGCAGGCCGACCGGTTCCGCTGCGAGTAGACCAGGTTGACCGGTGCCTCGAAGCCCGGCACCAGGCGGTGGTAGGAGTTCGCCGTCGGGTTGGTGAAGGCCAGCAGCGACGGGGCGTGCTTGAGCAGGCCACCGACGTAGTAGCGAGCGGTGTCGGACAGGCCGGCGTAGCCGACCTCGTCATAGAACAGCGGCGAGCCGTCCTTCCACAGGCTCTGGTGGCAGTGCATGCCCGAGCCGTTGTCACCGAAGATCGGCTTCGGCATGAACGTCACGGTCTTGCCGGCGGCCCGCGCCACGCTCTTGGTGACGTACTTGTACACCATGAGCTTGTCGGCCATCTTCAGCAGCGAGTCGAACTTGATGTCGATCTCGGCCTGGCCGGCGGTGCCCACCTCGTGGTGTTGCATCTCGGTGGCGATGCCCATGGCGATGAGCTGCTTGACCATCTCCGAGCGCAGGTCGGTGAAGTGGTCCATCGGCGGGACGGGGAAGTATCCGCCCTTGTAGCGCGGCTTGTAGCCGAGGTTGCCGCCCTCTTCCTTCCGGCCGGTGTTCCAGGCGCCCTCGACGGAGTCGATGACGTAGAAAGACTCCTGCTCCTTGGTCTCGAAACGCACGTCGTCGAAAATGTAGAACTCCGCCTCGGGGCCGAAGAACGCCGTGTCGGCGACTCCGGTGCCGCGCAGGTAGTCCTGCGCCTTGCGGGCGACGTTGCGCGGGTCACGGCTGTACGGCTCACCCGTCAGCGGGTCGTGGACGAAGAACGTGAGGTTGAGCGTCTTGTGCCGGCGGAAGGGATCGATGACCGCCGTCGTCGGGTCCGGAAGAAGGAGCATGTCCGACTCATGGATCTCCTGGAACCCACGGATCGAGGAACCGTC
>OBLR010000009.1_pt1 | contig 26490 bp, 19 predicted proteins | sample 1519891 | NCBI WGS metagenome assembly OBLR01 (sample SAMEA3113583, study PRJEB22503) | soil metagenome | reverse complement strand
GAGCTTGCCGACCACCGGGCCGCGGCCTTCCGCAAGACAGCGGAGATCCCGGAGGGCGACGTCTGGCGGCGCCAGGCCTTCAACCGCTCCTTCCCGGACTACTTCTTCGCGGGCCTTTCCACACGCGTGAGGCTCCAGGCGCGTCACCGGGCGCGGGAGTTCCGCCGTGACGCGGCCACGCGCCATCCGCGGCTGACCCGCGTCTACCGCATTCTCAAGCGCCGCACGGTCTGAACGTGCCCGCGGGCGGGGCGCGGGCGAGAGCCTGTTAGGTTTCAGCGCTTCCTCGACAGGGAGAACCCCCGCGCCCACGTCGTGCCGGGCCTGGCGTCGCCGTCCGCCGGGCCTTGGGTCCGCTGCAGGAAACGTCCGGAGGCCGGCCCAGGATTCAGTTGCCGCCCACGAAGGAGAGCCGATGCCGCGTCTTACGCCTCTCGCCGTCGCCGCCATCCTGCTCGCGTTGACATTCGCTTCGACGTCCTCGGTCGCGCAGTCCGGGGCGCTGTTCGTGGACGGAGGATCGGTTGGCGGTGCGTGCTCGGATGGGCGCACCGTGGAGCAGGCGCGTTCGACGTCTTCGCCGTGGTGCAGCCTTGACCGGGCGGCCGCGGCGGCACCGAGAGGCTCGGTGGTAGTGGTTCGCCGGGGCTCGTATGGCGAGTTGGACGTCGATGGAGGGTCGCGGTCGGAGATGGTCGTGTTCCGGGCGGCCGCGGGAGAGGTCGTGTCGGTTGCGGGCCTGGAGCTGTCCTCGACGGGCAACCTCCGGTTCGAGGGGTTCCGGCTGCGGGGCCAGGTTTCCCTGCAGGGCTCCCACCAGGTGCAGGTGGTGGGGAACGACATCACTCCGGAGGGCGTGATGGTCCGCGGTTCTCGGGATGTGTTGGTGGAGGGCAACCACATCCATGATCTGCGTCGCGACGCCGGTTGTCCGTCCGCGCCCTCGGCGGGGAACGGATATGCGGTGTGGCTGAACAGCTCGTCGGGGGTTCGCTCGGCTCGCGTGACGATTCGGGGGAACCGGATCGCGAATGTGCCGCATGATGGGTTCCAGGTCGGCTCGACCGACGATCTGTTGATCGAGGGCAACGATGTGAGCGGGGTGGAGGCGGAGGGCTGTGGCGATCACTCCGATGTGCTGCAGATCGTTGAGGGAGAGCGGATCGTGGTCAGGTCGAACCGGTTCCACGATTCGGTGCACGGGTTCATGGTCAACGGGCATGGCGACACGTTCCGGGGGGCGCTGAGGTTCGAGAACAACCTGGTCCATGGGATCAGCGGCAGCTTCGGGATGAACCTCTACAACGTGGAGGGGTTGGCGCTGGTCAACAACACGGTGTGGGATACGGCGCTGGGAGTGCGGTTGCGCGATACGACCGAGAACCCGACGGTGATGCGGGTGTCGGTGCGCAACAACATCTTCGACCAGTACAGCTCGGAGTGCGACAGCGTCGGCTGCGTCACCTACCAGGACCACAACCTGATCGCCCGGGGCGATCGCCGCGGGGCGCACGATCTGGCCGGTCGCCCCGCATTCGTCGATGCCGTCGGGGGCAACTACCAGCTGGCCCCGGGCTCGCGCGGCATCGACGCCGCCAGCAGCGACGACGCACCCTCCACCGACCGCCTCGGCCGCGGCCGCAGCGACGACCCCGCCACCCCCAACACCGGCACCGGCGCTCTCGGCCACTACGACATCGGAGCACACGAACGCTTCCTTGGCGACGACCGCGGCGGCGGCGGCCGGGGCGGCATGGGACGGGGGCTCAGCGCTGCGTCGTACCGCAGGCGGATCGCCCGTGCGCGCGGCCTGATCGCCTACTGGCCGCTTGGGGGCGACGCCCGCGGCGCGCGTCGCCGGGCTGGACTCTGCACGCGCCACGGCATCGTGCGGCGCTCCGGGAAGGGCGCGCTGCGCGGGAGCGCGTCGGCCCGGTTCATCGGCCGCGGTCACCTCCGCTGCGGCAAGCCTCGGGCGCTACGGCTCCGGCGGGGAAGCCTCGAGGCGTGGATCCGGACCCGGTCGCGCCGCCGGCGCCAGATCGTCATGCGTAAGCCTGGCGCGGTGGTGCTCGAGCTGATCCGCGGCCGCGTCGCCGTCCGCGGTGGCGGCGGGCGCAAGGCCCGCCTGTCACGCCGGCGCGTCGCGGACGGGCGCTGGCACCACCTGGTGGTGACGTTCCGCAAGGGCAGACGGCGGGGCGTCAAGCTCTACGTCGACGGCCGGCGCGCCCTGCGCGCGCGCGGCCCGGCGAAGGCGCGCCGCGGTCCCGTCTACATTGGCTCGTGGCGCTCCGGGGCGCGCCGCTACGTGGGGCTCGTCGACGAGGTCGCGGTGTACCGCACCGTGCTGTCCGCGCGCGCGGTCAGACGCCACCACCGGTGGGCGCGGTAGCGAGCCCCTGCGAGGGGCCGGTCCGGCGCGCCGTGGCCACCACTGCCAGTCCCGCCACGAAGAAGAACATGTAGGGGGCGTGCGGGAAGCTCAGGACGTCGAACAGCCCCGTGGCCACGGCGAACGCGACCGCCGCGGCGGAGGCCGCGAGCGCGGTGGTGGGAGACAGCCCCGGCTGGGGCAGCCGGATCACGCGGTGGCACACGAGCATGATGGCGACGATCACACCGAGGTACGCCACCACCCCGAGGAGGCCGGTCTCGATCAACGTCCCGAGATACTCGTTGTCGAGGATCCGGTACTCGGCTGAGTCGTAGGTGCCGAAGCCGCGACCGAGGACGGGGTTGGTGAGCACATCCGGCAGCACGGCGTCATAGTCGTCGGTTCGTCCCTGCGTCGACGACTGCTCGGCCACGCCACCCACGAGCTGTGCCTTGATCCGCGTCATGGCGCCCGGCGTGACGAGCTGGATGCCGATCAGCAGGATGAGCCCGGCGGGCAGCAGACGCAGCATGCCGCGCGGCCGGTAGAGCATGAGCACGAGCAGCGCCGCTGCCGGGGCGACCGCGCCCGTCTTCCTCAGAGTGCCCATTGCTCCCGCAAGCATCAGGCCCGTGGCCGCGAAGCTGATCAGCCTCGCGCGCCTGTCCGGGGCGGTCATCATGCGAACCACGGCGAAGGGAAGCGCCATCGCGAAGAGCGTGGCGATTGCCAGGCCGTGCTCGGTGGGTCCCACCACCGTCGGCCGGCCGAACTTGGAGTCGAGCGGCGGCGAGCCGACGCTGATGCTGTCGGGCAGGAAGAGCGCCGTCCAGTCGTAGAAGAGGTTCGTGCCGGTCCGGTACTCGTAGATCAGGCCTACGGAGGAGACGCAGGCGAGGCCGATGAGCAGCACCGTGAAGGCCCTGAGCTCACTCGGCCGGACGCTCGTCGCCACGACGTAGAAGAAGAGCGTGTAGCTGAGCAGGAGGACGAGCTTCTTGACCGCGACCCCCATCTGGTCGAGGTTTGCCAGGACCTCCGCGTTGAGGATCACGCTCAGGAAGGCGATCGCGACGAACATGAGGACAGCCACCTGGATGGCGCTCTGCCGCAGCCTCGGGCCTCCGGGGCGGGCGGCGGCCACCGCCAGCAGCCAGACGACCGCGATCGCGGCGAGGAACAGACGGGCGAGCTTGGTGTCGAATGGGAGGCTGATCGGGAGGTCGATGGCGTCGAACGGTGTCAGCCAGACCATCGCCAGGAAGGCGGCGAGGAGCCACGGCAGAGGCCGCGTGGTACGCGGCCAGTCCGAGTCAAACGTCGCCGCTCGGGCCGGCGCGTCCACGGTGCGCAGGCGCCCGGCTCCGAGCCGCGCGGCTATCGCGCCGCCCATCTGCGCCTCAGCTGGTGCTCTCCGCCGACGAATGCCGCTTCGACCGCGCTCGGCGGAGGCCGTGCGTGGCAAGCTGCTCGTCGAGGGAGAGGTCGTCCCGAACCGTGGGGAACTCGCTGACCGTGGCCCCCGAGCCGTAGGCGGACGCCTCGCCCGTGCTCACCTCACGCCAGTTGCGGAGGACATTCGCGCCGCCGAGGACCAGGGCGAGCCCGAGGACCAGCGTTGCCATGAACGCGAGCACCGGCACGGTCTTGTTGACCCCGGAGTTCACCGTTCCGCCCTGAGCGGGTCCGAGCTGTCGCAGCCGGACGCGGGCGCCCTCCCTCACCGCCGACGTCTCCTGCACGTTCTCGACGTACTTCATCAGGCCGGCCACCGCCGCGTCGGCGAGTTCGACCGCCTTCTCCGCCGTCGGGGCCTGGGAAGCGATGTTCAGGATCGGTAGCTCGTCCTCGGGCCGCAGGGAGAGCCGGTAGGGGACTCCCTCACCGCGCAGCGCGTTCGAGCGCTCGGCGGCGAGCGGCTCGCGCTCGGCCCGAGTCACGTCCGGCGAGGGCGGGCCCTCCGCGATGATCTCGTTGCCTGGCATGCCGATGTCGCGCCCGATGTAGTTCTTGACCGGCGTGCTGGTGATCAGGCGGGCGTAGACCTCGGCTCGGGTCGCGAGCGGCTCGAACTCCTGCCTGATGTCCACGACGGGCGACCGCTTGCCGTCCACGATCACCTGCGTGTTGGCCGCCCCGTACTCGTACGACTTGCTCTTGAGGGACGGCGGGAACAGGGAGACGTCAAACGCGGCCCAAAGGCCGGCGAGGATGGCCAGCGCGACGACCGCGATGACCGCGGGCTTCAGCCGGGACAGCTCCTTCAGGGCATGAGTTAGGTCCATTCTCGGTACCAACGGCACCGGGAAGGCGGGACTTTCGCGCTACGCCCGACGCGGTCGAAGCGGCGCGAGCACCCGGGCGCGAAGCTCACCGCGCAGGAAGCGGCGGAACTCGTCGTCCTCCACCCTGGGCGCCCCGCCGAGCGCCGCGCGGGCGTATCCCCAGAGGAAGGCGGCGCCCGAAACGCCGATCGGCCGGGCTCGCGAGATCTTCAGGGCCCGCAGCAGCGCCCAGCCCAGACCGTAGCGGGTGATGTAGGCGCATCTGCCGTGGCGGGCGCGCCCGCGGAGGCGGCCATCCGCGCTGCCCCACGGGCGGTGGTGGCGCGCCACGATCGCGGGGAACGAGCGGGTGGAGAACCCCTTCATGCGGGCGTAGGTCTCGTCGATCGTGTCCCAGCCAAGCCGCTCGTCCACACCTCCGATTGCCGCGAAGCACTCGCGGCTGTAGAGGCGCAAGGCGCCGTGGACGTGATGCTCGTGGGGAATCTTGAGCGGACGCCATCCGTCGCTCGCACGCTCCACGAGCGTGCCGCCGGCGATCCCGAGAGAGGCGTCGCGCTCGAACTCCTCCAGCAGCCGGGCGAAGTAGGCCGGCGGGAGCTCGATGTCGCCGTCCAGCTTGCCGATGTAGTCGAACTCGCGCCAGTCGAGCTCGCTCAAGCCGCGGTTGAAGGCGCGCGGCGGCGCGGCCTGGGCGAGGCGGTCGCGAAGCGCGACCGACCCTGGCTGGGGGGACGATGCGAGCACACGCAGGAACGGCACCTGCGGCTCCAGCGCGCGCAGGAGCTCGAGTGTGCCGTCGTCCGAGCGGTCGTCGAGGACGATCCAGGCGTGCGGCGGGTGCGTCTGCGCGGCCACGGCGCTCACCACCGCCTCGATGTGGTCTGCCTCGTTGCGGACGGGCGACACGATCGCGATGCGCTTCACGGGAGGTCTCCGAGCCTTCCGGGCACGATGACCCCGACGCCCTCACGCTGGTGATCGCCGCCGTTCGAGTGTCCGTTCCCGTTGCGCCTGCCGTTCCGCATGGGCCGGCCGGCTCCGGTGCCGACCTTCGACACGCCCACGTCCACCGGGGCGCCGTTCAACCTGAGCGAAAGGGATGCGGCGTCCATCGCCCGGACGATCTCGAGCCCGAGTCGGGCGTTCGAGAGCGGCTCCTCGCCGGTGCGAATGGCGCGCGCGAAGTCGCGCATCTCGAGCGCCAAGGGCTCCGCGGCCTCGATGCGCGGCGCGACCATGTCGCCGGTCCGGTAGGTGAGCCGGTACTCGCCGAAGTTCTCCGGCTGGTCGAACTCGAGCCCGCGGTCGTAGACCCTCACAGAGGCGTCGGCGGAGGTGTCCTCGTACTGGATCATCCGCTTGCTGCCGACCACGACCATCTGGCGCACCTTGCGCGGCGACAACCACGAGATCTGCACGTTCGCAGCCGCGCCGGAGGCGAACCTGAGCGAGATGAACGCCGTCTCCGGCACATCGCTCTGGAACACGCTGCATGCGGTGGCCGCCACCTGCACCACGGGCTCCTCGAGCCAGTGCAGCAGGATCGACAGATCGTGCGGGGCCAGGTCGCAGACCACCCCGTCGGGCTGGTAGTTGCCGAGGTTCATCCGCGACGACGTCACGAAGTACGGCTCGCCGAGCGTGCCGTCCCTGATGAGGTCGCGCACCTTGTTGACGGACGGGCTGTACAGGAAGGTGTGGCCCGGCATCAGCGTGAGCTCCAGCCTCCGCGCGAGCTCGACCAGCTCGCGGGCCTGGCTTTCGGTCCTGGCCAGCGGCTTCTCGACCAGCACGTGCTTGCCGGCCTCGAGGGCGCGGCGGACGAGCGCGTAGTGCGTGCTCGGCGGCGTGGCGATCACGACCGCCTCGACCTTGGGGTTCAGCAGGACGTGATCGAAGTCACTCGCCACGTCGATCCCAGGGTGCTTTCTCGCGAACGCCGCGCGGCGCCGCTCGGCGGAGTCGCAGAGGGTCGTCAGGCGCAGGTCCCCGGACTCGACGAGGTTGCGGGCCAGGTTCGGGCCCCAGTAGCCGTATCCGACCAGGGCGACGCCGATCTTCGGCGGAAGGATTCCCACTACGCAACACCTCTCCGGCTCAGGACCGCCCAGACGGTCTTGATCAAGATGACGAGATCCAGGCGCAGCGAACGCCGCCGCGCGTATTCGATGTCGAGGCGCACCATCTCCTCGTAGGTCCGCTGGTTGCGGCCACTCACCTGCCAGAGGCCCGTGAGGCCGGGCTTGACGGTGAAGCGCTCGTGGTACCAGGCGGGGTACCGCTCGGTTTCATACGGCACGACCGGGCGTGGTCCGACGAGCGACATGTCGCCGCGCACGACGTTCCAGAGCTGCGGCAGCTCATCCAGGCTCCACCGCCGAAGAACGCTCCCCACCCGGGTGACGCGCGGGTCTCCAGCGATCTTGTAGAGCCCCTGCTGCGCCGCGCTCGTGCAGTCACGGCCCTGCGCGATCAGGTCATTGACGTACCGCTGGTGGGTCGAGTGGTCCGCCCCGGCGCTCATGGTGCGGAACTTGAACACCGTGAAGGGGCGCCGCCCGTGCCCGAGGCGGCGCTGCCGGAACAGCATCGGCCCGCTCGAGTCCAGGCGCACCGCGAGCGCGACGGCCAGCAACAGAGGAGCCAGGAACACGAGGACCAGCAGGGCGGCGACGATCTCAATGCCCCGGGCCGCGACCTCGGCCGCCGGGTGACGGCGTTCGAGACGCTCGTCGTAGGGGAATGTGAAGTGATGCGCCTCCACCGGGCTATGCCGCCACACGGGCCGGCTGGCCCGGCTGGAAGGTGTGAACCGCCTCCGCGATGCGCGCGATCGCCGCGGCGTCCATCGACGGCCAGAAGGGCAGTGAGCACACGCGCCCGGCGAGCCGCTCGCACACCGGGAGGCGCGCCTGGCGCGATGAGGCGGCGCGATAGGCGCCCGACAGGTGGATCGGGACCGGATAGTGGACGCCGGTGGCGATGCCGTAGCCGGAAAGGTGCGCGCGCAGGGTATCGCGGGCGTCGCTCGTGACCACGAACTGGTGAAAGACGTGGTCGCCCCCCGGCTGCACGGGCGCCGGGAGCTCCAACTCCGCGCCGGCGAGCGCCTCGGCGAGCTGCGCCGCGGCGCGGCGCCGGTCAGCGTTGCTGTCGTCGAGCCGGCGCAGCTTCACGCGCAGCACGGCGGCCTGAATGGCGTCCAGCCGCGCGGTCGTCCCGCAGACGCGGTGCTGGTAGCGCGGCCGCTCGCCGTGGGAACGGAGCAGCCGGACGCGATCCGCGAGCTCACGGTCCGAGGTGACCACCGCTCCTCCGTCGCCCCAGCCTCCGAGGTTCTTCGAGGGGTAGAAGCTGAAGCAGCCGGCATCGCCGACGCAGCCTGCGCGCCGGTCACCGTGGCGAGCGCCGTGTGCCTGGCAGGCGTCCTCCACGACCCGGACGCCGTGCTCGCGGCCCAAGGCGACGATCTCGTCCAGGTCCATCGTCCGCCCGTACAGGTGCACCGGGATGACGCAGCGCGTGCGCTCGGTGAGCGCAGCCCGAACGGCGTCGACCGTGACGTTGTGCGTGCTGGGGTCGACGTCCACGAAACGGGGGGTCGCGCCCGCGAGCGTCACCGCCTCAGCGGTCGCGATGAAGGAGTTGGCGGGCACGAGCACCTCGTCGCCAGGCCCGATGTCGGCCGCGCGCAGTGTCAGCGCCAGCGCCTCGGTGCCGGAGGACACGCCGATCGCCTCGGACGTGCCGCAATACGCAGCGAACTCGCGTTCGAACGCCTCGACCTCGGGCCCGAGCGTGAACGCGGCCTGCGACGCGACGCGTTCCACCGCGGCCATCAGCTCCGCGAACAGCGCCGGGTCGGCGTTGTCCATGCGGGTGAGCGGGACCGGCGGAGTCACAGGGCGCGTGTCGTCACCGCTCACGCGGCCCCTCTGCTGACGCTGCCGGCTGCGCCGTTCCCCGGGCCGGTCACGATCCCAATGGCCAAGCCCTCTTCGGGGTCGAGGATGAGCGCGGCGGCCTCGTTGCGGGAGCGGACGCCGAGCTTCAGGAACGACGACGAGAGATGGCTCTTGACGGTGCTCTCTGCGAGGAACAGCTTCACGGCGATCTCAGCATTGGTGAAGCCCATGACCACCAGCCCTAGGATCTCCTTCTCGCGGTGGGAAAGGGCTTCGCGCTGGATGTGGCGGCGCAGCTCGCGTGGAACCGCCACCAGGCCGGCCCCCGCGGCGGCGAGCGCGACCGTGAGGGTGGCGGCCAGGTCGTCCTCGCGCACCACGGCCGAGGCACCCGCCTTGATCGCACCGCGCGTCAGGGCGCCGCTGCCTTCCGGCACGACGAGGATCAGGGGGGTCCCGGACAGGCCGGCGGCGAGCACCCGCACCGCGTGTGTAGCGGTGGAGCGTGACTTGCCGGAGAACAGGACGATCGCGTCGGCCTGCGAAGCCGGCCCGCGGAGCAGCCGCTCGGGCGCCTCGAGCCCGCCGTCGGCGACCGCGAGCTCGCTGCCGCCGAGCAGGGCCAGGCTCGCATCGGCTTGCGCTGTCGTCGCGCCGACCACGAGGACGCGGCGGCGCGCGGTCGCGCGTTCGACGCGCTCGGGCGACATGGCGGAAACCGTCATGTCATGTCAACGAGCGCCGCCGCCGCTGACTTCCGCGTGCCGGGCACGGCCCTACTTTCGGTGGACCTGCGCCTGATCGGGGTCGAGCCTGCGGGTGTGGCTGCGGAACTCTGCCAGCCGCGTACGCCGTACGCCGAGCGGCACCTCGCAGCGGGCTATCGGCTGGGCGGGGTTTCCGCGGGCCATGGTCCTGGCCGGGATCGATCGGGTCACGACGCTCCCCGCGGTGATCACCGCACCCCGGCCGATGGTCACGCCGGGCAGGATGATCACCCCCGGGCCTATGTAGGCCTCGTCCTCGATGATGACCGTGTACTTCGTCGGGTCGTCGGGAGCGCCGACCTCGCGGAAGTGGGCGATGATCGTGCTGCGCATCCCGATCACCACGTCGCTCCCGATCGAGACCCGCCCTGGCTGGGAGGTCTCGATGAGCGCGTCGGTTCCGATGAATACGCGCTCGCCGAGCTGGACGCCGCGGGCGCGGTGCAGGCGGACGCGGACTGACCTCGCCCCGGGCAAGACGCGGGCGAGCGTCGAAAGCAGGCGGTTGCGGAAACCCCTCAGGGCGGGGTCCATCTTGTGGATCCTGGGCATCGTGGCCCTCCTCGTTCGTGATTGCAGCGGCTCGAGCCTGTCGCGGCCCTCGCTCAGCAGGCGTCGCCCGACCGCCCAGGGGCGGACCGGTTGCGGCGACGCTGCGGGCGGTGGCGTGGCGCGACCGGCTGCCGCCCGGCCGGTCCGGACGATGGACGCCAGCGGCCCCCAGCGGACCTCGCCCAGGCCATTGATGGTGTCGGCCGCCGCCTCGAGCGCGCCAGGGCCGCCGGCCAGGTCCTGGTGGTGACCGTAGACCACGATGGGCTGGTCCAGATAGGCGCTTACGACCAGCTCGGCGACGGGCTCGTCGAGGCTGCGGCGGAGGATCACCGGGGTGCCGCAGGTCTCCTCGAGCGGGCGCCAGCCGGTGAGCGGACGCCACGGCTCGGGGTGGGCGTACGGCGAGTCGCCCCGACGGCTGTGCCAGGGGAACGGGCGGCCTATGCACGCTGCCTCGAAGCCCGCCGCGGGGAGTGCCCGCATCACCGCCTCGGAGCAGGCGCCGTGCGGTGGAACCATTACGGGCGACACCATCACGCCGGCCCTGCGCTCGAGCCGGGCGATCCGGCTCCGCGCCTGGCCGAGCAGCGCGTGTGCCTCCGCGCTGTCGCGCGGCCGGGCGAGCTCGCGCTTCAGGTGATCGTTGCCGTGTACCGCCAGCGACAGCGAGGCGTGCTCGCCGCGGAAGAGCCTGGCCGCGCGCGGGTCCACGAGCCAGCCGTCGAGCGGCACCGTGGCCATCGCCACGTGGTAGCCGTGCGTGGCCGCGCTCCTGGCAAGCTCGCGGTACCGCACGTGACCGTACGTGCCCCAGTGCAGGTTCGGGTCGTCCAGCACAAATGCGGCCCGCAGCGGCGGTGCGGCGGCCCGTGAGTAGCCAGTCAGCTGGCGCAGGAACGCCACCAGCGGGAGCAATGCGAGGAAACGGTCCGCACGCAGGCGGTCGCGTAGCGCCTCGCCCGGGCCCAGCTCGGGCGGGGCCATCGCGGCGCGAGCGAATGTCGTGCCCGCGCGGTCGATGGTCGAGGCCCACAGCACGTCTCGTCCGGAGACCGCGAGCGCGGTCTCCCCGGGTCCGAGCTGGAGCGGGCCGGCCGGCCGGTCTGCCCGCTCCGCAAGCGTCCGGCCGCGGAGCCGGCCGTCCAGCCGCGAATCGCGCGCGAGGCGGACGTCGATCGGGCGCCCGGCGTCCCGCGCCGCGGCCGTGAGGATGAGGCGCGGAAGGCTCCCGGCCTCGCCGGAGGCGCCGCCGACATGGAGCTCGGCTGCGGGCTGGGCGCCGGAGGCGACGCCGTCCGTCAAGCGCACCGGGAACGCCGCCTCGAGCGCGCGGAACAGGCGCTCGCGGCGCGGCCGCTCCCCGGCCGGGAGGACCGCGACTTCGATCGGCGCGCCGGTCACCGCACCACCGCCAGGTCGGGCGGGGCAGGCTCCTCGCGGGACCGGCCAGGCGTCACGGCGGTGCGAGCGCCGTGGGGGACGACCGCCCAGGCGACCTCGTAGCCGAGGATCTCGGGATGCGCCAGGACGTCCGCGGGCCCGCCGCTGAGCGCGGGGTACTGGGTCCGGTAGGTACGCATCGCGGCGAGCTTGGCGGCGGCCGCCTCACCGGAGAGGCGTTCCACGCGGGACACGAGCGAGAACTCAGCCGCGGGCACCGCCTCGAGGTACGGCGCCCACCAGGCGTCGGCGGAGAGGTGGGGCACGGCGCGCGTACCGGTCACCCAGTCGGGCCACCCGAGCCGGACGGCGTAGGGCACGTCCGCGTAGAGCGTCACCGGCATCCCGCCCCGGGCGAGCTCGAGACACGCCTCACGGACCAGCCGGTGATCGCTCTGGCCGCCGACGCCGGCCGGCGCGACGACCTGGCCCGCTACCGGGGCGTGCTGTGCGAGCGCGGCGAGGAGATCGGACAGCGACGGCGCGCGGCGCCGGTACTGCCGGTCGACCAGCCCCAGGTTCACCGGCACCCTGCCGGCCAGCGCGAGGGCCTCGCGATCCTCGGCGAGCCGCCGCCGCATGCCGGCACGCGAGTCCTCGAAGCCCGTGATGGCGTCCCAGCTGGCGCGCACCCCGGCAGGCGGCAGAGCCGTGAAGACGTTCACCACGGTCACCTCGCCTGGCCCGGTCAGGCTGGACCAGCAGGAGAAGACCGCGTCGTCGAGGTGGGGCGAGAGCATGAGGGTGGGTCCGCCCGGCACGTGCCGGACCGGCGGGGGCCGGCGCCGGCGCAGGGCCGGGAGGCCCGGGAGCGCTGCGCGCAGCGCATCGGCAGGCGCGGCGTCGCCGCGCCGCCCGGCCCGAAGCGCCCTGACGACGGCGCGCGGCCTCACGCTGCCCTCGCCATCGCCTCTGGCCCGGCTCGCTCCGCCACCGCCTGGTGCACCAGGCCGTCGAGCGCGCTCGCGCGCACGTCCCAGCTGTTCTCCAGCGCCAGCCGGCGCCGCGCCTCCCTGCCGTCGTCCTCCTCGACGGCACTGCGGATCGCCTCCACGACGGCGTCGGCGCCGCTCACGAAGTGCACCAGCGGCGGCGGGTACTCCGCCAGGGCGCCGTATCCGGTGCCCACGATCGGCGGACCGGCGTAGAGGTAGTCCCAGAGCTTCAGCGGGGACCCGTGTCGCGACCACTCGCCCTCCTCGTACGGGAGCAGGTTGCAGTCGGCCGCCGCCAGGTAGGGCGGCAGCTCGCTCCGGCCGCGCGGACCCAGCAGGTGGACGTTCGGGCGCGCCGCGAGCCGCTGCAGCGCGGCCTTCGGCACGCGCGGGCTCACCGGCCCCACCAGGACGATCGAGCCGCTCGCGCGCCGGTCCGCGACCTCCCCGAGCAGGTCGTAGTCCAGGCGGCCGTCGATCCGCCCGGCGTAGGCCAGCAGGGGCCGCGGGAGATCGCGGTACTCGGCGGGGGCGGGTGCGTCGTACAGCTCCGCGAGGTCCGCGTGGAAGCCGTGCTTCAGCAGGGTGCTGTCGTAACCGCGGCGGCGAAGCGTCCGCTGCAGCTCCGTCGATGTAACGCAGATGATGTCCGCTGCGTCCCACATCTCCCGGCGCGCGGCCGCGATCTCGGACTCGCTCTGGCCGACCAGCGCCCCGCCAGCCTCGAGCCAGTCCTTGACGAGGTAGACGCTCAGCACCTCGCGTGCCGCGCCGCGCAGCGCGTTGGCGTGCGCCCACAGCGCCACCGGGCGACGCATCCGCAACCTGCGCACAGCCCACCGCACCTGGGCCTGCACGAGCGGCCGAGAGAGCCTGCGGGCTAGCGCGCTGCCGCGCGGCGGCAGTGTGAGCGGGCGGAACGCGTGCACGGGCCCGGCCCTGCGCACCCGGCGGTCGACCAGGGCGCGCAGCAGCGGCCTGGTCTCGCGCCGCAGGCCAAAACGGAACGGAGTGGCCGGCGTGATGGGCGGCTCGACGTAGAGAACGCGCTGGATCGCGCCGAGGGACGCAGCGAGGTTCTGCTCCGTGAGCCGGGGCGTGTTCCACGGCACGCTGCCATAGACCACGTAGCTGTCAGGTTGCGCCCGCATCCCACAGAACAACGGTGCGACCACGGGCGGGCTTGCGGCTAGGACGAGCCTGCCAGCGAGTGCGCGGGGGCCTCCCGCGCGCGGCCGGCGCGCGGCCGCCGGCGGAGCACGCGGTCGGCAAGGAGCGCCATGTCGCCCCATGTGGCCGGGTACCAGCGCCGCAGCGCGGTGAGGTAGACCGCGGTCCCGGCGGCGCCCGCCACCAAGAGCGTCACCGGAGCAGGCACGCCCGTCGCGGCGCCGAGCTCGGTCAGCGGGGCTGCCACCGCGAGCAGCCCCAGGCTCGACACGAACGCCGGCCCGACGTCCGCCTTCAGACGGCTGAACGGGATGCCGATCAGCCGGTCGAGGAGCAGGTAGTAGACGGCGACCGTACGCACGAGCCCTGTCGCCGCCACCCCGATGCAGACGGCGATCAGCCCTATGCCGGCCGTGACCCAGACCACGGCGGCGTACAGGACCAGGTAGGCGACGTTGAGAGCCAGCAGAGCGTTCGGGTGCCCGGCGGCGAGGATGAGCGGCCCGGTGCCCGTGCCGAGCGCGGCGGTCATGCCGAGCACCACGAGGATCTGGGTCGGCACCACGGCGGGCTCCCAGTTCGAACCGAGCAGCCAAGGCAGTAGGACCGGCGCCGTTGCGAGCAGCCCCGCGAGGCCGGGAAACATCATCGCCACGTGGACTCGCACGATGCGGCCGCGGATCGCCCGCATGTGCTCGAGGTCCCGTGTGCGCGAGTAGACCGGCAGGGCCATCTTCACCATGACGCCGGTCAGCTTGCGCTGGTAGTCAACGGCGAATTGGAAGCCGCGCCAGTAGAAGCCGACCTGGGCAGCGCCGAGCCGGGCGCCGACGATCGCGTAATCCACGTTCCGGATGCCCGAGAAGGCAAGCGACGAGAGCGCCGCGGGGCCGCCGAAGCGCGCCATCTCCCACATCGCGCGCGGGCGCCAGCGCGGGGCCGTCAGGGGCACGGAGCCGAGGAGCAGGAGCGTTCGGACGGCGTTCATGATGACCGCGCCGAGGACCACCGCCTCGCCGTTCAGCCCGGCGACGGTGGCGAGCAGGAGGGAGCTCATCGCGCCGCCGACGATCGCGGCGACGTCGATGAGCGACAGCCGCCGGAAGTCCAGCCGCCGCTGGAGCACGGACTGCGGGACCACTCCGAGCGAGGCGATCAGGAACGCCGGCGACGCGAGCTGCACCAGGTCGACCGTCTCGGAGCCGAAGACCGGGGTCAGGGCGGGCGCCAGGAGATACGTCGCGGCGCTCATCGTCAGCCCGAAGACCAGTCCGATCAGCACGGTGCTCTCCAGGTGGGCCCGCTCGATCGCCTTGCGCTGCACGAGCGGCGTCCCGAAGCCGTCCCAGGTCAGCATCATCGCGAGGGTGGCCGCGATCAGGCCGATCGCCGCCCGGCCGAACTCCTCGGGCGAGATCAGGTGGGCGAGGACGACGCTGGACGCGAACGCCGCGACCTCGGCGGCGATCTTGGCGCCGGTCATCCAGCGCACGCCGTCGAGCGTCGCCTCCCTGAGCTCTCCGCGTGAGATCTCGTCGCTCACGCGCCCTCCGGCTACTTCACTCTTCGCGCGGCGCGGAGCGACGCCCGCTCGGCGACCGTCCCGCTCAGGTTCCCCGCCACGAGCGGAAGCTGAAAGCAGAGGTAGGACGCGACGTGCATCGTCGCCAGCCGGCGGGGCGTCAAGCGGCGCCCGCTGGTGCGCAGGCGATCGATCCCGGCGAGGTGGCGGTGCGGCACGTAGTAGCCGGGTCGCGTCCACGGCTGGGCGCGGTCGGTCGCCTCGGCGTGCCGCAGCTGCTGGGCGAGCCCGAAGCCGATCCGGAAGGCCTTCCGCGCCAGCTGGCGCGGCCGATTGCGCGCGCCGTGCGACACAACGGCGTCGTCCGCGTAGGCGATGGTGGCGCCCCCGGCGACGGCGCGCTGGCCGAACTCCCGGTCGCCGCCGGCCAGCATCATGGCGTTGAAGCCGCCGGCGGCGTCGAAGGCCGCCCGGCGCACGAAGAGGTTGGCTGTCGCGGCGAAGCCGCGCGCGGCCGAGCTCTCCTGGTCGAAGCTACGGATGTAGTCGACGAGGGCGACGGCGGTCGGCCGCTCCCCAAGCGGCATGTCGATCCGCCCGGCGGCGAGATCGGCCCCCGTCCGATCCAGCGCGGCGAGGCCGTTCTCGAGCCAGCGCGGGTCGGGCTCGCAGTCCACGTCCGTGAAGGCGAGCACGCCGCCGCGCGCCGCGGCGGCGCCGGCGTTGCGGGCCACGTACGGGCCGCCGTGCTCAGGCAGCACCAAGGCGTGCCCGATGGCGCTGGAGCGGGCTGCCCCCGCGGTGTTGTCGGTGGAGGCGTCGTCCACGACGATCACCTCGAAGGACTTTCGCGGGAGCGTCTGGCGCTCCAGCCGCTCGAGGAGGCGTCGCACGCTTGCCGCGGAGTTGCGAACGGGCACGATCACGGACACCTGCGGAGTGAGGGCATCGAGCGTCTCCATGCCCTCAATCCAACGCTCAGGCCGCGCGCGAACTTGCAGCCGGCAGCCGGCCGCCCTCCTCCAGGACCGCCTCGTAGATCCGCGCGACCCGCCGGGCCAGGAGCTCGGAGTCGAACTGCTCCTCGGCCCAAGCGCGCCCGACCCTGGCCCTGGCGCTCCAGCCGGCCCTGTCGTGGAGGACCCGGCCGATCTGCGCCGCCAGCGCGCCCGCATCCCCCTCCGGGACGAGCTCGTGCCTGAGCGAGGGCGGGATCGTCTCCGGCAGCCCGCCGTTGTCGGTCGCGACCACCGGTAGGCCGGTCGCGAGCGCCTCCATCGCCACCACGGAGCGGCCCTCGGCCTGGCCTCCGGCGGCGGTCCGGCTCGGCGCCACGAGCACGTCCGCGCGCTGAAGCGCCTCCACCACCTGGTCCTTCGGGAGGGCGCCGCGGAACTCCACGCGCGCCGCGACGCCGAGGTCGGCCGCAAGACGCTCGTTGGCGGCCCGCACCGGGCCATCGCCGATCACCTCGAGCCGCACCCCGGCGTGCTCCGGGCCGAGGAGGCAGAGCGCCTGCAGGAGCATGTCCAGGCCCTTGCACTCGATCTGCCGCCCGATGAAGATCAGCCGGGCGTCACCCCCGCCGGCGCTTGGCTCGCGGAAGCGCAGCCGGCTCAAGCGCACCCCGCCCGGCACGACATGCACGGCGCCCTCGTAACCCAGGGACCGCACCCGGCCCTCGAGGAACCGGGACACCGTGATCACGTGGTCCACCTGGCGGAACAGCCGCGCGTAGTCGCGCCGGCGGCCGGGGCCCAGGCCGGCGGTCAGGTCGGACCCGTGGAAGGTGGCCAGCATCGGCACGCCGGCGCGCGCCGCCGCGAGCCTGACGTCTGCGGCCGCCCACCCGAAGTGCGCGTGGATCAGGGCCGGGCGCACCCGGGCGATCGCCGGGCTGAGCCCGGCCGAACGGCGCTCCGCCGACGTCCGCATCGCGACCCTGTCGAGCACTCGCCGGCCGCGCGGCGGCCCGGTCGCGGTCAGCAGGCGCTCGGGCGGTGGAAAGGGAAAGCGATCGCGGTTCGCGACCGACCGGGCCACCACCCAGGACTCCCAGCCGAGCTCGTCGAGATCGGCGACCAGGTCGGTGACGAACGTCTCCGACAGCTCGCCGAACTTGCGCACGACGTGCAGGACGGTCACTTGACGAATGTGGCGTGCACGGTCTCCGTGCCGCCCCCCGTCAGGTCGGCCACCGCGCTTATCGTGTGGCTCCCGGCGGAGAGCGTGGAGGTGTTGAACGGATTCGGGAGGCCGCCGGACTCGCCGCCGGCGAAGTCCCAGGGCGGATTCTTCTCCGTCTGCCGGGGTGTGCCGCTCAGCGAGGGCTGGTCGAGCCAGAACCGCACGCGCGTCACGCCGCTGTCCGGGCTCAGGAACACGTAGATCTGCCCGGACACGGTGGCGCCGTGCAGCGACTGGGCGTTCGAGCGGTCGGGTGAGGTGCTCACGAGCAGCTCGTGCGGCTGGCGCACGACCAGCTTGACCACATGGGTGGCGGACTCGCGGCCCGGTGACGTGGCGGTCACGCGCGCGAGGTGCGTCCCTCCGGGGAGGCCGGTCGCGTCCGCGGTGAGCGTCAGGTCGGTCCCCGAGGGCCCGGCGGTGGGGGAGACCGACAGCCACGGCGCGTCGTCGGAGACGCTCACGTCCCCGCTCGAGTCGGTGGTCGTGACCCGCAGCGACTGGCTGGTCGGCGAGCCGGGCGCGGCCACGAAGGTCGACGCGTCGCGCGAGAACGTCACCTCAGGCGCGCAGCCGCCGGTGCTGTAGATGAACGAGTCCACGATGACCGGGGGCGATCCGTCGCCCTTCACTCCGAACGTCTCGACGCGCGCGGAGCCCGAGGCGTAGAAGCGCACGCGCGTGAAGTGGTGCATCGTGTCGTCGCGCACGGCGATGTACGACTGCTGCGGGTCCGTGCGGAACAGCGAAAAGTTCCCGTTGCGGTTGCTCAGCTTGCCCGCCGGGCTCGTCTTCACCCAGGTGGTGCCGTCGCTCGGCAGGTAACAGCGCTTCGCCCGAGTGGTGGGGGAGTTGGTGGCCGGCACGTCGCGGAGCGGGTACGTGCGCTCGTAGGACTGGTCGTGCGACGTGAGCACGAGCTTCACCCCGTGGCGCTCGAAGATCGGCCCGAGCTGGCGCCTCAGGTTGAGGTTCGAGGGATGGCTGAACCCGTCGGCGAAGGGCGCGACGTGGAAGTAGGGCACGAGCCAGCGGGTGCCCGCGGCCCTCGCCGCGGCGAGGTCCTGGTCGATCCACTGCAGCGTCGCGTCGGACAGCCCGGCGGTGTCGTCCACCGCGGTGATCGAGGTGAAGTGGACCTCGCCGATGTCGAACGAGTACTCGCGCCGGGAGTCGAAGCCGCTGGGCGTGGGGAAGCGCTGGGACCAGGGGAGGAAACCCTCGCCGAGGAGCACCTCGTGGTTGCCGTAGGTCGGCATCATCGGCGCCTCGGCGGCGAACGGCTGCACCTGGTTGAACCAGGCGTCGATCGTGTTCTCGAGCGTCCCGAATCGCTTGTCCGTGTCGAAGTACGCGTAGTCGCCGCCCGGGAGCGTCAGCAGCGCGTCGAGGCGGGCGATCTCGTCACGCACCTGGGCGGTCCCGGTGGCCAGGCCGTCGGTGCGGCCGATCAGCCCGGTGTCGCCGAAGTACACGACGTCGAAGTCGGCCGGACCGCGTGGCGGCGCGGTCCGCGTCGAGAAGACCTCGCTCCACACGCCGCCGTCCCCGAGCACCCGGTACTCGTAGGCGGAGCCGGGCGTGAGCCCCGCGATCGTGGCTTCGTGCAGCTGGCCGGCGGTCCCGGACGCGCGCGGCGACCCGGCCACAGCCTGCCAGGCGGTCTCGCCGGCCGGACGGTACTCGACCCGCGACGTCGTGCCGGCCGCCCTGGTGCGCCAGCTGACCGTGAGCGTGGTGGACGGCTCGGCCACCCATGCGAGGTGGACCTGGTCGGGCGGGCCCTGGACGCCGTTTGCGATCTGGAAGCTCGCGGTGATGACCTGCGTGGAGCCGCTGGTCGGGGTGATCGCGGCGGTGATCGTGTGGGTGCCGTTCGCCACCTTCGTCGTGTCCCACGGCAGGGCCAGCCGGGTCGCGTCCTCTGCCGTGCCGGCGAAGTCCCACGGGGCTGTGTTCTCTGTCTTGATCGGCGTTCGCGTGCGGTTCGGATCGTCCAGGTAGAACCGCACCCGCGAGGCGCCGGTCGTCGGGCTGACGAATACGTACCGGTTCCCTGACAGCGTGCTGCCGCCCAGCGGCTGGGGGGCCGAGCGGTCCGCCGCAGAGCTCACCTCGAGACGCCAGGCGGTCTGGGCCGCGGCGGGCGCCGCCGGCACAGCGGCCGCCGCCAGGGCTATGGCGACGACCAGAGCGCTGCGCCGGCGGCCCACCCGCATCAGTTCGGGTTCTCGAACGTGAACGTCTCGTTCAGGTCGGTGAAGGACGAGCCGCTGATCGCCCCGCCGCCGACCACGTAGACGACGCCGCCGATCGTGCCGGCCACCGCGCCGTGGCGCGGGGTGGGCACGGCCTTCAGCGTGCGCCAGGTGTTGGTGTCGGGGTCGAACTGCTCGTTCTGCGGGAACGTCCCGGGGGAGCCGGTCGCGCCCTCGCCGCCCATGACCTGCGCCTTGCCGCCCAGGAGGCCGACCGTCATGGTCCGCCGTCCGGTGGGCATCGCCGGGCCCGCCGTCCAGCCGCCGCCCGCCGGGTCGAGGACCTCGGTGGAGTCAAGCGCGCCGTTCAGCGTCGTTCCGTCGGCGTTGCGCGTGCGGCCGCCGAAGACGTACAGCTTCCCGTTCAGGACAGCCGAGCCCGCATTGTCGCGGCGGGTGCCCATCGTCGGGCCCGCGCTCCAGGTCCCGGTGCTCGGGTCGAACACCTCCACGCTTGCCAGCGAGGCACCGTTGTCCATGCCGCCGATCACGTAGATCTTCCCGCCGATGGACTGGGCGGTAGCGCCGCCGCGGCCGGTGGCCATTGGCGGGAGCGGCGTCCAGGCGTTCGTGGCCGGGTCGTAGACCGCGGCGTTGCGGACGGACCCGGCGAACGGATCGGTCGAGCCGGCGAAGGCGTAGAGCTTGCCGTTGTGCGGGACCAGGGCCGGGTTCTCGACCGCGGGGCCGGGCAGGTTCGGGCCGGTGCTCCAGGTGTTGCTCACCGGGTCGTAGATCCGGAGCGTGGAGTGGTAGGTGCTCGGGGTCGACTTGCCGCCGACCACGTAGAGCTTGCCGCCGAGGGCCGTGCCGCCCGCGTCGAGCAGCGACAGCGGCAGCGGCGCCGCAGAGCCCCAGCAGCCCAGGTTGACCGGCGTCAGCACGGTCACACGGCCGGCGCCGAACTCGCCGACGAAGAGGCGCCCATTCGGCCCCTCGACGATCGGGAGCGGGTCGGTGAAGCCGCCGATCAGGCTGCTGCTCGCCGTCACGGAGGCGCCGTCCGCCGACAGCCGGTTGCGCGAGATGTTGTCGCCCACGGAGTAGTTGGCGATCAGCACCTCACCGCGCACGGTCGCGCAGAAGGCGTTCGAGCGGTACTCGAGCATCCCGTTGGCGGAGCGGTTGTTGCCCAGCGAGTGCACCGCCGGCACGTAGTTCGCCGGCGCCGGCACGCCCTGGTAGCTGCCGTCCCGGTACACGCACTCGTTGCGGGTCGGGTTGGGGTGCCCGTAGTACTTGCCCTGCTGCAACCGGTTCAGCGTGTCGGGCTGCTCGCCCGGGTTGTGCCCGCCCTGGGTGTAGATGGTCGGGCTGCCGAAGCCGCCGCAGGGCGGCGTCGGGGACGGCGGGAAGGTGCCCGTCACGCCGAGCCCGTTGTCCGCGCCGTAGATCGACCCGTTCGAGTGGAACACGAAGTCGTAGGTGTTGCGGATCCCGCTCGCGAACACCTGCACGTCGCACGGCGGCGGGCCGAAGATGTTCGTCGGGTTGTTGCACGACCCGTCGAAGCCGGCGTTCTTCACGTCGGCCACGAGCAGCGCCGCCGAGAGCGGCTGCTCGGCCATCGTCCCGAACTCGGTGTTGGCCTCGTTGGGGGCGCCGGCGCCGGTGTTGCCGCCCTGGGCGATGTAGAGCTTCCCGTCCGGCCCGAAGTGGATCGAGTTCGTGCCGTGGTTGGCCTTCGCGCGGGGAATTCCCGTGATGACGTCGGCTCGGGTGCCGAGGCTCGGCCCGGAGAGGCGCGAGACGATCCCCGAGTTCGGCACGCCGTCGTCGAGCGACGGCGACGAGTGGGACGCCCACACGATCACGTCGCTCGGGGTCGATGCCGGATCGATGGTCACGCCCAACGTCAGCCGCGTCCCGAGCGTGGTGATCACCTGGTCGGAGACGGCCATGCCGTTCTGGTCCAGCGTGATCTTGTGGATCTTGCCGAACAGCTCGGTGACGTAGAGGCGGCCGTCGGGGCCGTAGGCCATCGAGGTCGGGAACGGCACCGGGAACGAGGCCCGGTCGAAGATCACGTCGGGCGTTGTGGTGCTCTGGGACGCCTCCTTGCCGACGTTGAACTCGGCGAAGCTGTAGGTCAGCGGAGCCGGCCCGTTGCGGTGACTGGCGAAGATGCCGCCGAAGCTGCGGGTGCCGATCTGCGGGTCGATGCCCGCGGCGTCGAACGAGAAGAACTCGCCCGGCGCGATGAACTCGCCGATGACCTTCGGCGGGCCGCCGGTGATCCGGTACGAGCCGCTCACGTTGCGCGTGAACGGGTCCGCCTTGAGGTTGAGGGTGACGGCCGCGCCCGTGAGGTCGATCACAGCGCTCTGGCGCGAGAACGTCTGGCGGCCCTTGACCTCCTGGACGTGCTCGATCTTCATGCCCGTGGGCGTCGAGATCACGCCGATCTTGTCGTAGTTGTCCTCGTCGTTCCCGAACCACACGCCGGCCTGCTCGTAGTTGCCGGTGCCGGCCGGCGGGTTCAGGATCACCGTGTTGACGTTGGTGATCTGGTTGGGGGCGTCGATGCCCACCGACAGGGCGTTGGCCTGGCTGTTCGAGCCAGTGAACATGAGGCCGTTGGTGGTCGTTACCTGGAGCGTGCCCTCGCCGTTGTCGGCGATGATGTTCGCCGGTATGTAGCCGGTCCCGTTGGTGGGCGGGTCGATCGCCGTGAAGCCGGTCCCAACCCCGTTGGCGTCGACGATCTTGCCGTGGTCGCGGTCGAACGTCAGCGAGTACGGCACGTCCACGAGCAGCTCGCCGCAGGTGAGCGGGGAGCAGTCGCGGTGGTTGTCGACGGTGAACGTGGCGGTCACCACCTGGCTCAGTCCGCCCACGTACGTGACCGCCGCCGTGATCGTGTGCTGCCCGTTCGCCATCGCCTTCGTGGCGAGCGGGTTGGCCATGCCGTTGCTCGCGGTGCCCGCGTAGTCGAACGGCGCGCCCGCTTCGATCTTCTTCGGGGTGCCGACCATCGCCGGATCGTCGAGCCAGAACTTGACCTCGGTCACATCCGCCTCTGGGAGCGAGAAGACGTAGATGCTCTTCTGCACGGTTGCCCCGTCGAGCGGCTGTGGGTTCGAGCGGTCCGGCGCGGTGCTCACCCTTAGACTCGCCTGCGGTGGCTGGTTGTCGACGGTGAAGGTGCCCGTGAGCGATTGGGTCGTACCGTCGGAGAACGCCACCTGCACGCTGATCGTGTGCTGGCCGTTCGCGAGCGTCTTCGTGCCGAACGGCAGGGCGGTGCCGTTCTTCGCCGTGCCCACGAAGTCGTACGGAGCGGCGCCCTCGATCTTGGTCGGGGTGCCCGTCATCGCGGTGTTGTCGAGCCAGAACTTCACGCTCGTCACACCGGTCTCAGGCAGGGTGAAGACGTAGATGTTCCCGTCCACCGTCGCGCCGTCGAGGGTCTGCGCGTTCGAGCGATCGGCCGCCGTGCTGAACTTCAGCTCGGCCGAAGGGGCCGAGCCGGCCGGAATCGCCAGCGCCAGCGCAGTCAGCGCCGCGGCGAGCGCCGCGAGTGCAAGAAGCACGGCAGGGCGGCGCGGCACGGCCGGCATGTGGCCGACCCTAGGTCCGCTCCCGGGGAAGGACAAGATGGAAAAAAGGCGGACGTTACGGGCGCGCAAGATGTTCCTTTCGGTGCATAGGTGGGTCGCCTGCGCCGAGCACGAGGCGGAGGGCGGCCAGTTCGCCGCGGAGACGTGTGCGCGCCCGAGGACGGGCTGCAACGGGGGCGAATGCGCCGAGGCGGAGCAGGTGCTTGAAGCCCAGCGCGCCGCGATACCCGACCCTGCGGACGGGCCCGAGGTGCTTCTGGGCGAAGAGCAGCTTGGAGTAGGTGAGCTGGGCGCGCAGCTCGGGGCGGTCGTAGCCGCCGCAGTGGTGGACGATGGTCATCACCGGCAGGTGGCGCACGTCCCAGCCCGCCGCCTTGATCCGGAAGCACCAGTCCTTCTCCTCGGAGTAGAGGAAGAAGCGCTCGTCGAGGCCGCCGACCTGGTCGAGCGCCTCGCGGCGCACCGCGAGGAAGGCCCCGACCAGCCAGTCCACCGAACGCTCGCGCGCGCCGTCTGCGTCGACCGCGTCCACGAGCCCGAGGCGGCGGACCGGGCGCAGCCGCGAGAGATGCAGCGCCTCGACGAGCTCGCGCAGGGGGGAGGGGAAACGCCGCGCGGACGGCTGCAGCGAGCCGTCCGTCGCCCGGTGTACCACGCTGGCCGCGCCCACGGCTGGGCGCCGGTCGAGGGCTTCGACCAGATCGTCGAGCGTGCCCTCGGCCACCGTGACGTCGGGATTGAGGAGGAGCACGTAACGCCCCCGCGCGCGTGCGAGCGCCACGTTGTTGGCGGCGGCGAAGCCGATGTTGGGCTGCCGCAGGACCAACACGTCGCTGAGCTCGCGCTCCACGGCGTCGGCGGTGTCGTCGGACGAGCCGCTGTCCACCACCAGCCACTCGGCGGCCACACGGCGCACGGCGCCGCGCGCCGAGCGCAGGGTGTCGAGCGCGAGGTCGCGGCCGTTGTGGGTGACCACGACCACACTGAGGTCGGGCGTGTCGCTCAGGGCGGGCACAACCTGACAACGGCTCAGAGAGCCGGCTGCTTCCTCGGGGCCTGGCCGTATAGCGCGGCGCGGACGGCGGCGTGGATGGGCCGCTCGATCACCGCAGGCGCGGGTCGCCGGGCCGGGGCCGCCGCCACCGCCCGCGCCAGCTCCGCCGGGTCGCGGATCGCGACGATCCGGCCCTCGGCCGACATAGCTTCCACCAGCTCGAGCTGGTGATCGTCCACCGTTTCGCCGTGGCGCTTCAGCCGGGGCACCACCAGGGGGGTGTGCCCGGCCCGCAGCGCGCAGGTGATGCTGCCGACCCCCGCGTGTGAGACGACGTGGTCGGCGCCCTCAATGTGCTCGAGGACCTCCGCGAACGACATGAACGGCACCGCGCGCGCGACCGCGGCCGGCGGGTCCGCGGGGCCGTGTTGAACGACGAGCTCGTCGCCCGGGAGCGCATCGAGCGCGTCGACCAGCCGCTGGAATGGGATGTGACTGCTGCCGACGGTGACGAAGATCACACGACGCTCCCCCGATACAGGGCCCGGCGGCGCCTCGCGGCCGGGGCCCACTGCACGAAGAAGTCGTCGGCGAGCGGGTACACCAGGCGGCCGCTCAGCGCAGGCTTCCGCACCCGTGTGAGGCTCTCGACGTAGACGAGCCGCTTGCCCAGCAGCCGCCCGACGAGGAAGAACGGGACCGCGAGTGCTGCGCCGGTCGACAGGATCACGTCGGGGTCGCGGCGGCGGACCGTCCGCCACGCCAACCGAAGGTTGCGGAGGAGGTTGGGCACGCTCCTCGGCGTGGGCCCGTGAGCGTGGATCACGTCCTCGCCCGCAAGAAGGTGATTCGAGTCGGCGGCCGCGAGCGTCACCCAGGCCCGGTCGAAGTCCCTCCAGGCGGGCTCGAGCGCGAGCATCTGAAGCAGGTGGCCTCCGGGTGAGGACACGAGGAGGACCTTCTGGCTGCCGGCGCTCACACCTGACCAACGGCTCGCGGCCCCGGAAACTTGGGCGCCGGCGGTCGTTCATCGTTTGTGAAGGACGCCGCGCCGTCTCGGGAGTCCCTGCCTGCGCTCGCTGGCGCCGCGCTGCTTCCCGCCGCGCTGACGGCTTACTTCGCCTTCGAAAGCGGCGGATACTTCGCGGGCGCCGCGGCACTGGTGGCGGCGGAGCTGGCGATCCTCCTCGCCCTGCGGTGTGCTCTCTCGCGCCGCCCGCTCGCGGGGGTGAGCCTGCCGCTCGTGCTGGCCTCGCTCGCGCTCGCGGGCTACACCGCGTGGACGCTCGCATCGAGTGAGTGGTCCGATGCGCCCGCCCGCGCACAACCGGAGTACGTCCGGGCTCTGGCATACCTGGCCGCGCTGGTCTTCTTCGGCGCCTTGCCCTACTCCGTGAGACGGCTGCGCTGGACGGCTTACGCGCTCGCGGCCGCGATCGCCGGGGTGTGCGTGGTGGCTCTCGTGTCCCGGACGATGCCCGACGTGCTCCAGGCCACGGGGCAGCTGCGGCAGGATCGGCTCGCCTACCCGCTGGACTACTGGAACGCCCTGGGGCTGCTCGCCGGGATCGGCATCGTGCTGTGCGGACACTTCGCGTGCGCGTCGCGCGAGGCGGCGGCCGTCCGCGTCCTGGGCGCCGCTGCCGTGCCCGCGCTGACCGTAACCCTCTACTTCACGTTCTCGCGCGGCGCCACCTGGGCGACGCTGGGCGCCGTCGCCGTGTACGTGATCGTCGGCCGGCCGCGGGGCCTCATCGCCGGAGCGATCGCCACCGTGCCGACCACGGCGGTCGCCCTCATGGCCGCCAACCCGGCGGGGCCTCTGTACAGGCCGTCGCCGCTTGCCCCGGAGGCCGTGGCCGCCGGTCACCGGGTCGCGCTGACAGTCTCGCTGGCGGTCCTCGCCGCCGCCGGCCTCCGCGCGCTGCTGCTGCCCCTGGACGGTGGCATCGAGCGCCTGCGCCTGCCGGAGCGTGCGCGCCGGCCGGTGCTGGCGGCAGTCGTCCTGGCGGCCTCGGCGGCCACCGGCGTGCCCGAGGTGCTGGCGGGCAAGTACGAGGAGTTCAGCTCGGGCGAGGCGCGCCCCGGAGGCGCGGGATCGTCCCGCCTCCTGAGCGGAAGCAGCAACGGGCGGCGGGAGCACTGGGAGGTCTCCCTGGCGTCATTCCGCCGCGACCGGCTGCGGGGCGAAGGGGCAGGTACCTATGAGGTGGCGTGGTCGCGTGAGCGACCGCGCCCGGTGGCCGCACGGGACGGCCATTCGCTCTACGTCGAGACGCTCGGGGAGCTCGGGGTGCCGGGCCTGGTGGCGGTGGCCGTGTGCCTGCTCCTGATCCTGGGAGCGTTCGCCTACCGGGCCCGCGGCCCAGACCGGCCGCTGTTCGCGGCGTTCCTGGCCGCCGGCCTGGCGTGGGCGGCCGTCGCCGCCGTCGACTGGAACTGGGAGATGCCCGCCCTGACCCTGTGGCTCTTCGCGCTGGGTGGCGGGGCGCTGGCGGTCCGCCGCTCCCGCCAGGATGCGCCGCGCCCGCC
>OBLR010000008.1_pt1 | contig 27121 bp, 23 predicted proteins | sample 1519891 | NCBI WGS metagenome assembly OBLR01 (sample SAMEA3113583, study PRJEB22503) | soil metagenome | reverse complement strand
AGCCGCTGACTCGTGCAGCGGCCGCGGCGGCTCGGGCTGGACCGTCACGGCGACCCAGATGTCACGGCCCAGCTCACGGGACAGCACCTGGGTGATGAGGCCGCGGAGCCTGGTCTCGACCACGTCCTTGGCGAACTCGTTCGGAGTGGCCAGCAGTGCGGTGTCCTCCATGAGGCCCAGCGGCCGGGTGCGCTGCAGCCACTCCAGGTGCAGGGGTTGAAGATCGCTCGCCGCGAGGGTCTCGAGTGTGCGGGTCCACACCGAAGCGAGGTCTTGTCCGTCCATACGCACGGTCCCCTTCCCCGTCGTTAGTCACTGCCGCACCGTTGGCGACGCTGTGGCGCACTACTCTCTCACGCTTCATCCACAGGTTTGTCCACAGGTTGTGCACGATCTGCCGTGCGTCTGTGCGAAAACCCGTCGCCGCGGGTGGGCCGCGGGCGGGACAACAGGCGGGGGGGGAAGGGTTCTTCCAAGCGTACGGAACCACGAGAGCCGTGAGGCTCGTTTGACCGATTAGGCGAAAAGCCCGTACCGTACGACGTCGAGCCGCATCGGCGGCAGTTTGGCATGCCTGTTCGCGCCGTGGCGTGACGCTGCCTCCTTGGGCCGCGGCCGGCTCATCGACCGACATGATCTTTATCGAATCACGCCGCACTGGAGCCACGAGTGAGCAAGCGCACATATCAGCCGAACAACCGTCGTCGTCACAAGAAGCACGGCTTCCGGCTGCGCATGCGCACCCGGGCCGGCCGGGCGATCCTGTCCGCGCGGCGCCGCAAGGGCCGCGCCCGCGTCTCGGTCTGACCGCCAGGTCTGACCGCCGATCGTCATGCTGCCGTCCCGGCACCGGATGCGGCGGCGTGCTGACTACACACTCGCCGTGCGGCGCGGCCGCCGGGCCGGACGGCCGCACGTGGTGGTCCATCTATTCCGGCGAGATGACATCGATGCGTCGCCGCTGGTCGGTTTCATCGTCGGCCGCGTCGTCGGGGGCGCGGTCGTACGCAACAAGGTCCGGCGCAGGTTGCGGCACGTGGCGCGCGAGCACGTCGCGCGACTCCCGCGGGGTAGCCTGCTTGTGGTGCGCGCGAACCCGAACGCCGGAGTTGCGCGGCAGGAGGAGCTGGCCAGGGAGTTCGATTCCGCTCTTGGGCGGCTCCTACGGCCAGAGAGGCGAGAACGACGATGACCGAGCGGCCTAGGGTCTGTTTGATGGGTCCGGTGGCCCGCCGCGCATGGCCCAGGCGGCCCCTCCCCATGGTGTCCTCAGTCGATGGCCAAACCTGGCTGCCTCATTCGTCCGCCCGGCGAGCCGGCCGCGGCTCGGGGAGATCGACGCCGCTCGCGGTGGACGGGGCTCGGCGGCGCGGCCCTAATCTCGTGACGCGGGTGTTGATGCTGCTCGTGACCGCCTACCGGCGTTTCGTTGGTCCGTTGCTTGGGCCGACCTGCCGGTTCGAGCCGAGCTGCAGCGCGTACTCGCTGGAGGCGCTGCGGGTGCACGGCGCGGTGCGCGGCGGCTGGCTCACGGTGCGGCGCATCGCCCGCTGCCACCCATTCCACCCCGGTGGGTACGATCCCGTGCCACCGCCGAAGGGCACACCGGAGACGTACGAAATCCCCGAAGGAGCTGACCGGTGACCCTTGATCCGCTGTATCGGGCCGTCGCCTGGGTGATCGTCCAGATCCACCACGGCCTGAGCTTTATCTTCCCCGCGGACAGCGGCGCCGCGTGGGCGGGCTCGATCATCCTTCTCACCGTGCTGATGCGGATCTTGATCTTCCCCTTGTTCGTAAAGCAGATCAACGCTTCACGGAAGATGCAGGAGCTCAACCCTCAGGTGCAGGCGCTGCGCAAGAAGTACAAGAACGACAAGCAGCGCATGAACCAAGAGGTGATGAAGCTCTATCAGGAGGCCGGGGCCAACCCGCTGTCGGGCTGCCTGCCGCTGCTGGTGCAGTTCCCCGTCTTCATCTCGTTGTTCAACGTCCTCAACAAGATGGCCAACGCGAAGGACGGCAACGGCAGCCACGGCATCTCGGCGGAGCTCGTCGAGAGCGCCCAGAACGCCAGCATCTTCGGGGCCTCGATCTCTGACAAGTTCCTGGACGCCTGGGGGGCCGTCCCGAAGGACGTCAGCGGCCTCATCGTCACCGGCATCGCGGTGATCATCAGCTCCGTCACGACGTATTTCAGCGTCAAGGCGAGCATGGCCAAGCAGCCCGCCATGGAAGCCGGCAACCCGATGGCGACGGCGCAGAAGATGATGGTCTACCTGGCCCCGATCTTCGCCATCTTCGGCCTGGGCTTCCCGCTCGGCGTGCTCCTGTACTGGATGACGTCCAACACCTGGACGCTCGCGCAGACTCACTACATCCACAAGCGCTACCCGATCAACATCGGCGCGAGCCAGGACACGGCCGCGAGCAACGGCCAGCGGACCGGCAAGAGCGGCAAGAGCGGCAAGAGTGCTCCGGCCGGCGGCAAGGCCACCGGCAAGCCGACCGCCAAGACCACCGGACATAGCGGAGGGGCCGCCGGGAAGACTGGGAAGACCGGCAAGGCCGACCAGACCACGCCCGCCGGAGGTCTCCTCGGCCGCCGCAAGAAGCAGCCGGCCCCGGAACCGGAACCGGAGCCCGAGTCCAAGCCCAAGGTGATCCGGCAGCAACCGGTGCGGCAATCGCGTAGTAAGCGCAGCGGCGGCTCGCGCAAGCGCTAGATTTCAATCCCTCAGTCTGTGTCGCAGAAGGAGACGGGCGTGAGCCAAGCGGAAACCACCGAGGTCGACATCACGGTCCTTGAGCAGGAAGGCGAGGTGGCCGCCGACTACATCGAGGGCCTGCTCGATATCGCCGACTTCGATGGTGACATCGACATGGACGTGGAGGGCGAGCGTGCCCTCGTGTCTGTGGTCGGCGCCACGTTGGACGAACTCGTCGGCAAGCGCGGCGAGGTGCTCGAGGCGTTGCAGGAGCTCACCCGCCTCGCCGTCCATCGCCGCACCGGCAACCGCACTCGGCTGATGCTCGACATCGGCGGCTACCGTGAGCGTCGGCGGGCGGAGCTGACCAAGCTGGGCGAGGACGTCGCGGCAGAGGTCAGGCAGGCGGGTGAGCCCCGGCCGCTGGCGCCCATGACCCCGTTCGAACGCAAGATCGTGCATGACGCGGTGGCCGCGGCCGGGCTGCGCAGCGAGTCCGAGGGAGAAGAGCCCGACCGCTACGTGGTCGTCTTCCCCGAGTGACCTAAAGCGCCGGCGCACAACCCACCCCCCAAGGCCGCCAGGTCGGCTCCGGCGCTTGGGGCGCGTTTCACGTCCCGGTCCGTCGCGAGCGAGATCCGTCTCTTTGGCGCGGCGGGTGACGCGCGAGACGGATAAGGCGCGGCCACCTACGCCCGGCAGGCCGACGCCATGTGGTACAGCGCACCGTCCCTGACGGCGTCCGCCGACCTCGCGAGCTATCCCGGCCTGAGCTTGACCGGCCGCCCGGGGGAGGCTCGCCCCGCGGCGTGTCCACGGCCGCGTACGTGGACAGCGCGGAGATCGAGCAGATCGCGATTACTTTTGCCATCGGACCCGCCTTCGTCGTCAATTTCCACCAGGCCCATACGAAGCTCGTGAATCTTCTACAGTCCCGTTGGCCGACCGCGGGGCTGCTTGGCCGTGCGCCGATGCGGGGTCGGTGTCGCCGAGCGGGCCTGGTCGATGTGAGCTGGGGGCCGGCTGCTTTTGGCCGGCGGAGTAGGAAGTAGACCTTGTCGCGAGCCGGCTGGTTTCTCCAGAGCGGGAAGGACCGTTCGGTCAGCCACCGCTCACCGATCCCCCGCACGCCCGCGTGACATTGCGGAGTCGGGGTATGGCCGGAGCGCTGACGCGGTTGGATGGTAGATCAGTGCATGATCGTCGGTCACCGTCAATAGTCACGATGGCTTGGGCCGCCGGTCGGCGTGCCGCCGAAGGCGTGGCCAAAGTGTCGCGGCGTCCGTAGATCCTGTCCGTGGATTACGAGAAATCTCGGGGAGTCCGATGTCAGTGCCGGTCGTGGCGGGGGAGGTCTTCGGCGACGCGCTGCCGGTGGCCGAGCGATACGCGGGGCTGCTCGCCGGAGCCGGCGTCGAGCGCGGGTTGATCGGCCCACGCGAGGCCGACCGGCTGTGGGATCGGCACCTGCTCAACTGTGCCGTCGTGTCCGAGCTCATCGGGCCTAACGCGGGCGTCATCGACCTCGGCTCCGGTGCGGGCCTGCCCGGCATCGTCCTCGGCATCATCCGGCCCGACCTGTCGATCATCCTGCTGGAGCCGCTGCTCCGCCGGGTGACCTTCCTCGCCGAGTGCGTGACCGAACTCGGACTCCGAAACGTCACCGTACGACGCGCCCGGGCAGAGGATGTCGCCGGATCGCTGTCAGGTGATGTAGTGACCGCGCGGGCGGTGGCTCCACTCGATCGTTTGCTGCGCTGGGGGCTGCCGTTGTTGCGCCCCGGCGGAGAGCTTCTGGCATTCAAGGGTGAGCGGGCCGGCGCCGAACTCGAGGCGGTCGAACCGGAGCTTAGAGGTTTCGGTGCGCGTAGGGCCGAACTCCTTCAGGTCGGTCACGGTAAGGTCGAGCCGCCGACAACGATTGTGCGGGTCGTCGCGGAGCGCCCGCCCGCACAGACAGAGGCGTCCCGACGCGGCGGACACGGGCGCGGGGAGCGCGGACGGAAGAGGTGACGGTTCGCCATGGGCACCATGCGAGGTTGCGCGCTGCCTGTGCCTCATCTGGCCCGCCGGTGGGCGCGGCAAGCGTACGATCGCGCGGGTAGGCGCGCCGAGCAGTGGACCGGATCGACTCGCGCGAACGAAGACGGGCGACGAGCGGGCCGACCACTGAGCGCGACGAGGGAAGTGCGCGTCACGTGCGCGCCGGCCAGGAGCGAACAATGAGTAATACACCGGGACTTGGCTGGCCCGACCATGTCGACGAATCCTCCGGCGCCAAGGTGTCCGGTGTCGGCTGGCCGCGTGCCGGAAACGAAGATCTGACCCCGAGATCCACGGCGACAGCAGGGAAGACCCCATCCGGTCACGCATCATGGGGAAGTACCACATCAGGAACCGCTGGGACGGGCTATGTGCCAGGTGCACACGCCCCCGCTCCACGACACAGATCCGCCCAGGGGGAGTCATCGCTCGTGCGTGAGGCGCTGAACGCCGAAGTTTCACGTGAAACGTCGTCGACGGCCGCGACAGCGACCGTCTCCCCGCCGTCCGGTGAGGTGCGGCCCTCGCCCGCCGGCAACGAAACGCCGATCGCCCGCGCCGCCGCGGCGGCGCTCGAGGTGACTGGTCGTCGTGCCAGTAAAGTATGGCCGCGTCCGGCCGCCTGCCGGGTCATCACGATCGCCAACCAGAAGGGTGGCGTTGGCAAGACCACCAGTGCGGTCAACCTGGCGGCGGCGCTCGCCATGCACGGTGCCCGCGTGCTCGTCGTCGACCTCGACCCCCAGGGCAACGCGTCGACGGCGCTCGGCGTAGACCATCACCATCAGGAAGACACGCCGTCGGTTTACACGGTCCTCACCGACGGGGTGCCGATGGATGACATCGTGGTGGCCGCACCCGAGCTGCCCAACCTGTACTGTGCGCCCGCGACGCTCGCGCTCGCCGGCGCCGAGATCGACCTGGTGCCGATGGTCGCGCGGGAGTCGCGACTGCGGCGCGCGCTGGACGCCTACGACAAGCAACAGTTCGACTACGTCCTCATCGACTGTCCCCCGTCGCTCGGCCTGCTCACCGTCAATGCCCTGACCGGCGGCGAAGAGCTCCTCATCCCCATCCAGTGCGAGTACTACGCCTTGGAGGGGCTGAGCCAGCTGCTGCACACGGTGGACCTGGTGAGGTCCCACCTCAACCCGGACCTGAGGATCTCGACCATCCTGCTGACCATGTTCGACGCCCGTACCCGCCTGGCCGCCGAGGTGGCCCAGGAGGTCCGAAACCATTTCGGCGAACTGGTCTTGAGCACCGTGATCCCGCGCAGCGTCCGTGTGTCGGAGGCACCGAGCTACGGTCAGTCGGTTCTCCAGTACGACCCCGGATCGACCGGAGCGCTGGCGTACACAGAGGCGGCACATGAGATCGCCAAGCGCGGAGCCAAGGGAGGCGAAGCGTGAGCGCACAGCGAAGAGGTCTCGGCAAAGGGCTCGGGGCCCTGATCCCGACCGCTCCCGAGCCGGGCCTCGACGGCACCGAGCCGGCCGCCCGGGCCGGAGCCGAGGACCAGGTGCCCGGCGCCTACTTCGCCGAGATCTCGCTCGAGTTCATCTCGCCGAACCCGCGCCAGCCCCGTCAGGCCTTCGACGAAGAAGCACTCGATGAGCTCGCCGCCTCGATCGGCATCGTCGGGCTGCTGCAGCCGATCGTCGTCCGCCAGATCGGGCGCGAGCGATACGAGCTCATCATGGGCGAGCGGCGCTGGCGGGCGGCCCAGCGTGCCAGCCTCGAAAAGATCCCGGCGATCGTGCGGGACACCGGCGACAACGATCTGCTGCGCGACGCGTTGATGGAGAACCTGCACCGTCAGCAGCTCAACCCCCTCGAGGAGGCGGCCGCCTATCAGCAACTCCTCGACGACTTCGGGGCAACGCATGAGGAGCTTGCCGCTCGCATCGGCCGGTCCCGGCCGCACATCACCAATACTCTGCGGCTGCTCAACCTGCCGCCCGCCGTGCAGCGCCGCGTCGCCGCCAACGTGCTGACGGCCGGTCATGCGCGGGCGCTGCTGTCACTCGACGACACAGAGAGCCAAGAGCATCTCGCCCAGCGCATCGTGGCGGAGGGTCTTTCGGTACGCGCGGTCGAGGAGATCATCGCGCTCAACGACGCCGGGCCGAAGACCGCGGCGGCGCGTCGCACCGGCAAGAAGCCGGTCGCTCCCGGGCTGCGCGAGCTTGCCGACCGCCTCTCCGATCTCTACGAGACCAAGGTGCACGTCGATCTCGGCCGTCGCAAAGGCAAGATCGTCGTTGAGTTCGCCTCGCTGGAGGACCTGGAGCGCATCATCAAGGCCATGGCCCCCGACGACGTCCCCCTGACGTCCCCCGACGGAGACTGACCGTCGCCATGTGGGAGCCAACGGGCGCCGGCGTGCTGCGGTTGCCCTCGGGTCGGCTCGTCCGCGGCCGGGCGCTGCGCCGCCCCCTCCCGCCGGGTCCCCTGCCGACCTTCGCCCTTTATCTGCTGGGGCGCGAGCCGGCTCCCGTCGACTGGGAAGCACGGTGGCTCCGCTGGCCGGACTTCCGGTTGCCGTCCGATCGCCCGGCAGCGATCGAGGCGCTGCGCGAGGCATGGGCCCGCGCCGAGCATGAGCGGGTCGAGGTCGCCTGCGGCGGCGGGCAAGGACGGACGGGCACCGCACTCGCCTGCCTCGCCATCCTGGACGGCATACCCAACAGCGAAGCGGTCGCCTATGTACGGACGCGCTACTCGCGCCACGCCGTCGAGACCCCGTGGCAACGCCGCTTCGTCATGAACTCCCAATAACCCCGCCGCCGCACACCGCCCGAGCAATGTTCTGCTCGCCCATGGGGCAGCCAGCCCACCCCAAGCGTCATGCCTCATGGTTCGCCCTCGCGGAGCGGCCAGCCCACCGCCAGGCGGTGTCCACCCGCCCCCCAGAGACTCGTCCCCGGCGGCACACCCGGCGGTCTGCGGATAGAAGCTGCGTGACGATCGCCAAGACACGCCTCCGAGCGATGGGAGGGCATCGTCGTCCCAGCGTCCACACAACAGGCGCGACGTCGAGTACTGCCCGGGGCCCTTCGACTCACGGCAGCCCGCACACTCCGGCAGCGCCCAGGCGGAATCGCGGGTCTTGCGCGCTGGGCCATCCGGACCGGCGGGACTCGCGCCGGGCTCGTCAAATGAGATGGAACGGGCGAGTCGACTGTCGTCGAACGGGCACAGTCGAACGGACAGCACACGGAAGCCGCGCAGAGCTCTCTGTTGGACGCCCACAGCCGGATTGGCCGCGGCGAAGACGTGTCGGTTGCGGTGACGTGCCGTCGGGCCCAGCGCGCGAGCGGGCTCTCGGCGGCAGTGCTCTTTCGACTCGCCACGGGGATGCGCCCTGCGGTTGGTGGGGGAAGTCCTGGCGCTGGCGGGGAGGTTTCACGTGAAACATGTGCCCTCGCAGAGCGGCCACCCCACCTCGAAGCGGTGTCCATCATCTTGCCCTGACCATGGAGCTGCCTCACGCCTCGACCGGCGACCGGGGGCGCGGTCACAGGGGCCTGCCGCATGAGCGAGCCCGTCGGGCAGCCCGGGTATGGCCGCCGTCTGGATGTTGGTCGGCTAGGGGTTGCTCCGAGTTGTTTCACGTGAAACGGCGCGAGCGAGGAGGTCGCGGCTGACTGTGCCGAGGTCGCGGTGGGCGGCTGTCAAGGCGATCGGGAGGAGGCTCGTCTCCGTCATGCCCGGGGCGACGTTGACTTCGAGGAAGTGGACGGTGCCGGATGCGTCCACGATGAGGTCCGTGCGGGAGAGGTCGCGGAGGCCGAGCGCGCGGTGGGCGGTGGTGGCAGCCTCAGCCACCGTCGCGGCCGTTGACAGGGGCAGCCGGGCGGGGATGATGAGCTCGGTGGAGCCGGCCTCGTAGCGAGCGGCGTAGTCGTAGCGCCCGCCCGCTGGCACGATCTCGACAGGGGGAAGTGGTTGCGGGCCGTTCTCCTCCTCGATCACGCTGACGGCGATCTCGGTGCCGGAGATGAAGCGTTCGATGAGCGCGGTGTCGCCGTAAGCGAAGCAGCCGACCATCGCGGCCGGGAGTTCCGCGGCCTCGCGTACCGGCCCCGCGCCGAGCGCCGAGCCGCCTCGCGTCGGCTTCACGAACAGCGGCAGGCCGAGCCGCGCGACGATGCGGTCGAGCACCGCGGCGGCACCGAGATCGTGGAAGATCTCCTTCGGCAACGCCACCGAGTCGGGCGTGAGCAGACCGGCGGCGCGCACCACCGCCTTGGCGGTCGGCTTGTCCCAGGCGACACGGCAGGCGCCGGGGGTGGCGCCCACATAGGGGAGGCCCACCAGCTCGAGCACGTCCCTGATGGCGCCATCTTCCCCGGCCGCGCCATGGAGGAGCGGGAACACGGCGTCAGGCGGATCGGCGCTCAGGGCGGCGAGCAGCGCGGCGTCGGCGTCGCGAACCTCGACGTCCACATCGAGGGACCGCAGCGCCCCGGCGACCCGCCGGCCCGACCGCAGTGATACCTCGCGCTCGTACGACAGTCCCCCGGCCAGGACGACGACATGGCCGACGTCAGTGATGGCGGCTCCTTCCGTTGAGACGCCGCCGGTGGCGGCGTCAGCTCAGCTCCGGCCCCGGTGTGTCCACGCCGCCCTGCGCCGGCGCGTGTCCGGTGCCGAAAGTGTCCCGCAGTTGGATCTCCTGCTCCACCACCGATGCCAGTCGGCGGATGCCCTCACGCACGCGAGCGGGCTCGGGGTAGCAGTACGACAGGCGGAGCTGCGCGTGCCCAGCGCCGTCGCTGTAGAAGCCGGTGCCCGGCACGTACGCGACCCGGCCGGCGATGGCGCGTGGCGCCATCGCCTTGGCGTCCAGCCCTTCGGGCAACGTCAGCCAGACGAAGAACCCGCCGCGCGGACGGGTCCACGTGCAACCGGGCGGCATCAGCGCCCCGAGCGCGTCCAGCATCGCGTCCCTGCGCTCTCGGTACAGCTCCTGGAACGACTTGATCTGCGCCCGCCACGGCTGCGTCGAAAGGTATTCCCGGACCGCCAGCTGGCAGAAGTTCGAATGGCTCAGCATCGCCGACTCGGCCGCCAGTACCAGCTTGGCCCGCACCCCGTGCGGCGCGAGCGCCCAGCCGACCCGCAATCCAGACGCGATGGTCTTGGAGAACGAGCCCAGGTAGATCACCCGGTCGGCGTCATCGGCGCGCAGCGTGCGCATCGGCGGGCCGTCGAAGCTCAGCAAACCGTACGGATTGTCCTCGATGATCAGCACGTCGTACGCCGCGCAGATCTCCAGTACCTCCCGCCGCCGCGGCGCGCTGAGCGTGACGCCGGCCGGGTTCTGGAAGGTCGGCACCGTGTAGAGGAACTTGACCCGGCGCCGCTCGCGCCGCAGCCGCTCCAGCGTCTCGCGCAGCGCCTCCGGAATCAGGCCGTCGTCGTCGAGCGGCACGTGGACGACGTCGGCCTGGTAGGCGGCGAAGGTGCCGAGCGCGCCCACGTACGACGGGGCCTCCGCGAGCACCACATCACCTGGGTCCACGAAAATCCGGGTCAGGAGGTCGAGGGCCTGCTGAGCGCCCACCGTCACAACGATGTCATCCGCGGTGGCCCGGATGCCCTCGAGCGCCATCACGTCGCAGATGCGCTCGCGCAGCACCGGGTCGCCCTGCGCCGAGGCGTACTGGAGCATCTCGGCGCCGCGCCTGGCCACAAGGTCGCCGACCATGTCGCCGACGAGATCGAGCGGGAGGGCCGAAACGAAGGGCATGCCGCCGGCGAGCGAAACGACCTCGGGACGGGACGCCACGGCGAACAGGGCCCGGATCTCGGAGGCCACCATGCCCTGCGCACGGGCGGCGTAGCGATCGATGTGGACGTCTGTCCGCGAGCGGTGTTCCATCTGGGCAGTCTCCTCCGGTTCCCTGGCGTTTCGGCGACCCGGACGGGCACGACACGACGCGGCGCCGAGCACGCCCGTGACGGACGAGATCGATGGGGCACGCCCCGATCTTCTGTCCGATACGATGCCGGAGGGGACCGGCCGGTTGTCGGGAATCCGGGAAAGACAACCCGTATCCGAGAATTCGCGCCCAGGCCATCTGGCGACGCGGCCCGCGCAGCGCGTGCCATCGTCAGGGGCCCGCGGTGAAGGGGTGACTCACGAGAAGGGGTGGCGGCGGTGTCGCGTCGTCTCGTCAGCATCACATTGGACAATCTCGACGATCTTCCACGTCGATGTCGCCGATGCGTTTTCTGGGAGCTCGATCCGGTCAGCAAGGAGCGCGCAGAGGAGACGGGTGACCCCGCACTCGAAAAGGAGGCATGGATCTCCTCCACCCTGCTCGAGTGGGGCAGCTGCGGCAAGATCGTCTATGTGGACGGCGTCCCGGCCGGCTACGTGACGTACGCGCCCCCGCTGTACGTCCCGCGCTCGGTGGCCTTCCCCACCAGCCCGGTCAGCGCGGACGCGGTGCTGATGATGACCGCTCGTGTCCTGCCGGAATTCGCCGGCGGCGGGCTCGGCCGCATGCTGGTGCAGGGCGTCGCGAAGGACCTCGTCCGGCGGGGGGTGAAGGCGGTGGAGGCGTTCGGGGATCTCAAGGCCCGGGAGAACGGCTGTCTGCTGCCGGCGGAATACATGCTCGCCGTCGGGTTCAAGACCGTGCGGCCGCACCACCGCTTCCCGCGGTTGCGGCTCGAGCTCAAATCGGCTGTGTCGTGGCGCGAGGACGTCGAGGTGGCGCTGGAACGCCTTCTCGGCTCCATGAACCCAGAGGGCGCCCTCCGGCCCGTCTGAGCGCCGCTGAGCGCCGCCGGCGTACGGGCGGCGAGACGACGCCCGTACGCCGGAGCACCGCGGCGTGCCGGTGCGGCGATCAGATCAGAAGTAGCTGACAGCCGCGGATGCTTGGAACCGGGGTGTGCCGCCCGTCGCCGTCGTCCCTTGGACCTACGCGGTCCGCGTAACAGGCTCGCATCGGCGGGCCGGGGACCCCGGTTTCGTTACAGGTACTCGGACAGCTCGCGGAGCATCGCGGCCTTGGGCTTGGCCCCGATGATCTGCCGGACGACCTCGCCGCCGGAATAGACGTTCATCGTGGGAATCTGCATGATGCCGTACTCTCGCGGCACGTTCGGGTTCTCGTCGACGTTCAGCTTTACGATGCTGATCTTGTCGGCGTTCTCCGCGGCGATCTCCTCGAGGATGGGGGCGACCTGACGACACGGCCCGCACCACTCAGCCCAGAAGTCGACCAGTACGGGCTTGTCGCTCTTGAGGACTTCGGCCTCGAAATCGCCGTCGGTGACGGCTTTGATGGCGCCCAAGGTGTCTCTCCTTCGTTTCTCATGGACAGGCGGTGCGGTCGCCGCCCGGCCGAATCCGTGCCTTATGCCTTAGGTCTCCTGACGCACCAGCTCTGCCAGCCCCTCGTCCTGCAGCCAGCGCTCGGCGTCGATCGCCGCGGCGCAGCCGGTGCCGGCGGCGGTGATCGCCTGCCGATAGGTATGGTCGACCACGTCGCCACAGGCGAACACCCCGGGCAGCTTCGTCGCCGTGGTCGGGGCGGCCACGACCAGGTAGCCCTCGGCGTCGGTGTCGAGCTGACCGGTGAACAGCTCGGTGCGCGGCTCGTGCCCGATGGCGATGAACAGACCGGTGACGTCGAGGCGGCGCTGCTCGCCCGTCCTAGTGTCGCGCAGCTGTACACCGCTGAGCCGGTCGTCGCCGAGTATCTCCACGACCTCGCTGTTCCAGGCGAACGTGATCTTCTCGTTGGCGAACGCCCGGTCCTGCATGATCTTGCTGGCGCGCAACCCGTCGCGGCGGTGGACGACGGTCACGGACTTGGCGAACCGGGTAAGGAAGAGAGCCTCTTCCATCGCGGAGTCGCCGCCGCCGACCACGGCGATGTCCTGGTCACGGAAGAAGAAGCCGTCACAGGTGGCGCACCAAGAAACGCCGTGGCCCGACAGTTGCTGCTCGCGCGGCAGCCCGAGCTCGCGGTACTTCGAGCCGGTGGCGATGATGACGGCCCTGGCCAGGTGGACATCGTCGCCCACCTTTACGACCTTGGGGTCGGCGGCGAGGTCGACTTCGGTGACGTCGTCGGCGACCAGGTCGGCCCCGAAACGCTCGGCCTGCTTGCGCAGGTTGTCCATGAGCTCAGGGCCGAGGATGCCGTCGGGAAACCCGGGGAAGTTCTCCACGTCCGTGGTGTTCATCAGGGCGCCGCCCGCGGTCACTGAACCCTCGAACACCAGCGGCTTGAGGTCCCCGCGCGCGGCATAGATCGCCGCGGTGTAACCGGCGGGGCCCGAGCCGATAATGATCACATTGCGGACGTCGCTCACTGCTGCTCCTGTTCAGTCGGGATCACTCGAAAGTGACCACCAGTGACGTCAACCGATCCTAGGCTGCGCAGATTCCCGGCACCGCCCCTTGCGCACAAGCCCGGTGCCCGTACGGCCGTGTCCAGGCCCGCCGCCTGGGCGGAACAGCGCGGGGAACGCGCGGGACGCGGCACGCGCGGGACAGATCCACGAGACATAACACGAAGACAGAACATGCACCGGAATAGGCGAGTCGGGCCTCAGCGGGCCGTCTCGGTGTGCTTGATCACCGCGGGATCGGAAGCGGAGCAGGCCGGCCCGACGATCCACACGTCGAGGCGAGCGGAGTCGGCGCCGGGCAACACGATCACGGTGGCGGCCCGGCCCTCATACATGGCCACGTCGACGAGCAGCGGTGACTTACCCTGAGCAACGGTGCGGACACAGTTGGTCAGCTGTGTCGACATGCCTGCCTCGGCGCCGCGGCGGTCGCCCTTGGTCAGTTGGACGGAGACCTGTTCGCCGAGCCGGGTCGCGGTGTAGTCGGTGCCGCTCCGCAGGGTCAGATGGCCACCGGCGGCAGCCGCGCCCCCGCGTGACTCGTTGAGCATGGTCGCGCCCGGGCCAGATTGTTTGGCCGCGGCGCTGCCCGACCGATCCTGGATCGGCTGGGACTGGGCCGTTCCGCTATCGGATGACATGGAGCCGTTCGTCAGGGCGTTCCCGACGAGCGCCCCGCCGCCAACGACGACCACGGCCGCGGCCGCCGCCGACAGGACCCGCATCCGCCGCCGGCCGCGCCGTGACTCCAGGCTGATCACATCGTGGCCGGTGGTGGCCGCCTCGGCGGCCAGGGCATGGTCGATGCGGGACGCCAGTGCGGCGGGCATCGGCGGCAGCGGCGCCTCGGCCAGCAGCCGGGTGACGTTCGCGATCTCGGCGGAGCGGTCACGGCACTCGGCACAGCCGGACAGATGCGCATCGGCGGAGGCGGCACGATCATCAGGAAGCAGCCCCTCGGCCAAGTCGGCCAGCGTGTCGTAGTCAAGATGCGCAGCAGTCACTAGACAGCGCCACCTCCTTCCTCTGCACGTTGGACGCCCGTGCCGTCGCGACGGTTCCTTAGATGCCCCAGAAGTGGCGCGAGCCTCGCCCTGCCCCGCGCGCATCGGCTCTTGACAGTGCCGGTGGGCACCTCAAGGACGCGGGCCGCGTCGTCGACGCCGTACCCCATCATGTCAACCAGGATCAGCGCCGCCCGCTGCTCGGCGGGCAGTTGCCGCAGTGCGTCCGTCACGTCGAGCGCGACCTCGTGCAGCGCGGTGGGGTCGGCGTTCTTGGGCGCGACGGCGTCGAGCGTCGCGTCGTCGCCCATCGGCACGGCAGGACGGATCGACTGCCGGCGCAGCCGATCGAGACAGGCGTTGATCACGATGCGGTGCAGCCAGGTCGTGACCGCCGCCTCGCCACGGAACCGGCCGACGGCCCGATACGCGGACAAGAACGCGTCCTGCAGCGCGTCGGCGGCCTCCTCGGGGTCGCCCAGCGTACGCAACGCCACCGCCCACATCCGGTCGCGGTGCCGCTGGACGAGTTCGGCGAACGCGTGCGGGTCGCCTTGCGCGTGCCTGGCCAGCAGTTCCTTGTCGGGAACAGCTTCCGCCTGCTTGCCGCCCACCGAACTCACGGTTCATTCGCCCCCGCCACGTCCACGGACTCCACGTCGATCAACCCGCCGGCCCGTGGATGACCACGTCACCGATCTTCCCGCGGAATTGACCATTGCCGTCCGGGGCCAGCTTCGTGAACCACAACAGTAGATATCGGCCCTGTATCGGGCTAGACAGGCGAAAGGTGATCGTACCGTTGGTGTCGGTGGCCCTGCCTACGGGGCGGAGCCCATTCAGCGCCGGCTCGTCGCCGACTCGCAACTGCAGCACCGACCCGGTCGGCGCGGGCAAGGTGACCTTGACGTCGGAGACCCGCACGTCCTTGCCCATGTCGAGGAGGAGTCCGACGCCGCTCTTCAGCCGCCCGAAACGAGCCGAGTTGTAGCCTTCGGTCGTCCAGGCCGTGCCCGCCTTGGAGTCGACGGCCAGGTCGGCCCGCTCGGACTTTTCGTCGCCGTCGCCGGGCGCGGGGTCGAAGCCCGAGATCTGGTCCGCCCGCAGCGTGTCGCTTTGCGCGGCGGCGGGGGGCGCGGCCGTACGGCTGGGCGGCGCGCCATTGCCGCCGCCGCCCAATCGGCTGAGCTGCCAGCCGCCGATCGCGACGACCGCCACGGCGACCAGCGCGGCGAGCCCGACGAGCGGCTTGTTGATCTGCCCGTCGGCGCGGTGCCGCGGCGCCGCGGTGCCGGACCGGCCCGTGTCGTAGTGCCGCCGCGCCGGTGCGGTCGGCGCCGGCACCTGCCCGAGCACCGAGGTCTGCGGCTGAGGTGGCGTACGGTCGGTACGCCGGTCTGCGCGCCGTGGCGCAGCGGGGGGCCGGGCCGCCGCCGTACGGGTGGGCCGCGCCGATGCGGGCGGGGACGAGCCAGGCGCGTTGGGACGTATCCCCATGAACAGCGGCAGCGGGGTGCGCGGCACCTGATCGAGAGCGGCGGCGAACTCCGCGGGAGTGGCGAAGGGCGGGCCGGCGCGATTGTGGATGCCGAGCGCGCGGCAAACGACGGAGTCGAGGAGGTAGGGCACTCCGGCGAGCACCTGGCGCGGGGCGCAGACGGTGTCGCCGGTGCGCGGCGCCGCCGGCAGGTGTACCGTCGGCGGCGGCGAACCGCCACCACCGCGATCAGGAGCGCCGGGACCAGGACCGGGACTGGCGGCCGCCGGCGGGCCGTCGCCCGGCCAGTGTGCGGTGACCGCGGCGTACAGCAACCGGCCGAGCCCACGCGTGTCTTCGGTCGCGGCATCGGGCTCCGCGCCGCCGGGCCGGCCGTCAGGGCTCCCAGCAGGTAGGCCGGACTTGCCGGCAGCCGGGGCGGCGGAACCGCCATCGGGCCCGGCGGGGGCGTGGCCGCCGCGCCGGGCGTTCACCCGTGCGAGCGCCGCCTCAACCGCGAGCCCGGTGACCTTGACCGTGCCGCCCGTCGTCCAGACCAGGTTTCCCGGCGTCAGGCGCAAATGCCCGAGCCCCGCCTGGTGCGCGGCGGTGATGGCCTCCGCGGCCTCGGCGACGAGCGCGGCGGCCCGTTCGGGCTCCATGGGGCCGTGCTGCAGCAGATCTTCCAGAGTGTCGCCGACGACCCACTCGCTGACGACATAGGCGCGCTCACCGCTGTCGTCGGCGTCGAAGACCTGGGTGAGCCGCGGGTCGGTGAGCCGGCTCGCGGCGCGCGCCGCCGTCACCACCTCGCCGACCTCCGCGAAGTCGGGTTCGAAGGTCCTGATCGCCACCGGCCGGGCCAGGATCTCGTCGATCGCCTTCCACAGGGTCGAACCGCCCGACTCGCTCACCCGGTCTTCGAGACGATAGCGATTGGCGAGACGAGTCCCGGGCTCGATGATGGACGTGCTCATCGCAGCGTCCCGCGCAGGTGATCGCGTCCCATTGTCAACGGCATGGCGACTGGCGCCCTCGACCCTCCTGATGCCAACCGCGATTTCGCGCGGCTTGTACCACTACGGCCTAATGGTAAGACGTATGCACACGGCCACGGGGTTACCTGCCCGGCCTGGCCGTACGCGTCTGGTCAGCCTAACGCGTACGGCACCGGCCGCGCGCTGCGTCACCGGCCGGGCAACCGCCCGGCGACCGTACTCAGCATGGTCTGCACCTCTTGTGCCCGCAGCAGCCGGGCCGCAACCAGGTAGCACAGCGTTCCCCCGAAAGTGGCGATGACCAGCGAAATCATGGCCGGCCCGAAGCTCGTGCCGACGTACGTCGCGATAATCTCGTGGACGGCGAACGCGAAGATCAACCCGGGCACCATCGCACCGCCCAGCTTGAGGTAGGAGATGACGATGCGCCGGCCGTCCAGGCCGCCGAGCCGCCACCTGAGCACCCCCCAGGAGACCAAGGCGCCCACCGCGTTGGCGATGGCCACGCCCAGCGCGATCCCCACGACGATCCGCTCCGTGGGCAGCACGGCGAACATCACGAAGGCCAGCGCGATATTCGTCGTCACCGTGATCATGGCGATGAACGCCGGCGTGCGGGTGTCGCGGTAGGCGTAGAACACCCGGAGCATGAGCTGGTACGCCGAGTACGGCACCAGCGCCACCGCCATCGCCCGCAGCACGTCGGCGATCATGAGGGCGTCGGCCTGGCTCGTGTTGCCGTGCGCGAACAGCACGGTGGTTACCTCGTCGCCGAGCACGAACATCAGCACCGCCGCCGGGATGATGATCACCGATGACAGCCGCAGCCCCGAGGAGAAGTCGCTCCGCACCAGATCCCGCCGCTCCTCCGCCGCGTGCTCGCTCATCCGGGGCAGCAGCGCGGTGATCACCGAGACGCCCACGATCGCGTACGGCAGTTGGAACAGCTGGTAGGCGTTGAAGTACGGCGTATAGCCGACGCCGTAGGCGATGCCTTCTTTGATCCCGCGGTTGCCCGCCTCCGTTGACAACGCCGTGACGACGGCGAACGCGGTCTGGGTGGCGAGCACGTACACGAGCGTCCAACCGGCCATCCGCACGATGGTGCCGATCTCGCCGCTTTGGAAGTCCAGCCGCGGCCGCCAGCGGAAGCCGGCGGCGCGCAGCGACGGCCACAGCGCCAGGGTCTGCAGCACGATGCCGCCCGTGGTGCCGATCGCAAGCAACCGGGTCTGCCCGTCGGTGATGGTGCCCGGGTCGACCTTGCCGGTGGAGATGAGCAGGAAGACGACGCCGATCCCGATCACCACGACGTTGTTGAGCACCGGCGCCCACATCGGCGCGCCGAAGCGTCCCCGCGCGTTGAGGATCGCGCCGGCGAACGCGCCCACCCCATAGAAGAAGATCTGCGGCAGGAAGAACCGCGCGAACAGGATGGCCAACTCGCGCTGCTCGCCCTGGAACCCGTTGCCGTACAGGCTGATGAACACGGGTGCGAGCAGCACCGCGACGATCGTGAGCAGGGCGAGGAAGATGACCGCCCCGGTGAACAGCCGCTGCTCGTACTCCTCGCCGTAGCGCCGGTCCCGCTCTCGCGACTGCACGATCAGCGGGACGACGACGCTGGTGAGGATGCCGCCGAGCATCAGGTCGTACACGATGTTGGGCACCGTGTTCGCGACGTTGTAGGCGTCGCCGAGGGCCACCGTACCCAGCGCCATGACCAGAACGGCCGTCCGCAGGAAGCCGGTCACCCGGGACACCACGGTGCCGAGGGCCATGATGGCGCCCGAGCGCAGCAGGCTGGACCCCGCTGTGCCGCCGCCGTCACCGCCGTCGTCGTCTTGCGGCGGCGGCGCCGGCCGCCCGTTCGCCGGGAGCGGCTCCGCCGCCGACGGTTCCGTGGTCACCGCGCCGTCCCCTCCAAAGCGTCGCCTCCAAATCGGAACGGAAGGACCGCCTGATCACAGGATGTGGTCTCGTGATCCGGCGATTGTGCAGTTGGCAGTCGATGGTCCTCAGGTACGGGCCTCGCGGTCCGCGCCGGCGATGGTCTCGGGCCTGGGGGGCTCGGTGTCCGCGGGCGGTCCATGGACGGCCTCCGCGTCATCTCGTCGCCGTGTCCGCATGACCCGGATGCCAACGCCCAGGAAGAGCACGACCAGGGCGCCCGTCGTGATGAGGAGTGCCGTCCGCCCAAAGCCTGTCGCATTCACTTGCATTTGGCGAACCACCTCGATGGACTTGCGACCCGGCGACAGCAGTTCCAGCTGAACATTGGTCTTCCCGTTGGCGGCGGCCTTCATCGGGATTTGGATCGTGACCTTCTTCTCCGGCGGGATCGTCACCAGCGAACGGAACTTGCCGATCTGCAGCTTCGCCGGGTACTCGGACTCCACCTTGAGATGCACGGTGATCGAGTGCCCTGGCATGTCGTTGGCGATCGTCACCGGCACCTGTCCGATCTCGCCCGCCAGACTCGGCCCCTTGTTGAGGACGAAATAGACCTTCCTCATGTCGGCGCCCAGCTGGGCTCTGAGCGCGGTGCGCGCCGCCCGGGCGCGGGCCGCCGCCCGTCTGCCCCGCCACGCGGACGACTCAAGGCGCAGCACGCCCTGGTCGAAGCCGGCGAGCGGCGGATCGAAGATCGAGGCGAAGCGGCGCGCCCGCACCTGAGTGGCCCGGACCGACTTCAGGTAGGAGGCGGTGAGCTCGTGGCCATGGTAGACGGCCGGATAGCCGGCGAACGTCCGCTGTGCGGGCACTCCCCCGCCGGCCGGTCTCGGGCCGCCCGTGCCGGCGGCCCCATCCGTGCCGCCAGATCCGTCGGCCCCGCCCGACCCGCCCGTTCCGCCGGTGCCGGTGGCGAGCCGCGTCACCTCGTCCAGCGTGGTCGGCTGTAGCCACCGGGCCGCCGCGGTGTCCGACAGCAGGCGCTCGGCGAACCGCTCGCTGGGGTTCCACCGCCGCGGGGGCGCGACGAGGAGGGTGCGCTGCAGGCCTGGTCGTTCCGCGGTGATCATGGCGGTCTCGGCGAGGAACCGCTGCTCGGCCAGCACCTCCGCGCCGGGCGCGTGCGTGTCCGAGCCGATGATCGAGCTGATCGGCCGATCGCCGGCCACGGCGTACCTCGTGCCGCTCGACGTCGGCAGCGCGATCGCCGCGCTCGGCGTGTACGTCAGCGACGGCGCGCCGGGCAGGACGTCGCTGCTCATCAAGAAGACACGCGTGCCGATGCGGCTGAGCTGGTTGAGGGTGTTCTGGTCGGCCACCCCCTCCGGCGGCCAGGCCGTCGGCGCGGGCGCCCGGCCGAACGTGGTCCGCACGGACTCCATGGCAGCGGCGGAGTAGGCGTCCTTGACGTCGGCGACCCGGCCGCGCCGCACGAGCGCCGTGACGTCGATGTCGGCGTACGGCGTCGCGAAGTAGCTCTGCCCGCCCACGGCGGCCTTGACGTCGGCGAGCCAGCGCTCGGCCGCGGCGCTTTGGGGGCGCTGTTCGCCCTTGACCGTGTACGGCTTGGTCATCGTCCGGGCGTCGTCGAGAAGTGCCGGATCGACGGCCCAGGTCAGCGGGGTCTTGGCGGTGCGCGCGGCGGCGACGAGACCGTTCAGCCGCCCGCCCTGGGCGAAGGCGTCGGCCAGCTTGTCGTCGTTGAACTTGTTGTCGATCGTGCGGTGCGGCGCGTCAACCAGCGGCCAGACCCAAGCGATCTTCGTCGGCTTGAGGCGTTTCTTGTAGTCCTTCGGCACGAACGTGAGGAACGTGCGCTGTGCGCCGAGCGGCCGCCCCGCCGCGTCGCTCGCCTCGACCGACAGCGGATAGACGCCGAACGTCTGGAATCCCAGCTCCTTTGCCGTGGTGTTCAGGCGCCATGTCTGCCGGGCGCCCGGCGCGAGCGGCCGTCGCAGCTGCTGTGGCCGTGCGGTCTGGGCGGGTAGCGCCGGCGCGCCGGTGTTCGCCTGCTGCGCCAACTCGCCGCGGCTGGCGAGCGGCCGGCCGGAGTAGCGCAGCCGTACGGTTATGCCGGAAATGGGCTGATTCGCGGTGTTTTGCAGGTAGCCAGAGAGGGAAATCTTGGAGGCCGGCGTCACGGCCCGCGGCGAGATCGACTCGATCACCATGCCGACCTGGCTGCGCTGGCGCGCGCCACCCGCGCCGACGGAACCGGCCGCGTACGCTCCGTGCGCTCCGTGCGCCGTGGGTGCGGAGAAAGAGCCCCGCCCTTCGGCGCCAAGCGCCGGGTCGACGGCCGGCAGGGTCAGCACGATCGGCAGGATCGGCGCCAGGGCGAGGCAGGCGGCGCGACACAGTCGCCGTCGGCCGCCGCGTCGCGGAATCGAAGGGGCCGATCGACCGGCCGTCACGTCCGACATACCGCTATGGGCGCGGCGGAGGAGGGCCGATCGATGCCACGCGAGCCGAGTCGATGTCACGCCGGTTCACGGCCTCGATCGTAGTGCCGAGACGACCTTAATTGGCCACCGGTGGCGGCATCGCTCACCATGAAATCCTGATTTATGCGCGCCGTCCCTCGGGCCGATTCGCCCGCCATCACTCGCGAGCGGCACCGCAACTTCGCCGCTTCGCCCGACCGCGCCGATGCCTTGGCCTACTTCACCGCCGAACGTCTCGCCCGGGCGCGTCGCAGCATCGGCGTGGTTGACGGCAGGTCGACCGGCTTTCCGCCGCAGAGCGCGAAGAGATCGAGCGCACGGATGCCCAGGGCGGTCCGCGACTCGCCCGTCGTCGTGTAGACGACATGGTCGCCGTACAGCGTGTCGATCGCCCGTTGCTCGATGAGTACGGGCATGTCCTCTGGGAGCAGCAGTGGGGCGACGAGTTCGGCGCAGTACGCGGTGGCGGCGTTGACGGCGTCGGCGGGAGCGGGCCGGACCGTCCGGGCGCCCAGCGGACCGAGCAGCGTATCCGCCTTGGGCCGGACGCCGGCGGTGACCACGACGGCGGCGAGATATCGTTCCCCATGCGTGGCGGGATCGACCTCATAGACGCGGGTCGCAAGGCAATGCTTGGCCGGAAGGCCGAGCGTCTTGGGCAACTCGTCCGCGTTCGAGATTGCGCGCGGCAGCCGTACGATTTCGTGCAGCGTCTCGCGCTCGAGGAGCATGCGGTGAATGGCGAGGGCGTCCTTCATCGAGTGCCTCCGTCCCTGCGGGGGCTCGCGCCCCCGCACCTCCCGTGGATCGCATCGCCGGCGTGCCTCTTCAATCGCGTCCGGAACGTTACGCGAGAGCGCGCTGCGTGACTATGGCCCTGTCGTCGACCTGCAAGGGACTTACCCGTAATGGCCGTGCCAAACGAGCTGACTCCCGACCAGCGCAAGGCGATCGCCGAGCTGCTTCGTCGTGTCGCCCCCGTTGCGGATGAGCTCGGCCATCGATTCGCCGCGGCGGGCCATGAACTCGCGCTCGTCGGCGGGCCGGTGCGCGACGCGCTGTTGCGTCGCGCGGGCAGCGATCTCGATCTCACGACGGATGCCCACCCGGAGCGAATCTTGGAGATCGTCGACGGCTGGGCCGACGCCGTGTGGACGATCGGTATTGAGTTCGGCACCGTTGGTCTCCGCAAGGGGGACTATCAGCTAGAGATTACGACGTATCGCAGTGAATCGTACGACCCAAAGTCGCGCAAACCGGAAATTTTGTACGGAACTTCACTTGACGAAGATCTCGCCCGCCGGGACTTCGCGGTGAACGCCATGGCCGCGCGGCTGCCCGGCCACGAGTTCCTCGATCCCTACGGCGGGCTGGCCGACCTACGGCGCAGGCTGCTGCGCACGCCCGGACGGCCCGAAACCTCCTTCGGCGACGATCCGTTGCGAATGTTGCGCGCGGCCCGGTTCGCCGCCCAGCTCGGGTTCACCGTCGAGCCGGCGGTCGCCGCCGCCATGACGCGGATGGCCGGGCGCATCGAGATCGTCTCGGCGGAGCGCATCAGGGACGAGCTGTCCAAGCTGCTGCGCGGCCCGCACCCCAAGGCCGGCCTGGCGCTGCTCGTCGACACCGGCCTGGCCGCCCATGTGCTGCCCGAGCTGCCCAAACTCAGGCTGGAGATCGACGAGCATCATCGCCACAAGGACGTGTACGAACACACGCTCATCGTCTTGCAACAGGCGATCGCGCTAGAGGACGACGGCCCCGACCTGGTGTTGCGGCTGGCCGCACTGCTGCACGACATCGGCAAGCCCAAGACCCGCTCCTTCGAGGCCGGCGGCCGGGTCTCGTTCCATCACCATGAGGTCGTCGGCGCCAAGATGGCCCGCCACCGGCTCATGGAGCTGCGCTACCCCAAGGACGTGATCGCGGACGTGTCGCGTCTGGTGGAGCTGCACCTGCGCTTTCACGGGTACGGCACGGGCGAGTGGACCGACTCGGCCGTCCGCCGCTACGTCCGCGACGCCGGGCACCTGCTGCCCCGGCTGCACAAGCTCACCAGGGCAGACTGCACGACCCGCAACCGGCGCAAGGCGGCGGCGCTGTCGCGGGCCTACGACGACTTGGAACGGCGGATCGAGCGGCTGGCCCAAGAGGAGGAGCTGTCCAAGATCCGCCCGGAGCTCGACGGCAACGAGATCCAGGAAATCCTCGGCATCAAGCCGGGGCCGCTCGTGGGCAAGGCATGGAAGTTCCTGTACGAACTGCGCCTCGACCGCGGCGTCATCGGCCGGGCGGAGGCGACGAGGGCACTGCTCGACTGGGCCCGCGACCAGGGCATCGAACCCCCGGGTGAGGCCGGCCGGGAGGACGCATGACGCCGGAGTCGTTGCTCGCCTTCGACCGGGAGCACTTGTGGCATCCGTACGCGCCGCTGCCGGCCGCCGGGCCGATGCACGTCGTGGAGTCGGCCGACGGGGTGCGGCTGACGCTGGCCGGCGGCCGGCGGCTCATCGACGGGATGTCGTCGTGGTGGGCGGCCATCCACGGCTACAACCACCCGGCGCTCAACGCGGCGATCACCGGCCAGCTCGACCGGATGGCGCACGTGATGTTCGGCGGCCTCACCCACGAGCCCGCGATCCGGCTCGCCGAGCTCCTCATCGAGGACACCCCCGAGCCGCTCACCAAGGTGTTCTTCGCCGACTCAGGATCGGTGTCGGTGGAGGTCGCGATCAAGATGGCCCTCCAGTACTGGCGGTCGCGAGGCCGGCCGGAGCGGCACCGCCTGTTCACGATCCGCGGCGGCTATCACGGCGACACGTTCGGCGACATGGCCGTATGCGACCCGGTGAACGGTATGCACCACCTGTTCAGCGACGTGCTGGCCAGACACGTGTTCGCCGCTCCGCCGCCGCTCGGCTACGCGGCCGCCCCCGACCCGGCCTACCTCGCCGAGCTGGCCGACATGGTCGCGGCGCATGCCCACGAACTGGCCGGGATCATCGCCGAGCCGATCGTGCAGGGCGCCGGCGGCATGCGCTTTTACGCCCCCGCCTACCTGCGCACCCTGCGGGACCTGGCGGACGAGCACGGGCTGCTGCTCATCCTCGACGAGATCGCCACCGGCTTCGGCCGATCGGGCACGCTGTGGGGTTGTGACCACGCCGGGGTCGTCCCGGACATCATGTGCGTGGGCAAGGCGCTCACCGGCGGCTACCTGACCATGGCCGCGACGCTCTGCACCGAGCGGGTGGCCCGCGGCATCAGCGAGGGGGCGGCGGGGGCGCTGATGCACGGCCCGACGTACATGGCCAACCCGCTCGCCGCCGCGGTGGCCGCCACGTCGATCGAACTCCTGCGCGCCCGCGATTGGCGCGGCGAGGTTGACGCGATCTCGCGGGCGCTGGCCTCCGGCCTCGCGGCCGCCCGCGGCCTGCCGGGGGTCATGGACGTACGGGTGCTGGGCGCGATCGGCGTCATCGAGACGGCCAAGCCCGTCGACGTCCCGGCCCTGCAGAAGATCATCATGGCGCACGATGTCTGGCTGCGCCCGTTCCGCGATCTGATCTACACGATGCCGCCGTACGGCTGCACGGCCGGCGAGGTCGGCCAGATCACAGAGGCCATGCTGGCGGCGGCCCGGGCCCTTTGAGCAGCCAGATCAGCGTGGTCGCGTGGTCGGCGCGTTGTGCGTGGTCGGCGCGTGGTCGCGTGGTCGCGTGGTCGGCGTGGTCAGCCGTCGCGGGGCGGCGGGGGCAGGGCCACGATCTGGGCGCCTCCCCGCCCGCGAGAGTCGCGGGCCGCGATGAGGCCGTACATGGCCGCCGCGATGGCGTACCCAGTCACGATGACGGCGAGCATGGCGTAGGACTTGCCATTGGCCGGCATGGCCGCCGCCGCGACCACTGCGCCGCAGACGAACGTCACGTTGAACAGCATGTCGTAGACCGAGAAGACACGGCCGCGATAGGCGTCGAGCACCTCCTGCTGGAGGAGCGTGTCGACGCAGATCTTCACGCCTTGGGCGATCAAGCCGAGCGTGAAGCCGCTGATCACATACAGCACCTCATCGAACGGCGCCACCAAGGCCAGTTCGGCCGCGGCCGCGAGACCGAGCAGCAATGTGATCCAGGTGCGGATCCCGATGCGCTTCACGGCCGGCGGCGTGATCACCGCGGCCAGGAGGTAGCCCGCCCCGGACGCGCCGAGCACGATCGCCGCCCCGCCGAGCCCCGCCTCGGCGGACGTCGCGAAGTAGTTGCGGAACAGCAGCAACGTCATGAGCGTCCAGATGCCGTACAGGAACCGGTGCATCGAGATGGCGGCCAGCGCGATCGTCGCGCTCCGCCGTCGCCAGACGTGCCGGACGCCGTCGACGAGGCCGCGGGCCACGTTGGACAGCGCCTCCCGGGTCTGCGGCTGGTCGGGGTCGTACTCGGGCCCGAGCCGCTCGCGGCCGAGCCTGGTGGCCGCCAGACCCGCAGCCAGGTAGGCGCCCGCCGCGCACATGAGCAGCAGCGCCGTCCCGACGTGCCCGGCACCGAACAGCCGCCGCAGCAGATACCCGAGGCCGGCGCCGGCGAAGGCGATGATCGTGCCCGAAGTGACCGACAGCGAGTTGGCCGTGACCAGCAGGCCGCGGTCGACGACGTGCGGCAGCGCCGCCGACAGCGCGGCGAGGAAGAACCGGTTGATGCCGAGCCCGGCGATCGCGATCAGGAAGAACAGCGGCCCGTCGTTGCCCACCGCCAGCAGCCCGGCGACCATCGCGACCAGCACCGCCCGCAGCAGCGGCTCGTATACGAGGATCTGCCGGCGCCACCAGCGGTCGATGAAGACCCCGACGAACGGGCCGAGCAGCGAGTAGGGGACCAGCAGCCCGGCGAAGGCGGCCGCGGCCTTGGCGGCGGAGGTCTGTTGTTCCGGCGAGAAGAAGAAATAACCGGCGAGCCCCGCCTGGAACACGCCGTCGGAGCACTGAGAGATCAACCGCGTGGTGTAGAGGCGGCGGAAGTCCCGTACGCCCAGCACCGCCCGCAGGCCGGCGAGCTTGTTCAAGACCCCGGCACCTCGCGACGTCCCGGCGGATGAGAAACCTCAGGCGGAGGGGCGGCGAACCGGCCCCCCGGTAGGACGGACACCCGATCAGCCTAGTCAGCCGCCGCCGTGCCCACGCGTCCGGCGTCTCCGGCGGACGCATGAGCACGGCGATGCGGGCTCACCCGACGATGGTCGTCAGGTGACCCTGACGCGCGGATCGAGGACGGAGTACACCAAGTCGACCAACAGGTTGGCGACCACGATGAACATGGCCACGAAGATCGTGCAGCCGATGATCGTCGGCGTGTCGCCGATCCTGAGCGACTGCACGATGAGAAAGCCGAACCCGTTGAGCCCGAACACGGACTCGGTGACCAGCGTGCCGCCGATGAGGTAGCCGATGTCGACGCCGAACTGGGTGATGACCGGGGTGAGCGCGGCGCGTAGGCCGTGCCGGTAGACCACCCGCCGCTCCGGCAGCCCCTTGGCCCGGGCCGTCCTGATGTAGTCCTCGCCCAGCACCTCGAGCATCGACGAGCGGGTCATCCTCGTGTACGTGGCGGCGATGAGGTACGCCAGGGCCATCCACGGCAGCACCATCCGGGACAGGAAAAGACCCGGATCGGCGAAGAAGGACCCAGGCGGCCCCACGTCGAACAGCTCCACCCCGTGCGTGCGCAGCTGGAAGAACATCACATAGGTCAGGGTGAGCGCCAGGACGGCCGGCGGAATCGAGATCCCGATGAGGACGAACACCGTCGCCCCCCGGTCGAAGAGACTGCGCGCCTTGGTGGCGCTGAGCACGCCGGTGACGATGCCGAAGGACAGCCACAGGACGCCGGCGCCGAAGACGAGCCACATCGTGGTGGGCAGCGCACCCTTGATCAGCGTCCAGACGCCGGTGTCGTTGACGTAGGACGTGCCAAGATCGAACTGGAGCAGGTCCCCCATGTAGCGGCCGTACTGCACCATGAGCGGGTCCTCAAGGCCAAGAGCCTCGCGGATGGCGTTGACGGTGGCCTGCGTCGCGCGCTCGCCGGCGATCGCGCGGGCCGGGTCGGCCGGCACCCAG
>OBLR010000007.1_pt1 | contig 27854 bp, 23 predicted proteins | sample 1519891 | NCBI WGS metagenome assembly OBLR01 (sample SAMEA3113583, study PRJEB22503) | soil metagenome | reverse complement strand
GAAGGCGAGACCTGAATCGCGCAGGCGGGCCAAGTTGGCGCGCAGCTCCGAGTCGGCGTCCTGGCGGCTCCTGCCGAGCAGGGCCACCCGGGCGCCGGTGCGGCGGCCGAGCGCGAGTGCGGTCTCGAAACCGATTCCCTTGCCGCCGCCGGTCACCAGCACAACGTCGTCCGGCCCAAGGGCGTGTCTCGGTGCCGCCGCTACGGATGTCCCGGCGGATTTTTGGGCGGATTTTTGGGTGGCGGCGCGCGGCGGCGGCGCATGGGCGACGGTGCACGACCGCCCGCGCTCGTCGACCACGATCTCTGGCGGCAGGTCGGGGAGCGCGCGGAGTGCGCGCGTCACGCCCTCCGGGCGGTGCGGAGCCATGGTCCTGATCCAGTGAACTTCCAGCTCCGGATGCTCTTGCCGGATGGTGCCAAGGAAACCCGATGCGGTGTCGCCGTGGTCGACGACCGCGAGTAGACGGCGATGGCGAACGGCGTCGTGTGCCGCTTCGAGCAGCACGTCGATGTCAGCGTCGTCCGGGTCCTCGGGCAGGAAGACGAGCACGGCGGACGGAACGGGACGGTTATCCGGCCGGGACGGTTGGGACAGCAGGGCCGCGACGGCCTCGCGCAGCGGACCGGACCCGAAGACCCGCCACGCGTACCGCCGCCCGGTGGCGGCCGGTTCCATCGGCCTCGTCTCGGGCACGAGAATGCGATGCCAGTCCGCGACCCCCGGCGGCACAAGCGTCTCGTCGTGCTCCGCGGTGCTCGGGGGCAGAGCGTCGACCATGACGACGAGGTCGCCCACGGAGACATCGGACAGGGACAGCGGCTCGGCCGGTATCGCGCGGCCACACGCCGTCGCCGCGTTGCCGACCAACTGCGCCACCCGAAGCGAGTTGAGGTGCAGGTCGCTGAGCAGCCGGTCTTCGTCACCGATCGCCGCCGCCGGCAATTCAAGCGCATCGGCCAGCAACCCCCGCACGGCCGACGCCGGGTCGGCAGGCTCCGGGTCGGTAGGCGCCCGGTCGGCCGGTGAACGGGTATGCGTGTCTCCGGCATGGCGGGCGCCCGGCATGCCCGCGCCGTTCCCGCCATCGGTCACATCGCCGGTCGCGCCATGCCATGCCGAGATGACCGCTGGACCGGCCGCCGGACCGGCGGGTGACGCTGTGCCCTGCTCGCAGGGACTCTCCAGAAACTCAGGGTCGCGAGACAGCTCGAACGGCCGGTGGAATCGTTCGGCGAACCACGGCTCGACGTCGGTCATCGCGCCCGTCGCGTACAGCGCGGCGGCGGCCAGGCAAAGATCTTCTGCCGACGCTCCCCCGGCGTTCAGCGCCACCGCCGGCACGTCGGTGATCCCGGGAACCAGGCCGGCCAGACCGTGGCCCGGTCCTACCTCGACCAGGAGGTCGCACTCGTCGGCGAGTCCGGCCACCGCGGCGCGGAACAACACGGGACTGCTGATCTGGTCCGCGAGCATGCGGCTCAGGTCATCGGCGGCGGAGATCAGGCGGCCGGTGATCGTGGAGTGCACCCGCCGCCCGATCGCCTCGAATGGGACTCCGTCGAGATACCGGGCGAGTGGGCGGACGGCGCCCCGCATCGCCGGCGAATGGAAGGCGTGGCTGACCTGGAGCCGCCGCGCCCCATGCCCTCGCTCCTTCGCCAGCTCAAGCACTCGGTCGATTTCCGTCAAGTCGCCGGCGACCACCTGCGACGCGCCGTTGTCAGCGGCGATCACAACGTCGGTGCCCTCGATCAGGTCGGCGACGACCTCCGGCGGCGCCGCGATTGCGGCCATTCCGGTGCCGTCCCGGCCGGTCTGGCTCATGATCTGACCGCGCTTCGCGACGAGGCGGTACGCGTCCCCTTCGGAAAGCGCGCCCGCCCAGCAAAGCGCGGTGATTTCGCCCACGCTGTGTCCCGCCGCGACGGACGCCTCGACGCCGAGCCGGGACAGGCAGCGCAGACCGGCCATAGAGGCGTTGAAGATCGCCGGCTGGGCCGCCGCGGTGTCGACGGGATCGGCCTGCGCCGAGCGGCCATGCCGGCCACGCCTGAAATAGTCCTCGGCGTCGGTGACGACCGAGCCCAGCGCGCCCGCCGTCGCCGGAACCGGCGCACCCTGCCCGGTGAAGAGCAGGCCGACCCGGCCGGCCCGTCCCCTGGCCGCGAAGGTCCCCGGCGCGACGATCAGCTCACCTTCGGCCGATCGCGCCAGTCGAGCGAGATCGTTCGCGGCTTTACGCGCGTATCGCGCCAACTGGGCCGGATCGCGTGCGGCGATCCCGACCCGGAACGGGAGCGGACCGCCCGGCCCCGCTGCCGCCCGGGCGGCCATCCGCGCGGCCACCTTGGCGGCGAGGTCCGCGGCCAGGTCGGCATGTTCGGCCATGGAGATGACGTCGGCCGCATCGGCTACGCGGGCAAGCCGCTCGACCAGCTCCGCCGTCGTGTCGCCGCCGAAAACAAAGAGCTCATGGCTCAGCGGGCGACGGGCCGTTCTTCGCTCCCCCGCGCTCAGGACCGTGCGGGTGCGACGCGTCGCGGCCTCCAGGACGACATGGGAGTTGATGCCGCCGAACCCCATCGCGCTCACCGCGGCCCGGAGCGGAGCGGCCGGCCACGGTTCGGCGGCACGCACGATCCGGAGCGGAACACGGTCGCCGCGCAGCAGCTCATGCGGAACGGCACAGCCCGTCGTGGGAGGGAGGATCTGATGCCGCAGGGCTAGTGCGGCTTTGAGGAGCCCGGCGACCCCGGCCGCCGCCTTGGTGTGCCCGATGTTGGCTTTGATCGAGCCCAGCGCGGCCGGCGGCAGGGTACGTCGATCCCGCTGCGCCGCGATGAGTGCGCTGATCTCGGTCTCGTCGCCGACCGCTGTGCCGGTGCCGTGTCCCTCGAACATCGAGACGGTCTCCGGTCCGAACCCGGCGCGTTCATAGGCTCGTTCAAGGGCCAGTAGTTCGCCGCCCAGATCCGGTCTGGTGATGCCACCCTTGCCGTCGGACGAGATCCCCCATCCTCTGATCAGCCCCAGCGGCGTACGTCCGCGCGCGATCGCGTCCTCCGCCCGCATCAAAACGACCACGCCGCATCCCTCGCCAGGCCAAAATCCGGTCGGCGCCGCGTCGTAGACCCGCATGTCAGAGGTGGCGAGCGCCCCGGTTCGCGCGAATCCCACGAGTTCGAAGGGGTCGAGGCTCACATCCACCCCGCCGGCCAGCATGATGTCGGCGTCGCCCGCGAGCAGCGTGGAGCAGGCCGTGATGATCGCGAGCAGAGAGGATGAACACGCTCCGTCGACGGTGTGACCACCGCCCCGCAGACCGAAGTGGTTGCAGATCCGGCCGGCGATGGTGTTCGCCAGCCCACCGGCCAGGCTTTCGTCGTTGGGTGCGGGGAAGGGCTCCTTATATGCCTTCTCTACCTGCCCCAAGAAGTCGGCCAGCCGATCGGCCTGCCATCCTTGGCCGGCCAGCGCCGCTCCCAGCACTCGCCGCACGTAGGGCCACCGGAGCCGCAGCGCGGCGGCCCGGCTGAACTCTCCCGTCATCGTGTTGCCGATGACCACCCCCGTACGGTCGCGATCGAGGCCGCGGGCGTCGGGGTAGCCGGCTGAAACGAGGGCGTTCGCCGCGACGTCCAACGCCAGCCAGTGCGCCGTATCGGTCACTCGGTACGCCGGTCCCGGCACCCGGAACCGGGCGCGGTCGAAGCGCCACCCCGCGAGCACGGCGGCGAAGCGCGCGTATGTACGGTCGGGATCGGGTGCGCCGCCGCCGTCGCCGGGGTCCGCGTCGGCGTAGTCGTGCAGGTTGAGCCGCCGGTGCGGAATCGGCCGGAAGGCGCGCCGCCGGGCCAGCACCGTTTCCCAGAGCCGGTCGGGGTTCTCCGCATCCGGGTACCGGCAGTCCGCGCCAACGATCGCGATGGCGTCGCCGCTCGGTCCGCTCCACACACCGCTCATCAGCTCGCTCCGCTCATTTTCCGTCATATCGGGTCGGGCCTCGATCCGGACCTCGATCCAGCCTTCGATCCGGCCTTCGATCGCTCGGCGATCGCGCCCGGCAGCTCGATGACCGGGAACCCGGACGGACGCGCGGCCGGCGACGACGGAACGGCCCGCCGTGACCAGGCGCCGACGACCATGAGCACGATCCCGCGCAGGGCACACGTGATCGCCAACGCGAAGAACAGGCCGAACACGATGTGGAAATGGACGAGCAGGCCGTACACGGCCGCGGTGGCCAGGCCGAAGCCCACCTGCCGCCATGGCGGCACCGGCGTGGTGCCCGGGTCAGTGATCATGTAGTTGGTGTAGAGGATGAACGCGGTCCCGGTCATGACGAGCAGCGCGCTGATCGTCTCGGTGCCGTCGATGGCGGTCCTGATCAACGCCTGTGCCGCGAAACCGGCCACCCATCCCAGGATCAGCGGGGTTTTTTTGGTCAGCTTGGCGTTCAGCAGCGTTCCCGAGACCAAGATCACCGCCGGGATCACCCAATCAACCGGGCCGCCGACCCATTCGGTGAAGTGGTACGGCGGCGCGATACCCACCCAGGGAAAGAGCAACAAGACCACCGCGATGCCGGCATTCGACGGGTTCAGTACGTGTCGCCGTCGCCCGCCGACGTTCACTTGGATCAGATACTTGGAAGCGATCGCGATGACGACGGCGAGCAGCACCGGTGCGAGGCGGCTGTTGGCGTACAGAAGCATCGCGCACGCGAGGCCGGTGATATGCGCCGGCAGCAAGAAGTCGACGATCCCGATCACTGTGCGCTCGTACTTCGGCGGTCGCCGCCGCGCCCAGGCATCCACGACTTCCAGCCCGAGCTCCGCCGCGTAAGCGACGAGCACGGCCGCCACCGGGGTGATGTACGCCTGCTCGAAGCCGAGCCAAGCGTGACCGAGGATGGTGAACGTCGTGATCGATATGGCGAAGCGGCGGAGCGCACTGATGCGCGGGTCTGGCTTGGGCTTGCCGCGCCGCGCACCGCCGGTGTTCGGTTTCGCGTCGCCCGCTCGCGGCCGTGCCGTCGTACCGGTTACCGGCCGGCCCGCCGCCTGCGTCGTCGGCCGCTCCTGCGTGTCGCTCACGGCGTAACCTCCTTGGCTGAGCCGTCCGCGCCGAGCAGCAGGCTGTGCCACCCCGGGGCCAGATGAACCTCGGCGGTGTGCCGGGTTCCGCACTGGTCGCGCCAGCCGATGGTGGCCGGAACGCGGTCCTGGCGGTTGGTCAGGGCAAAAAGCAGCTCAGGTGCGGAAACCCCACCGTGGCCGTTCGCGGGGTACACCTGTCCGGTTCTGACGCCCGCGGCGCCCGAGCGCAGCCGTACGGCGGCGCCCACCGCCGGCCGGCTGCCGTGTGCCGGGCCGGCGCAGTCGCCCTCCGCTGTGGCCGGGACGAGCAACCGCAGGCCGAGGAACGGATGGTCGGCCGCGCGCGTATTGCGATAGAAGTACGACTGTCCCCATTGATTCGCGACGGCGAAGTCGAGGCGGCCATCGTGATCCACGTCGGCCAGCCCGATGCCGCGTGCGGGCTTGCGGTCGGCGACGCCGATCCTGGCCGCGATGTCGCGGAATCGCCCGTCCGGGCCGCGGACGAAGAACCGGTTCGGATCGTGCCCGGAAACGTCGTCGCCGGGCCGGAACCGCGGCCAGCTGCGCGGATCCGCCACCCGGTCGTCGTTGGCCATCGCGAGTTCTTGGAGTTCCGGCCAGCGGTTGGTGTGGCCGGCGACGAAACCGGTGGCCTGCATGATCTGCGTGTCGCCGGTGCCGGCGAAGTCCGCAGCCTTGATGTCCCAGCCCCAGCCGGAGCGAGAGATCCCCAGGGACTCGCTGTGATCGTCGAAACGCGCGGTGCCGTCCGCGCCGATGGCCGGCCGGCCGGTGCTAAGCCACGCGAAGTTACTCTCGTGCAGCGCGTAGTTTTCGGTGATGTTGCTGACGATCATGTCCGGCACGTCGTCGCGGTTGATGTCAGGGAAGGTCACGCCCATCCCCTTGAACGAATCGTTGCCGAGCACCTTTGACTTGGGGGTGGTGGCATGGCGCCGGCCGCTCAGCGGCTTGAGCCGTACCCGCCCGGGGGTCGAGCGGTTCTGCAGCAGGTGGTCGGGGCCGAAGTCGTTGGCGAAGTAGAGTTCGGCGCGGCCGTCTCCGTCGAGGTCCTGGGCCCCGATCGCGAGCGTCCATGCCCGCGCGATCGTGTCGCTGAAGGGGGTGGGCACCTGGCGGAACCGCGCGTCCGGTCGCGACCCGCCACGGCGCGCGGCGGACAGCAGGATGCGGTTGACTCCCCCGTTGTAACCGGCGGACATCGACCGTTGCATCCGCAGTTCGTCCTGGCGGGCATGCGGGTCGAGGACGCGCGCCCCATCCGGAAAGTAATTACCGGCGACGATATCGCTGTGACCATCGCCGTCGACATCGGCGAGCGTGATCGCGTTGGTGTTCCATACCTGATACGGCCGCACCAGCTCGCGCGGCGTAAACGCGTCCCGCCGGTCAACGGATCCGGGCGTCCGCAAAAATAGTACGGGCGACCTGCCCCAGTAGTAGATCAGGACGTCGGTCAGCCCGTCCTCGTTGTAGTCGCCTGGCACACAGCCCATCGGCGCCATGGTGGCGTCGTACGGCAGGCCGCCGGGGGTCAGCCGCATCGTGCGGAAGCGGCCGCCGGTGCCCGGCGCCGGCCGCACCGTCGCGGAGTCGTCCCTGGGATCGACGAGGCAAACGTCGTCGGACCGCCCGTTGCCATCGAGATCCGCCACGCCGACCGCCGCCCCGACGGCGGAAATCCAACTGCTGATGTGCCGGAACGCGGGCGCGACCGTGCGAACGTCACGGCCGGTGACCGCCTGGTTGAGCGGCTGCCGCGCGAAGGCGAACTGCTTCGCCAGTCGCGCGTCCTGTGCCGACGCGCCGGCGGGAAGCTCGGCGAGGTGCCATCCGCCCAATACGAGGGCGAGCGCGCAGGCGGGGGCGGCACCGGCGCGCAGTTTTCCGATCATGTTGTCACCCCGTCTTTGTGCGGTTCCCACGCATGGCGAATCCCGGCGCGCCACTCCTCGTAGGTCTCGGGCGTGTCGGGCAGGTAGCCGGCCCTGGCCAGCGAACCGTCGGTCCATCCGGCCGCGGTGGCCGGCGGGGCCCCGGTCAGCGCAGTGACGGCCGCCGCCGAGCGGGGCGGCACGTTGCCGGTCAGGATGTGTGCCTTGGCCGCGAAGGCGGCGCCCTGCGCGAGGTGGTCGTGATAGCCCTCGGCCGCGTCGAGCAGGGCATCGAGGCGGGGGCCTGACTGGGCGCCGGTGTAGCAGGCGGCGAGCCCGATCCCGGCCCAAAGGTCGGGTCGCCGCGTGATCGGGAATCCGTTGACCGCATCCAGAATTCGCTTCGGATCCGCGCCGGCATAGAACCAAAGCGCACGGCCAACTCCCTGATCGCGAATCGGGCGGACCGCACCGGTGGCCGCGGGTTCGATCGCATGTCGCTCGAAGACCGCATCGGGCCGGAAGAACGCCTGGTGGAAACCCCAGCCGTCCCAGGTCAGCCAGCGCAGCACCGGCCGGGCGAACCGTGCGTTCGGCTCCGGACGCCGCCGGAGCCGCGCGTAGGCCCAGCCCGCACCCACGTGAATCAGGTGGACGTATTGTGCGCCTGGGCCCGCGGCGAGTTTCTGGAGATCACGCCCCCGTCGCATCATCAGCTGATCACGTAGGCCCGTGCTCATCGCCGCGCCTTCGAACGCGAAGCCGCGCAGGTCGGGTGGGACCGCCGAGACGGTCCGTGCGTCGAGTTCGCCGGGCGCCGCGGCCATGGCCGCGTTGTAACCCGTCGCGAAGGCGTACACCACCGCCTCCAGCCGCCGCTGGATCTCCGGATCATCAGCGACGAATCCACGTCTTTCGAGGGAGAGCCGGCGCGGATCAAGCGATAGCATCCGGCCGATTATTTTGGCGCGCATGACCTCACCTCTCAAGATTCACAAATTGCCGATAACATATCGGCCCGGGCGCCAACATGAATCAGCAAGTAGCGACAAAGTGTAAACAAGTAAATACCTCGAGCGAATGCGGTGAGTTATGACGTTTACCCAGGCAGCGCCCCTGATTTTTGTCTCCCTCTATGCCTTACTCGCATGTTATAACCAGTCACGACCGCACTCAATGCCGCCGACTAATCGCTGACCTTAGGAAGAAATCGGCGTATCGAAGGAAGCATTCTGGGTACTACCTTCGTTGCCGCGAAAGAGAAAAATTGGTCGGGGGTGGGTTCAATAATGGCATCCGGCCCAGCCGGCCGCATCGGCGCCGAGCACCCGTCCACCAAATCGCCGGCGACGGACCTGGGGTACGGGCTCAGGGGCAGGGGGCCAGAGGCCCAGGTCCCACCGGTTCCGGCGATATCAGTTATCCTGTGGGCTACGATCAAGCTTGACCCCGGCGGCCGTGCGGAGGGGATGCGTGGCCCGATATTCGCGGTCGGCTAAGCAGTCGTCCATGCGTGCGCTTGCCGACTTCATCGAATCAAGTCGGGCCAAGATACTCACCGCCTATGAGCGCGAGCTGCAGGCGATGGACAGTCCCATCAGCCACGATCCCGATAGCCGCCGGCAGGCCACCGCCAGAGCCGACCAGACCGTGACGGACCTCGTCGCCAGTTTGCGGGGCGGCAAGATCGATCTGGACCAGCACCACAGATTGCTCTCTTGGGACCACGGGACCGCCCAGGCGGCGGGCGGCATCCATGTATCCCAATCGCTGCGAGCGGCCGTGGCCCTGTTTGAGGTAACGCTTTCTTTCACCGCGGAACATCTTGCGCAGACCGAGTCGGCGGGGCTGCTCGAGTTCGTCTCGCTGGTCTTGAACGAAAGCATCAACGAGCGGATCCGCGAGGTGGCGGTCGCGCACAACAGCTTTCTGCTCAACAAGATCGACGCCGCCCACGAAGAGGAGCGGCGCCGTATCGCGCGCGAACTGCACGACCGTATTAGTCCCGGGGTCGTCGCGGCCCAACGGCAGCTTGAGCTCTACCTCGAATCCCTCCCGGATCCGGGCGACGACTCGGCCAGGATCGAGTCCGCGCAAGAGGCCATCAGGGAAACGATCGACGAGTTGCGGACGACGACATCGGATCTGCGATACAAGGAGCCGTTAAAGGGCCTCGAGAACGCGCTGCATGTGTTCTTGGAGGCGGTCGGCCACCCCACCTTGCATCCCCGCCTCGGCGTCCACGGCGACGAGGCATGGGTTCCGCCCGCTGTTCGGGAGGAGTCGTTCCTCATCATCAGGGAGGCGGTCCGTAACTCGCTCAGCCATGGACGTCCCTCTATGATCCTGGTCCGGGTGGACATCGCTCCCTATGAGTTGCGGGCCTCTGTGGAGGACGACGGCATCGGCTTCAACCTCGAGGACATCGATGCCACGGCCGGTCTGGCGTCGATGCGAGAACGGACGGCACTGCTCGGGGGCACTTTGTCCATGTCGACCCAGCCCGGTCACGGCGTACAGGTGGAGCTGTCCGTGCCGCTTCCCGGCCGTCGCGACGAGACCGACCAGACGACCATGTCGACGTCCTGAAGTATCGACGTCCTGATCATCATTCTCGGCCGCATTGGGCCGGTGCTGGAGACGTCGCGCCGCAAACGCCGTGGCGGACAGCGCGCCCCCTTCGATCATTGATCACGATTGATGGGCCGGGGCGATGGCATGCGGTCCGCCCGTCTGATCAGTGACGCGTCCATGGCCTTGTTGACCGCGTCGATGCGCGAGACCGCGTTCAGCTTCGCGAAGATGTTGCGCAGATGTCGCTTGACGGTGGTCTCGGTGAGGTACAGACGCGAGGCGATTTGCGTGTTGCTCAGCGCCTGCGCCGTGAGCTCGAGGATCTCACGCTCCCGTTCCGACAGCGGACCCGCGGATGAACCGTTCACCTGTTCCAGGCTCTCCTTGGAGACCGAGAGCATGACCCGGGCGTCGCCGACCCGTGCACCGCGGACCGCGGAGATGACCTCGTGCTTGCACACGCCCTTATGCAGGTAGCCGCGGATGCCGACCGTCAGCAACTCCTTCACCAGCCGAGGCGCGTCGTACATGCTCAAGATGATCACTTGCGATTCCGGGGACAGCTGATGGATTTTGGTCACCGTGCTGGTGACGTCCTCCCCGGGAATCTCGATATCGAGCAGCACGACGTGCGGGTGCTTGTCCGCGGCTTGGGCGAGCGTGGCCTCGCTGTCGCCCGCCTCCCCCACGACAACCAGGTCATCTTCTGCCTCAAGGATCGCGCGGAATCCCTCGCGCACCAACGTATGGTCATCTACGAGAAGATCGTCGTAGGCTGCTCTGCCACGACCAACGTCCTTCACAAAGCCGGACAAACTTTAATCTACGTTAGCCACAATGACGGGTTCTGTCAGGAGGGCGACGACCACTACTTGACCGGCAGCCGCCAGTCAGATAGCGGTGTTACCACTGATGAGCCTGCACTCCATGGAACGACCTGGCACAATCGGAAATAGGTGTCGACCAGGTTTGAGGGGGAGCCGTCATGTCTCAGCAAGCGAGCGAGATTGAAGTTCGAATAGAGATCACCATAGCGGCTCCGGTCGAACGTGCCTTCGAGGTGTTCACCCAGCGCTTCAATGAGTTCTGGCCGCCGGCGTACCGGCTTGGTGCCGCCGAGCGCGTCAATGTCCTGGTCGAGCCCCGGCCAGGCGGCCGCTGGTACGAGCTGACCGCCGATGGCGCGGACTGCGACTGGGGGAGAGTGCTGGACTGGGACCCGCCCGAGCACGTCGCCCTGTCCTGGCAGATCTCGCCGGAGTTCCGCCCTGAGCCCGATCTTGCCAAGTCCAGCCGCGTCGACGCCTGGTTCACCGCCGACGGCCCGAACCGCACCCGCGTCACGCTGGTCCACACCGATTTCGAACGGCACGGCCCAGACTGGCGGAAGACCTATGAGGGAGTCGCCATGGACACCGGCTGGCCGCTCGTTCTCGACAACTTCGCCAAGCTCGCCGCCGCCGACGGCTGAGGGCCTGTTCCACGGCCCTCGTTCGCCGCGAGTGGCTTCTGAGCCTGTGACCTGGGGCTATGCGCATCGCGCCACAGTAAGCGACGGCTAACGAAAGTTCCCACTTTCTGACAGTTGACACTAACGCAAGTCGTCGCCTACGCTTACGCCGTCACCACAGAGAACGAGCAACTGGACAGGACGGACGTCATGGGCGAGATGGATCTAGACGCGGCGCTGCGCGCCATCGCCGAGCCGCGCCGCCGAGAGATCCTGACCCTCATCGCGGCCACGGAGTTGCCGGCGGGGAAGATCGCCGAACACTTCGAGGTCACCCGTTCGGCCGTGTCTCAACATCTGCATGTTCTCAAGGACGCAGGCATGATCACTGAGCGCCGAGACGGCACCCGCCGGCTCTACCGCGCCAGCGAGGCGGCACTGGGCGAGCTCCGCATGTTCCTCGAGGAACTGTGGCACGACAGCGTCGACCGCTTCGCGCGAGAAGTGGTCGAGGATCCTAAGGAAGCTCCATAACCCAAACGTGCCGCGCTCCCTAATCGATCCTTAGGCGCCGGATCACCCTCCGTCCCCCAAGGTCATCGCGTTCGCTGAGCTTGGCCCACAGACAGTGGGCCATGTCCGCCTGCCTGGAGACACCAGGAAGCATCCCCTGAACGGCCCGCAGGTCACCCCTGCCCGAATCACCAAATGCGAAAGGCATTCGCGGTGCCCCAAAACCGGCACCCATCCCGCGCAAAGGAGCTACTAAATGCTTGACAAGTTCGGTCTCAGCGCCCGGCAGGTCGTCGTGCTGGCCCAGGAAGAGGCCCGGATGTTCAACCACAACCTCGTGGGCACCGAGCACCTCTTGCTGGCCCTGATCCAAAGCGACGGCGCCGCCGCGGAGACGCTGCGGAGCCTTGGGCTCAGCCTGGACGCCGTGCACCAGAAGGTCGTGGAGATCACTGGCATGGGCCGACAGACACCGGCGGGCAAAATCCCTTTTGCCCCGCAGGCGGACAGGGCATTCGAGGCCGCACGGCGGGAGGCCGAGCGACTTGGTTACCAGCACGTGGGGACCGCGCACCTCCTGCTGGGCCTGCTCGAGGAGAGCGACGCGGGCGCCGCACTCGTGCTCGCTCGGCTCGGCACGGAGCTCGACCAGGTGCGCGAACAGGTCATCCATCGGCTCAGCTTCGACGCGCAGCCCGTGGGCGCCCCACTGGTTCCGCAGCCGGCCACATCCTCCATGGTGCTCGACCAGTTCGCGCGCAACCTGACCGACGATGCCCGGCAGGGCGCCCTCGACCCGGTGATCGGCCGCGATAAGGAGATCGAGCGCGTCATGCAGCTGCTCTCCCGGCGGACCAAGAACAACCCGGTCCTGGTGGGCGAGCCCGGCGTGGGCAAGACCGCGGTCGTCGAAGGGCTGGCACAGCAGATCGTCGCCGGCGACGTTCCGGAGACGCTCAAGGGCAAGCAGGTGTATTCGCTGGACCTCGGGGCGTTGGTCGCGGGCTCACGTTACCGCGGCGACTTCGAGGAGCGGCTGAAGAAGATCCTCGCCGAGATCACCGGCCGCGGCGACGTGCTGTTGTTCATCGACGAGATGCACATCCTGATCGGGACGGGCGGCGCCGAAGGCGCGATGGACGCCGCCAGCATTCTCAAGCCGATGCTCGCCCGGGGCGAGCTGCAAACGATCGGCGCCACCACGCTGGACGAGTACCGCAAGTACATCGAAAAGGACCCGGCACTCGAGCGCCGGTTCCAGCCGGTCATCGTGGACGAGCCATCGCTCGCGCACACCATCGAGATCCTCAAGGGTCTGCGCGGCCGCTACGAAGAGCACCACGACGTTTCGATCACCGATGCCGCCCTGGTCGCGGCCGCCGAGCTGGCCGACCGCTACATCTCGGACCGGTTCCTGCCGGACAAGGCGATCGACGTGATCGACGAGGCGGGCTCACGGCTCCGGATCCGCCGCGGCGTCAAGCCGGCGGACTCCCCCACGCTCGAGGTGACCGAAGAACTGGTAGCCGAGGTGCTGGCGAGCGCCAGCGGCATTCCGGTCTCGAGGCTCACCGAGATCGAGAGCTCCAGGCTGTTGCGCATGGAGGAGCAGCTCGGCACGCGCGTCATCGGCCAGACCGCGGCCATCAAGGCGTTGTCCCGTGCGATTCGTCGCACCCGCGCCGGCCTGAAGGACCCCAACCGCCCCAGCGGGTCGTTCATCTTCGCCGGCCCGTCCGGCGTCGGGAAGACCGAGCTGTCCAAGACGCTCGCCGAGTTCCTGTTCGGCGACGAGGACGCGCTGATCCAGCTCGACATGAGCGAGTACATGGAGAAGCACTCGGCCTCCCGCCTGTTCGGCTCCCCGCCCGGCTACGTCGGCTATGACGAGGGCGGCCAACTCACCGAGAAGGTACGGCGCAAGCCTTTCTCCGTCGTTCTGTTCGATGAGATCGAAAAGGCCCACCCGGACATCTTCAACTCCCTGCTGCAGGTGCTGGACGAGGGCCGGCTCACCGACGCCCATGGCCGGGTCGTCGATTTCAAGAACACGGTCATCATCATGACGACCAACCTTGGCACCAGGGAAATCTCCAAGGGCCTGTCCGTTGGCTTCAGCCGCACCGGCGACGTGGCCGGCGACTACGAGCGGATGAGGGCCAAGACGCACGAGGAGCTCAAGCAGCACTTCCGTCCCGAGTTCCTGAACCGCGTCGACGACACCGTCGTGTTCCACCAGCTCACCCTGGATGAGATCGTCACCGTCGTCGATCTCATGATCGCGAAGGTCGACGAGCGGCTCGGCCACCGGGACATGGGGCTCGAGCTCACCCTGTCGGCGAAGATGCTTCTCGCCGAGCTCGGCTTCGACCCCGTCCTCGGCGCTCGGCCGCTCCGCCGCACCATCCAGCGGCACATCGATGATGAGCTCTCCGAGCAGATCCTCCACGGCACCCTTGGCCCGGGGCAGCTGGCGATCGTCGATGTCGACGCCGCCACCGGTAGGCTCACCTTCTCGATCACCGACAAGCCGAGTCTCGACCTGGACGCGACCGGCGATCTGGCGGGTTCCCCGGCCTAATCACGACCCGCTCCTCGCGGATCAATCCCCGTGATCATGCAATCATCCGAACGGATGCGTGATCACGGGGATTGCGCGTTCAGCCGTCAGCCGTCAGCCGGACCCGGCGCAGGTGCAGAGCATCAGGGAGCGCTCCTGCCGCGTGGGACGCCAATGCAGGTACATCGCGACGACCATGGGCACGAATACCATGCCGTTATAGAACAGGTGCAGCTCGACCCGTGGCACGAAGAGTTGAATGATGCTTGTCGGCACTGTGCGACCGAGCAGGTATTGGCCGGTCATCGCCTGTGTGAGCAAGAGCAAGTGCTCAACATGGTGCCATGCCTGGATCCCCAAAGACACGTTCCACCACAATCGCGAGCGGCCGACGAAGCCGTTGCGCAGGGCGACCAGGCCGATCAGCATCACCAGCGCGTACGCGTAGTGCATCACCTCAGAGGTGACAAGCCAGGGAAAGGGCATACCGAATATGCCCCGCGCGTCCGGTATCCGCCAACCGAATGCGTAGATCTGAATGGCCTGAACGACGTGTTCCGCCCAGTGACCCAATACGATCACCAAGAACATCGCCAGCGCCGCCCTGTGCCGTGGACCGGTCAACAGGGCCAGGTGCGATGTGGCCGACCTGCCGCGGCTTTTCATCCGCAAACTGTAGAACACCTGGGCTTCCTCGAACAAAAGCGTCAGGGGGGATCGGGCTGGCCGTCGCTCCGCGGTGGCAGCCCCGGGCACTCAGCCGCTTCATCCGCTTCATCCGTCGTCGTCGCCCCGGTACCGGCCGAGAAGATATTTTCGAAAAGGCCGATTATATGTGGCCACGCCGCCTTGTGCGGGGCATAGTATTCTTGCAGCACCGGAGCGAGACTTTCCCAGCCACGATGGGTCAACTCCACTTGCGTGCGCGCGGGTCCGAGCCTCTTGAAGTCCAGCTCCACCACCGAGAAGACAGGGCCGGGCAGAACCTCCCAAGTGAGCGAGAAGAAGCTCGGCGGCTCCCACCGAATAATATGGCCCCAGTCGCATTCACTGCCGTCCTGCAGTAGCTCGTAGACCCGTCCGCCCGCGTGCTCTTCAACAACGACGTCTTTGACCTTGCCTGGTTCGATCGCGCGGGTCTCGATGGGCCACCAGCTGCCAATTCTCCTGGTGAACGTGGTGAACGTACGCTCTTGGCCGGCCTCGACGGTGATCGCGCACCTTATCGGCTCGAGACCGGCCGGAGGCATGTTCTTCATCAGCTCGGCCTTAGTAGGAGACGCCTTTACCGGGTTACCGAGACCGGCCGGGCGAAAATAGCGACGACCAACTTCCGCCCGGCCAGCGGGCTAGGAGCGCGGCAGGCTTTCTGGCGTTCTTTGACGGACGCTCAGCGCTGCCACAGCCCCACTCGGTTACCGTCCGGATCCTTGCACACCGCCATCGTGCCAATGCCCGGGATCTCATACGGCGGTACTTCTTTCTTGCCGCCCAGCCGTTCGGCCTGCTTGATACTGTCCTCGGCATTGTCGACGGCGACATACAGCACGATGCCCGGAGTCCCTTCGTCCCCCGCCTCGCCGATGCCGCCCGGGATGCCCTCAGTTGATCCGGTGTCGACCATGCCGTAGTTCATCGAATCGTCGTGCTGGATATTCCAGCCGAACAACTCGCCGTAGAATTTGTACGATTTCTTGGAGTCCTTGGCGGTGATATCGAACCATGCGACCGGTTGTCCCACGAGTTACTCCTTTCACCATGATGTACCTGTCATTTTCAGCGTAGGACGGCGCTCCTGGCCGCGCTACTATCGAAGGTGTACCGCCACCCCACTTTAGTTAGCCCGGGGTATCGAAAGATACTAGGACTACTACCTTCGATACCGGGCATCCGCAACATCTTCAAAGCGCCTCGATAATTGCGTTTAGACAGGCCGATCGGCCACCACATGAGTGGTGGCCATGTCGCGAAATAGTTACTTGTTCCAGCGGTTGAGCCAGTCGGCTTCTTGCGCGACTTTCTCGTCATGGAACTTTGTAGACGGATCGTACAGCGTTACCGCCGGAGCGGGCTCGGCGAAGAAGTCCCCCTCGCCTTTCGCGGCTTGGCGGCCCCCGATCTCGATGTAGCATCCTCCGTACCCGGCGAAACGCGCCTCGGGCACGTCGTAGCCGAGGTAACGCGCCACCCCGGTCGCGACGGTCTCGGCCTCGCCCTCGGCGAAGACCGCGGCCTTGGGCAACGGCTTGCCACTGGGCAAGGTCAGCGCGGTGACGTCACCGATCGCCCACACTCCTTCGGCATCTGTGGCGAGAGTGGCGGCGTCGACGGGAATCCATCCGGCCGTTCCGAGGCCGGTCGTGGTGAGGGGTGCCGGCGGCCGATGCGGCGGCACGACCGCCAACAGATCGAACGGCTCACGATCGTGATCGGTGAAGTGCAGGGCGCCGTTCTCGACTCGCTCGATCTTCTTGTTCGGGTGGAAGCCGATGTCATGTTCCTCGAGCATCTGGACCAGGGCCGTTCCCACGTCCGGCCCCGCCACCGGCATCGGCAGCGGATCTGGCGTGAAGGCATCGATGCGTACCGAGTCCCGTACGCCACGGGAACGGAGGAGGTCGGCCGCGAGGAGGGCGCCCTCGAAGGGGGCGGCCGGGCATTTGAACGGAACCCCGGCCACAAGGATCGCCAGCCGGCCGGAATCGATGCCCCGCAGCCGATGGTGGAGGGCCTCGGCTCCGGCGAGCGTGTAGAACTCACCGGCAGTCCCGCTCGCGAACGCGTCATCCAGGCCGGGCACGCCCTGCGCATCGATCGCCGCCCCCAGGGCGATGACGAGTGCGTCCCACGCCAGTTCGCCGGCCTCGGTGGTGATCTGACGGCGGTCGACGTCAATCGTCTCGATCTCCGCCTTGATCATGTCGATTCCGCGCAGTGCGGTCGGGGTGGGCCGGACCCGCACCTGCTCCCTATTGCGCCAGCCGCGCAGCACCCAGAGCATCGACAGCCCGAGCGCACCCTCGAAGGCGCGGTCGACGAGGAGCACTCGATCATGTTCGGGGAGCAACTCCCTGACGCGGGACGCGGCGACCAGACCGCCGACTCCGCCGCCGAGAACGAGAACCGTGTTCGGCATACCGGGTGGCCTCCTCCCTTGGGACAAACCTGTAGGACGACCTGCTGGGCCATGCGCGGCGGTCAGACGTTGATGGTCCTGTCCGCCCAGGTGGTCCAGGTCGCGAGCTCGGCCATCGAGGATCGGTGTACGCCTTTGGCCATCATGTCCTCGGTGATGCCGCGGGCGTCCATGCAGGTGCCGCAGCTACCCACCTCGGCGCCTCGGTCGACCAGGACACGCATCATCTTGGCCACGTTGTAGTAGCCCTGGGGCGTTCGCTGATCGCTCATGACCGAGACCACGGCGTCACCGAACAGGAACATCTTCACTTCGTGCTCCCCGTTGCCGAGCATCGATCGCGCCCACCGGATGCCGTTGTAGACGCGCTCGATGCCGTACGGAGAGTCGTGCAGGACGAAGAGGAAGCGCATCATGATCTCCTTAATGCCTTAATGCCGCCCGAGACCTTCGTCTTCAGCCGACCGGCCAGGTATCGCCGCAACGGCTCGTAGTGAGCACGCTGCGTCTCCGGCGACACGTTGGGGATCACGCCGACCCGAAGCGGGCCGGAAAGGTCATCGCCGCTGGTCGCGGTCGCGGTGGTACGGTTCGCCGCCGCGAGCACGATCATGCTCGCGGCGGCGAGTGCCCTTACCAAGCGGGTACGCATGCCGTTGCCTTGGCTCGCGTCACCATGTGCTTCCCAGCGTCGAAAGCGCGGGGCGGTCCCGTTGGTCCCCGACGGCCGGAACCACCTCGACATCGAGTGCGCTGGCGCCGATCAGCTCATTTCCGGTGCGGTTGGAGATCGGCATGATCAACCCCGCCTGAACGTCGCGCCACATCTTCTCGAACGGCTGCGAGCGGACGAAGGCCGAGCCGCCGAGCACGTCGACCAGCCTGCGCATGATGGTCGCCGCGTTGTTGGTGCAGACGTTCTTGACGAAGGCGCATCGGGCGACGCCCTCCTGCACGCCGAGCTGTTCGAACAAACGCCGACTCGTCACCTCGTCCGCATGGCGATACAGCACGCTGCGGTTGATCTCCCGCAGGGTCTCGGCCTCGGCGATCGCGTCTTGGACCCGCGCGTCGCGGGTCAGCCCGCGGCGGTGGATTTGCTCGACCGCCCAGCTGAGCGCGCCGCCGGCGATGCCCGTGTAGACGGCGCCGAAGCAGGGGGCCGCATGCGCGAAGACCTGCTCAAGGAACTTCGCGTCCAAGTGGCCGACCGGAACAGAGTGGTAGAGGTTTTGCTCGGGGACGAAGAGGTTGTCGAAGACGACGTCGTTACTTTGGGTGGCCCGCATGCCGAGCGTGTCCCAGGTCGGTTCGATCGACACGCCAGGGCTCGATAGGTCGACCAGGAGGCCGATCAGGTGTGGGCCGTACTCGGGGTCCTCGTAGCGCGCGGTGGTCGCGCAATGCGTCGCCACGGAGGTGTTCGTGCCGAAATTCTTCCGTCCGCTGATGCGGAAGCCGCCGTCCACCCGCTCGGCCTTGGTCTTGGCGTCCAGATAGAGGTTGGAAGTGCCGATCTCGCTGGGGATCACCGCGAACACCAGTTTGCCCTGGGCCGCCATTTGCAGTGGAAAAGCCAGCTGCGGATCCTGCGACCTGCGCCATGCGTACGCCCACGAACACACCGGCGAGGAATGCATGGCGTAGGCGAGGGAGGTGGAGCCATCGGCTGCGGCAAATCGTTCCAGTACCACCAGCAGGTCGGCCAGATCGGCGCCAAGCCCGCCCAACTCCTCGGGCACCGTCAACCGCATAAATCCCGCCGCCCGGAGGTCGTCGTAGTTTTCGAAGGGAAATGTGTTGTCGTGATCGTGCCGGGCGGCACGCTCGGCAAACGCCGGGGCCACCTTGTCCGCCAGGGCGAGAAACTTTTGTCCCCGCTCGCTCAGGCAAGTCCGCATCATGATCTCCTCTGGGCGCCACACGCATCTCGATGATGAGGCTCATGAGGTCCGCGTCAGCGCCGATCGACGCCTGACTCGAGTCGGTCATTGCCTTAGGTGTATGCTTTATAGTTATATAGTATATTCCTCCCCGACCGGTTGCCGTCAAGGGCCGGGCGCGTCGGCGGATGCCCGTCGGGACATCCCTTATAGACGCGCATGAGCTCGGGGTCCCGCACGAGCTACTCGGCCCTCTGCAGCAGGCCGTGCATCACATGCGGTGCGGCTTGTAGTTGAAAATCCATTAGCGGGTGATGGGCCTTGACCGTCCCCTCCAAGGCGAGCAGACACAGCAGCGGGAAGACGAACTCCGGCTCGGCGAAGAGCCGGTGCCGGCGCTGGAGATCGAACAGCTCGACGGAGAACGACGAGAGGCTGAAATCGCGCGCCACCACACCCGCGTTCCGCGTCACGAGATCGGCTACGGCCTGGCGGAACTCACCGGCGTCGGCGTGGGCGTCGGCGCCACGTACCGTCGAAAGCAGGATGTCCGCACAAGACTCGCCGTCTCCCCTGATCATTCCGGCGAAGAATCTCGTGAATTTCGTGGCGGCCATGTCGCTCATCTGGAAGGCGAAGCCCGCGTCCAGGATCACGACGGTCCCGTCCGTCCTGAAGTAGACGTTCCCCTGATGCAGGTCCACATGAATGAAGCCGCTCATGAACAGCATGTGGTAAACCGCGCCGACGAGCCGGGCAACGGCCGTCTCTCGGGTGGCCGAGGGCAGTCGATCGACCGCGGTCCGATCCAGTCCTTCGACGAATTCCATCGCGATGACACCGTCGCCGCACAGTTCGGGGACGACGGCGGGAACAACAACGCCAGGTACGTCGGCGAGGTCGTCGCGGAGCCGGGCGAGATTGTCCGCCTCGGCGGCGAAATCCAGCTGGCCGATCAGGGATGCGCCGATCTGCTCGACCATGTCATCCAACGGGACCCGGCGGAACACGGCGAACCGGCCGAGGACTCTCGCCAGCAGCCGGGCGATGGCGATATCCGCGGTGATCCTGTGTGCGATGCCGGGGCGGCGGATTTTGATCGCCAGCGCACCATGATCTAGCTCCGCACGATAGACGCAGGCGATCGAGCCGCTGGCGACCGGGGGCCGGCGCACGGCTTCCGCGACTTCCCGAGGTACCCGGTCGAACGCCTCTTCAGCGGCTCGGAGCGCGTTGCCGCCGCTCATCGCCTCGACATCATCGTGCAGTCGACTGAGCGCGGCCGCCAGCGCCGGTCCGATCAAGTCGGCGCGTGTCCCGAGCAGTTGGCCCCCCTTGAGAAAGGCGCCGCGCAGCCGTTCGGCCAGCCGGGCCACCGCGCCGGCGACGCGGTGACCGCGGGCGCTGGGCGAAGACAGCACACTGATCATCGCGATCCACACCAAGGTGCCCGCCGTGAACAACGCCACCTGCCCGAGGCGGACGGCAACCTGGCCCAGGCGCACGGCGGGCGGCAACGGCTCTCCCCTCATCCGAGGTCAACCGATTCTCTGCGCAGCCGGCGCACGATCGCCTCGCACAGTTCCTCGGGCGACCCCTCGAATGCCGCTTCGGGGATCGGGATCGCATCACTGGTACGGAGGAAGTCGGTCCGGTGTCCGGTCTCCGGCCGGGACACGCGGATCCGCCGTGGCAGCTTGTCCTGGAACGCGGCACCGAGCTCGACGATCTCCCAGCGGCGGACTTGCCGGGCGTCGCGATGTATCACCCTCGCGACGACCATTTCGTGCTCCTCCGCGATCACGTCGGTGACGTGCAGTCCGGGCACACTGGCCGGCCCCCGATATCGCCGCAGCCTGGCCGCCCGATCGGGTTTGGCCACCTCATGGGCGACGGACAGGCAGGGATCGGTCTCGTGGCCGACCCGGTTGAGGGATGGATGGGGCCAGGCCATGAGATCGAGATAACCGACCTCGGTGAGCGGCAGGCAGTCGAAATGCAGCCGTTCCATTACCAAAATCGGCTCTTTCATGGTCGGCAGATACGTCCGCACCGAGCAACTGCCGGCGGCGGGATCCTCAACGATCCAGACGTAGGTGCCGAGCAGGACATCCGGTCGCAAGACGAACAGAGCGGTCACCGCATCGCCCTTTCCGGGACCTGCGGTGAAGCGGCGAGCGAGCAGGTATCGCATCGGGTTGTGACCGATGTTCGCCTCGACGCTGAATCCATATGCCGTGAGCCGGCCCGCGCTGAGATTGGCGCGGGCCGGCCCGGCTGTGCGCACGTCATTCATCGCGCTCATTACTGTGTGAGTGCCTATGCGAGCAATTCGGCCAGCTCGGCGGGCACTCTGGCGCTGGTGACGGGCACGTGGTGCAGCAATGCACCGATTTCGATATCGGCGGCGAGAAGCTCACCGACCTGACGGCCATCGCCGTCGTAGAGCGCATAGCTCTGTGTCGTGCGCGATACGTCCCCTACCGGGGGCGCCATCGCTACGCGCGACTCCAATCTGACAACAGTGTTGCCGGTGTCGACGGTCGTTCCCAGCTGCTCCACCTCGAACCGAGGGTAAAGCATGGTGGTATAATCCTTGATCGGTTGTATTTCACCGTCTCTCGGACGTGGGCTCGGCTTGACTCGGGCGCCTTCCACCTTCCATGGTGTGTTCGAGACCCTGACCTGGCCGAATACGTCGCTGTGCCCAGTCACCTGGAGCGCCATAAACTGCGCGGTGATCGTCGCGCTGGCCCAGTCGAACGGGTCTCCCGCGGCGGCCTGCGGGTCATGCCGACGGAAGATGTTCATGCCGAATAGATCGACAATATCGTCCCCGAGTCCGTTGATGCGCATGTGAATACGCTCACGGACCGTGAAGGTTTCCAGAGCGCCAGGGGTGAGCGTGAATGGGCGAATCGCGTAGAGATTGCCCGCACCACCCCAGGATCTTTCGTCACCCTTAACAGTAGGGGGACGTGGCTGTTCTTCAGTCACGATTTGACCTTTCGAATGGTTACCGTGGAGATCACTGATCGCTCAGGGCGTCGCCGGCTGCTCGGCCAGCGACTCCATGAGGCTGTCCAGTGCCTCGACCGTCTGCGCGAGGTCGCCGGTCCGCTCCTGAATCTCTGCCTTGTCGGCCGTTTGCTCTCCCAATTCGGCGGCCAGCACCTCGACCAGCCGATCGAGATTGTTGTGCGCTACGCATACCGGGAAGTGTTTGAGCGGGACCTCGTAGACGGGGTCGGCCCATGGTGCGCCGGACTCGAGGCTGCCATCCGTGCCGGTTGCCTCTCGCCAGGCGCGCTCCACGGTGATGGCGTAGCTGTGGAACGAGCCGAAGTAGTACGGCTTCCATTGCCCGCGCAATTGGTTGGCCGAGACTTTCGATCCCAAATAAGCTTGGGCCGTAGGCAGGATTGTCTGGCGGTACTCCGTGAGCAGCGAATGCAGGTCACGGGGTAGCGCGGACAGCGGACTCTCCGCAATTGTCATATCTGCTCCCAACGCATGGTTGGTCTCGGATCAGAAGCCGTCTCTGAGCAACTTCTCGGAGTTGCCGGAGTACGAGCGGAGCGTACGACTTGGTTTATTCATACGGACCCGGCGGACCGCGGGCAGTGGCACCACCGAGGTGGCCGATGATGCCACTGGTCCGACGTGATGAGAGTGCCAAGGGAACTCCTCAGTCGACTTTCAGCCTCACCTACCATTAGATAGCTTTAAAAATATATAGTCAAGGCGAAGACGGCACTCACCAGCATCGCTTCGACGGCACCTTCGAGGAGCCCGCATACCACTAAAGGCGCACCGGATACTCCTAAAGGAGTACCGTCCTCAGCAGGGAGACAGGCATGGCGCAGAGGGCTCACAGGCGGCATCGCGAGAGCCGATGATCGGCATGTCGCGGCCGCGACTATTGGCGGAGGCGAACGGGAATCGAACCCGCCGGCGATGCAGAACACCGCCCATCGGTTTTATAGACCGAGAGGGCCACCAGACACCTAAACACCTCCAATTAAGATGATAACCCATATCGGTGTTCCGCGGTAGCGGGCAGGCGCAGGATTTCGTCCTTTTTTTTGTGATCGACGATCAACGTGATCGGGCACCCGAGCACCGCCACCACGCACGCGGTACACGCCGCGCCCGGGCAAATACTTAATTGCCGGACGCCGGCCCGGGAGGCGTATTCCAGATAGGCCGGCTAGATCGGATAGCCTGGATTGGCAGGATAGGCCGGTGGGTCAGTCGCCGGCCGTCCTCATTCGACGCCGGTTGGCGTCCACGCGAACGGTATGACCCTGCCGATCGAGATATTCGAGCAAAGGGATCGCGACGCGCCGCGTGGTATCGAGCGCCCGCCTGGCTTCACTGGCGGTGAAGGGCTGCGGAAGCCGCCGGAGAATCCGCACGGCGGCGGGCTCCGCGTCGGGCAGCAAGACGATCCCGTCGCCGACGCGGACCAAGGCCCCGGCCCGCACCGCGGCCGCCACCGCCTTCGGCGTCAACCGCAACTCGGCGAGGTGGTGCGCCTCGGGTGCCTTGAAGGGTGACTCCGCGAGCTCCCGCCGCAGCAGCCGGACGGCGTCGGCGATGGGTTCCGGTACGGCGGATTCCGCCTCGCCCGGCGATGGGCCGCGACTGATCCGTCCGGACTCCAGCCGCAGCGGCGGCCCGACCGTGCGCACCAAGGCCTCGACCAGGCGCCGGTCCGGCAGCGCCAGCAACCGGCGCGCCACGTCGACGGGCAGGGCCGGATCCAATGGATGCTCGGCGGCGTACCGGGCGACGACGTCCGGCAGGCGGTTCCGCAGCGATTCCCAGCGGGACGGGTCGGCGAGCCAGTCGCCGGCCACGGGCTCGCTATCAGTCGTGCACCCCATGACAACGAGATCCGTTCGGCGCAGCAGGCCGTGCCGCCGGAGCAAGGCCTGGGTGTCCGGCCGCCGCGGCCACCCGGCGAGCTCCCGTGCGGCCGCCGCGGCGCCGCCGCGGCGATTGATCGGCGGTGGCCGGACGTCGAGTACGGTCGCCCCCGCGATGCTTCGCGAGCCGGGGTCCCGCAGTATCGCCCGATCACCCACGTGCAGCGGGAGCGAGACGGCCAGCGCGAGGCGCGCGATATCGTGCCCGAGCGGCCGGACCCGGACCGCGGTGGCCGCCGATCCGATGTGAAGGATCGGTTCTCGCGGCAACTCCTGTGCGGTCGCCCCGCGCACCCGTACGTCGATAAGACTCGTGACGCTCCACCGGTCCGGGGTCACCAGCGCCATACCGCGCCTTACATCGTGCCGGTCGACACCCCTGAGGTTCACCGCCACCCGGGCGACGGCGGGTACCCGGTCGACGCGCTGCTTGAGCGACTCCAGCCCGCGCACGCGGAGCCGCTCGCCCGTCGGCGCCAGCGCCAGCTCATCTCCGACCTTGATCGTGCCCGCCGGCAGCGTCCCCGTGACGATGGTCCCGCTACCTTTCATGGTGAAGCCCCGGTCGATCCAGAGCCGGACCGGCCCCTCGGTGTCCACGGCCGGCAGCCGGGCGACGAGCCTGTCCAGCGCGGCACGCAGCTCGTCGATGCCGTCGCCGGTCGCCCCGCTGGCCGTCACCGTCTCGACCTCGCCGAGGCTGGTCGCCGCGATCTCCTTGGCGGCCTGGCGCACCGTCGCGGCCGGATCGGCCCGGTCGCAGCGGGTCACCACCAGCAGGCCGTGCCGTACGCCGAGCGCGTCGATCGCGGCCAAGTGCTCGGCCGACTGCGGCATCCATCCTTCGTCGGCCGCGACCACCATCATCACCGCGGGGGCCGGCCCGACCCCGGCGAGCATGTTGGTCACGAACCGCTCGTGGCCGGGGACGTCGACGAACGCCAGCCAGTCCCCTGCCGGCAGCCTCGCCCATGCGTAGCCGAGGTCGATCGTCATGCCACGTCGCTGTTCCTCGGCCCACCGGTCCGGCTCTGTGCCGGTCAGCGCGCGCACCAGCGTCGACTTACCGTGATCGACGTGTCCTGCGGTGGCTACGACATGCATGCGCGCTCCTGATCACTCAGTCGTTCGGGCGGCCGCGGGCAGCGCGCCACGGAGAATCCGAGCGAGCAGGCCGTCCTGGTCCGGCGGTACGGTCCGGAGGTCGACGACCACGCGTCCGCGCTCGGTTCTCGCGATCACCGGCGGACTCGCGGCGCGCAGCCTGGCGAGCACCGTCACCTCACTCGCCGGTCGTGGATCGATGTCGACGAGGACGCTCGGTAGCCCTTCACCCGGCAGGCTGCCGCCGCCGACGACGCTGACGCCGGGGCGCAGTGAGGCGGCGCCGCCGAGAGCCGCGCGCAACCGATCGGCACGCGGCCTGATGTCTTCCGGGGTGAGCCTGAGCGCACGCCAGACCGGGAGATCATCAAGCCGGTCGGCCAAATGTGACATCAACGTGGCCTCGAGTGCGGCAAGGGTGAGCTTGTCGATGCGTACGGCCCGGGCGACCGGGTTACGGGCCAGCCGCGCCACGAGGTCCGCCCGTCCAACGATCAAGCCGGCCTGTGGACCGCCGAACAGCTTGTCGCCGGAGAACACGGCGAGGTCGACGTCCTCGCGCAAGCTGGCCTTGAGGGTCGGCTCGTTCCCCAATGCGCCGTCAAGCAGCCCGGAGCCCAGATCGTGCAGCATCAGGAGGCGGTGGCTTTTGGCCAGCTTCACCACGGCGGATAGCTGCGGACGTGCGGTGAACCCTTCAATACGGTAATTGGAAGGGTGCACGACCATGAGCATCGCCGTCCGCTCGTTGATCGCGTCGGCGTAGTCGGACAAGTGTGTTCGGTTTGTGGTGCCGACCTCGACGAGCTTGACCCCGGCCGCCTCCATGATGGCGGGGATGCGGAACTCGCCGCCGATCTCGATCAGCTCTCCCCGCGAGACCACGACCTCTCGCCCCCGGGCGAGCGTGGCGAGCGCGAGCAGCAAAGCGGCCGCGGCGTTGTTGACCGCGAGCGCCGCCGGCGCCCCGGTGAGCTCGCACAGCAACGACTTGGCCGTGGTGCCGCGCTTGCCCCGTCTGCCGGTCCGCAGGTCGAATTCGATGGTGGAGTAGCCGGCCGCGGCGTTGACGGCCTCGATCGCCGAACGGGACAGCGGCGCCCGCCCGAGGTTGGTGTGCAGGACCACCCCGGTGGCGTTGATGACGGCACACATCCGTCCGCCCGTGAGCGCGTCAACGGCGTTGGTGACGGTTTCGGCGAGTTCGTCAAGGTGGGGTGGACGGTGGCCGTCGCCGGCATCCTGCCGCGCGTAATCGAGCACCCGGCGGGGGGGCCGCCACGACCACCGGCCGTCCCCACGCGGCACGCTGCTCGACGAGCCGCGGATGCTCCAACAGTACGTCCACCTTTGGCAGCCCACGACGTGAATCGTTGTTCATCACGACCTGCCTTCCGAGGGCATCCCTTCCGCCGGCCTCCCTTTGGGCGTCCCTTGGGCGGGCATCACGACTGGGCTCCCCGAACCTCGATCCGGCCCGCCGGAGCGGCGGTGACGGTGCCGATGTGCGCGGCGTCCAGACCGCGCCGGCGCAGGGTCCCGAGCAGATCCCCGGCGTCCGCGCCATCCGGCGCCGCGAGCAAGAGCCCGCCTGATGTCTGGGCGTCGTGCAGCAACGTCCTCACCTCGACGCTCACCCCGGCGTCGACGTCGACGGCATCGGCCAGGTACGACATGTTCGACCGGGTGCCGCCGGGGATGAAGCCCTCGGTGACGAGCTGGGGTGCGTACGGCAGGAGGGGCACCTGGTCGGCGTGAACCTCCGCGCCGCATCCGCTGGCCCGCAGCATCCTGTGCAGGTGGCCGAGCAGACCGAACCCGGTCACATCGGTCGCCGCCGGAACGTTCGCGGCCAGCGCGACCTCACTCGCCGCCGCGTTGAGCGAAGTCATGCTCTCAATCGCGGCCCGCACGCTTACCGGCGGCGGTGAGCCGCGCTTCAGCGCCGTGGCGACGACGCCGGTCCCGATCGGTTTCGTCAAGAACAGTTGCTGGCCGGGGACGGCGCGGTCGATGGCGAACAGCCGGTCGGGATGAGCGATGCCGACGACCGCCAACCCATACTTGGGCACGGGGTCGCTGATCGTGTGCCCTCCGACGATCATGCATCCGGCCGAGTTCGCGACGGATGTGGCCCCTCGTAGCACCTCCGCCAGCATGTCGATCGGGAGCTCCTCGCCCGGCCAGCAGGTCAAGTTCAGCGCGACCAGCGGACGCCCGCCCATGGCGTACACATCGGACATCGCGTTCGCAGCGGCTATGCGTCCCCAGTCGTACGGGTCGTCGACGATGGGAGTGAAGAAATCCGTGGTCAATATCAGCGCTCGTTCGTCGTCAATTCGAAGAGCCGCGGCGTCGTCGCCCTCGGCGAGGCCGATGAGCAGGTTCGGATCGGCGGGCTGGAGCATCGGCCCGAAATGATCGACGAGCTTCTCGAGCGAAGCCAGTGGAAGCTTGCAGGCACAGCCGGCGCCAGGTGAGAGGGAAGTGAGACGAACGCTCTGGACGGTCTGTTCGCTCATTGCAGATCCCAGTCAGGTGAGAACGGACATCTGCCAGTACAACGCTATTTAAAAATATAGTCAAATGGTCGTTGGCGTCTTACGAGGCGCCGACGACCTCCCCGGCGGCGTTCAGCCGCCGCCGCTCGCCAGATGGGGAATCGGGCAGCAGGCCGAGCAATGCGCTGGCGCGAATCACCGC
>OBLR010000006.1_pt1 | contig 28027 bp, 28 predicted proteins | sample 1519891 | NCBI WGS metagenome assembly OBLR01 (sample SAMEA3113583, study PRJEB22503) | soil metagenome | reverse complement strand
CTCCACGGTGCCTCCCGTCACGGACAGGATCGGTGTGTCCTCCTCGGCCACGATGTCGTTGCCCTCGTGGAAACCCGACAGACGCCACTTCCCGTCGATCAGCCGGAACCGGGGATCGTGCCAGTCGTCCCCCATCTCGATTACGGACAACCAGTTCGCCCGGGCCACCGGGAACGTGAACCCGTCAACGATCACCGGCCGGTAGTACGACGGCGGCGAGGTCAGCGAGCCAACCGCCAGGGACCGACCTCCCATCGCAGGAAGCAACAGGACGGCCAGGAGAGGAGCGCGGCGCATGCCGAAGAGCCTAGCGCGCCGGGACCTAATGGCCCTCGGCCTCGAGGAACCGCTCGGCGTCCATGGCCGCCTTGCACCCCATCCCGGCTGCAGTGACTGCCTGGCGATACGTGAAGTCGACCACGTCGCCCGCGGCGAACACGCCGGCGACGCTCGTCGCCGTGGTCGGCTCCTTCACCAGGACGTAGCCGCCCGTCATGTCGAGCTGCCCCTCGAACACCCCGGTGTTGGGGATGTGGCCGATCGCCACGAAGACCCCACCGGCGGCGACGTCCATCGCCCGGCCTGTCTTGACGTTCTTCAGCCTGACCCCGCTGACCTGTCCGTCACCGAGGATCTCGTCGACCACGCTGTCCCACGCGAAGTCGATCTTCTGGTTCTCGAACGCCCGCTGCTGCATGATCTTCGAGGCTCGTAGCTCGTCGCGCCGGTGGACCACGGTGACCCTCGTGGCGAACCGGGTGAGGAACAGGGCCTCCTCCATGGCGGAGTCGCCTCCGCCGACCACGACGAGCTCCTGTCCTCGGAAGAAGAAGCCGTCGCAGGTGGCACAGGTCGAGACGCCGTGGCCGAGCAGCCGCTGCTCTCCGGGAACGCGGAGCATCCTCGCCGAGGCCCCGGTGGCCACGATGACGGTCCGGGCCAGGAACTCTTCGTCCCCCGACCAGATCCGGAACGGACGCTGGGAAAGGTCCACCCGGGAGACCGACTGGTGGAGCATCTCGGCATCGAACCGGGCCGCCTGCTTCTCCATCAGCTCCATCAGCTCCGGGCCGAGGACGCCTTCCGGGAACCCGGGATAGTTCTCCACGTCGGTGGTCAGCATCAGCTGGCCCCCGGCCTCGATCCCCTTGAGGACCAGGGGTCGGAGGTTCGCCCGGGCGGCGTACAGGGCCGCCGTGTACCCGGCCGGCCCCGATCCGATGATCACGACGTTGCGGACGTCCACGTCGGCGGCCATTCTCGCACGGGGAAGATCCATCACCCGATATAACCGCGGGCCATTCCCGGGCCTTCCGTCACAGCCGCTGCGAAGCCAGCGAGCGGAGCGAGCACGAATCCATTGCCACCACCCACAGGACCACCCGATCGTACGGCTGGTCCGGGGCCGGCCCCTGAAGGAAGGCGGCCACGTAGGCCGGCTCGCCGTCGAAGGACGCCGCCTCGATGGAGAGGGGGACCAGGAGCTGGTGGGGGGGTACCTGGCGGAGGGAACAGGCGATCGCCCTCCTTATAGGTGGAGTGAAGGCCTGGGGATCGAAGGTCTCGTAGAAGGTCGTCGCCGTCGGGGCCAGGCCATCGGCCAGCGCCTGGTGGGCTCGGTCTCTCACGTTCCGGCCCAGCGCGACCAGCTCGGCGCCCGTGTAGTCGCGTTCCGACTCGGAGTACGTCGGGACGGTCGGCCTGGCCGCGAAGACCGGTTCCCCGCCGTCTTGGGCCGGGGCGGCCTCCTCGAGGGCGCCCTCGGGGGCGCGTTCCTGGCCGCCGCCCCCGCCACCACCGCCCGTGGCCGCCTCCTCCCCGGGGGCCTGGACCTGCCGGTACACGACGACGCCCCCGGCCACCAGGACGGCCGCGGCGGCTCCGGCAGCCACCCACCGGACCGTCCGGGGGGACGCCGTCCTCCGGGACCGGCTCCGGACGCTGAACGTCAGTCCCTCCGGGGCCGGCTCCTCGGGGAGGGCCAGCAGCGTGGCCCGGGCCTGGTCGGCCACGGATACCTCCTCTCGGCAACGGTCGCATCCCAGGAGGTGGGCCTCGACGTCGGCCCGGGCCTCTCCGGGAAGCGTGCCATCCACGTACTCGGCCAGCAGGATGTCGGGATGCTCGTTCACGTCGTCTCCTCGAGGTTCGACGGAGCGGCCCCCTCCCGATGTTCCCCTCGGAGCTCTCGGGCCAGCGCCACCCGCCCACGGTGGAGTCGCGATTTCACGGTGCCGATCGGCGCCCCGAGCGACTCCGCGATCTCCTCGTACGGAACCCCTTGCACGTCGTGGAGGATCATCACCATCCGGAACTCCTCGGGCACCCGCTGAAGAGCCCGGTGCACGTCGACGGCCGCGGCCGAGGTCTCCGCGTGGTCCGGCCCGGGCGGCGGCTCGACCTCTCCCTCATCGGCGACGCTCTCCCGGCCGCGCCGTCGGAGCGCCTCGTAGCAGACGTTCGCGGCCACGCGATGGAGCCACGTGGTGAAGGCCGACCGGCCCTCGAACCCGCCCAGTTTTCGGAGGCAGATCACGAACACGTCCTGGGTGGCGTCGGCCGCATCCTCGGGCGTGCCCAGCATGCGGTAGGCCAGGTTGTAGACCCGTCGCTCGTGCCGTTCGACCAGCGCGCCGAACGCCACCCGGTCGCCGCTCACGTACCGCCGGACCAGGTCCTCGTCGCTCGGCTCAGCCACCGGTTCCGAACAGCTCCGCCTCGCTGACCTGGGCTCTGTACCCGCCATCGCTCTCGGCGAGGTCGATGATCCACAGCATCACGTAGCGGGCCCGAACGGGCTCGAACACCACATCGTTCTCCTCCTCCGCGCGGAACGTGTCCTCCTCGTCGGTGGATCGGATCGGATCGCCCAGGTCGAAGGCGTCTGCTTGGTCCGACGCGTAGACACGGAACCGCCAACCGGTCACGGGGGCCTCGAACCGAACCCCGGCCACCTCCTGCTCACGTCGGAGGGACAGCACAAGGCCGACGCCGTCCTTGATGCCGCCCAGATCCGGGCTGTTGTACGAGTCGGTGGTCCAGAACGTGGAAGGGTCGCCATCGACCACCAGCGGCAGGTCGTCGTCGTGCTCGGATCCGTCGCCGGGCGGAGGGTCGAACGAGAGGGGAGCGGCCAGGTCGAGGCTCTGCAGCTCTGCCTCGCTCGGCCCGGGCCCCTCACCCGCGTCCTCGAACAGCGGAGGGACGAGGGTGAACCCGACGACCGCTAGCGTGGCCATGAGGACGAGGATCAGTGGGATGGCCATCCAGGAGCGGAAGGCCGAGATCTGGGTGGGACGGGGGTCGTTCGGCGAGAGGACCGCCCCCCGAGCAGGGGGCGCCGGGGAGGCCCGGTCGAGGGCGGCGCTCATCTCTTCGGCCGACGGGAACCGCCCGTTCGGATCCCTGGCCAGGGCCCGCATCGTGACGGCCTCCAAGCCGCGGGGGATCCCCGGACGGAGGGCCCCGGGCGGGGGGGGATCGGTGGAGAGCCGCATCGTGGCCGTGGCCATGTGGGTTCGCCCCTCGAACGGGGGCCGCCCGGTGAGCGCCTCGTAGAGAACGATCCCTGAGGAGTACAGGTCGGCCCGGTGATCGACGGACCCTCCGTCGACCTGCTCCGGGGCGAGGTAGCGGGCCGTGCCCAGCAGGTCGCCGGTCGTGGTCAGGTCCGAGGTGGCGAACGCCGCCTTGGCGATGCCGAAGTCGGTCAATTTGACCAGCCCGGAGCGATCGATGAGGACGTTGCCGGGCTTCACATCTCGGTGAACGATCCCCTCCCGGTGGGCGTGGGCCAGGCCGTGGAGCATGCCTCGGGCGATGCTCGCCGCCTCGGCCGGAGGAAGGGGGCCGTCCGCCAACCGGGACTCGAGCGTCGTCGCGTGGAAGAGCTCCATAACGATGTAGCACACGCCGTCGTCGATGCCGGTGTCGAAGACCCTGACGACGTTGGGATGCGACAGCCGGGCCGCGGCCACGGCCTCCAGCCGGAACCGTTCGAGGAGGTCCGGCTCGCGGGCCAGACGCTCGTGGAGGACCTTGACCGCCACCTCCCGGTTGAGGACCTGGTCCCGGGCCCTCCACACGGTGCCCATGCCGCCGGAGGCGACCTCTTCCTCAAGTAGATAGCGCCCGGCGAGCATGCGTCCCCCCGGCTCTCGCCCGGTGTCGATGGGGTCCATCGGCGGCCAGTCTACGGGCTCGGCTCGTCTCCTCGGCGCACCGGGAGATCAGACGCCGGGGACGGCGGGTCGCGCGGTGGCCGTGCTCTTGGCCACGGCCCACCGCTCGATCGCGGAGATCTTCCCCACCACGATCGTCGACGCCTCCTTTCGGACGGTGATCCGGAAGCGCCCGTCGGGAAGGCAGGTGAATCCGGTGATCTCGACCTCCGGGTCCTTGTCGTGCACCGTCTGGGCGGCCAGGGCGCCGGCGGCGGTGCAGTCCACGGGGCTCGTGCTCAGGGCCCCCACGCCGGAGTTCGCCCCGCTCTCCGCGGTGTCCTGCACCCTGAGCTTCGTGAACAGGATGCTGCCCCCTTCGACGAAGACCAGGCCGACGATGGCGATGCCGAGCAAGACCCTGATCAGGAAGGAGACGACGATGCCCCGCTGGTCGGTGTGGAGGGAGATCACCGGCGCCGCCGATCCACGAACGTCCGCTTCACCAACTCGAACTCCTCCATACGGAAGAGCACGGCCGCGCCGACGAAGATTATAAGTCCCGCGCTCACGCCCACCCCCACCTGGATGATCTGATCGGTCAAGGTATCGGCACCCAGCGCGTCGAAGATGAGCCGGGCCCCACCCCAGGCCGCGGCTCCGGTCAGCGCGGCGGCGCCCAGGATCCGGACGAGGCCCCGTCCCAGGTCCCGGCCCTCGATCCCTCCCAGGCGCCGGCGGAGGATGGCCAGGGCCGCGGCGGCGGCGAACGTGTAGGCCAAGGCGTGGCCCAGGGCCAGCCCCCGGACACCGAGTACCGGGAACAGGGCCAGGTTGGCCGCCGTATTCAGTCCCACCGCGAACACGTTGATCAGGGCCGGCGTCCTGGTGTCCTGCATGGCGTAGAAGGCTCGGAGACAGAGCATGAACGCGGAGAACTGGAACAACCCCAGGGCGAAGAAGCCGAGGACCCCGGACACCAGCTCCGTCGACGCCGAGGTGGCCACACCGTGCTGGATCAACAGGCGCACGATCGGCCCGGCCAGGACCAGGTATCCGGCGGCCGCCGGGATGACCACGAAGGCGGAGGAGCGGATGCCTCGAGCCAGGTCCCGTCGAAAATCGGCGCGGTCGCGGTGGACCCAGTCCTCCGCCAGGGAGGGGACCAGGGCGGTCATGATCGACACCGAGAAGATGGCGTGGGGGAGCTGGAAGAAGATGAAGGCGGTCTGGTACGCGGCATAGCCTCCCTGGTCCGCCCCGGCCAGGACGATCACCACGAGCAGCCCCAGCTGGTTGATGACGACGTAGAGGACCGCCCATCCAGAGAGCCGGATCAAGGAGCGGACGGCTTCGTTTCGCGGGTCGGCCACCCATCGCCACCTGAACCCGATCGAGCGGAGCGACGGCCACAGGGCGAAGGTCATCGTGGCGACGCCGGCCGTCGTCCCGATGGCCAGGACGAGCTTCTGGCCGAGGGTGATCGTCGTCGGCGTGGGCGTTCCCTCCGTGAGGAGGGCGAAGGCCACGAACGACCCGATGACCACCAGGTTGTTCAGGACCGGCGCGAACATCGGGACGGCGAACCGTCGGTGGGCGTTCAGGAGCCCCGTGGCCACGGCACCCATCCCGTACAGGAGGATCTGGGGCATGAAGAACCGGAGGAACAGCGTGGCCAGATCCTGGACGTCCCGGCGGGCCTCGACGGGGACCCGGAAGGTGTACAGGCGGACGATCCACGGAGCGGCCAGGATGCCGATGGCCATGATCACCAGCAGAACGAGGAACGTGACCGTCATCACGGCGTGGGCGGACCGCCAGGCCTCCGCCCGCGACCGCTTCGCCATCTGTTGGACGAAGAGGGGCACGAACACGGAGGTCAGGATCCCGCCGAGGATCAGCTCGTAGACGATGTTCGGGATGTTGTTGGCCACGGCGTACGTGTCGGCCAGCCGCGACTCGGCCACGCCCAGGGCGAAGGCCATGGCCGCCACGCGGGCGAACCCGGTGACGCGGGAGAGCGCCGTGCCGACCGCCATCACCGCCGTGCTCCGCACGAGCCCTTCGGCGGTGTCGCCGTCCGGGCGCACGCCAGGCCGAACGCCCGCGTCCTGGCCGGTCAGCGGGTCGTCCGGGACAGGAGCCTCCTTCCCCACCACACCGCCAGGAAGGCGGCCGCCCCGATGGTGATCACCAGCGCGATGCGGTTGTAGGCCGTCGACCGGACGATGATCTCGGTGTCGGCCAGGGGAGTTCCGTCGGGTGTCCCCAGAAGCACGGTGACCGGGAACCGCCCGGTCCGCTGGGTGCGAGCGGGGAAGACGAAGGTCTGGATCGGCCTGCTGAGCGAGATGTCGCGTGTGGGACCACCGATCAGGTCGAGCCCGGGAGCCCGAAGGCTGAGCCGGAGCTGGATCGGATACTGCGCGTCGCTCCGAAGCGTGACCGGGATCCGCCCGTTCCGTGACGTCAGGGTGATCGAGCTCGACGGAGGAAGGTGAACCTTGTCGAATTCGGCATCGACCGAGGCTCGGGCGGCATCCAGGTACTCGAATCGCAGGTCTTGATGGCGGGCCAGGTAGCGCGATTCGGACAGGAGGAGCAGCCGGTCGAGCTGTCCCACGAGCTCCGGCTGGTCGGTCATGGACGAGAGCGCCTCGATGGCGTCCCGGCTGACGGCCATGGCGGACGTGAACCCGGCGCCCCCCAGGGGGGAGGGACGAACCGTGTCGGCCAGCTTCCGACGGTCTGGCTGCGGCTGGTCCACGCCGAGTAGGCGGGATGCGGTCACGCCCTTCAGCCAGGCGATCTCGGGCTCCCCCCGGATCCCCCGGAGGAGGGTTCGGAGGAATCCCGGATCCGGGGCATCGTTCTCCCCGAAGATCAGGGCGGCGCCTCGAGAGGCGCTCGGCTCCTCGAAGTAGATCGCCGCCAGCTCGCCGAGGGTCCGGTGCGCTCGGAGGATCGGGTCGTCGAGGGCCTCGCGGGTGCGGGCTTCCACGCCGGGATCGGCTACCACCGTACGCACCGTGGTCCCGTCGATCTCCACGTCCGCTCGGGCCGGTGGCGTCAGCGGCTCCGGCGGCGGGGGCGGAAGGACGTCGCCGTCGATCAGGAGGGCCGGTACCCTCCCCACCTCGGCCGCCAGGGAGGCGGCCAGGGGAACCAGCGACGAGTCGGTGACCGCCGAGGCCGGGGGCCGGAACACCGTGGACGACGGATCGGCGCCGGTCAGGGTGGCCACCACCTGGCGGCCCCGTTCGATCTGCCGGCGAAGATCGCTCTCCAGCCCGGCGTGGACCAGCGCGGGCACCGACGGCGAGGCGTAGGGAAGGGCCACGACCTCGACATCCGGTCTGCGGACCAGCTCTCGGATCCGGTCCAGGAGGCGTCCCGCGGCCGCGGCCGTGGGGTCCTCGGGAGGGACGTCCTCCACCCCAACCGGGGTCACCTGCCGATAGCCGTCCCGCATGGCCTGGAGCTGCTCGAGGAGGACGGGGGAGACGACCAGCGTGACGCCGACGTCGGGCACGTCCTCCAGGGCGCTCACCACCGCGTCCAGGCGACCGTCCGGAGCGATCTGTCGTTCGAGGTCGTCGTCGAGCAGCGTCCCATCGGGTCGGATCCGAACCGGCGCGTCGAGGACGAAGGATGTGGACACCAGCAGCGGGGTGAGTGGTTCCTCCTTGATGAACACGAACGCCGTTCGCAGGGTGGCCACCGGGAGGGTGTTCGACCGGAGCTCGACCGTGACTGGATAGAGCGCGTTCGGGCCGATCACGGCGAGGTCAGCGAGGTCGAGGGTCATCCCCGGGAGGCGCCGGAGCGCTCCCGGTCCGACGGACCCCCCGACCGGATCGGTCCGGGCCACCGGCGCGGAGAGCGGGTCGCCCTCCAGGGCGACGTCGTAGTCGGACCGGGAGGGGACGGGGGAATTCACCGCCACGGTCTGGGTCAGGTCGACGAGCGGCTGGTCGGAGCCGTTCTCGACCGCCACCGAGATCCGAAGCGGCCGATCGGGGGTGGCGAACGCGGTCTGCTTGGTGAGGATCAGCCGGATCGGAGGCTGGTCCTGGCCGCTCGCCGGCGCGCCCAGGGCCAGGACCGCAGCCGCGCCCAGACCGGCGATGGCCCGTCTCACCGTCGCACCGCCTCGGCCGCCTTCCGCAGGATGTCCTTCTCAGAGGAGAACCCGGCCACCTCGACGGCCTGGTCCAGGGGGAACCAGCGGATCTCCTCCATCTCCCGATCCCGTTCTTCCGGACCCCGGCCGCTGTCGTCCATCAGGAAGAAGTGGACGGTCTTCCGGATCCGGGTTCCCTCCCACACGAACCAGTACGAGACCTCACCCAGCGGCGCTCGAACCTCACCTCGGTATCCCGTCTCCTCCAGGACCTCGCGCAGAGCGGTCTCCTCCGGATCCTCGCCCGGCTCGACCAGGCCCTTGGGGAGGCCCCACACCAGGTCGCCCCGCCGGGTCCGGCGGGACGCCAGGAGGACCTCGGGTTCGTGGGGACCCTCACGGATCACGACCCCGCCGGCCGACGTCTGTTGTCGGGTCCTCACTTCGCTACCCGGGCCACCTTCGCCCCCGCCGCCCGGAGCAAGTCGTCCGGACGGATCTTGAGGACCGTGGTCGGCTCGCCTCCTGCGAAGTACAGGATCTCCTGCTGGGCGAGGGTGCGGTCCATCACCACGACCGTCCCGTTCGGGAGCCCCGCCGGCGGCACGGATTCCGAGAAGTAGTCCGTCAGATCCGTGATCTGGTCCGAGGTCAGCTCCTCGAGCGTGGGCGTTCGCGCCGCCACGGCGACACGCCGGAGGTCCGGGTCGCGGTCGGAGGGGACCAGCGCGGCGATCAGACCACGGCTCCCTCTGAGCACCACGACCTTGCCCACCTGTTCCGGGGGGAGGCCCAGGACGGCGGCGATGCGGGCCATCCGTCCCGGCGAGCGTGGACGGCCTCGGAGCAACACCAGCTCGTGGGGAACGTCGCGTTCGAGGAGGAAGTTGTGGACGTCGACGCTGGTCCGCATGACCTCGGGCTACTCGCCACCTCGCTGGCTCCACCACTCATCCAGGAGCCGATATGCCTCTTCCTGGGAGATCGGGCCGCGATCCATGCGGACCTCCAGGAGATAGGCCAGGGCCTCGCCAACGACGGGACCGGGGCCGATCGCCAGGTGCTCCATGACCTGGTTGCCGTCCAGCGGGGGTCGGATCGCCCTCAGGTTCTCCTCCTCCGCCAGCTCGGCGATCCGTTGCTCCAGGTCGTCCTGGAGCTCGGCCAGGATCTCCGCCTTCTTCGGGTTCTGGGTGGTGCAGTCGGCCCGGGTGAGCTGGTTCAGGAGGTCCAGGAGGTTCCCGGCGTCGCGGACGTACCGGCGGAGCGCTCCGTCGCTCCAGCCCAGGCGGTAGGTGTGGAACCGGAGGTGGAGCTCGACCAGCGTCCGGACGTCGTGGACGACGCGCTCGGGGAACCGCAGGGCCCGGAGCCGCTCCTCGGCCAGGCGCGCCCCGACGACCTCGTGATGATGGAACTGGACGCCTTCCGGGGTGATCTGCCGGGTGGCGGGCTTCCCGATGTCGTGAAGGAGTGCCGCCAGACGGAGGACGAGGTCGGGGGCGCACCGCCGGACCACGGCGAAGGTGTGTCGGAGCACGTCCTTGTGACGATGGACTGGATCCTGCTCCAGCCGGAGGGCCGGGAGCTCTGGGAGGAACTCGTTCGCCAGCCCGGTGTCGACCACCAGGGTCAGTCCGCGGTCGACCTGATCGCCCAGGAGCAGCTTCGACAGCTCGTCCCTGATCCGTTCGGCGGAGACGATCCGGAGGCGCTGCCGCATGCCCCGGATCGCCTCGAGGACCTCGGCGACGGGCTGGAGGTCGAGCGTGGAGACGAACCTGGCCGCTCGAAGCATCCGGAGGGGGTCGTCGGTGAAGGCCATCACCGGCTCGAGCGGCGTTCGGAGCCGTCGGTGGGCCAGGTCGTACAGGCCGCGGTGGGGATCGACGAACTCGCCCTCTGGAAGCCGAACCGCCATGGCGTTGATCGTGAAGTCCCGGCGAGCGAGATCGGTCTCGATGTCCTTGGCGAAGGTGACCACCGGGTGACGCGAGTCCTCCGCGTAGACCTCCTCGCGGAACGTGGTGATCTCGAGCTCGTGCCGCCCCTTCCGCGCCCCGACGGTGCCGAACCGGACGCCGACCAGGTACCGGGCGTCGGCCCAGCCCTGAAGGAGCTTGATGACGTCCTGCGGGTGAGCGTCCGTGGCGAAGTCGAGCTCGGTCCCCATCGCTCCCCGGACCGCGTCGCGAACCGCCCCACCCACGAGGTACAGCTGATGCCCGGCCTTCTCGAACCGCGCACCGAGCTCCGCGGCGGTGGGCGGGATGTCGATCAGGTCGCGCTCCTCCGAGGGCGCCACGGCCGAAGGATACCCTAGGGCTCGGAATGCTCCTGTTGCGAGCGGTGGTCTACCTATGGGCCTCGCCGAACACGGTGCTGGGCATCCTGTTCGGACTCCTTGCCTTCCAGCGGCCCCGCATCGTCCGAGGCGTCCTGCTCTTCGACGGCCCGCCACGAGGATTCACCGCTGGGCTTCGTCTGTTCCGCCGGGCGGCCGTCACCTTCGGTCACGTCGTGCTGGGGAACAGGCCGGTCGAGGGGCGCCTCCTGGCCCACGAGCGTCACCACGTGTGGAAGTATGAGCGGCTCGGCCCTCTCTACCTGCCGATCTATCTCCTGGTGTGGGTGTTCACGGGGTACCGCCGTCACCCGTTCGAGTTGGCGGCGAAGCTGGCCGAGTCGGCGGATTAGGCGTTCGGGACGAGCTCGGCCTCGCGGAGGGCGAGCAGGAAGTCGTGCGGGTTGGAGGCCGCTTCGGCCGCCGCCTCCGGGGTGACCAGCTTCTCTCGGACCAGGCCGACCAGGGCCTGGTCGAACGTCTGCATCCCGTAGAAGTCGCCCTCGACCATGACGTCGGGGATGGTGTTCGTCTGCTCGGGGTCCAGGATCCGCTCGACCACGCGGCCCGTATTGATCAGGACCTCCACCGCCGGGACCCGCCCCCTGCCGTCGGCGCGCACCACGAGGCGCTGGGAGATCACGCCCCGGAGGCTGGCCGCCAGAGAGATCCGGACCTGTCGCTGCATTTCCGGCGGGAACAGGTCGATGATCCGGTTGACGGTCTCGGTGGCATCGAGGGTGTGCAAGGTGGAGATCACCAGGTGGCCGGTCTCCGCCGCCTGGATGGCGGCTTCGACGGTCTCCATGTCGCGGATCTCTCCGATGAAGATGACATCGGGATCCTGGCGAACCACGTGCCGGAGCCCGGACTTGTACGAACCGGTGTCGAGCCCGATCTCACGCTGGTCGACCACCGACAGCAGGTCCTCGTGCACGATCTCGATCGGATCCTCCATCGTCACGACGTGCGTCCGGCGGTGGGCGTTGATGTACCCGATCACGGCGGCGATGGTCGTGGTCTTCCCCGTTCCGGCCGGGCCGGTGACCAGGATCATCCCCCGCGACTCCTTGGCCAGATCCTCGACCGCCGCGGGGAGGTTCAGCTCGTCGAAGGTCGGGATGTCCGACCGGACCCGGCGGATGGCCAGGTTGACGTTGCCCCGCTGGCGGAACACGTTGACCCGGAACCGGCCCACCCCCGGGAGGGTGTAGCCGACGTCGGCCTCGCTGGTCTCCTTGAACTCCATGGCCTTGGACGCCGGAAGAAGCTCCATGGCCGCCGATTCCGTGTCGGCGGTCGTCAGCGGGTCGAACGGGGCGTGCTGGAGCACACCGTCGATGCGGACCACTGGGGGAAGGCCGGCCTTCATGTGAAGGTCGCTGGCCCCCGCCTCGACCATGTACCGGAGGTAGGTGGTGACGCTCATCCCCGTATATGTCGGCCCGTGGGGCGCCGACGTTGAGCCCGATCTCCGGGTACGGGCTCCGGGCCGCATCCGTTTGGTCCCTGGGGGCGATGGGCAACATAGGGGAGCAGGCTCTTTCAGCGAACTCGGGAGGTGCGACGTGGCGATGGCCCAGGCCCGCATGAGTCGTGCGGAGGCCGGCCGGAAGGGTGGCCTTACCACGAAGAGGCGCTACGGCGCCGATTTCTATCAGCGGATCGGCCGCAAGGGTGGGAAGAAAGGCGGCCTCACGACCAAGCAGCGGTACGGCGCCGACTTCTACCGGACCATCGGCCGCAAGGGCGGCTCCCGCTAGCTCGACCCGAACGACCCGGGCCGGGAGTTCCCGGCCCGGTGGCCTTCCCGCACCTCTACTTCTTGGTCTCCCAGAAGATCTTGTCGATGTCGCCGATGGCGTCCAGGAGTTTCTGGCCCTGATCGGGCTCCACCGAGCGCTTGGAGTCACCGGCCAGCTTGGTCGCCTGCCAGAACTTCTCGTGGAGGTCGGGGTACGTCTCGACGTGCTCGGGCTTGAAATAGTCGGTCCACAGCACCCACAGGTGATGCTTGACCAGGTCGGCCCGCTCCTCCTTTATCTTCAGGGCCCGCTGCTGGAACTGGTCCACGGTCTCGGTCGGCTTCTTCTGGTTCTGGGCGTCCTGGTACTTCTGCTGGATCGCCCTGACGGACTCGGCCTCGATGCGGGCCTGGGCAGGGTCGTACACCCCACAGGGCAGATCGCAGTGGGCATGGACGACGCGGCGGGGGCGAAGGACGTCGGACAGGCGCATCTCTCCTCCTTTCTCGGCTCACCCTCACGCTACCACCTACCCCCTCGAGCGAGGGAACCAACTCCATTCGGGACGTGCGCCGGTGGTTTTGGCCCGTCGGGGCGGCGGTCCTGGCCGGTCTGTGGGCCGAGCCGTTCCGGGTTGACGTGTCGGGGGGATCGATGGCCCCGGGGCTGCGGGACGGCGACTGGTTGATCGCCACCCGACGAGGCCGCATCCGGCGGGGCGCCGTGGTGGTGCTGGCCCACCCCGGACGGACGCTCGATCTGGTGAAGCGCGTCGCCGCGGTTCCCGGCGACCGGGTCTCGGGCGGCACGCTGGGCCCCGACGAGTTCCTGGTGGTGGGCGACAATCAGGCGGCCAGCACCGACGGGCGGGAGTTCGGGCCCGTGCGGGCCGATGCCATCGAGGGGATCGTCAGGTTCCGGTACTGGCCCCATCCCGGACCCGTCCGCTAGTCGAGAGCCGGTTGGAGCGGCGCCCGGTGACCGAGCGAGGGTAGGTGCATGGAGTCAGCGGGCGAGCTCGCGATCCAGTCGCCAGGCCTCGCCGAGGGACACCTGGATGCGCCGCCCGTCCGCCAGACGAAGGCGAAAGCACAGGAGCCGTTCTCCGTCCCGCTCCTCCCGCCAGCTTCGCTCGACCCGTTCGACATCCGTCACGCGCCCGCTCATGATCACCTGGCGGGGGACCTCGTCGCCCCGGGCCCCGGCGTAGGACCGGACCTCGACGGGCTCCGGGATCCGTCGCCGCCACCACAGCAGGATCCCCGCCACCAGGAGTCCCAGCGCCCCGGTCAGGATGATGACGCCGAGGTCGCCGAGGGCCGGCCGGAGGGCGGTCGGGATCAGGCCGGCCAGGACGAAAGCCCCGTTGTACCCGAGGTCGTACACGGTGAACGCCCGGCCTCGGAAGGGGTCCGGGATCCCGCGCTGGACGAGGGTGTCCGAGGCGATCTTGGTCGCCGACATGGCCACCCCCTCGACGAACATGGCGGGGAGGAGGGCCACCATGGACGGGATCGGCGCCCCGATGAGGGCGGCCGTGGCGCCGACGAAGAGCGCGATCGGGGCCACCCCCCGGTAGCCCACCCGGCGGGCCACCGGCGTCACGATCACCGCACCGGCGAAACCGCCGAGCCCCAGGGCCGCCCAGATCTGCGAGAAGCCCGAGGTGCCGATGTCGAACTCCGCACGGAGGAGGACCAGCGCGGCCAGGAGCACCAGGCCGAGCAGGGCTCGCATCGACCAGATGGTCACCACCCCGTACAGGGCCTGGCCGCTCCGGCGAAGCACCCGCAGGCCCTCGGCCACGTCGCGACCGTTCTCCCGAAGCTCCGACACGATCCCCGCCAGACCGCGCTTCTCTCCTCTGGGGAGTCGGATGGTCGAGGCGAGGAGGGCCGCCACCGCCATGCAGGCGGCGCCGGCGGCCAGTCCCACGACTGGCGAGATTGCGTCCACCACCAGACCGCCGATCAGCGCCCCGCCCAGGGCGGTGACCATTCCCGTGGTCGTCGACACCGAGTTCGCCAGCAGATACCGGTCCGGATCGACCAGCGAAGGGAGGACAGCGTTCTTCGTGGAGTGGAAGAACCGATTGATCGACACGTTCGTCAGGATCAGCCCCAGGAGCACCCCCTCCGGCCAGGACCGAGCCGGGATCATCAGCAGGGTCAGGACGGCCATGAGCACCTTCGAGCCCACCAGGATCGACCGGCGGGAAAACCGGTCGATGAACGGGCCGGTGAATGGCCCGACCAATGAGTAGGGGAGGTACGTGACGGCCAGGAGCTTGGTGACTTCCGCGGGGGTCTCGGCCGCCTCGACCGAGAAGATCAGCGCCCCGGCCAGGGCGATCTGGTACAGGCCGTCGCCTGCTTGGGACAGGGCCTGGGCGGCGATCAACCGGCGGAACCGTCCCGGCTGGGTCAGGGCCCGCAGGTCACGCCGGCGTTCGGACGATCGCTCGGTCCTCACGCCGCGAGCCTACCGGGGGGAGGCCGGTCAGGGCCGAGCGGCGATGAACCGGGTCCAGTCCTGCTCCGTGACCTCACCATTGCCGGCGATGAATTCCTCCACCATCTCCCGGGCCCGGTCGTCGGAGAACTGGACGGGCGGCGACTTCATCAACCACGCCGACGGCCCGATCAGCGGACCGCCCACGCGTCGATCCATGGCCAGCTTGGCGCACCGGACGGCGTCGATGACGATGCCGGCGGAGTTCGGAGAGTCCCAGACCTCGAGCTTGAGGTCGACCGACAGTGGGACGTTCCCGAACTCGCGTCCCTCCAGCCGGATGTGCGCCCACTTCCGGTCCTTCAGCCATGGGACGTGGTCCGACGGACCGATGTGCACGTCCTCGTCGGTGATGCGATCCCGGAGCTGCGACGTCACCGCCTGTGTCTTCGAGATCTTCTTGGACTGGAGGCGCTCCCGCTCCAGCATGTTCATGAAGTCCATGTTGCCGCCGAAGTTCAGCTGGTACGTGTGGTCGAGCACGGCGCCTCGATCCTCGAACAGCTTGGCCAGGAGCCGGTGGATGATCGTCGAACCGATCTGGGACTTGATGTCGTCGCCGATGATGGGAAGGCCGGCCTGGTTGAAGCGCTTCGCCCACCCGGGACGGGACGCGATGAACACGGGGATGCAGTTCACGAAGCCGCATCCGGCCTCCAGGGCCGCCTCGGCGTAATGCCGGGCGGCCTGCTCGCTTCCCACCGGAAGGTAGCTGACGACCACTTCGGCTCCCGCCTGGCGGAGCGCCGTGGCCACGTCGACCGGGGACTCGTCCGACTCGTTGATCTCCTCGCGGTAGTAGCGCCCCAGTCCGTCTAGCGTCGGACCGCGTTGGACCTGGACGCCGGTCGGCGGGACGTCATCGGCGAACCGGATCGTGTTGTTCGGTTCGGCGAAGATGGCCTCGGCCACGTCCTTGCCGACCTTCTTCCCGTCCACGTCGAACGCCGCCACGACCTCCACGCCCGAGACGTGGTACGGGCCGAGGGCCACGTGCATCAGGCCGGGCACCGTGTCGGCGGGATCGGCGTGGCGATAGAAGTGCAGCCCCTGTACCAGCGCCGACGCGCAGTTCCCCACCCCCACGATCGCGATCCGAACCTTGCTCATGCTCCCTCCTCCTTGGCCCCTGCCGTGCTCTTCCGGCGGGTCCGCCGCGGCCTCCGGGCTGCCCGCCGTTCGGCCTCGATCATGTGGTCGACCCACGAGATGTCCCGCTCGGTGGCGTCCATCCCGTGGCGCATCAGCGACAGCGTGTAGCTGTCACTCACTCGGCGCTCTGTTAGGCGCTGCTTCAACTCGGTCAACCTGGCCATCAAGGCTGCCCGTCGCCGCTCCAGCACCCCGATCCTGGTCTCCGGCTTGAGGTACCGGAAGAACGCCAGACGGACTCGGAAGCCGTTGTCGTCCCCGACCGGCTCGCGCTCCCCGGCCGACTCCAGCAGGCCGGCGAACAGGGCCTCACCCTTCTCGGTCAGGCGGTACACGTTGCGCCGGCGCCCCACGGTGGCCTTGGGGAACACCTCCTCCACCGCGCCCTGGGCCTTGAGACGCTTGAGCGCCGGGTAGAGGGCTCCGTAGGACACCTGCCAGAAGGGGCCGAGCGTCTCGGACAGGCTTTTCTTGAGCTGGTAGCCATGCATCGAGCGCTCCTTCAGGAGGCCCAGGACGGCCAGTTCCAGCACGGTTCTCTCCTCTCGGGGCTCTCTCGGCCTATCGAACCGATATATCAGGCCGATATATCGTCTCGATACACTACCGGGACCCCAGGCGGCGTGTCAACTCACGCAGTCAGTCGAGGTCTCCGAGGTACAGGAGCCAGAACGCCGCGCTCCCCGCACGGTCGGAGCGAGCTGTGCAGAAGTCGGTTAGTCACGAGGGGATGATCCGGAGATCGGCGGGAGCGGCGGTCGCCGGGCCGGATCGGAGGAGCGGCCGGGGGCTGCCGCCGGGGAACCGGCCTCGTCGGATCTCCCCTCGCGGGTCCCCGGGCCGCCGCGGGCATCGCGGCCCGGGTCGATCAAGGTGTTCGACCCCACGCGGCTCTCCTCCTGCCTGGCGAGCCGCTTTTCCCACCTGCGGTCGATGCGTCGCCCTGGTCAGGCCCGAAGTCGAGCCACTAGACTCCACTCGCCATGCCACGCGTCCTTCTCATCGGATGGGACGGGGCCGACTGGCGCATCCTCGATCCGATGCTGGAGGCGGGGCTGTTGCCCAACCTCAAGGCCCTGATCGATCGGGGCGCCAGAGGCATCCTGAAGTCGACGATCCCCAACCACTCCTGGGCGGCCTGGCCATCGTTCCTGACGGGCCTGGAGCCCTCGAACCACGGCGTCTACGACATCTTCGAGAAGGAGATCGGTGAGCGGCGGAGCCTCCCGGTGACGTATCGCTCGATCAAGGAGAAGACGATGCTGGGGGACCTCGCCGCCGCCGGCGTGCCGATGGTGATGACGAACCTCCCCCTTACGTTCCCGCCACCCAGGGTGGAGGGGGCGCTGGTGGCAGGCGGTGTCCTCCCCAAATGGCGCCCGTTCACCCATCCCGAATCACTGGCCCAGGACCTGGAGAGAGCGGGGTCGCCGTTCCCGATCAACGGGATGTCCTGGACGACATATCGTCACCGACCGGGCCCGTTCCTGGCGGAGGCCATGAACCTCACCGCCGCCCGGACCAAGGCCAACCTGTGGCTGCTGGACAACACGGACTGGCGGTTCGCCTCACTGATCTACGTGGCCACCGACCGGGTCCAGCACTGCCTGGACAAGATGGTGGCTCCCGACCACCCGGACCACGACACTCTTTCCCGACAGCCTCTGGCCGAGAAGGTTCGGGATGTTTACCGGCTGCTGGACGAAGGCCTGGGCCGCATCCTGGAGCGGGCCAACGACGAAGATCTCGTGCTGTTCATCTCGGACCACGGCTTCCAGTCGTGCACCAGGGCCGTGCACATGGACCGACTGCTGGAGCACTTCGGGTTCCTCAAGTTCACGGCGTCGAAGGCGGTGTTCGGTCCGATGCAGTGGGGCGCGATGCGGGCCGTGGCCCGCAAGGTCTACGATGTCCTCGGGCTCCACGGGCGGGTGTCGCTTCCGCAGTCGGTCAACTGGCAGAGGACCGTGGCCTACACCTCGATCCGGTCCACCGGCGAGGGTGTGTCGATCAACCTGGCCGGTCGGGAGGCCGAGGGGATCGTCGATCCCGCCGACTTCGAGTCCACCCGGGACAGAATCATGGAGGCGCTCGACGGGTTCACCGACCCCGACACCGGGCGGAAGCCGATGCAGCGGGTCCTCCGCCGGGAGGACGTGTTCACGGGCCGCTTCGCGGAGACCGCTCCGGACATCGTTCTCGAGCCGGCTCCCCTGTATTCGCTGACCCACGCCAAGTCGATGGTCGAGGACGCCGACTGGCTCTCGGGCGACCATCGGATGGACGGGGTCATCGCCGCGGCGGGCCCCGGCATCGGGACCGGGGCCTTGGCCGAACCCGCCCTGTTGATCGACATGGCTCCGACGATCCTGGCCGCCCTCGGGACCCCGGCATCGGTGAAGCACGACGGCCAGGTGCTGTCCGCGCTTGTCGGCGACGAGGCGAAGGTGGCCGGGCCCGGGATGCGGGAGGCCACCGAGGGAGCGGCCGACGAGACGGGGTTGGCCGAGGACGAGGCGCTGGAGGTCGAGGAGCACCTCCGCGGCCTTGGCTACCTCGAGTAACGAGGGGGACCCGCCCCGGGTCCACCAGGGTGAGGGGGTTCCTCCGGACCGGCCGGCCGGATTCCGGGCGGCCCTGGAACAGCTCCTCCCGTTCGAGCGGTTCGGCGACGAACGGACCATCCTGGCGGGCACAGGCCAGAGCGCCGTCGGACTGGTCGTGGCCATCCTGGCCACGTTCGGCACCCAGGTCCTGATCACCAGGACCCTGGGCGCCGCCGCATTCGGCATCGTCACGCTGGCCACGCAGGGGGCCCTGGTCCTGGGGTTCTTCTCCCGGGTGGGCATGGACATGGCCTCGGTCCGCGAGGTGGCCATCGAGGTCGGCCAGGGCCGACGGGGGCGGGTCCGGGGGATCGTCAACCGGGCCTCGCTGATCGCCGGGGTGGCCAGCGTGGTCGTCGGCGCGGCGGTGTTCCTCCTGTCCGAGGCGCTGGCCCGAGCCTTCGCCCCCGATCGCGTGGCCGCGGCCACGGCCGCGTTCCGAGCCGGCGCCCTGGCCGTTCCGTTCACCGCGCTGGTTCAGGTCTATCTGGGCGGCACCCGCGGGCTGAAGATCATGCGCCACACCCTGTTCGTGTTCTGGATGGGCCAGCCGCTGGGATGGATGGCCCTGATCCTGGCGGGATGGGTCCTGTCCCGGTCCGTCGGCGTGACCACCCTGGCGTACTCGGTGTCGTGGCTCCTGGCCACGGCGGCCGCGGCGCTCCTGTGGTTTCGGGAGACCCGCGGCTTCGGCCGCGATCCCGCTCCGCCGGGGGAGCTGGTCGGCCTCCTCAGGTACGGTGCCCCTCGCGCTCCGGCGGCGCTGTTCTCCCAACTTCTCTTCTGGACCGATCTGTACGTCCTCTCCCTATACGCGACGTCTGTCGAGACGGGCATCTACGCGGCCGCGGCTCGGGCCGCTCAGGTGATTCTCCTGTTCATCATCTCGGTGAGCCTGATGTTCACCCCCTTCGTGGCGGACCTCCACGCCCGGGGTGAGCGCCAGAAGTTGGATCGACTGTTCAAGCAGATCACTCGGTGGACCATGGGGGCCACGCTGCCGCTGTTCGTCGTGCTGGCGGTGACGCCCTCCTCGGCCCTTCGATTGTTCGGATCGGAGTTCGGGGCCGGGCAGACCGCCCTGCTGATCCTCCTGCTCGGCCAGCTCGTGAACGTGGCCACCGGCACGGTCGGCTTCGTCCTGATCATGGTGGGTCGGACGGGGTGGGATCTGGTGGTGTACGGGGCCTCCGTGGCCTTCGATATCGCCGTCGCCGTGTTGCTCATCGCGGGGTTGAGTCTGGGAATGGAGGGGGCGGCCATCGCCGGGGCCCTGACCATGGCGTTATCCAAGCTGGCCCGACTGTGGCTGGTGTGGCGGTTCGTAGGGATCCAACCGTTCGACCTGGACTACGCACGACTGGTGATCCCCACCGGAGCGGCCTTCGCGGCGGGGATCGCCGCCCACCTTCTTCTCCGGAGCGAGACCTGGCCGGTCGACCTGGTGGGGACCGGCGTCGTCACCCTGATCGTCTACGTGCCGGTCCTCCTGCTGGCGGGGCTCCCTCAGGTCGAACGCCAAACGGCGCTCCGGCTGGGGTCGGCCATTCTCGGCCGAAGGTCCTAGCACCCGTGGGCGGGAAGTCCGACTGGCGCGACAGCACCGGGCCTCCTACTCTGGGTTCGACATGAACAACAGGCTCGCCGCCCGTTCGGGACCGGCCCGGTGCTCGTCCTGCGGGGCCATCCTGGCCGAGGCGGTGGATTCGAGCGGGATAGTCACGGTGGGGGAGCTCCAGGTTGCGTTCCGCCGTCACACCGACCACCTGGTCTGCCCCCAGTGTCTCCTCTCCTACCGGGTCACCGACCTCCTCCCCGCTCGCGTGACGTCGCGCTAGCGGTCGCTTCCAGCGCCGCCCTGACCGCCTCTTCCGGTGTCTCCGCCCGAGTGATCCGATCGCCTCTCGGGGCGTCGGGGAGAAGCTCCCACGTGCCGAGGACGACGACGGGGATCCCCATCTTCGCGGCCAGGGCGATCTCGGACAACGTGCCCCACTCCCCCCCGACGGCCAGGACGGCGTCGGCCACCCGGACCACGAAAGCGTTCCGAGCCTCGCCGATCCCCAGCGGAAGGGCCACGGTCAGGTGCGGGCTGGCTCCGGCCCTGCTCTCGCCGGGCAGAATGCCGACGGCGATCCCGCCGGCCGTCGTCGCCCCCCGGGCGGCAGCGTCCATCACGCCCCCCAGGCCGCCGCACACCACGACGGCCCCGGCTTCGGCGAGCCGCCTGCCGATCTCTTCGGCCCACAGCGTCTCTTTCGCGGTGGCGGCTCCGGGACCGCACACGGCCACGTACCGTCCGGTCACGGCAGGATCGCCTCCAGGAGGCGGACGGCACCCGTCTTGTCGAGGGGCTCGTTGCCGTTCCCGCACTTCGGCGATTGCACGCACGAGGGACACCCCGACCCGCAGGGACACACCCGGATCGCTTCGAGCGTTGCCCCCAGCCAGCGCTCCGAGGCAGCGAATCCCCGCTCGGTGATCCCGGCCCCGCCGGGGTAACCGTCGTAGATGAAGATGGCGCAACTTCCCGTGTCGGGATGGAGCGCGGTGGAAACGCCCCCGATGTCCCACCGGTCACACGTGGCCACCAGCGGGAGGAGTCCGATGGCGGCATGCTCGGCGGCATGGGCCGCGCCCGGGAGCGCCGCCGGGGTCACCGTGGCCCGGGCGATGACCTGGTCGGGGACGGCCCACCACACCGACCGGGTGTCGAGGACCTGGGGCGGAAGGGCCAGGGGGACCTCGTCGAGGATCTCCCCGGTGAGGTGGAGCTTTCGCACGAACCCGACCACGTGGTTCGTGACCCGGGCGTCCCCGAAGAACATCGGGGTTTCTCCCAGCTTCGACTCGGTCAGCACGCCCAGGACCTCGATGTCGGTGATGTCGCGGGTCTGCGTGTACCAATCGGCGTCGCTCGTTCGGACGAGCGCGACGTGACGCTCCAGATCCAGTTCCGCCACCTCGTACTGCTCTCCCTGGTGGAGATAGATCGCCCCTGGGTGAACCTGGACGAACGCTCGGGCCTCGTCGACCGTGCCCAGCAGGCTCCCCGTGCCGGCCTCGACGATCATGAACAGCCGCCCGGACGCCGACCGGATATCGACGGCTTGGTGGGGGGCGGGTCCGGCCCGGTGGTGGAGCCGGCCGCGCCGCTCCACCAGTTCGCCCCGGTCCACGAGGTCGGCCACCACCGGCGGCGCTCCATCGCCGAAGAACGAGGCCTCGTCGGGGGCCAGGGGATGCTCCCGGGCGGCACAGCCCAGGTGGGGTCCCAGGACGTAGCGGTTGGTCGGGTCGATGACGGCGTCCTCGGGGGGCTTCCGGAACAGATCCTCCGGATGGGTCACCAGGTACTGGTCGAGGGGATCGTCCTGGGCGACCAGGACGGCCAACGAGGACTCCGCTCGTCGCCCGGCCCGCCCGGCCTGCTGCCACATCGACGCCCGGGTCCCCGGATAACCGGCCAGGATCGCCGCATCGAGCGAGCCGATGTCGATCCCCAGCTCGAGGGCCGTGGTCGACGCCACGGCCAGGAGGTCGCCCTCCGCCAGGGCCCGCTCCAGGGCCCGTCGTTCCTCCGGCAGGTATCCGGCGCGGTACGCCTTGACCCGACCCTGGACCGCCGGCGGGAGGCTTCGGCGGACCGCGTCGGCCAGGATCTCGGCGGCCCGGCGGGACCGGGCGAACCCGATCGTTCGGGTTTCCTCTTCTACAAGGCGGCCCAGCAGGAGCGCGGCCTCGGTGATGGCGCTGCCCCGGGCCCCGCTCTCGTCGTCCAGGAGCGGAGGGTTCCACAGCGCGAACAGCTTTTCCCCACGAGGTGACGCGTCCTCGGTCACCGCGTGGAAGGGCAGGCCGGCGAGCCGCTCCGCCAGCTCGCCGGGGTTCCCGATGGTGGCCGAGGCCATCACGAACCGGGGATGGCCACCGTAGTGGGCGGCCAGCCTCCTGAGCCGGCGTAGCACCATCGCCACGTGGGACCCGAACACCCCCCGGCACACGTGCGCCTCGTCGACCACCACGAAGGCGAGTCGGAGGAGAAAGTCCGCCCACCGGGCGTGGCCCGGGAGGATCCCCGCGTGGAGCATGTCCGGGTTCGTCAGGATCACGTTGGCCGTGCGCCGGATCAGGGGTCGTTCCTCGGAGGGCGTGTCGCCGTCGTACACGGCGGCCCGGATCTGGGGAAGTCGAAGGGCGCGCAGCTGCCGCAGCTGGTCTCGAGCCAGCGCCTTCGTGGGGAACACGAATATCGCGGTGCTACGGCGATCCGCCACGGCAGCCCGGGCGAACGCCAGGTCGTACACGAGCGTCTTGCCGCTGGCCGTGCCGGTGGCCACGATGACGTTCCGCCCCTCGTCCAGGCGGTGGAGGGCGTCGCGCTGATGCGGGTACAGGCCGGGGATGCCCAGGAGGCGGAGGCGATCGGGGATCGGATCCGGGAGCTCGGGAACCGGGGCCACGCCGGGATCCCGGGCCGGGAGAGCCTCCACGTGAGCCAGGCGGTCGTGCAACGCGTCGTCTGCTCGGATCAGGTCCAGGAACGCCCGGGCATCCACCTCGATCATGGTGCCACGTTGGTTCGACCGTCGGGCCGCGGGTATCCTCCCAGGCCGATGGCCACGGCGCGCCCGACCCTCCTGCGGCCCTCGTTCCTCCTGGCTCTGCTGTCACCGCTTCCCGGTCTGGCCGCCCGCATGAGCATCATCCACGCGCCGCTCCTTGTGGAGACGATGTTCTTCGGCCTGGCCATCCTCGGTGCGGCATTCCTGCTGTCGTGGGCCGCCGAGGTGGCCCAGCTCGACATCTCGCAGACGCTGGCCATCGCCGTCCTGGCGCTCATCGCTGTGCTTCCCGAGTACGCCGTCGACCTGGTGCTGGCGTACCGGGGAGGGCAGGGAGACGAGGAGAGCCGCCACCTCGCGGTGGCCAACATGACCGGAGCGAACCGGTTGCTGATCGGGATCGGCTGGGCCACCGTGGTGCTGGTCTTCTGGGCCAAGGCTCGACGGCGGAAGGTCGAGCTTCGTCGGGAGCAGCGCACAGACGTGGGGTTCCTCTTGGTGGCCACGCTGTGGGCGTTCACCATCCCGATCCGGGGTCAGCTGTCGCTCCTCGACCTGGCGGTTCTGGGGATCCTGTTCGTGGCGTACATCATCCGGGCGGCCCGAGAGGAGGTGGAGGAGCCCGACCTGATTGGGGCCGCGGGTGCGCTGGGCGCGCTCCCCCGGATCCCCCGACGGGTCACCACGGTCCTGCTGTTCCTGTACTCGGCGTCGGCGATCCTCCTGGTCGCCGAGCCGTTCGCGGAGGGGCTCAAGGAGATCGGCACGGAGTTCGGGATCAGTCGGTTCCTGCTGATCCAGTGGGTGGCGCCGCTCGCGTCCGAGGCCCCGGAGATGATCATCGCCATCCTGTTCACCCTGCGGCTCAAGGCCCAGGCCGGGTTGGGCACGCTGATCTCCTCGAAGGTCAACCAGTGGACGCTCCTGGTCGGCACGTTGCCGCTGGTGTACGGGATCGCCGGAGGCGGGGGCGGAGGCTTCTTCACGCCGATGCGGATGGATGCTCGGCAGATCGAGGAGGTGTTCCTCACCGCGGCGCAGTCGCTGTTCGCCGTGGCGGTGATCGCCAACCTGGCCATCGGGCGGGCGGAGGCGATCGGCCTGCTGGTGCTGTTCTTCGGCCAGTTCGCCGTCCCCGTTCCGGCGGTGCGGATCGGATTCGGGATCCTGTACATCGCGCTGGCAGTTGGCATCTTCCTGTTCGACGCGTCGAGCCGACGCGACCTGGGGCGATCGATCCTGTACGTGTTTCGGCCCGGCCGCAGGAGGGCGATGAACGAGGCCGGTTAGGCCGAAGGCTCCAGCAGTCCGTCGTCGGCGATGTCGGCGAAGACGGCGTCGGCCTCGCTTCCCAGCTGGACGACGCTCGCCTCTCCGGCGAAGCCGATCCCGCCGGGGGTTACCCGGTTGACGACCCGGTTCGGCTCGATCGTCAACGCAGCCAGGGCCAGATCGAACACCTCGCCGGCGGAGAGCTCCGTCTGGATGTTCCGCAGTCCGGAGGTCAGCCAGGTGAACAGGCTCAGGGGGTCACGTCGGACGTCCTTCCGAAGCCGTTCCAGCGCGCCGAGGATGAGACTCCCCTGATTCTCGGACCGGCTGAAGTCTCCGTTCGGCGTGTCCTTCCGGTTCCGGGCGAAGGCCAGCGCTTGCTTCCCGTCGAGCATCTGGGGGCCGGGGGAGAAGACGGCTCCGGAAGCCGCATCGTTCATGGCATAGGGGATCTCGACCTCGATCCCGCCCACGCCGTTGACCATGCGGCGAAGCCCGTGGAACGACGTCAGGAGGTAGTAGTCGATGTCGACGCCCACCAGCTCTTCCACGGTCTCGACCACCAGCTCGGGGCCGCCCTCGTACAGTGAGTCGTTGATCTTCCGGGTCCCCACCCCGGGAACGTCGACGTAGGAGTCTCGAGGAAGCCCCAGGATCGAGGCACCCTGCTTCCGGGGGTTCACCCCGATCAGGTGGATCGAGTCCGCCAGGCACTTCTCCACCGGCTCGCACACGCCGGGCCGGGCGTCGCTGCCGATGGCCAGGACGAAGATGGGGCGCTTGCCGTCGAAACCCGGAAGGAAGGACGCCTGGCCGGCGTGTCCGAGCTGCATCGGGGAAGGGGTCTGGGCACGGGCGGGCGGCTCGGCCAGCAGGGCACCGGCCACGATCCAGCCCACGAGCCCTCCCAGGACGGCGAGGATGGCCGCCTTCCTCATGGTGTGGGCTCTGCGGTCGGGCCGGTGGTGGGGCCCCCCTTGGCTCGCCTTCCGGGCTGGACGACGCCGTCGACCTCGTACCCCACGATGACCCACCGGTCGTCGTCCTGCTCGAGGTAGAAGGTCCCGTCGTGGAGGACGAACAAGGGATCACCGCCGTCGAACTCGCCGTCGGCCACGAACTTCGTGGTGGCCACCGCGCCGGCCGGCTGTGCTTCGGCATCGACCAGGAACCTGACGTCCAGCTTGCCCACCACGGGCTGGACGAAGGCGATCTGCTGGGCCTCGCCGCCCAGGGTCAGGAACGGGAGGTCGGCCTCAGCCTGCTTCGCCGCGGCCCGGTCGAACTGCTCCAGGACCTCCGGGAAGGTTCCGTCCTCCCACTTGTCGGGATCGACGAAGCCGGCCACGTACAGAGCGTCCAGGGTCTCGTGCACACTCTCTGCGGCGTCATCCAGATCGCTCTCCTCCTCGCCCACGGATGCCGCGTTCACCTTGCGAAGCTCGAAGGAGAAGTCAGTGGTCCTCGCCTGCTCGGTGAGTGGGATGGGGGCGCCCTCACGGAGGAACAGGAACCACCCGCCGGCGCCGATCGCGCCGAGAGCCAGGATGACGGCGAGGACAACCGCGGCCCGGCGTCCTCCCCGCCCCTGTCGATGGGCCCCTGGTCGAGCCACGGCCCGGCAGGCTATCAGACCGGGAAGCGCCCTCCTCCGATTCGGCTGGCCCGATCGGGCTAAGATTCCACCGTACGTGGGGTGCCGGGAAGCCTGGTCGGCGAACCGGTGCCCTCTTTCGTTCTCGGAGGTCGGAGATGAAGGCCAGGGACCTGATGGTCGACGTGGCCACCGTGCGTCCGGAAGATCCGGCGGAGATCCTGGTGGAACTCCTCCGCGACCCGGAAGCCCGGGTGGTCGCGGTGGTGAAGGACGGCGGAGAGGCCGTCGGCATTCTCACCGAGGAGGATCTCCTCGGTGCGCTCCTTCCCTCGTACGTCCTGGCGGACAAGTCGCTGGCCGGGGTGCTGGAGGAGAAAGCCGGGGAAACGTGCCGGCAGCGCCTGCACGGCCGGCGGATCAGCGACGTGGTTGACCTGCGACGTCGAGGCCGGCAGACCGTGGAGCCCGACGACACCTTGATCGAGGTGGGTGCGGCCATGGCCCGGTCGAACGAGCCCGGCGTCCTGGTCGTTGAAGGGCGACAGGTCCTGGGAGCCATCACCGTCGGTCGGTTGCTCGAGGCCCTGCTTCGGCGATGACGATCGCGGCCGTCGCCGTGTTCGTCGGCGTGTACGCGCTGATCGCCACCGAGCGCGTGCATCGGGTGGTCGCCGCCCTGGCCGGGGCGGCGGTCATGCTCGTCCTCCAGATCATCGACGCGGAGGACGCGTTCCATGGCGTCGACACCGGGGTCGATTGGGAAGTCATCTTCCTTCTGCTAGGGATGATGCTGCTGGTGGCGGTGGTTCGCCGGACGGGCCTGTTCGAATACCTGGCGATCTGGTCCGCCAAGCGGGCTAGGGGACGCCCCTACCGGATCCTGGTGATCCTGTGCCTGGTCACCGCGATTGCCTCGGCGCTCCTCGACAATGTGACCACCGTGCTCCTGGTCGCACCGGTCACCGTTCTGATCGCCGAGCGACTGGGGACCAGTCCAGTGCCCTACCTCATCGCCGAGGTCCTGGCGTCGAACATCGGAGGAACGGCCACGCTGGTGGGGGATCCCCCGAACATCATCATCGGCTCACGAGCCGGGCTCTCCTACACGGACTTCCTGGTCAACCTGGGCCCCATCGCCCTCCTGATCCTGATCATCTTCCTGATCCTGGCTCGGGCTCTGTTCCGGTCGGACCTGACGGCCGACCCCGATCGGGTCACCGAGGTCATGGAGCTCGACGAGCGCGAAGCGATCCAGGATCCGGGTCTCCTCATCCGCTCCGGCATCGTCCTCGGGGCCGTGACGGTGGGGTTCCTCCTGCACTCGATCCTTCACTACGACCCGGCAATCATCGCCCTCCTCGGGGCCGGTGTGCTGCTCGCGGTCGCGTCGCTCGAATTCGGGGAGCTGGCTCGAGACGTCGAGTGGGAAACCCTGGTCTTCTTCGCAGGCCTGTTCATCATGGTGGGGGCTCTGGTCAAGGTGGGAGTGATCGAGAACGTCGCCCGGATGGCCGCAGATGCCACCGGGGGAAGCGCCCTCCTGGCGGCCATGCTCGTTCTCGTCGTGTCCGCTGTGCTGTCTGGGGTCGTGGACAACATCCCGTACGTGGCGGCCATGGCTCCCGTGGTGGCCAGCCTGACGGCCGGCCCGTCCGGCGGGGAGGTGCTGTGGTGGGCCCTGGCGCTAGGAGCCGACCTGGGGGGAAACGCCACGGCCGTGGGGGCCAGCGCCAACGTCGTCGTGCTGGGCATCGCCGACAGGTCCGGCTATCCGATCCGATTCGTCCACTTCCTGAAGTACGGGGTGCTGGTAACCGCGATCTCGATCCTCGTCGCTGCCGCCTACCTCTGGATCCGGTACTTCGTGTTCAGCTGAGCGGTTCCTCCGGGGCGGCTGGGGAGGGCTAGGCTATAATCCGGCGTCCCACCGGTCCGACCTCTACGTAGACGTC
>OBLR010000005.1_pt1 | contig 30334 bp, 20 predicted proteins | sample 1519891 | NCBI WGS metagenome assembly OBLR01 (sample SAMEA3113583, study PRJEB22503) | soil metagenome | reverse complement strand
TTCGGATGAGCGGCAGCTGGTGAGCGGCTGCATCCTGGCGTCGATAGTCAAGCGCGCGTTGCCGGGCGTCCGGGTGATCATGGGCGGCAACTATTGGGCGCGGATCATGGACGCTTACGACGATCCAAGATTCGCCGCGTTGTTCGACCATTGGGACGCCATCGTTTACTCCGAGGGATTCCAGCCCGTCGTCACCCTGGTGGAGGGAGCGGAGCCGGCGACGACGCCGGGAGTCGTCTGGTATGACGGGGACGTCGTTCGGGTGAATCGGCGCCCAGATCATCCGACATCCTTCGAGGAGCTGCCCACACCGATTTTTGATCGGCAGACCTTGCAATGGAGTGCGGACTTCGTGCCGCCTCTTTATACGATGTCCAATTGCCCGATGCGGTGCTCGTTCTGTTCCATCGCGGCGGGCAGTGACACTTTTTTGCAGCGGCCGAGAATGATGTCACCGGCCCGGGTCGCCGACCACATGATCGCACTCAACACCAGGCGCTTCGATATCGTCGACGAATTCCTGCCGATCGCGCGTCAGCTGGAAATCGGCAGAGAGCTTGCCCGCCGCGGCCACCAGGCCGAGTGGCAGTGTTACATGACGGCGAGCGACAAGTTGGTCAATCCCGACGTGTGTGCAGAACTCGCCGCTGCGGGGTGCCGTGGCGTCCAGCTGGGGCTGGAGTCGCTCGATCCGGACATTCTCCGGCAGGAAGCGAAATTCTGGAATCACCCCCGCAACTACGGAAAAATCCTGAAGAATCTCCATGACGTCGGCATTCAGGTGCATGTGTTCATCATTGTCGGGGTGCCGAACGAGCCGATCAGCTGGAGCCTGCGCTGGCTGGCCTTCCTGGAACAGTTCGGTGATTATATTCTCACCATCAAATCAAGCCGATACCGGCTCACTCGCCGAGCACCCGACGAGACCTCGGCCCACGCCAACGAACTATTCGGCATTCGCGTGTCAGCCACCGACAATCTTCTCCTCAACCTCAACCGGGATCAATTCACCTATACGACGCACGGACTGAGCAGGAAGCGCGTCGAGGGCATCCGCGATCTCCTGGAAGAGGCATGCCGCCGGCACTGGGCCTACCAGGTGACCTCGACCCTTCCGTGGTGGGTGAACCGTGGCCGCTACAACCTCGGGGAACTGCGCGCGCAGGCCGATACCCTGGCCGCACGGCGACCCGCTGAGCCGTCCATCCCGGACAGGCACATGAAGCGCGCGCTGACCAAGACGGCATCGGCGGTGAGCGACGATCTCGGGCAGGACGTGCGATTCACCTCCTACGAGGAGGCCAGTGCCAACGCACATCGGCTCCTCGGAGACTTGACCATCGTCCGTTAACCCGCGCGAAGCAATACGGAGACGGCCCGGGGGTCACAGCCGCGGCCACCTCGCCAACACCCGTCTATGCCGACAGGAATACAAGGCTCACGACAACCGAAAACATCCTTGTCAGAATGCCGACACATGGCTCGCCGTTCGCTGATCGCGTCGCATCCTGGTATCGACTTTGGCAGAACACCCCGATAGTCTCAGATTATCGGCAAGTACTTTCAGGTGGAGCGGTTCGTGGGTGGGGCAGAGGACTTCGCGAACGCTAAGTCCGACCTTTATCTGCACTTCATAGGGTCGGCCGCGGGCCGGCGCCCAATCTCTCGAGTTGAGCATGCCTGGTATCACCGCGGCGTTGCCGCCGCGGTGGACCCGTCATCGGCGCCGCCGAGCCGAGAGGCGTTGACTCAATGAAATCGATGCGCCACTTTCGGCTACTGGCCTTAGGCTACGGCATCTCCGCATACGGCAGCTACCTGGATATGGTGGCGCTGAACATATTTATCTACAGCATTACCGGGAACGCCCTGACGACCGGGCTCTTCATGGCCGTCCGGCTGGCGGCGACCGTGGCCGCGGGAATCATCAGCGGCAGGCTCGTCTCTCGACGAGACCGGAAGCTGCTGATGGTCGGCGCTGATATCACTCAGGCGATCGCACTTATCGTGCTGCTTTTAGCCGGCGGCGGTGCGAGAGTCCCCTTGCTTTTTGGTCTGGCCATTGTCCTGGGAGCGTGTTCGACGCTGACGCAGGTGGCGCTCCGTAGCAGCATTCCGGAAATCGTGGGCGCCGAGCAGCGGGTGCGGGCGAACGGCATATTGGTCACGGTCCGGTCGCTGGCGATGGTCGCGGGATTCGCATCGGCCGGCGTGATCGTGGCGCGCTTCGGCTACACGGTGGCCTTCGTGCTGGATGCCGCCACCTACCTGCTGTCCGCGCTGATTCTGGTGCTACTGCCGATCAGGACGCGGTCGTCGTCGGCAGGCGGCGAAGACGCCGATGCCGATGACAACGCCAGATGGACGTGGCTGGCGCCGTTGCGAGCCGCCCCGCTGCTCGCGGTGATGATCGGGGTCCGGATGGGCGATGGACTTGGGTCCTCGTCCCATAACGTTGGACTTCCCATCTATTCGAGTGCGCTTGACCCATCCCATCCTGCGGCGTTCATCAGTCAGTTCTGGGCGACCTGGGCGGTGGGCAACATCATCGCGCAGCAGGCATGCGGGTGGTACACCAAGAAAACCGGCCAGGCGCCCGGCGAACGTGTCTTCGTGGTCGCGTCCTGCCTGATGTCCGGGGCGTTCATCGTTGTCTTCACCGGGCTGCCGACTCTGCCGGCCGTCATCGCGGCCCTGGTGGCGGGCATCGCGGATGGCACGTCGGAGGTCTCCTATGTCTCCCGGCTCCAGGACACCCCCGACGCGCAGCGCGGCCGGCTGTTCGGGCTGTCGGCATCGGCTGAGAACACCAGTTTTGGTCTTGGAATGGTGGTCAGCGCGGTCTTTTTCGAGCGGTACTCACCGGTGCAGGTGGTCGCCGCTTTCCACGGGTTGGCGATCCTCTTGTGCATCGGATTCCTGTTGCTTCTGATCATGAATGGTGCCTTCAAAAAAGGACCGAGCGGGCGCATGGGCGTGCGTCAAAGACCGGGGAGCGTCTATGACTGAGTCGAACTCGATGGTCGCCGTCATCGGTGTGGCATTCCGCTTCCCCGGCGCCGACACGCCGGAAAGGTTCTGGCAGATCATCCGAGATGGCAGCACTCGCATTCGGCGCTTCACCGACGCTGAACTCGCCGCCGCCGGTGTACCTCCCGAGCGCTACCGGCGCCCGGACTTTGTCGGCGCCAGCGCCGTGCTTGACGACATCGCCGGGTTTGACGCCAAGTTCTTCCGGGTGAGCGCACGCGAAGCGCTGATCACCGATCCGCAGCAACGGATTTTCCTGGAGTGCGCGTATCACGCGCTGGAAAACGCTGGATATCCGCAGGAGCGCGCGGGGGAACGGATCGGCGTCTATGCCAGCACCGGTTATCACTTGTACGCGATGCAGACCTACCTGCTGAACAACGCCCTGCCGGACACCGAAGCCGACAACTGGCTCTCCAGAATGGAGACGATGGTCGGCAACCATTCCGACTTCACGGCGACCCGAACGGCTTTCCGGCTCGGGCTCACCGGGCCCGCGGTAAATGTTCAGACGGGCTGCTCGGGCTCTCTCGTCGCGGTACAACTCGCGGCACAGTCCCTGCTCGTCGGGGACTGCGACCTCGCGCTCGCCGGGGCAACGGCGCTGCACGTCCCGAAGATTCTCGGTTACCACTACGTCAAGGGATCGATACTTTCGAAAAGCGGTCGGTTGCGGCCGTTCGACGCGGCGGCGGACGGCACGGTCGGTGGAATGGGCGTGGCCGCCATCGTCCTCAAGAGCCTCGAACGTGCGGTCGTCGACGGGGACACCATTTACGGCGTCATCCGCGGCTGGGGCGTCAACAACGACGGAGCTACCAAGACGACCTATACCGCTCCCAGCGTCGAGGGCCAGCGCGCCGCGATCCGGCGTGCCCTGACCGCGGCCGGTGCCGGCGCGGACTCGATCGGCTACGTCGAGATGCATGGAACCGGAACGTTGAAGGGCGACCCGATCGAGTTCGAAGCGGCCTCGTCCGCGTTTCGGGAGGAGACCGACCGAACCGGTTACTGCGCCATCGGCTCGGTCAAGGGCAATATCGGTCATCTGGACGCCTGCGCCGGGATCGCGGGGTTGATCAAGGTATTGCTCGTGCTGAAGTACGGCGTCATCCCGCCGGTCGCCGGGTTCAGCCGGCCCAACCCCGCACTCGACGTGGCGAACAGTCCGTTCGTCATCCCGCGGCGCGCGATCCCGTGGCCGCCCACCGGCGCGCCGCGCATGGCCGGACTGACGTCACTGGGCGTCGGGGGCACCAACGTTCACATGGTGGTGCAGGAGGCTCCGGCGCGAAAGCCGCGGTCGCGTCGCGTGCCTTCGCCCGGTCTCGTCCTGGTGTCGGGGCGAGACGACGACTCCCTGCGGGCCAACGTCGTCGCGCTGCGCGACCACCTGTGTGGACATCCGGACACAGAGATGGCGGACCTGGTCACCACGACCATGGCCGGACGCGTTCACTTGCCTCGTCGGCTGGCCGTCCAGGGCGCGACCCCGGCCGCCATCGCGGACAGGCTCGGCGCCTGGCTCGGCGCCGGGCGTACGGATGATTCCGCCGGGGTGCACACCTCGTCCGCCACCGGGCGTGGCTCGGCGGTCGCGTTCATGTTCAGCGGCCAGGGCGTCGCGTATGAGGGCATGGCCGCCGCGCTCCACGAGCGGTTCGCCCCGGTGCGGGAAACCCTTCGCGACCTCGAACGCCAGTACCAGGACGCCTACGGCGAGTCCCTGCTCGATTGGCTGACCGGCGGCCCGGGCGGTGGTCCGGGCGGTGGTCCGGCCGGCGGCCCCGCCGGCGGTCCGCCGGACACGGCGACCGCGCAGCCGGCGTTGTTCGCGTTGCAACACGCCATCACCACGCTGTGGCGCCTTGTGGGTGTGGTGCCCAGTGTGGTCACCGGCCACAGCGTCGGAGAATACGCGGCGTTGTGCGCCGCCGGCGCCATCTCGGCCGAGGAGGGTCTGCGCCTCACCGCGGAGCGCGGCCGGCTCATGCGACGTCACTGCGCGACGGGGGCGATGGTCGCGGTCGCGTCCGATCTCCGCACCGCCGAGCGGCTCGCCGCGGAGGTGGCGGGCGTGGAACTCGCCGTGGTCAACGGTCCGGATCAGCAGGTGCTCGCCGGGCCGCCCGCCGCGATCGAGCGGCTGTCGGCGATCTTGACCGACCGGAACATCACCGGCAGGCGTCTGCCGGTCGGGCATGCCTTCCACACGAGGGCCATGGAGGCGATGCTCTCGGAGTATCGCTCCCTCCTGGAGGACGTGGCGGTCAAGCCCGTCACCGTCCCCTTCATCAGCGGGCTGGACGGACGTCTCCGCCCGGCGGGATGGACTCCGGACCCGGACTATTTCCTTCGGCACATCCGCCGGCCGGTGCGTTTCGACGAAGTCCTGCGCACCCTCGGCGACCGCACCGGCGACGTGGCCGCGCTGCTCGAGATCGGTCCGGGCGCCACGTTCGCCGCCCTGGCCCGACAGGCGTTGCCGGGCACGCCCATCCTGACGACCTCGCGGAGTCGAGCGGGGCTCGATTCGATGTGGGCCGCCGCGGCGGCCTTGCATTGCGAGGGAGGCGACATCGATTGGCCGGTCCTGTTGGAGGGCTGCACCGGCGGCCGGATCGCATTGCCCGGTTATCGCTTCCAGCACAAGATCCACTGGACTGGACCCGCATCGTCCATCGAAGTACCCGGAACCACATCCTTGACGGAGGCGGCGATGACACAGAGCAGCACATCAGTCGACCGGATACTCCGGCAGATCACGGAGCTGACCGCGCGGCATCTCCGCTATGAGGCTCACGAGATCACGGCCGACGGCTCCTTCTTCGACCTCGGCGCCGACTCACTGCAAATGATCAACGTTCTCCGTGAGATCGAACAGGAGCATCAGGTCAAAGTGACGATGCGGGAGCTGTTCGAGGAGGCGAACACGCCGAGCCTGCTCGCGGAGCTGATCGCCGGACGGCAAAACGTTCCGTACGACGCCGACGTCGTCCCCGCGACGGCCCCGACGATCCCCACGGCGGCTCCCCCGCCGGCTCCGCCGAAGGCCCCCGCGCCGGTTCCCGCGCCGGTTCCCGCGGCGGCTCCCGCGGCGGTGGAGATCGTCGCGGAATCCACGGCGGGCGACGCGGAGCCTACGCGACCTGCCGACCAGGCGGACGCCGGCGCTCCGACGCGGGCACGGCAGGTGACGGCGCAGCCGGAGGACTATGCGACGAGGCGGGAACTGGAGGAGCTCGCCCGGCGAGTGCGACAGCTATCACAGATCCAGTTGCAGCTGACATCCCAGGTCGCGGAGCTGCTCGACCGGACGAACGGCAGGTGAGCAAGTGAGCCGGCTCAGTGACATCTCCGCACAGGTCGATCGGGACCTCGCCGCCGCGGGCGAGCTGTCGCGCCGCATCTCGGAACGGCTGAACGTCACCGAAACGAACCGCGGCGCCGCGGAACACGGTCCGCGGGTGACGGTCTCGCGGACGTCGGGAATGGCCGGTGCGGCGGCGACCGATTCCCAGCAGGCGCACATTCGTGAGTTGATCGAACGGTATACCGCCCAGACCTCGACTTCGAAGCAACTGACGCAACGCCATCGGAAGGTCCTGGCCGACAGCCGAGCCGTCGTCGGCTTTCGCGGCAGCACGAAGGAGATGCTCTATCCCATCGCCGCGCGGCGCGCACAGGGCTCGTGGCTCGAGGATGTCGACGGCAATCGCTATGTCGACATCACCATGGGGTTCGGTGCGCTGTTGTTCGGTCACAACCCGGACTTCGTCGACGACGCGGTGGGCCGGCACCTGTCCAACGGTCTGCGGCTCGGTCCGCGCGCCGTGGAAACCGGCGAGGCGGCCGAGCTTCTCGCCGATCTGACTGGCATGGAACGGGTCGCCTTCGCCAACTCCGGGACGGAGGCCAACTCCGCCGCGATCAGGCTGGCCCGGGCCGCCACCGGGCGCGGCAAGATCGTCACCTTCAACGGTGCCTATCACGGGCACGCCGACAATGTGCTCGGTCGTTCCGCGGGATCGGGCGCCGGCCGGCGTACCGTTCCGGTGTCTTCGGGCATCCCGCCGAGCGCGGTGGCCGACCTGGTGGTGCTCGATTATGGCGACCCGGCGGGCTTTGAGGTGATCGAGGAGCTCGCCGGCGAGATCGCCGCGGTCATTGTCGAACCCGTGCAAAGCCGCAATCCGGGGCTGCGCCCGATGGAGTTCGTGCGGAGGCTGCGCGAGGTGACCCGCCGGCACGGCATCGTGTTGATGTTCGATGAGATGCTGACGGGTTTGCGTTTCGCGCCGGGCGGTGCCCAGGAGTTCTATGGCGTCTCGGCGGATGTGGCGACGTATGGCAAGGCGCTGGGCGGCGGGTTTCCGATCGGCGCCATCGCCGGGCGCGCCGACATCCTGGATGGGGTGGATGGTGGTTTTTGGCGGTACGGGGACGACAGTTACCCGCCCGCCGACACGACGTTCTTCGGCGGGACGTACATTCAGCATCCGGTGGCGATGGTCGCGGCCAAGGCGGTGCTGACGCAGCTGACGGAGCAGGGGCCGGAGCTACAGCGGCGGCTGAACGCGCGGACCGGCGAACTGGCCGACGTCCTCAACCGCTTCTTCGAGTCGGCTGGATTTCCACTTCGGATGCGCCATTTCGGGTCGATGTTCCGTTTTGAACATCGCGCCGACATGGATCTTCTCTATTACCATCTTATGCTCCGCGGAGTGCATATCTGGGAATGGCGAAATTTCTTCCTGTCCACCGCGCACTCCGACAGCGATATCGACTTCATCGCGGACGCGGTGCGGGGCTCTTTGAGCGAGTTGCGCGGCGCCGGATTCTTCCCCGCCGACCACCCGTCCCGCACGCCTACCCGAGAGCCGGCCACGCCGACCGCGCGAACGGCCGAGCGCGTGTCGGCCATGCCGTTGAACGCGGCCGCGGCCGTTCGTGCTCCGCGTCGCGCGCCGGACTTCAGCGTCTACTTCTTCGGCGACTATCCAGAAGACGAGACACCCCGAGACGGCAAGTACGAACTCATCGCGGAAGTCGCCCGGTTCGCCGACGAACATGACTTCCATGCGCTGTGGATGCCGGAACGGCACTTCCATTCCTTCGGGGGACTGTTCCCCAACCCCGCGGTCCTGGCCGCCGCGCTCGCCCGGGAAACCCGCCGGCTCCGGCTCAACGCGGGGTCGGTCGTCCTCCCGCTCCACGACCCGATCCGGGTCGCCGAGGAATGGTCGATGGTCGACAACCTTTCCGGCGGACGCGTCGGGATCGGGTGCGCCGGCGGCTGGCACGCGGGCGACTTCGTGTTCTTCCCCGACCGCTTCGGCCGGCACAAGGAGCTGATGTACGAGCAGGTCGAGGTGGTGCGCTCGCTGTGGCGCGGAGAAAAAGTACGACGCCGCAGCGGCGACGGCGAACGCGAGGTACGACTTTTTCCGCGGCCGGTGCAGGAAATCCCTCCGATGTACACGGCGGTGGTGGGGGACTCGGCGTCGTACGAAGCCGCCGCCCGGCACGACATGGGCGTGGTCACCAATCTCATGTCCCAAAGCGTCGAGCAGCTGGCGGAGAACATCGCGCGATACCGCCGTGCCCGCGCGGCCCATGGACTCGATCCGGACGCCGGCCGGGTGGCCGTCTTGCTGCACACCTATCTCGCGGCCGATCATGACAGCGCACGGCGCGAAGCCTACGATCCGATGCGCCGCTATATGCGGGCGTCGATGTCCCTATTCGGGTCGTTCACCAACAGCCTGGGCTACAACGTCGACCTGGCGTCGCTCGATGAAGAGGATCTTGACTTCGTCTTTCGCCGTGCGTACGACCGCTACTGCGAGCGGCGTGCGTTGATCGGCTCGCCGGAGACGGTCGCCTCGGTCGTGGACGAGGTGAGCGCGGCGGGAGCCGATGAGATCGTCTCTCTCGTTGACTTCGGGGTCGCGCCGGAGGCTCTCCTCTCCGGGCTGACCCACCTGGACCGGTTGCGCCGAGCCAAGCTCCGGCCCGAGCGAGTGCCCGAGCGAGTGCCCGGACCGAAACCGGCCGCATCGAGCGCGGAGACCGCTCCGCTGTCGGCCGCTCAGTGGCGGCTCTGGTTCCTTGATCGCATGTCTCCCGAGGTGCGCGCCTGCAACGAGCTCAAGGCGGTGCGACTCGACGGACCACTTGACGTGTCGGCGCTGCGCGCAGCGCTGCGGCGCCTGGTGGAACGACATGAGCAGCTGCGCACCGTTGTCCGGATGGTCCATGGCGAGCCGCGGCAACTCCTTCTTCCCCATACGGAACCGGATTTCGCGGTCATCGATCGCCCGGCCGCCGCCGGGACGGCCGAACAAGCCGTTGTGCACGCGGTGGTGGCGGATGAGGGCTCGCGCCGCTTCGACCTGGCGAACGGACCGCTGTTCGTCACCAGGCTGGTGCGGCTGCGAGAGGACCGTTATGTCCTTGTCCTTTGCCTGCACCACATCATCGTGGACGCCGTCTCGCTCGTGGTCATGACGCGCGACCTTTCCGCCCTGTACCGGGCCGAGCTCGAGCACACGGCCGCGGATCTGCCCGTGCTTCACCGGTCGTACGCCGAGCTCAGCCATGCGCCAACGGACCCGCGGGAAACATCCAGATGTCTGGAGTACTGGCGGCGGGTCCTGAGAGGCGACCTGCCCGTGCTGGACGTACCAGGCGATCGTCCGCGTCCGGCGCAGATGACGTTCGGCGGCGGGAACGTGTTCCATACCCTCGATGCCGAGCTGTCGCGGGAGCTGCGCGGGTTGAGCCGAGCAAACCGCTGCACGATCTTCATGACGCTGCTCGCCGGCTACGCCGCCACGCTCCACCACGCGACCGGTCAGGACGACATCATCATCGGGACTCCGGTATCGCAGCGACCACCGGGGGCCGAGGACATGGTCGGCGTGTTCCTCAACCCCGTGGCGTTGCGTCTTGACCTCTCCGATGATCCCGAATTTGGGGCCCTGCTCGGCCAGGTACGGGGCGCCGTCGTGGACGCTTGCGACCACCTCGCGGTGCCGTTCGAGACGGTGGTCCGCGAGGTCGCTCCCGGACGGGTGGGCAACCGTACGCCGATCTTCCAGACGTACGCCGAGTTCGAGAGCGGCGAGCCGTTCCAGCTCGACCTGCCCGGGGTGCGGGCCTCCGTACTCGACCACGCACCGGACCGGGCCCTCACCGATCTGACCATGTACTTCGTCGACCGGCCCGAGGGGATCGGCTGTCAGCTGCAGTACAACGTCGATCTTTTCGACGCGGCCACCGCCGAACGCCTCGTCGACCGGTTCCGGCGAATCCTGAAACGCGCGGTTCGTACGCCGGACGCTCCGCTGTCCGAACTGGCGACCAGAGCGGCGAACACCGAAACGGGCACCGAAACGGGCGAGGTGCCTTCGGCGTGGGAGGAGGGGCCGAGCACCTCGATCGAGGAGACCACCGTGCATGCGCTGGTCGCCCGCCGAGCCGAGGAGGCTCCGAACCGGACCGCGGTCGTCTGCGGCGAAACGGTGTTGACGTACGGCGAACTCGATGAGCAGGCCGGCCGGTTCGCCACCGCCGTCATCGAGCACGTCGGCAAGCCGTCGCCGGACGGTTTGATCGCACTGTGGCTGCCGCCCTCGCCCGAACTGATCGTGGCCATGCTCGGATCCCTCAAGGCGGGATACGGCTTTTTGCCGCTCGACCCGGGCATCGGTGAAGTACGGGCGGAGACGGTGCTGGCGGACTGCGGAGCGCGGGCCGTGGTACGCGCCACATCGCCTTCCTCGTTGCGGCCGCCGCCGGAGATGGCCGTGCTCGACATCTCCCACCTGATCTCGACGTCGTTTCCCCCGATGACAGATGCCGGTGGAGACCCGGACTCACTGTGTTACGTCATCTACACCTCCGGCAGCACCGGCAAGCCCAAGGGCGTCGCGATCTCGCATCGCAATCTCGTGAACATGTGCCAATGGCAGCACCGCTGGTTCGCGCTCACCGCCGCCGATCGGAGCGCGCTGCTGTGCAGCCACGGCTTTGACGCGTCGGTACTGGAGATCTGGCCCCCGTTGACCGTGGGTGCCGCACTCGCGATTCCCGATGAGGAGGTCCGGTTGGACCCCCGGGCGCTGGCCCGGTGGTACGCCGCGACCGGCGTGACGTACTCGCTGCTGCCGACGGCTCTCGGTGAGGCGTTGATGGCCCTGGACCGGGCGCACCAGCCGCCGTTGCGGCACCTCGCCGTCGGCGGCGACGCGCTGCGGACCCGTCCGCGCCCCGACGCCCCATACCAGGTGACCAACATCTACGGTCCGACGGAGACAACGGTGGTGTGCGCCGCGGCGATCGTCGAGCCGGAAGCGGCGGCGCCGGGCGTTTCCATTCCGGTGGGCCGGCCGGTCGACAACGTTCGGCTACGTGTCCTCGACGCGGGCGGACGGCCGGTGCCCGTGGGGGCGATCGGGGAGCTGTACATCGGTGGCGCGGCGGTCGGACGTGGGTACTGGCGCATGCCTGAGCAGACGGCGTCGCGTTTCGTCCCCGATCCGCTGGACGCCGCGGCGGGGCTGATGTATCGCTCCGGCGACCTGGTGAGGTGGAACGAGGACGGCGCCCTGGAGTTTTGCGGACGGTCCGATGACCAGGTGAAGATCCGCGGCTTCCGAGTCGAGCCTGAGGAGGTCACGCGCGTCCTCGGCCGCCTTGACGAAGTGCGCGAGGCTGCGGTGATCTCCCGGCGGAACGCCCACGGCGAGGCGTACCTCGCCGCTTTCGTCGTGCCCGCCCCCGACGCCGCCGGGACCGAGCCGTGCGAATTGACCGAAAGGCTGACCGCCGCACTGGCCGATCGCCTGCCGGAATATCTCATTCCACGGGCCTGGGAGGTCCTTTCCGCGATGCCGGTCAACATCAACGGCAAACTGGACCGGGCGGCACTGCCGCAGTGCTCGATCATGACGAGCCCTTCCGGGAAAGCTCCGCCGCCGGCATCGGGAAACGGGCAGAGCGAGCTGGTGGATCGGCTGCGGCGCCTGTGGGCCGCCGAGTTCGACATCCCCTTGAACAGGATCGGGCCCGACCTGTCCTTCTTCGACCTGGGGGGGCATTCGATCGCGGTGATTCGTCTGGTCAACCGAGTACTGGAGGAATTCGGCATCGACTTTCCGCTGCCGCGCTTCTATCAGCAGCCCACGGTGAGAGCCATGGCGACGTATCTGAGCGAGACGGGGCCCGCGCTCCAGACGACGCAAGCGGCCGGCGGCCGAGTGACGGGGCGGCTATGAAGGACGAGACAGACCGGGCGCCGTCGGGGCTGCGGGATCTCGGCCCCGACGCCCTGTTGTGCCGCATGACGGAGCTGGGCGTGCGGCTGCGCGCCGAGGGGGACAGCCTGTGCTACGACGCGCCGAGCGCGGTCGTCACCCCCGAGTTGCTTGCCGCACTGAGCCGGAACAAGGCGTCGCTGCTGTCCCGCCTCAACGCCGGCGTGGAGCGTCGCGCGCCCGTAACGTTCCAGCAGCGCGGATTCATCGGCTTCCTGCGGCACCACGGCGTCCCGCAGGTCTACAACGTGGCCACGCGGATCACCTGCCGTGGACCGCTGAACGTGGCGGCGCTGCGCGCCGCGTTGTCCGCGCTGGTGGCCCGGCATGAGGCGCTGCGCACCCGCTACGTCCACGCCGACGACGAATGGTGGCAGGAGGTGCTGCGCCCCCGGCCGGTCGATCTCCCGGTCGACGACCTCACCGCACTTCCCTACGACGCCCGTACCGACGAGATCGAGCGAATGAGCGCGCGACTCGCGGACACCCCGTTCGATCTGTCGGCGGGGGTCGCGCCGGTGTTCCGGCTGTTGCGTGCCGAGGAGCGGCGCTGGGTGCTGCTGTTCGTGCTGCATCACGCGAGCTGTGACGCCTGGGCGCTGAGCGTGCTGCTGAAAGAACTCGCCGCCCTGTACCGAGCCGCGGCGGCCGGAGTGCCGCATGGCCTGGATAGCCCCATGCAGCCGACCGAGTACGCGCTGCGGCAGCGGGACACACCGGTCGCGGACGAGCGCAAGCTCACGTATTGGGCTCGTCAGTTGGCCGGCACGCCGTTCCGTGTCGACCTGCCGACCGACCGCCCGCGACCCGAGGCGCTGAGCGGCCGGGGGGACGCCATCCTCTTCACCGTGTCGGCGGACGTACGCGCAAAGGTCGAGGCGTTCGCCCGGCGACACGACACGACACCGTTCGCCGTCACCACGGCCGCACTCGGCGTCCTGCTGTGGCGCCTGTCCGGACAGTCGGACATCGTGCTCGGCGTACCGTACGCGAACCGTGAACGACGCGCGCTGGAAAACCTGGTCGCCTGTGCTGCGGTGACGTTCGCCCTGCGCCTTCGGGTGGGCGAGGCGGACTCTTTTCCCGCCCTCGTCAAAGCGGTGGCAAGCGATACGATCGACGCCATTTCGAACATCATGCCATTGTGGGAGATGGGCGCTCGCCTCAATGACATACCCGGCCGTCCGCCGATCGGATTTCAATACCAGAACGCCCTGGACACCAATATCGAATTTCCCGGCGTGACCGTCGCCATCGAAGATCTCGTGGTCCCGGCGGCGCGTGGGGAATTCTACGCCGGACTCATCCCAACCGGCGAGGTACTTGGCGGATATATCGAGTACTCGACCGATTTGTGGGATCGGGAGACCATCAGGCAATGGGCGGAGGCCTACAAGGAACTGCTCCGCGACGCCGTCGATGGCACGCTGCGCCTCACAGACGCCGGAAAGGTGCGCGCTGACGCTGGACCAGGCGCGCGGTCAGGCGGGCGGTCAGGCGTCTCCGCGGTACTCGGTCCGTGGAGGTGAGTGACGTCGAGTGTCGTACGCCGCCGCCTGTATGGCGAACAGCTCCGCGTAGAGGCCGCCCCGGGAGAGCAGCGCGGCGTGGTCGCCCGCCTCGACGATGCGCCCGCCGTCGATGACCAGGATGATGTCGGCCATGCTCACAGTCGAGAACCGGTGTGAGACGAGCACCGTGATCGCGCCTGTCTCGTGCGCCGCACGCCGGGCGTTGTCGCCATAGCGTTCGAAGAGCTGGTGCTCGGCCTGCGCGTCGAGAGCCGATGTCGGCTCGTCGAGCACCAGCAACATCGGCGTCGCCCGCATCATCGCCCGGCCCAGCGCGAGCTTTTGCCACTGACCACCGGAAAGCTCGGCACCGTCTTTGTAAGTCTTGCCGAGGTGCGTCCGCAGGCCCCGCTCGAGCCGCTGGACGACGTCACCACTGTGCGCCCGGTCCAGGGCACTCCGCACCGCCGCTTCGTCGTCGACCAGGGGCAGGTCGCCGACGCCTACGGTCTGCCTCGCGGGAACCTCAAGACGCGCGAAGTCCTGGAAGCCGGCCGCGATGCGCCCGTGCCATTGCGCGACGGGGTGCCGCCGGATGTCGATCCCGTCGAGGAGGATGTATCCCTCGGTCGGCTCGTAAAGACGACACAACAGCTTGACGAGGGTGGTCTTGCCGGCGCCGTTCTCCCCGACGATCGCGACCAGCGAACCGGCCGGCAGGGCGATGTCGACGTCGTGCAGCACCGGCTCCTTGGCGCCCGGGTAGCGGAAGCCGAGATGGCGAAGTTCGATGCCAGTGCGGATCCGATCCGGCACCGGCACCGGGGCCGGCACTTGGGCCGCCGCCACCGGTTCTGCCGTCCGTTCCGCGACGGCCGCGCGCAGCCAAGCGAACCTGGCCAGTCCGGCGGACAGGCGCCGCAGCCGACGGAACTGTTCGAGGCCGGCGTTGACCTGCTGGTTGACCTGCGCGGCCAGCACCACCACGAGGAAGACGTCACCGGCCTGGCTGCTTCCGGCGATCGCCTGGTGGACGACGAGAAGCACGGCGGCGACGTAGGCCGCGGCGAAGGTAAGTTGGCCTGCCGCCCCGATGACCATCGCACGCCGCTCCGCTCGCCACTGCAGGTCACCGGCGACCGCCCAGTGGGCCCGGTGCCGACGGCGCATCTCCCTTTGAAGGCGCAGAACCCGCAGCTCCATGGCCGACCCGGGACTCGTGGAAAGCGCGAGGACGTGCGCGGCCTGCCGCCGCGCCCTTGCCGAATTTTCCTTGCCCTCCTCCACGATTTGCTGCGCGCGCTGCGCCGTGAACAGCGGAGGGAGCGCGGCCAGGGTGAGGAGAAGCAGCCATGGACTGACCGACGCCAACAGCACCCCGGTGAACGCCACGGAGATCGTCAACGAGACCATGGCCATCAGCCCGATCATGCCGAAGCTGAATCCCGATATCTCCTCCTGCACCAGCGCGAACTTGTCCGCGAACTCCGGTCGCTCGAAGTGTTCCAGCCGGGCGGAGTCGGTCGCCAGCCTGATCAGGTCCGCCTCCAGCGACACCACGGCGAGCTCCGTGGCCTCGGCGTAGGGCACGTAGGCGAAGTGATTGCACATGAGCGCCCCGATCGCGGTGACGCTCATGGCGAGCGCCGCGATCGTCGCCGTGCCCACGTCCCCTGCGATCATCGCGTCTGTACCAAGGTTCAGCGAGAGCGCGAACAGGGGCCAGGACAATCCAGACAGAACAATGAGCCCGAGCGCGACCGACATCTTCGGCCGGTTCGCCCGCCAGGCGATCACCCACATGGCCGCCGCGCCGCGCAGCGCTCCCGTCACCGTACGTCCTCATCGTCTGCCGCGAATCGGGCGGCTTGGAGATTGAACAGCTCCGCGTAGCGACCGTTGCCGGCGAGCAGCGAGTCGTGGGTACCGTCCTCGACGATCTGACCGCCATCGAGCACCACGATCCGGTCGGCACGGCGCACGCTAGAGAATCGATGTGAGATGAGCAGGCTCATCACGCCGCGGGTGAGCGGGAAGAACTCGTTGAGGAACTGGGCTTCCGCGCGCACGTCGAGGGCGGCGGTCGGCTCGTCGAGAATGAGCAGTCGCGCACCCGCGTCGATGGCGTAAAGCGCCCGCGCGATGGCGACCCGCTGCCACTGCCCGCCGGACAGGTCGGTGCCGCCGTCGAGGGAAGGCGACAGCGGCGAGGACAGGCCGTACGGCAGCGCGTCGAAGACCGTGGCGATCCCCGCCGCCTCGACCGCGGCGCGCACCGCGTCATCCGCCCGGTGCTCGATAGCGCCGAACACGACGTTGTCGGCCGCCGACATCTCATACCGGTTGAAGTTCTGGAAGATCACCGCGAGCTGCCGGCGCCAAAGGTCGACGGACAAGTCACGTACATCCCGGCCGTCTACGAAGATCGTTCCCTCGTCCGCGTCGTACAGCCGGGCCAGGAGCTTGACGAGGGTGGTCTTGCCGGCGCCGTTGAGCCCGACAAGCGCGGTGCACTCACCCGCGCGTAGCGTCAGGTCAAGGCCGTCCAGGGTCGGGCGGGACGCGCCGGGATAGGTGAACGACACGCCTTCCAGCCGGATCTCGCTGCGCGGCAAGCCGGTCGCTGCGCCGCCGTCCGCCACCGCCAAGGCGTCTTTGGCGGTGAAACCCTCAACGCGCCGTTCGAAGCCGGCCAGGGCACGCACCGCCTCCATGCCGTACTGCGTCGCGTCATCGGCCTCGTGGTAGAACTCCCCGAGGAGGATGGCGCCGATCGCCGCCTGCAGGCCCAACGACAACTCCGTCAGCGTCACCTCCCCTTGGGCCGCCGACCTCAGGATGATGACGAACACCGCCGCGACCACGGCCAACCCCACGGTGCTGAACCACAAGAACCGATTGACGTTGACCCGGCGGCGCTCACGCCACATCGGCCCGAGGAAGGCGAGGTGGCTGGTGCGATAGCGCTCGATCAGCCACGGAGCGATGCCGAACACCCGGATCTCCTTCGCGGCCCCCACACCGAGACCGGTGTCGCGGAAGTACGCGCTTTCTCTGCGCAGGCCCATCATCCGCGGCCACACCCGCATTCGGATCCGCAACCCGCTGCGGTGGCCGTAGCGGAAGAGCAGTGTCGACGCGCCGATCGCCGTGGCCGCGAGCCAGGAGATGGCCAGCCCGATCACGACAAGGAAGCCAATCAACCGGACATAGCGGACGACCAGCGCGAAAATGGCGACGCATGCGTCACCTGGAGTCCGCCATCCGGTCCTGAGTGACTCCACGGCCTCACGCAGGCCGGCGAGGCTTTCCTGATCCTCAAGCGGGCCGATCCCGGCGGTTCGCAACGAAGCCTCGATCACCCGGCCATGGACGTACCCATCGACGCGGTGCTTCAGCACCGTACCGACCGAGGCGAGCAACGGCGTTAACAGTTGCTGCGCGAAGAACATCGCGAACGTCGCGATCACCGCGGCGGCGAGGCTGGGAAAGTCGGCGGTCGGGATCCGGCCGATCACGTTGCTGATGCCGATGACGAAGCCGACCGGCGCCAGGCCGGCGGTGACGGAGACAATCGCCAGGAAAACGGTGATGGCGAACCCCGCGTGCCGGATGTTGGAGACGATCAATAGGCGCGGCTCGATCACCTCGGCCCAGTGGGCATCCCACCGTTGACGCGAACCGCCGGGCCCCAATGCTCACTGTCCCGTGTCCGCGAGGTGAATGCGCAACGGCAGACAAGCGCTGCTGACACTGCGCCGGTAGAAGTCGGTCCAACTGTTGTTCAGCGGTTCGAGGAACCGCCCGGCCTGCAGGATGGCCCGTACGCGGCCGTCACCTGCCCGATGGCGAACCAGCATCGCATGCGGTACGCGCACGACCACCCGCCACGACTCGTCGTTAAGGTGCCACGTGGCGTCACAGCCGCTCTCTGGTGGAGGGTTGCGGAAACCTTCCCGGTAGACGTCGTACGCGGCATGGACGATTTCGTTGCCAAAGAACAGCACAAACTCGTCGAAGAAGGCGCCAGGACGACCAAAAGCCGTCATGTCAAAGACGACAAGCCCATCGCTCTCTCGGATGGAGCAGTCGAAGTCAAAATCGCCGTCCGGATGTGCCGTCGGAGTTGAGCGAAATACCGCGGGCGGGCCGCCTTCCGCCTGGTCTCGAGCGCTCCTGGTGGAGATCTCAGCGCCCTGGCTCAGCCGGATGTCCGTCGGCTTGATGAGCTCGAAAATCCGCCCGAAGGAATCGCTGCGAACAAGGAGGTCGGCGACCGGCGTACGCACGTCTATCAGCAGGCCGAAGCCGATCTCCTGGGGGTAGGTGGCAGGTTCTGGCACATCGACCTTCGCGAGACCGCCCATGGGGAACCCGAGCGTGCGCAACAGCCGCAGGGACAGGGCGACGGCGTCAGTCGCTCGATGGCTCAGGACAAGGTGCGCGAAGCGATCTACGGCGAAATCGTCGCCGCACGCCAGATCGGACAGTTCGCACAGCTCTATCAGCCGGACCTTTGCCAGACTCTGGACGAGGGCGGGTGCCACATAGTCATGGAAGATGTGCAGGCAGATGATGAACGCCGTCATGGTGGCATCCGGCACCCGCACCTCAGGAATGGCGACGCCAGGATGAACCCGGGAGGTCTCCAGGACCGTCTCGTACTCCAGCCGCCCGCCGGAAACCCAGTCGGTCATGCGCATGTCGTAGCCGTTACTGACGGCATGATACGGAACCGTAGGATATCGCCAGATGGGGAAGTACTCGTGCAGGTCGACCCATGACCTTTCGTGATGGCCGAGCACCGCCTGCTCATGGCAGAAGTTGAGCCAGCTCTCGCTATATCCGAACTCCTCGATGATCGCCTGGTAGCGCTTCGGTTCACTGATCAGTAGATCCAAGTCCGAACTGCTCCGCCGGGCCCGTGGCAACGACAGATAGTGGCTCGCGGCGTTGCCTTTCAACAGGACCAACGGCCGGCCATCCCATTTCGGATGACGCACGATGTTCTCCGCGAGCCAGGCGGCATCACGGTCCAGCCGGTCCGCACCGGAAACGGCTTCATGGTAGATCTCTTTCACGCGCTGGGTAAGGTCACCCGGAATCCGGACGTCGGGTTCCTTTTCGACGCGGTTAAGAAACCGACCGGCGATCTTGTGTCGGGTGAGCGCTTCGATGAAGAGGTCGTGGTCGGCGTCATGCAGGCTTGTCTCATCAGCCGCCAAGCCACTGGCCCACAGCAGCGCTTGCACGGTCCGTAGTATGTCCTGCGGCATACGGATCCCTTTCCTCTTATTAGCGATCCTCTTGCATGTCGGTTACGCCTCGCATCGCATCGCGAGCGTGGCCCAGTGCCTGTTTCAGTACGGCGGGTAGATCGCGGGTCGCATCGATGACCACCCACGTTTTTTCGTCGGCGGCGCGGCGACGCAAATAAGAAGAGCACTGTTCGAGGAACCATCGCTCCTCCGCTGAGCTATACTCGCTGGTTCCGCGACGCCGGGCGAGGCCGACTTCTATGGGCACGTCAAGGAACACGACGAGCAATGGCTGGGGCAGCGCCGACAGGACCGATTCGTTGAGCGGTGGGACCTGCTTGACGGACCACCACATTCTTGCGCTCTCCACATACCGGTCGAACACGGTATGCGTTGACATCGCCGCTGCTTCGTGGAGGAGAGCCATCGCCAGCGCGCTGCCGCGATAAGCGTCGCTGGCACAGCGGCCCAGGACGGATCGGATGGTGGCATCCCTGTCGAGAGTGGCTTGTTCAAAAGGACGAACTTTCGTTGCCGACCAGCCGAGTCGTTCAGCGAGCATGCGCGAGATGCTGGTTTTGCCCGATCCATCTATTCCCGTGACTTCGATGCATCGGCATCTAAGGTCGTTCGAAGCGATCATCGGGGCACCTCTCTCTAGCACGCGGCGGCGTTGCGTTGGCGGACCTGTTTCCTGCCGACAATAGTCACACCGTCCAGCTCCTGACCGGCCACCCCCTCGCCATCAACAGTTCATGATCGGCGTCAATCCACGCGGCATGTCAGGGCGGCCGCACCCGGCTGCGCAGCCATTCCAGGCGATGATTGGGATCCCGATGCGAGAAGAACACCCCCAGGCAGATCGCAAAGTACGCGTTCAACAGGTCGGTGAGCGTTGGATTCCTGGGTGGCGGGCGACCGGTGATGTCTTGCCAGCCTTGCTCGATGAGACGAATCCGGCGCGAGTCCGTACTGAAGCCATTCGGCTCAGGAAATCGAATGGAAAACCAAATCTTCGCCCAGTCTTCCAGCGGGTGCCCCCATCGGGCGTGCTCCCAATCGATGACCCGGATGCGGTCACCGCTGCAGAGGACGTTGGTGGCGCCATAGTCGCCATGCACCAATGTCGGCCGACCGTCCCATCGGGCCGTTGCCAGGCGGGGGGCGCTCCATGAAGCGACGTCGGCGGCCAGTCCCGGATCGGCCTCGGCCAGCAGTCGCACGGCCGACCGGAACCGTGAGGCGAATGCCGCACGTGCGCTCATGAACCGAACCCGGCCGCTGAGCGAACCCCACACGAAGTGCTCGCATGAGTGGATCCGGCCAAGGATCTCGCCCACTCGCCGTAGTTCGTCGTCGGCTGCGGCGACGGGATCCAGCCGATCGCCGTCGAGCCGTTCCAGCCGGACGTACTCGGCGGAACCATCCGCCCACACGTCGAGTGTGCGCGGAACGATGTCCGGCAGCAGGCGTCCGGCGACCGCCTCGTTATATGCGCCGGAGTCCCAGCACTTGAACCGCAGGGTGTCGGTTTGCGGATAGGTTTTTACGACGGAACCGGGAACGGCAGGGTCCACGCGGACCTTCCCCATCGCGTCGATCACCAGGGCACATCCTCTCCGTCGAGGTTGAGAAAACGGCCATTGATGGAATCGGCATTGCGTATGGCCACCTTGAGCAGTCGCGCGGCGGCCGCCGCGGGCTCAATGGGTGCCTCAGGGCCGCCCATTCGGGTGCGGACCCAACCTGGATCGATGGCTACCGCGGCACCACCGCTATCCGCTAGCTGCGCTGCGATCTTGCGAGTGGCCATGTTCAACGCCGCTTTGCTGACCGCGTAGCCGAACGAACCCGGGCCTGCTACCAGGCCCAGGGAAGCGCGGCTTGTGCTGACATTGACGACGCACGGCCGCTTCGACCGTAGCAGGAGCGGAAGGAACGCCTGGCAGGCCATGACAGGTCCAATTACATTGATCGACAGGATTTCCTCTAACGCCGCCGCGCGCAGGGCTTCGAGACTTCCCTTGCTTGCCTCCGGCGGCCACCCTGGAGCTCGGTTGACGGCCGCGCAATTGACGAGTAGGTCGATGTGCTCGAAGGCGGCATGGCACGACTCCGCGGCCTTGGTGATAGAGACCTGATCGGTGTAGTCGAGGGCGATGGCCAGACTCTTGCCGGCGGGCGAGGCAGGAGGGACCAGGTCGGCCGGTATCAATTCGGGGTTTCGTGCGGCCAATGCGACCGTCGCGTCGTAATCGTCCAACAGGGTCGACGCGATCGCCAACCCTATCCCGCGATTGGCTCCTGTGACGACTGCGTGCAGGCAGCTTACCGGCAATGTGAAAGCACCCTTAGGTCTTGCTGTGGAATTCCGTTATCGCCGTCGCGGCGCTGGAAAAGCGCATGAGGAACGCATCTTTGGCGACTATTCTCAAACAGCGATCAGCGATTGCGAGACAGGCGTGTGTCTCTTCCTCTACTTGAGATGCCGTCGGGAAGAGCCCGTGCAGCAATTCCGGTTCATCGGGAAACGCATCGTCGACGAGCTTTGCCTGGAGAGCGAGCGGAACACGCCACTTTGGATTCGGGTTGATCAGGCCGGCGCTCGCCAGCGCGGCGTCCAACGCCGACTCCACGGCCAGCCGGGCGCAATACAGCGCGGACCAGCGCTGCTCGGGCGCCGTCAGCAGATCGACATCTTCGGCCAGCGCGGCGGCCGTCGTTGTCGCCCGAAGGGCCAGGTGTATATGAAGAAGATCGGCGCCGGTATGACGCCGCAGCCACTCGGCGCTTCCCGTCTCGGCGTTGAGTCGGCGATCGCGATACAGAGCGTGCAGTAGCCGAAGGGTTCCGCCGCTCAGCAGCGGCCACTCCTGTGACGGGGGAGGGTTGTCATCGGTGACCAGTGGGAGGAGACTGCCCGCCGTGTGCGTGGCAGCGCGGATGTCCACGACATGAAGTTCGAGCGTGGCGTTTCCGCATTCGGCGAGCCGCGGCCCCGACCATGGCGCATCTTTCATCATGAAGCAGTACACATCGATGTCGGATCCCTCGTTGCCGAGATCATCGGCGAGGGAGCCGCCCAGCAGAAGGTCGGCGTCGCCTACGATGTCCCGAACGGTGCCGACGAGGGTGTCCTGGTCGACATTCCAGTACTCAAACAATTGCTCGGTCAGCACGACGCGTTTCCCAAGCCGCGGGCGGCTACCGCCCGGTCGCGCGATGCGTGGCGACGCATGGCGACCTGTCGCTTTTTCGCGGTGCCCTTGCCGCCCGCCCATACCTGGGCAAGCCACTGCAGGGTACGCTCAGGAGAATAGCCGGTGTCCCGCTTAAGTCCGTCACTGGATACTGACTTGCTGACCCGCGAGGGGACCTGGACGCCTCTTGCCGCGGCGGCTTCCGCAAATCCGGGTAGCGCGTCTCGAAGCACCCCGATGGCGTCGAGACCGAGCATTTCTCGCTGCTCCCTGGATAGTGGGAGGTCCGATGCGACACAATATGCTCGCTTCGGCAATTGTGGGGTGAGCAGGACGTACACGATTGCTTGGCAGGCGTCGTGCACGTCCAAGCCGGTCGATAGCTTGCGCAGATGGTAACCGGACTGTGACGGGAAGAAAAAACGGCCGAACCGCAGGATCGTGCTCTTTAGCGCCGACTCGCCTTCGGTGAGACGTTCGGCCGCGACCTTCGTCAGATCATAGACATCCTCCGGATTGAGCTTCGTTTGTTCGGTCAGTACGCGAGCAGGCTCTCCCTGAGGGGTGCCCGAGCCGAAGACCGACGTCGAACTCGCCAGGATGAATCGCGCTACGCCCGCTCTCGCCGCGGCTTCGAGCACGTCCTGGGTGCCGCGCACGTTCACCGGCCAAAACTCCCGGCGGTCAACTCCGGCGGCCAGATGAGCGCCATGCAAACCGGCAAGGTGTACGACGGCGTCACAGCCGTCAAATGCGCCCAGGGGAACCGGAGCGCGCCAGCGCAAATCATGGTGGATATAGAGCAGCCCGGGCAGTGGGTGAGGGGGACGCTTATCTAAGACGACTACACCGTGGCCCGCCTCAACCAGAAAGCGCGTCAACCAGGACCCGAGCCGGCCGGACCCGCCTGTCACACCAACCCGGATTCTCGCTGTTTCCTTGAGTTGATGTAGCCAGGCGTGATCCATTTACCTGCCTTTCTCTACGCAGAGTCACCCTTATTCACTCACTGTGTCTATTTGGTTGAAATTTTGATCAAGGCATTAATGTAATCTAGGCCGATGAGCGCGCCGCCTGTCAAGAGTGCGGTATGTACAAGGTTGACTCGCTGTCATCGCGCTTCTTGCTGGTGCTCCGGCGTACCCCACTTGCTTCACACGTCGGGACCCTCCCCCACGCAGGCCACCTGAAGAGGCGTTATGTGCCTCCCGGCGGTCATCCCGGGGCGCCTTCGACCTCGTGTGCTCTAGAGCGTGCTCACGTGGGCGCACCGGCCGGCGCTTCGGCCATGCCCGGGTGTTGTGCCGGGGGCAGACGTCCTGGTAGATGCACGAATCGTGTGTAGTGCTCCTGTTCGTCGGCGATGCTAGGATCCGCCCTGACATGGAGCTTCGTCACCTCCGCTATTTCGTGACCGTCGCGGAGGAACTTCATTTCAGCCGTGCCGCCGCCCGGCTGTATCTGACGGTGCCGTCGCTGAGCCAGCAGATCAAGGTTCTCGAACGCCATGTCGGCACCCCGCTCTTCGAGCGCGACCGCCGCCACGTGGTGCTGACCGAGGCCGGCCGGCTGCTGCTTCAGCACGCGCAGGGGCTGCTCGCCGATGCCGACCGTGCGATGGCGGAGATGCGGGCATACTCCGCCGGTCTCACCGGGCACCTGCGTATCGGGCTGCTCATCGGCAACGCGGGCAACCTCACGATGCCGATCCTGGAGAGCTTCCGTAACGCCCACCCGCACGTCGAGCTCAGCTTCGTCACGCTCGACTTCGCTGGTCAGCTCACCGGGCTGCTGGGGAATCGGGTAGACGTCGCGTTCGTCCGCCCACCACTGGACGATGAGCGGCTGGACGTCCTCACGCTGGCGGTCGAGCCGAGGGTTGCCGTCGTACCGGCCCAAAGCGAACTGGCGGATGCCGACGAGGTGACCTTGGCGGACGTGGTGGATCGCCCGTTCATCGACCGGTACGGGTTGGCCATGCCCGAGTCGTGGATTGACTTCTGGCTGCTCGCGGAGGAACGCGGTGGCGCGGACGCGCATTGCCAAGAGTCCCACCGGCCGCTGGACAGCTATGCCGCGGTGCTGCTCGATATCGCGCTGAACAAGACGATGACGACCGTTCCGGCCTGCGTCGGCCTGGCGACCACCGACCCGGCGGTCAGGACGGTTCCGATTCGAGGGCTCGAGTGCGAGATCGCCGTCTGCTCCCGCCGGAACGATACATCGCCGCTGGTGCGAGACTTCCGGGAGATCGCGGCACACACCGCCAGGGAATTGATTCACCTCGTTCCCGGCGGTCGTCTGCCACGTGGATGATGGATCATCCTTGCCCCGACACCACGGCCCAACGTCAGCGAGGCGTCAGGGGGAGCAGGCGCCTGCGGGCGGCCGCGAGGCGTTTTCGGTATTCCGGGGCCATGTCATCCTGCTCCCACACCTGGGTGGTGTCCAGCCGCACGTCGACCTCGGTGACGTCGTGAAACCCGTCGGTGCCGGCGAGCGGGGCGAGCCGTTCGCGGGCGTTCTCGGCGAAGATCGCGGCCATCAGGCAGCCCGGTTCGGTCATCGTGAGGGTCACCCGCAACGTACCCGTACCCTCGGCGGCCGGTGACGGTAGCTGGATCGACCGCACCAGCCCCATGCTGACCAGGCCGGCCGGGACCCCGGCCGCGGTGCTGCACGGATCGACGATCTCCTCCAGGATGGCCAGCACCCTTTGGGCCCGAGAGTCAACGACGGAATCCGGCCGCAACGGGGAGACGCTCATGATCGCGCCGCGGCGACGGACGACCACTGCGGAGCGAGGTCGCGCGGCTCGGCGAACTCGTCGTTCCCTGTTGCCTCGATCACGTCGGCGGCTCGCATGCCCAGCATGCGCAGGGCGTTGCCGCCCAAGATGCCGCGCTTGACCTCCTCGGTCAACGGCGGCATGCCCTCGCCTTCGACCATGTCCCTCGGCATGTCGAACGCCCACATCGCCTCTTCGAAGGCACGCGGGTGCAGCGCCGGCGCGCCGGTTCCCCAGATGATCCGGTCGGCGCCGCCGAGACCGGCGATCGTCCCGATGATTCGCGCGAACTTGCGTGGGGCCTTGATCAGCAGAGCGCTCGTGCCCTCGAGGTTGACCATCACGTTGGGAAAGCGGTTCACCTGAAACGCGGTCTCCTCGAGAAACGCGAACCCACCGTGGACCACCTCGAACGTCATATCGGGGAAGGTCTCCGCGGCGTCGTCGACATCGTCGGGTCGAAACGGAGCGAGCGGAACAGGGCCCATTGGCACCGCTTTGTGCATGGCCACGACCTTCACCCCCAGCTGCCGAGCGCGTTCGATGAGGGGATAGGTGACCTCTGGATCGTCCAACCTGGTGTGTCTGATCACGCCGTCGATCAGGTCAACCGGGTAGAGCTTCAGGCCCACCACGCCGTCCTCCTCGACCAGCCGGTCCACCTCCTCCAGTGCGCCGGGCTGATGCGCGGAGATCCCGCCGTAGAGGACGACGCGGCCCGGCCAGCGCTCCCGCATCTCCCGGCCGACCGACAAAGGAGAGCCGCCGTCGGTGAACCAGCCGAACATGGGCAGCCCGTGGAAGATGCACATGTCGGTGTGGCTCTCCCGGAACATCATGCCGGCGAGGAATTCCGCGTCATGCGCGTTATCCATCTGCGCCTGGGTGATTTGTGGGTGGCCATCCGGACTGAACCCCGTATGGAAGCCGTACACCATGTCTGAGACGGCCGCCGCGTAGCGGGCACCGTCGGTGGTGCGGTTGTCCGCGTCGAAATGGTACGCGTGGAGCACCCCGTCCACTACAACAACATCTTCGAGCATGGCCGACCTCCTCGGTGATGCGCCTGACTCAGGAAACCAACCGGTCAGCGGCGATGTCTATGAGGAACGACCACACACAGCGATGAACGTTCCACATTCCCTTGGGGTGCTCCATGCCGTTGGCTGTTGACAAACGAGGTCAACGGAAGGGGCCGGTGATGGGCGAGGCACTGCCAGACGACGTCTTCGTCATTGACGCCGTCGTCCATGCCTACAACCTCGATCCGCGCAATGCCAGGAACAAATATGGTCGGCAGCTCATCGATCTGATCACTGGCATCCACACGGGCTGGAACCCGCCGGGGATGGCCCTTGCGGCGGACTCTTTCCGGACTGACACGAGCATCGAGTCCGTGGTGCGTGCGGTATTCGAGGAGAGTCAGACCGCGATGGCCGTTCATCATGTCCTGCGCCTCGACTCGTGGTTCCACGATGGTCTGGCCGCGTTTCACAAGACGCACGAAGCCGTGCGCCGATGGCCGAACCGGATGATCGGCTACGTCGGTGTCGACCCGCTCGCTCCCCAGGAGGTCTACCTCGACGACCTGCGTCGCCAGGTGGATCAGATGCCGGGGGCGGTCGGCCTGAAGCTGTATCCGCACGCGGTGGACCCGTACCGCCGCTGGCGAGCCGACGACGACGAGATCATGGCTTTGTTCGAGCTCGCCTCGCAGCTCGGACTCAAGTCGGTCGCGATCCACAAGGCGGTGCCCAACGGTGCGGTACCGCTGGACCCGTATCGCGTCGACGACATCGACCGAGCCGCTGACGCCTTCCCCGACCTGGCCTTCGAGATCGTGCACTCAGGAATGGCGTTCCTTGATGAGACCGCTTTGGCCATCGGCCGCTATCCCAACGTGTACGCCAATCTCGAAGTCACCACAATGCTGTTGCACCGGGCGCCCGGCTGGTTCGAAGAGATTCTGGGTCAACTGCTCTTCTGGGGCGGCCCGCACAAGATTCTCTGGTCGACCGGCGCGGTCCTCGTACATCCTCAGCCCATCTTGGAGAAATTCTGGGAGCTGCGGCTCTCTGAGCGAGTGCTCGACAAGTTCGGGCTCGAGCAGCTCACCCGCGAGGACAAAGAGCTGATCCTCGGCAGGAACTACGCCGCCATGATCGGCCTGGATCTGGAGTCCGCGAGGGCGGCGCAGCGGGACGACGACTTCGCCCTGCACCGAGCCGAGCACGGATTGCGCCGGCCTTACTCCAGGTGGCCCGCGTCCAGGGAAAGTTGACGACGATGCGGCACACCCGGATCTATGAGGACGTCCGCGTCGCGCTCTCGACGGTGTACGACCCGTGCAGCGTCGCCGCCGGTCGGCCGGTGAGCATCGTCGACCTTGGTCTGCTGGTGTCCGCCGACCTGGACCGCGCGGGCGGACTGACCATTGTGCTGCGCACGACGTTCCCCGGTTGCACCATGGCACCTCACTTCACCCGCGCGGCCGAGGAACAGGCTCGCGAGATTCCGGGCGTACGGTCGGTACGCGTACTGGTCGACTCCGAACACACCTGGACGCCGAGCGCCGCTTCCGCGCTGCCCGTCGTGTCCGCGCCCGCTGGGGTGGTCCCGTGGGCTCTTCGCAAGCATTGATGCCGGCGGCGCGGGTGCGGCGGGGTCGACGCGCGGCGGTCGCGGCGGTCGCGGCGGTCGTCAGCCGCGGAAGGGCCGGCGCGTCAGGCTCTGGTACACCATTTCGGTGAGCGTCACGATGTCGAAGACGGGCACGCCGATCCGCTCCTGAATGGCATGGGCGAACGGCACGAGGTCGGTGCACTCGATGACGAGCGCCCCCATATCGGGGTTGTCCCGGGCCAGCCGTTCTGTCTGGCCCAGTACCTCGTGAGCCAGGCGATCGACGTCGAGTTCGGCGCGCCGTCCCTCCAACATCACCTCCCGGAATTCCGGTTGCTCCGCCATGCCGGCGACGCAGATCGGCACGTGCTCGCCGCCGATCGCCTCGAGGTGGCGCCGGGTGAGGGAGCGCTCCTTGGCCACCAGCAACCCGACCTTCTGGTCCGCGCGAAGCATGCGGTGGACCATGGGCAGCTGTATCAGGCTGGAGACATAAAGCGGAACCCCGACCGCGTCGGCCAGCCGCTTTTGGAAGATCACCAGGAAGCCGCAGGCGCCGGTGATCGCGGCAACGCCCCGCGCTTCGAGCTCTTGGGCCGCGCGAATGAACGGCTCGAGCAGGCGCGGGTCGGCCTGGTTGACCACCCGGTCAGGGGACGCGCCCGCCACCACCTGGTAGGCGACGGGGAAGTCGAAGGTGGTCGGGTTGCGGATATGTCCGGGGATCTTGGTGAACGAGGTTTCCAGGCAGAGGACGCCGATGACGACCTTATCCCGCACGGTTGCCATGGCCATTTCCTCCCACGGCCTCGAATCGTGGCGCCGGACCGCCGCTGCGAGGCGCACGACTACCGGCTCACGACTACCGGCTCACGACTACCGGCTCACGACTACAGGTTCACGAATGCAGGCTCACGACGAAGAAGTTGGTCGGGAGGTTGATCACGACTCGTTCATAGATCTCGGCCATGAGGGCGACGCCGGGTTCGGCGAAGGTCCCCGGCGGCGGCTCGGCGAACCGAATCACCGAACGTCCGGAGTCGAACAGCTGGGCGCCATGCCCGAAGTCGCCGACGATCGCGGTCCCCGGTTCGACAACGCGCGTCCGCACGATGAAGACACCGTGCTGATAGAGGTCGTCCATCAGCCGGCCGTTCTCCATGTATATGTAGAAGTCGATGGGATTCATGATGAGCCCGTCGGCCGTTCCGCCCATCTGCTCCACCTCGTTGCAGGCGGCGAGGATCGTCGAACGGAGCGGCTTGCCCGACGTTATGCGGGCGATGCCAGGAGCGTTCAGCAGTCCGCCGTCGCCGCAAATGATCGTGTAGTTTTCGGCGGTGCTGAGACGAATGACCAGCCGATAGTCGATAAAGGTCTGGAAGGCCTCGGCGTCTTTCCACAGATCCGGCGGCACCTGTACCCAGGCGGTGGTCGGAAGGAGCGTGGGGACCGGCGACTTATGGAATCGGCTCGCCAGTTCGCGCCGCATGTCGGCGTCGTTGATCTCGGGATCGTCGGGAAGTGGGGGGCTCTCATGCCAGTAGTACTGCCGCGGGTCCTTGGACAGATCGGTGACCTTGATCATGTTGCGCGCCGGATAACGCGGCTTGCGTCGCGAACTCGGCAGTGAGTCGGTGATCGACACGTCGTATTCGACGACGGCGTCGAATCCATCGGCGGCGAAGGCCTCGACGAATGCGCGGCCCGGCAGGAACTCTTGCTTCCGCTGGGCGACGACCTCGGCCATCGTCGGTTTCATGGCTTCTCCCTCCTGCGGGCGACGAAAATGCCCCAGCCGAACTCTCCGTCGTCGATGGCGAGCTGGATCTCCTCGCAGGACACGGAGAAGGCCAGCATCCAGTCGCGGGCCGCGGTGTCCGGCGTCGTCTCGGCCCGCTCCCGTGCCGTCTTGCCGAGCACCCGGTAGGTCTGCCTGAGATGGCTCTTGAGGTTGCGCGCGCGCATCATCTCGAAGCCGGCCTGCTCCAGGGCCGATTGATAATCCACGAACGAAAACCCGCTGTTCCAGCGCACCCGATCGTAGACATGTTTGCGGGCGCGTTCGCTGATCTCCTTCTTCGGCTGGAGAAAGTCGGTGAAGGCGAACACGCCGTCCGGCTCGAGTACGCGATGAATCTCTTCGTGGCTGCGCGTCTTGTCCGGTACGAGGAAGAGCGCGTCTTGACTGACGACGTGGCTGAATCGGCCGGACTCATACGGCATCTGGGTCGCCGAGCCGTGATGGAATTCGATGTCAAGCCCGCTTTCGGCGGCGAGCCTGTCCTGCGCGAATTTGATGCGCTCCTCGCTCAGGTCGAGCCCCGCGCCACGGCAGCCGAACCGCTTGGCCAGATCCATCAGGAAGTTGCCGCAGCCGCACCCCACGTCGAGTACGGAGGACGAGCCGTCGATCCCGGCGTCGGCCGCCAGGATCTCGGACGTACGAGCGGAGGCCGCGCGATAGTCGTCGTCGGCGTCGCCGGAGAAATAGCCGGTGTGCAGGACGCCGTCGCTGTCCCAGAAGCTCAAATAGGTAGGGAGGGTCTGGTCGAAGAACTCTTCAACCTCTTTCTCGGTGTAGGTCATGCCACTCCCGTTCACG
>OBLR010000004.1_pt1 | contig 31453 bp, 10 predicted proteins | sample 1519891 | NCBI WGS metagenome assembly OBLR01 (sample SAMEA3113583, study PRJEB22503) | soil metagenome | reverse complement strand
CACTCCCCCAACACCAACCCCCGCTCCACACCCGACAACAACGAATTCTCGATCTGGCCGAGCGAAGCGTCCGGGTCGGCCAAGATCGCGTGGAGGACATCGACTAGATGGGCAGCCATCTGGCGCGCCGTTGGCGTACCGGACCGGTCGGGGCGGTACTCGACGACAGCGGACCGTGCTCCGTTCTTTCCGCTACAGAGGCGGACCGTCAGATCGGTGCCCGACGGTACGGGCATAAGACCCTCGACAACCACCGCACGTGCTAGTTCCGGGCGTAGACGCAGCTCATGGACGAGCGCGTCAAAGGGGATGGCCGAATGGGCGCGCGCTTCCGCCATTGTGCTCGCCACTTGGCGTAGGTAATCCCGCAGCGTCGCGGAGCCGGTCATCCGCGAGCGCAGCATGAGCACGTCGACCGGCCCGTCACCGCAGGATGGCATGCCGCCGCGATCTGCCGGCGAGGTCATGGTGGCCACGCAAATGTCGTCGCTGCCTGTGTAACGCGCAAGAAGGATCTGCACGGCGACTATCACAAGGTTCAGCGGCGAGCCAACGTACTCCGCGGCCGGTTGACTGGGCCAGTTGATCAGGTCGGCCGGCAATTCAGACTCGCACGTCTGAAGGGGGAGGCCGTCGCGCGAACCGAAATCGTCACCCGGTAGCCGGACAACGGTCACGTCAGCAAGTTGTTTCCGCCAATAGCGCAGGTGCTCATTCCAGGTCTGCTCGTCAATGGAGGGCGCGCGGCTGCGCGCCGATGCCCCTTTACCGTCGGACTCATGCGTCCCGTCCCGGATCACCATGACAACTCGACCTTTCCGGCGAGACGCGCCGACGCGTCAAAGGCTGGGCCGTCGATAACGCCATTCCAGGAAAGGAATGCCGGCAAGCTAGACGGCCGCTAACATGAACTCCGTAGACCTCACTCGTAATGGGGTCGCACACGAAACGCCCGGTAAACACCTGGCCGACGGATACAAGATCCGGCATCGAGAAGGTGAAGCTGAGATCCTCATGAAGGGTTATCGGAATAAAGTTGGCCCCGTCAATAGAAAGGTGTATCGCTCCAGCATCGTCCGCTTTCACCGCGTACCGGACATCGCCGTTGACATACAGGCCCGCACAGTCGCGCGGGGGCACGACCCGTTGCCCGCGGGGTGTCTGAATACCAGGAAAATCGACCAGATGGTTCGCGCGTGCCAGTTCGGCCTGGAGATCCTGCCATAGGCCGATACCCGTATTGGAGTTGCTCGTGAGCGCCACCACCCACCCGTCGGTCAGGTTAATCCGCAGGTAACATGATGTTCCGTCCGCATTGCCGTCGTGTCCGACCCAATCCGCGGCCTGCTGCCGGAACACCGCCAGCCCCAGCCCCCACCCGTCGGCCAACCCGAACGGGTCAGCGCCGGAAACGGGCCGTCGCATCTGGGCTGCCCAAGCGGCCGGAAGGATCCCGGGTTTCCCCGGCGCGACGTGTATCAAACCCAGTTTGACCAGGTCTAGCGCGCTCACGGCAAGCGCCCCCGCCGGCGCGTTGGCCGCCCCCCCTTCGGGCCGGACCGGCCGGATCCTGCCTACAGCGGTATTCACCGAATGGCCCGTGGCCACCGGACGCCGCCCCGGTTCGGTCCCGGGCAGGCCGACGAAGGCGGCTTCGATTCCCAGGGGTCGGAGCAGGATGGCATCGACCGCCTCGGGCCACGACATACCCGTTACCGTCTCGATCAGCCGACCTACCACGACATAACCTGGATTGGAGTAGGAGAAACTCACGCCGGGCGATTGGACGAAGCCTCTGCGGCGGACATGCTCAACGATATAGTGCCGGGCTGTTGCGGTTGCCGTCTCTTCCACGCCGGCGCTTTCCGCAAGTCCGCTGGTATGGCTCAGTAACTGGCGGAGGCTAATCAACGCCCCCATATCCCCCAGCTCGGGCACATAATCACGGACCGGCGCATCTAAATCCACATCGCCGTCCGCCACCAGAGCCATGGCCACGGTCGCGGTGAAGCATTTGGTGATCGAGCCAACGGGAATGGCGGTATCCCGGGTAATAGGGCGACCGGTTCCAGATTCAAGTTCACCGACTTCACCGGCCGTGGTCGCACCGCCGTAGTGGATGGCGAGTTGGGCGCCTGGCACTTGGTGCTTGTGCGCTAAGCCCGATAACGCGCTCAGCAGCCGCGAAGGATCGCGGGTGTCCATCGAGCTCCCGGCCACAACCGCCTCCAGCAGCATGTTCTTCCTATGGAATTCCTAACGCGCGGCACTCTACGCCATTAGGAGCCGACTACGACGGGAGAACATATCGATGATCGGCAGTTCATACCTCAATTGGCCGCTTCGACCATTCGGCGCCAAGATCATAGCACCCTGAAGGTTAAGCCGCTATACGCTGGGAAGCCAATAACACCTATTAGATTTCACGGCTCAGACCTCTCGATGGATCGGGCTGGTTCGACCTGATGATACAACTAAAAACTCTTCGATTCAAGCATTGAATTAAAGATAGATGGATCTTTGATATCAAAATGGCACTTGCCGAACACATTCCGCTACCTACACGTTTTCCACGGGGGTCTCTATACCTGGAACATTCATCGCAGTGCTTCTGGGGTTGAGATGAGTGCGGCGCGGCTGTCGCCGCGTCGTTGAGGTCATCGGACGATGTCCCTGCACTTCGCCGCGATCGCCCGGAGCGCCTCGATGAAGTCGCCGGCGACCGCTTGCACGGCGGACAGGTCATACCGGTCCGGGTGGTAGTACCAGACGAGTCCCAGCCGGCCGGCCTGGACCGCGCCGACCACTTCGAGCGCGTGCACGCTTCGCCCTGCCGGGTCCTGCTCTTGTCCCAGCGGCGGATGGGGTCCCACGAAGAGACCGCCCGTCGCCGCGCCAGACCGCGCGTCCCACTGGCCGAGGTAGTTGAACACCACCTGCGCCGTGGCCCCGGACAGCCGTTCGCGCACCGGGGGCGCGCCGAGGTAGCGCAGCGCCCCGAAGCCGAACCCGTTTCCGGGCACGGCACGCACCTGTCTGCGCACCGACTTGACCAGGGCCGGCCAGTCGGGAGAGCCGGAGGCGCGATCCGGCAGTTCGAGGACGACCGGGTAGATGGTGGTGAACCAGCCGACGGTACGGGACAGATCCACGCCCGCGATGATCTCCTCTCGGCCGTGTCCCTCAAGGTCAACCGAGACCCTGTCGCACCCGCTCACCCGGGAGAGCGCCCACCCGAGCGCGGTCAGCAGGACTTCGTTGATTCGGGTGCGGAAGGCGGTCGGCGCCGTACGCACAAGCGTGTCGGTGTCCTCGGCGCTCAGCGCCACCGCGAGCGTCCTATGCGGCCGCGGCGTTGATTCCTGCGGCGGCGCCTGGCCCTCAAGCGTCTTGACCCAATGCTCCACCTCGTGGTCCAGGCCGCCCGCGGCCACGTGCTCGGCCAGCCGGTGCGCCCAGTCCCGGAAGGACGTCGTCTTGGGGCCGAGGCGTACGGGTTCGCCACGGGCGAGCTGATGGTAGACCGTCTCCAGGTCGTCGAGCATGATGCGCCAGGAGACGCCGTCCACCACCAGGTGATGCGCCGCCAAGAAAAGGCACGGCGGCCGCCCCTCGCCCCTGGTGAACAAGACTCCGCGCAGCAGCGAACCGCAACCCAGATCGAGACCGCTGTGCACCTCGTCGGCGAGCCTGTTCATCGCGGCGAGCTGTTCGCCTGAGACCACGCCCGACAGGTCATGCCTGCCGAGGACGAAGGTGCCCGGCAAGGGCGGCGCGTTGTGCTGCCGCCACTCGTCGCCGGACGGTTCAAAACGCAGGCGCAACGCGTCGTGGTGGACGACAAGCGCGTCGATTGCCCGCTCCAGCACGCGCTCGTCGACGTCCGCCGTGAGCTCGACCGCCGCGGACTGGTTGAAGTGATGCGGGTTGATCACGTGCGTCTCGAAGAACCACCGCTGGATCGGGGTAAGTGGAACATCGCCGGTCACGGGCTGGTCGACATCGCGCTCGCCGACCGCGGTGACAACCGGGGCCAGCGCGGCGATGGTCTGATTCATGAAAAGGTCCTGGGCGGTCAGTCGCAGCCCCGCCTGCCGGGCCCGGGAGACCACTTGGATGCTGAGGATGGAGTCGCCGCCGAGCTCGAAGAAGTTCTCGTCGGCTCCGACTCGGTCGATCCCGAGAACTTCCGCCCAGATGTTGGCCAGCGCGCTTTGGACCGGCCCTTCCGGTGGCACCTGGCTCGATCCGGCCGCCGTCCGCAGGTCGGGCAAGGGCAGGGCGGTGCGCTCGACCTTCCCGTCGGCGCTGAGCGGCAGCTCGCCGAGCGTGACGAACGCAGTGGGGATCATGTAGTCGGGCAGCGTTTCGGCCAGGAATTCCCGTAGCGCCGTCGCCGCGGGCGGCGCCGCGGACGGCACCACGTACGCGATGAGATGCTTGCGTCCGGAGTCGTCCTGGCGGGCCACCACGACGTCTTCGGCGATGGCCGGGTGACGTCGCAGCGCTGACTCGATCTCGCCCGGCTCGATCCGGAAACCGCGGATCTTCACCTGGTCGTCGGCGCGGCCCAAGAACTCCAACTGGCCATCGGCCGTCCATCGCACCAGATCACCTGACCGGTACATCCGCTCACCCGGCGGTCCGAACGGACCCGCCACGAACCTCTCCGCCGTCAGGCCCGGCCGACCGAGATAGCCCCGGGCCAGTCCGGCGCCGGCGATGTACAGCTCACCGGTCACTCCGATCGGCACGGGGCGCAGCCGGCCATCGAGGACGTAGACCCGCACGTTGTCCAGCGGACCGCCGATCGGCACGCTCGCCGGCACCGCCTCCCCGGCCGTCATCGGGTAGGAGGTTGCGAACGTGGTCGTCTCAGTCGGCCCGTAGCCGCTGACGACGGTCAGCCCGGGACACGCGGCCAGCACCTGTCGGACCGCGCCCGCCGGGACCACGTCGCCGCCGGCCCACAGCTCGCGGACACCGGCGACGCAGGCCGGCGCCTCTTGGGCGAGCACCCGGAACAACCCCGCGGTCAGCCACATCGCGCTCACCCCGTGCTCGGTGATCAGTGCGCGCACGGTGCCTGGATCGAGGTCGCCCGGTGGCGCCACCACCGCCGTGCCGCCGCGCAGCAACGGAACCCACAGCTCATAGGTCGACAGGTCGAACGCCAACGGCGAATGCACCAGCACCCGGCGATGCGCCTCGGCGCCGAAGCGACGGTCGAACGCCAGCGCGACGGCGTCCTGGTGCCGCATCGCCACGCCCTTGGGCGTACCGGTCGACCCGGAGGTGTACATGACACAGGCCAGCTGCTCCGGATCGATCACCACATCAGGTGCGGACGCGGGCGCGCGTTCCGTGCCGACCCTCTCGGCCCGTATGACATGCCCGCCATGTACCTGCCGCGCGATCGGTTCCCACACCTCATCGGTGATCAACACCGCCGCGCCGGTCTCGGCCACGACCAGCCGCAGCCGCTCGATCGGAGCACGCAGATCCAACGGCAGATACGCCGCCCCCGCCTTCACTATGCCCAGCACCGCCACGACCGCCTCGGCCGAACGGTTCATCAACACCGCGACCCGGTCCTCGGCCGAGACGCCGACCAGGCGGAGCCCGTGCGCCAACCGGTTCGCGCGCTCGTCAAGTTCGGCGTACGTCAACGAGTCGTCCGCGCACACCACCGCGGTTTGCGCCGGGCCGCGCCGAACCGCGTCCGCGAACAGATCCGCCAACGTGCCGGCCGGCACCTGACGGGCGGTGTCGTTCCACTCGACCAGAAGCTTGCGCCGCTCCGGCTCGGTCATCACCACCAGATCGCCCAGCGTGCGGCCGGGATCGGCGCTGATCTGTTCCAGCAGCGTCCGCACCTGGCCGACCATCCGCTCGATCGTGGACGCGTCGAACAGATCGGTGTTGTAGGTCATCGCGGCGTGTAGCCGGCCGTCATGGTGCTGGAACTCGATCGTGATGTCGAAGCTCGCGGTCACGGTCGGCAGGTCCGGTACCTCCACCGTCAAACCGGGCAGGTGCGGTGGCTCGGCCGGGGCATTCTGCTGCACCACCAGGACCTGGAAGAGGGGCGTTCGGCTGGTGTCACGCGCCGGCCGCACCTCGTCGACCACCCGCTCGAACGGCACGTCTTGATGCGCGAACGCCGCAAGCACCGTGCTCCGCACGTCATCGAGGAAGTCCCCCACCGTCCGCGCCTCGTCCAGGCGTGTGCGCAACACCACCGTGTTGACGAAGAACCCCACCAGCCCTTCCAGCTCGGCCCGCTCCCGGCCCGACGTCACCGTCCCGACGGACACATCGTCCTGTCCCGACCACCGGCCGAACAGCAGCTGGCACGCCGCCACCAAGAGCGTGAACAGCGTGTCCCCCCGCTGCCTGGCCAGCTGCGTGAGCCTCGCTGTGACGTCGTCGGTCACCGAGAACTCCACTGCCGCGCCACGGTTGGTCCGCACGGCCGGACGCGGCCGATCCGTCGGCAATTCGAGTGGCGCCATCCCGGCCAGCCGCTCCCGCCAATACGCCAGCTGACTCCCCAACACCTCGCCCGACAACCGCTCGCGTTGCCAGACCGCGAAGTCCGCGTACTGCACCGGCAGCGGCTTCAGACTCGGCGCTTCCCCGCGCAGGAACGCCGAATACAACAGACCAAGCTCCCGCATCAGCACGCCGGTCGACCAGCCGTCTGTGACGATGTGGTGTTGCGTCAGCGCCAGCACGTGGTCGTCATCGCCCAGGCACACCAGCCGGACGCGCAGCAACGGGCCCTGCCGCAGGTCGAACGAGCGGCTGCGCTCCTTGGCCAACAGCGCGGCCAGCACGGCCTCACGGTCGGCTTCGGGCCGTTCGGAAAGGTCGACAAGCCCAAGGTCCGGCTCCGCCGGTGGGTGTACCACCTGCACCGCACGACCGTCCGCCGCCGCCTCGAACGTCGTGCGCAACGACTCATGCCGCGCCACGAGCGCGGTCAGGGCGGCGCGCAGCGCGCCGATGTCCAGCCGGCCGCGCAGCCGCAGCACGGTCGGCGTGATGTATTCGGTGCTGTCAGGCTCGAACTCGTTCAGGAACCACAGCCGCTGCTGCGCGAACGACAGCGGCAGCGGCCGGTCGCGGGCCGCCCGCGGGATGGCCGCGGCCGCCTCGCTGCCCCCCGCGGCCGAGATCAGCTCGGCGAGGCCGGCCACGGTGGGCGTGGTGAACAACGCACGCGGCGACAGCTCGATCCCGAGCTCGCCAAGCCCGAGTTCGGCGGACAGCCGCGAGACCACTCGAATGCTCAAGATGGAGTCGCCGCCGAGGGCGAAGAAGTTGTCCTCGATGCCGACCCGCGTGGCGCCGAGCACCTCGGCGATCACATCGGCGATAACGCGTTGCGTCTCGGTGCGCGGCGCGATGTACGCAGCGTCGTTTCCGCCGAGCTCGGGCGCGGGCAGCGCGCGCCTGTCCAGTTTCCCGCCGCTGTTCGTCGGTAGCCGATCCAAGGTGGCGAACGCCGCCGGGATCATGTATTCGGGCAACGATCCCGCCAGATGGTCGCGCAGCTCGGCGACCGGCGGCGCCGTCTTGCCGGTGGCGGCGACCACGTAGGCGACCAGCCGCCGGTGGCCCGAGCCGTCGGCCTGGGCGATCACGGCGGCGTCGCCGACTCCGGGGTGAGCAAGCAGCGCGGCGGCGATCTCGCCGGGCTCGACACGGTAACCGCGGATCTTGACCTGGTCGTCGACGCGGCCCATGAACTCCAGCACCCCGTCTGGGGTCCAGCGCATCCGGTCGCCCGTCCGATACATCCGCGAGCCCGGGGGGCCGAACGGGTCGGCCACGAACCGCTCCGCGCTCAGCCCCGGCCGGCCCAGGTAGCCGCGGGCGAGCTGCGGGCCGGCCAGGTACAGCTCACCGGCGACACCGACCGGCACCGGGCTCAGGTCCCCATCGAGCACGTACGCGCGCAGGTTGCGCAGCGGCCGGCCGGCCACGGGCGCGGTGCGCCCGCCGACCCGGCAGGACACCGCGTCCACGGTGCACTCGGTTGGTCCGTAGAAGTTGTAGCTTGCGGTGTCGCGAGCCGCCGCGAGCTGCCGCCACACCGACGCGTCCATCGCCTCGCCGCCCACCAAGAGGATGGCCGGGCGGTGCCGTTCTTCGGCCATAAGCCCGGCTTCGAGCAGTCGGCGCAGGTAGGTGGGGGTGACATCGAGGAAGTCGATGCGCCGCGTCGCGGTGTAGTCGACCAGCGCCCGTGGGTCGAGCCGGGTATCGTCGTCGAGCAGATGCAGTTCGTGACCATCGGCCAGGAGGAGGAGCCCCTCCCACGACGTGTCGAAGGAGAACGACGCGGTCAGCCCGACCCTGAGTCGCCGCCGTCCATCGCCGGCGCCGGCCGCCGCCACGAAGCCGGCACGATGGTTGGCCAGCAGGTTGACGACGCCGCGATGTTCGACGACGACCCCCTTGGGCCGGCCGGTCGAGCCGGAGGTGTAAATCACGTACGCGGGGTTGTCGGGCCGCAGCGCAGCGGTCCGTTCCGCTTCGGTCAGGTCGGCGCTCGAGCAGCCGTCCAGGTCCGCCGGCTCCGGCACGGTGCGCAGCACATGAATCGGTCGCGCGTCCATGAGCAGGAAGTCGATCCGGTCAGCGGGTAGCGCCGGGTCGACCGGGAGGCAGACCCCGCCGGCCTTGAGCACGGCGAGTATCGCCACCACGAACCGTTCCGTGCGCGGCAGCGCCAACGCCGCCACGCGTTCGGGGCCCACGCCGAGGGCGACCAGGTGCCGGGCAAGCCGGTTGGCCCACGCGTTCAGTTCGGCGAAACTCAGCGTGACGTCGCGGAAAACCAAGGCCGTCGCTTCGGGCGTGCGCCGCGTTTGGGCCTCGAACAGTTCGGGGAACGTGGCCGGCGCCACGGGCAGCGCGGTGTCGGCGCATTGCGCCAGCACGTGATGCGTTTCCCGCGCTGACATCCACGGCACCCGCCACAAGGGCCGATTCGGGTCGTCCGCGATCGCGGTCAGCACGGAGCGCAGCCGATCCGCGATCAGACGCGCCGTGGCGTCGTCGAACAGCGCGGGGTCGTAGTCGACGTCGAGAAAGATCGACTGATCAAGGTACGCGGTCAATATCATCGGGAAGTTGGTGATGCCGATCCCCTGGACTTCGTGGACCTCCAGGCCCGCGTCGCCCGTCGCGGCCTCGTCGATCGGGTAGTTCTCGAACACCACCGCGGTGTCGAACAGGTTGCCGCCATCGGCGATGTCGCTCCAGCCGCGCAGCGCGGCCAGCGAGACGAAGTCGAACCGCCGCGATTCGCTTTGCTGGAGCTGCAGCTCGCGCAGCCACGGCAGGACCTCCGCGGCTCCGTCGACCACGATCCGCGTCGGAATGGTGTTGATGAACATGCCGATCATCGACTCCACGCCGGTCAGCTCTGGAGGACGCCCGGAGACCGTGGTGCCGAAGACCACATCGCGCTCGCCGCTGTAGCGGGCGAGCAGCAACGCCCATGCGCCCTGAATGATCGTGTTGACGGTGAGCCCGTGCGCGCGGGCCAGGCCCTGCAGGCGTGCGGACTCCGCCGCCGACAGCTCGATGCCGACCGAACCGGCGGACTCCGACCGGTGCGCCTCGGCCGGCGCCCTGTCATAGGGCAGCGGGGTGGGCTGTTCGAAGCCGGCCAGCACGCCGCGCCAATATTCCTCGGCCGCACGCTGATCCTGGCGGCTCAGCCACTCCAGGTAGTCGCGGAACGGCCGGCGGGGCGGCAGGTGGGGTGGGCGGTCGCCGACGATCGCCGCGTACTGCTCGCACACCTCGGCGAACATCTGGCCGGCGCCCCACCCGTCGATGATCACATGGTGCACGGTCAACATGAGCAGCACTTCGTCCGTGGTCAGCCGAGCGATGGTCAGCCGCATCAGCGGGGCCTCGGTGAGCGCCATGTCAGCCGACCGGTCCGCCGCGGTCAGCTCGTCGATGCGGGCGGCGCGGTCTACCGTGGACAGCGACCGAAGGTCGTGGTAGGCGATGGGCGGCGCGACCCCGCGATGCACCACCTGGAGCGGCTGATCCACGCCGTCCCAGACGAGGGCGGTGCGCAGCACCGGAGTCCGTTCGACGACCCGCTGCCAGGCTTCGCCGAGCGCCTGCGGTTCCCGCACCCCGGACAACCGCAGGCGCATCCGATCGACGTAGGTGCCGGGTTCGGCCAGACTGTGGAACAGCATCCCGGACTGCAACGGAGTGAGCGGATAGACGTCCTCTACCGCCTCTACCGCGCGGCCGTCGCCGGCGATCAGGTCGATCTGCGCCTGATCGAGCCGGGCGAGCGGGAAGCGGTCCGGTTCATGCCCACTCGACTCGAAGAACCAGCGCTGGATCGGTGTCAACGGCGCCGGCCCGTGACCGGCGGGGCGGGCGGCGCGCCCGGTGGCCGCGGCGGCGAGCTCGACCGCCGCCGCCAGCTCGGCGATGCTCTGATGGCGGAAGATGTCCTTGGCGGTCACCGCCAGACCGGCCCGGCGGGCCCGGGCGACCACCTGGATGCTCAAGATCGAGTCGCCGCCGAGGGCGAAGAAGTTGTCATCGGCGCCGACCCGGTCGACGCCCAGCACGTCGGCCCAGATGCGGGCCAGCTCCTCCGCAAGCGGGCCAAGGGCGGCCGGGTACGGCGAGTCCGCGTCCGGCCGCCGCCGCGGCGGCGCGGGCAGCGCGCGCCGGTCGATCTTCCCGCTCGTGGTGCGCGGGAGCGCGTCGAGCACGACGAAGAGCGCGGGCACCATGTAGTCCGGCAGGCTCCGGTTGAGCCAGGACCGCAGGTTCTTCGGGGCGGGCACCGCACGCGACGCGGGCGACGCGGGCACCAGGTAGGCGACGAGGCGCACCGTCCCCGGCCGGTCCGCACGGGCGACCACGACGGCCTCGCCGACGTCAGGATGAGCGACCAGCGCGGCCTCGATCTCCCCGGGCTCGACGCGGAACCCACGGATCTTGACCTGCTCATCCACGCGGCCGAGGAATTCCAGCACGCCGCCCTCGGTCCACCGCATCCGATCGCCGGTGTGATACATCCGATCGCCGGGATCGCCGTAAGGGTCGGCCACGAACCGCTCAGCGGTCAGTCCAGGCCGGTTCAGATACCCCCGGGCCACCTGCGCCCCGGACAGATACAGCTCACCGGGCGTCCCGATGGGCACCGGACGCAGCCGGTCATCCAGCACGTACGCCCGGACATTGCGCAGCGGCCGGCCTGCCAGCGGCCGGCCGGTCCCGCCGATCCGGCACATCAGCGCGTCCACCGTGCACTCGGTGACGCCGTAGACGTTGTAGCCCGCCGTGTCCTCAGCCTGGGCTAGGTCCCGCCACAGCGCCTCATCCAGCGCCTCCCCGCCCAGCACCATCACCTTGGGCCGGTGCCGCTGGTCGTCCAGCAGCCCCGCCGCGAGCAATTGCCGCGCATAGGTTGGCGTGACGTCCAAGAGGTCAATGCCGCGCTCGGCCACCTGGCCGGCCAGCGTGGCCGGGTCCAGCCGGACGTGTTCGTCGATCAGGTGCACCTCGTGCCCGGCCGCCATCAACAGCGGCCCCCACATGGAGGTGTCGAACGAGAAGGTCGCGGTCAGCGCCGCCCGGATCGGCTCCGGCGGCAGCCACTCCGTCTGATGGCCAACCAGCAGATGGGCCAGGCCGGCATGGGTGACAACGACGCCCTTCGGCGTCCCCGTCGACCCGGACGTATAGATCACGTACGCCGCGTGCTCCGGTTCGGCGGCCACATCGAGATCGTCGTCCGGGTACGCCGCCAGGGTCTCGTCCGGCACGGGCGCGTTCAGCACCAGCTTCGGGTCGCAGTCGCGCAGCATCATGGTCACCCGGGCGGCGGGCAGTGCCGGGTCGACGGCCAGATAGACCCCGCCCGCCTTCCACACCGCCCACTGCGCGACGATCGCGTCCGCGGTCCGCGGCAGCGACACCGCCACCGCACGCTCCGGTCGCACGCCCCGCGCGCGCAAATGGCGCGCCAGCCGGTTCGCCCGGGCGTTCAGCTCGGCGAAGGTGAGACGCACATCCCCGCACACCAGGGCGGTCGCCTCCGGGGTCAGCCGAACCCGCGCCGCGAACACCTCGGGCAGCGTCGCCGCCGGCACGATCAGATCCGTGTCGTTCCACTCCACCAACACCTGGTTCCGCTCCGCCGCGCTCAGCAACGGAACCTCGGCAAGCCGCAGCGTGGGACGGGTGGCGACGGCGTCAAGCACCACCAGCAGGTGCTCGACCATCCGCTGGATGGTGGCGCCGTCGAACAGGTCGGTGCTGTACTGCACCACCCCGGCGATACGGCCGGCGCGCTCGGCGAAGTCGACGCTGATGTCGAAACTGGTGGTCAGCACCGGTGGCATCAGCTTTTCGACGACAAGGCCGGGCAGCCCGGGCAGCCGGTCGCCGAGGTTGTGCAGCATCACCATGACCTGGAAAAGCGGGGTGCGGCTGGGGTCGCGGACCGGCTGGATCTTGTCGACGACCCGGTCGAACGGCACCTCCTGATGGGTGAAGGCGTCCAGCACGGTGCCTCGGACGTCGGCCAGGAACTCCCCGAACGTCTTTTCGCCCGCAACACGGGAACGCAGCACCAGGGTGTTGACAAAGAGGCCGACGATGTTTTCCAGCTCGGCCTGCTCTCGGCCGGAGACGGCCGTCCCCACCGCCACGTCGTCCTGGCCGGACCACCGGTGGAACAACAGCTGGCAGGCCGCGATCAACGTCATGAACAAAGTGCTGTCGTGGCGCCGGCCCAGCTCCTTGAGCCGCGTGCTCACCTCGGCCGGTACCTCGAATTCGAGTATCGCTCCGTTGCTGGTCCGCACGGCGGGCCGGGGGCGGTCGGTGGGGAGCTCCAGCGCCGGCACGCCGGCGAGCTGCCGGCGCCAGTACGCCAGGTGCTCGTCGGGCGCGCCGCCGGCCAGCCGGGCGCGCTGCCAGCCGGCGTAGTCCGCGTACTGACGAGATAGGGGCGGCAGCCGCGGCCGCGCACCAGTGAGCAACGCGTGGTACACGATGCCCAGCTCGTCGATGAGGATGCGCATCGACCACCCGTCGGTGATGATGTGATGCAGCGCGAGGGTGAACGCGTGGTCGTCGTCGGCCAGCCGGGCCAGGCTCGTCCGCAGCAGCGGCCCGGTCCGCAGGTCGAACGGGCGACCGCTCTGCTCGGCGCCGATCCGATCCAGCTCGATCTGTTGTTTCGGCGCGGGCAGCGCGGACAGGTCGCGTATCGGCAACCCCACCTCGCGCGGTGGGTGCACCACTTGCGCCGGGCGTCCATCCACCGAATCGAACGTCGTCCGGAGGGATTCGTGTCTGGCGACGAGCACGGTGAGCGCGCCGCGCAGCGCGGCGACGTCCAGGTGCCCGCGCAGCCGCACGGCGATGTAGGTGATGTACTCGGCACTGTTCGGCTCGAACTCGTGCAAGAACCACAGCCGCCGCTGCGCGAAGGACAGCGGCAGGTCCCCATCGCGGCTGACGAGGGGCAGTACCGGCTCGTACCCGGCCGCCGCTTCGGCAGGCGTCCGGTCGGCAGGCGTCCGGTCGGTGGGGGGCACGGGCGGTGCGGGCGGCGCCGCCGAGCTCGGCCGCTGTTCCGGAGCCGGTAGCGCCCGCCGATCCACCTTGTGGTTGGGGCTGAGCGGCAGCTTGTCCAGCGTCACGAAGATCTGCGGGACCATATAGTCCGGCAGCAGCCCGGCCAGATACTCCCCCGGCCCCGGGTCGTCCGCGTCCGCCGAGCCCGGTTCCGGCACCAGATAGGCGACGAGGTGTTTACGGCCTGACCGGTCCTCGCGGGCCACTACGACGCATTCGCGCACCTGGGGATGCCGGGCGAGCACAGCCTCGATCTCGCCCGGCTCGATCCGAAACCCTCGGATCTTCACCTGGTCATCGGCCCGGCCGATGAAGTCCACGATCCCATCGGCGCGCCAGCGCACCAGGTCGCCGGTGCGGTACATGCGCGTGCCCGGCGCGCCGTACGGGTCGGCGAGGAACCGCTGTGCCGTCAGCCCCGGCTGGTCGAAGTAGCCGCGGGCCAGCCCGGCGCCGGCGGCGTACAGTTCGCCGACCACCCCCACGGGCACCGGTAGCAGCCGGCCGTCGAGGACGTAGACCCGCATGTTGTCCAAGGGCCGCCCGATCGGGACGGCCGCGGGTACGGCGTCGGCGTCCGTCATCGCGTACGTGGTGGCGAACACGGTCGTCTCGGTGGGGCCATAACCGTCGACCACGGTCAGCCCGGGGCAGGCTCCCATCACCTCGCGGACGGCGGCGGCGGGCACGGCGTCGCCGCCGCTCCACACCTCGGCCGCCCCCGACAGACAGTGCGGCGCCTCGATGGAGATCATCCGGAACAGCCCGGCGGTCAGGTACATTCCGGTCACTCCGTGCTCGGTGATCACCTGCCGCAGGACGGCGGGGTCCACGTCGCCCGGCGGGGCCACCACCACCTGGCCGCCGCGCAGCAACGGCACCCACAGCTCGTAGGTCGAGGCATCGAACCCAAGCGGCGAGTGCAGCAACACCCGATCGTGTCCGGAGCCGGCGAAACGCCGGTCGAACGCGAGCGCGACCACATCACGATGCCGCACCGCCACGCCCTTGGGCAGGCCGGTCGAACCAGATGTGTACATGACGTACAGCAGCCGCTCCGGATCGATCCGCCGGACACGGTCATCGTCCGCCGCCTCGCCGACAACCGGCTCGCCCATCACCACGGGCCCGGAGTGGATTCGCCGGGCGGTGGCCTCCCACGCACGGTCGGTCACCAGCACCGCGGCGCCGGCCTCGGCCAGCATGAGCCGTAGTCGTTCGGCCGGCGCCCATTCGTCCAACGGCAGATAGGCGCCCCCCGCTTTGACGATCGCCAGCACCGTGACCACGGTCTCGACCGATCGGGCCAGCAGCACCCCGACCCGGTCTTCGGCCCGCACGCCGAGTCCGGCCAGCCGACGGGCCAGCCGCTCGGCGCGCTCGTTCAGCTCCCGATAGGTCAGGGTGTCGTACCCCTGCCGGACCGCCACGGCCGAGGGAGTGCGCCGGGCCTGGGCATCGAACACGTCGGCCACCGAGCCCTCGGGTACCGCGACGACGGTGTCGTTCCATTCGGTCAGCATCAGATCGCGCTCGGCGTCGTCCAGCATGGACACCTCACCCATCGGCCGGTGCGGCTCGGCCCCCACCGCGGCGAGCAACGTGCGCAGATGCCGGGCCATCCGCTCGATGGTGGCCGCGTCGAACAGGTCGCCGGTGTAGTGAAGGGAGCAGGTCAGCTCGCCGTCGCGGTCGGCGAAGTCGGCCATGAGGTCGTACGCCGCGGCGCGGCGCGCCACCGTCACCTCCTCGACCCTCAGCCCGGGGAACGCGGGCGGCCGGGTCCGCGCGCCCCGCCACCCCACCATCACATCGAAGAGCGGGCCACGGCTGAGATCACATTCGGCGCAGACGGCGTCGACCATGCGATCGAACGGCACCTCGCCGTGCGCGAACGCGTCCAGGGCGGCGTCCCCGACCGCACTCAGGAACTCGGTGAAGGACAGCGACAGGTCCACCGTCGATCGCAACACCACGGCGTCAACGAAGCACCCGACCGTCCCCTCCAGCTCCGGGGGGCGCCGCCCGGCGACGGCCATGCCGATCATGACGTCGTCCTGACCGGCATAGCGGGCGCACCACAGCTGGCAGGTCGCCGCCAGCGCGGTGAAGAGCGTGGTTCCCCGGTCGCGGGCGAGCTCGGTGAGCCGGGCGGTGACGTCCGCCGGCACGGTGAACCGGTGGACGTCCCCCTCGGAGGTCCGGGCGGCGGGCCGCGGCCGGTCGGCCGGCAGGTCGAGCGGCGTGCCGCCGGCGAGCCGCCGCCTCCAGTAGTCGAGGTGCTCGGACGGTACGTCGGCGGGCTGCTCGTGCCGCCATGCCGCCTGCCATGCCGCGAAGTCGGCGTACTGAAGCCGCGGCGGCGGCTGGGTGCCGCCCTTCGGCGGGGCGGCGTAGCTCGAGCCGAGCTCTTTGACCAGGATGCCCATCGACTCGTCGTCGGCGACGATCTGGTGCGCCGTGAGCGCGAGGACGTGCTCGGAGTCGGTGACGCGCACGAGCAGCGCGCGAAGCAGCGACCCGCGGCGCAGGTCGAACGGGCGGGCGCATTCCTCGGTCAGCACCCTGTCCAGGTCGCTCGGCGCGGCGAGCGTCACCTCGGCGACGAACCGGGCATCCGCCGCCGGGGGCGGTTGCACGGTCTGCACCGCCCGGCCGTCGGCCTCGCCGAAGGTGGTGCGCAGCGACTCGTGCCTGGCGACCAGCTCTCGTACGGCTCCACGCAGCGCCCGGACGTCCAGCGCGCCGACCAGCCGTAGCGCCCGCGCGCTGTGGTGTTCGGCGGTGCCCGGTCGCAGCTGTTCGAGAAACCAGAGCCGCTGCTGGGCGAAGGAGAGCGGGATCGGGCCGGTTCGGTCGATCGACGAGATGCGGCTTTGGTGCGATGACGGCATCGGTGTCGCTCCTTATGGTTCTCGGTCAGCGCCCATAGCTCCACCAGCCGCGGCCGACTCCATCGCCTCGCCCAGCTCATCCCGGTAATCGCCTCGATCAGCCGGCCAACGACGGCATATCCTATGGTGGAATAGGAAAAGCCGGCGCCGGCCGGCAGCACAACATTTCGCCGGTGACAGTGATCTGCCGCATAACGCCGCAATAAGCTGACAGACGCGTCCGCCGTGCCTGGTTCGCCGGGGAGTCCACCCGGGTGGCTGAGCAAATGCCGGAGCGTGCGCCGATCACCGAGCTCCTCCAGCTCGGGCAGGTGGGTCGGAAAAGCGGTATCCCGGGTAATTGGCCGACCGGTGCGACGCTCAAGTTCGCCTGCCTCAATCGCTATCGTTTCGCTATCGCGCTGAATGGCCGGCTGCGCCCCGCACACACGGTGTTGTTCGGCCAGCGCGCGGAGCCGGGCGTCGAGGAAAGCGGAGGCGTTAATCCCGGTTAAAAAGCCACGCACGGGGACACACCTCTCCGATTCGTGGCGTGGTCCGGAGCACACCGACATTCCCGCCTTTCGCGGATCTTCGCGTTCCGACCGCTCGCCCAGAACCGGCGGTCCACCAGCCGGGCGCTCCCGCCGAGCCCAACGGTCACTCGCAAGGTGCGCTAAGGGTGCCCGCGACCGCCGCGAAGACTGCCCGGCCGGGCGCGGGCGCCGCCGAAGAAGTGCCGCGCCGCGCGATTCGGTAAGCCATGGAGCTCTTCGTCGACAACGGGATAAGCGGGGGCGACCGGCATGCCAACTCCGTCCCTGAATACCGCTACGCCGCAGCACAATGCAGATACAAACAAAGCCCAACGAGCGGCATCTGTACAGTCGTATCCTTGAGAAATCCAGCACCATGTGTCAAGGCCTGAACCCTCGTCACGGAAGGTCAAATGCCCATCCTCCCAGCTGGGGACATGATGGCCATACCTGGCCACCATCAAAATGCGATTTCGGTTTACTATTTCGCTCATTGTAATACCTTAGACGTCAAGCTCATACGGCTACCGCCGGAAAGAGCACACTCATATTGTCCCGTCAGCGCATACAGGTCGGTGTGCGCGTTCAGCCGGGTGATGGTGCATCATGCTCGCACCATGAGCGCGGTGCACTCCCCGTTGCCGGGCTCCACCGCGAGACGTCATTATCTGCGGCTGCCGCGGCGGAGGTTTGTGTAAGTCGATGAAGGACATGTGCTCGACCCTTCAGCGAACCCGCGCTCGGATGTGAGGACGCATGGACCTCAGCGTGATGTTCTTCGGTTCTGACGACGCGAGCGGGCCGGGCCGTCATGCGGCGAAGTACGAGGACATCCTCGCAATCGCGGCGGAGGCCGACCGGCTGGGTTTCGTCGCCGTGTGGACACCGGAGCGACATTTTCAGCAATTCGGGCAGGTCTTTCCGAACCCCGGCGTCCTCGGCGCCGCGCTCGCCGTCGCCACCGAGCGCATCGGCATCCGGGCCGGCAGTCTGGTCCTTCCGTTGCACCATCCGTTGCGGGTCGTCGAGGACTGGGCGGTCGTGGACAACCTGTCCGGCGGCGGCCGAATCGGCATCTCGGTGGCCGCCGGCTGGCACTCCGCCGACTTCGTGCTCGCTCCCGGTCACTACGCCGATCGGCGGGACCGCGCGGTGCGCGACATCCCGTTGCTGCGCCGCCTGTGGGCCGGCGAGGCGGCCGAGTTCGTCGATGGCACCGGACGGATCGTGGCGGTCCGCCCGCAGCCCCGGCCGGTGTCGCCGGCGCTTCCGCTGTGGCTGACCACGTCGGGCCGGGCCGAGACATGGGAGACCGCGGGCCGACTGAGGACCAACGTCTTGGGCGCCGCCATCGCCTACACCCGTGAGCAACTGGCCGAACGGATCGGCCGATACCGCAAGGCATACGACCGGGGATATGACTCGGCATACGACTCGGCATACGACTCGGCATACGACTCGGCCGCGCCGGCCGCGCCGGCCGGAGGCGCCGAGCGCGGGACCGTCACGCTGATGGCTCACGCCTATCTGGGCGTTTCCGACGAGGAGGTACGGCGCAAGGTGCGGTCGCCGCTCATGGACTACCTCAAGTCGTACGTCGCCCAGACCGCCTCCAACCGAGAGGCCGACGACCGGGTCACCGCGCTGAACGAGGCCCAGCGCGAGACGCTCGCGGAGTTCGCGTTCGAGCGCTACCTGGCCTGGGGCGGCCTGCTCGGCACCGAGCCGACGTGCCGGAAAACCCTCCTCGACCTTCGAGACCTCGGCGTCGATGAGGTGGCGTGCTTCGTCGACTTCGGGCTCGCTCGGGAGGACGTGCTCGCCTGGCTGCGGCGGTTGGCCGTGATTCGAAGGGACATCGCGATATGAGCATCTCGCCGACGAGCCGCTTCGCCGCGCTCAGCTCCGCCGAGCGAGTGCGGCTGCTGCGCCGCCTCGTCGAGACCGGCCGGCTCGACGCGATCCCGGACATCGTGCCGCCGCGCGATCCATCAGAGCCGGTACGGCTGAGTCCCGCCCAACGGGACCTGTGGGTCTACCAGTCGCTTTATCCCGGTAACGCGTCGCTCAACCTGTGCTCCGCCTACCACTTCGACGGCCCGGTCGATCCCGCCGACCTGGAAACGGCGTTAACGATCGTCCGGGACCACCACGACGTCCTCCGCACCCGGATCCACGGGCCCGGGCGACACGGCCCGCACGACGCGGCAGACCCTTATGACCTGGGCGTGGATTTCCCGCCCGCGGGGCGCTTCACGCTCGATCGCCTGGACCTGCGCGGCGCATGGGCAGCGTTGCGGGAGGTGTTGGAGGAATTCGGCCGCCGGCCCTTCGACCTCAGCCGGGATCAGCTCGTTCGCGGCATGTTCGTCAGGGTGGACGACGAGCGTTCGACGCTGGTGCTTGCGGTGCACCACATCGTCAGCGACTGGTGGTCCTCCGACGTGCTGCACGCCGAGTTCACCGCGATCTACCGGGCGGTCCGCGACGGGCTGGCATCACCGCTGAGTCGCCCCGCGATCCAGTACGCCGATTTCGCCGGCTTTCAGCGAGAGCTGGAAGCCGGCGGCGTCTTCGCTGCGCGGCTCGGCTTTTGGCGCGACTATCTGCCCTCTTCGCCTCGGCCACTGACCATCGGCCCGCTGACGGGCACGACCGGCGATGCCGCGTTCGACATCGTCCAAGTCCCGTTCCACATCGACGCGGCGACCGAGACGGCCGTCCGTGCCTTCGCCCGCGCACGCGGCGCGAGCGTGTACGGAGTCGTGTTCACCGCGTTCGCGGTGTTCGCGCACCGGCTGACCGGCGAGGACGACCTCGTCATCGGCACTCCGCTCGCCAACCGGTCGGCCCGTGGCCTGGACCGCGTGATCGGATATGTCATGAACGTAGCGCCGGTCCGCTGGCGAATCGGCCGCGACACCGGCTTCGGGGAACTGCTCGGCCGCTTCACCTCCGAGTTTCCCGGCATCATGGCGAGCGCCGACGTGCCGGTGGGACGAATCGTCGGGGCGCTCGACCCGGTGCGGGTGGCCGGTCGCTCTCCCCTCTTCCAGTGGGTCTTCATGTACCTGCCCCACCAGCCGAGCGAGCGGGCGCTGCGGGAGCTCGTCGAGCCGGAACGGATCCACACCGGCGGCGAATACGACCTGATCGGCGTCATCCAGGACGGGGACGACGGGTTCGATGCGAGCCTGGACATCCGTACTGACGTGTACTCGCCCGAAGTGGTGCGGGCCTGGGCCGATGCCTTCGTCACGCTGCTCACCGCGCTCATCGCCGATCCGGACGCGCCGGTCAGCCAGGCCACCTTGTCGCCGCCTGCCACCGAATCAGACCGGCTGCCCGGCACCGACGACGACACCGCCGCCGATCTTCCGGTGGAGGGCATCGCCGATCCGGTCGTCCGGCAGGCCGCCACGACGCCCGACGCGATCGCCGTGGAATCCGCCGAGCTGACCTTGACCTACGCGGAGCTGATCGAGCGGGCCGACGGGGTGGCCGACCTGCTGCGCCGATGCGGGGTCAGGGAGGAACGGGTGGTGGCGCTGGCGCTCGGTCGCTCGGTCACGATGGTCGTTGCGGTGCTCGCCGTTCAGCGGCTCGGCGCCGCCTACCTGCCCATCGATCCAGATCATCCGGCCGACCAGGTCGCGTCCGTGCTGCGCGACGCCGCCCCCGTGCTCCTCGTCGTCGACGCGGCGACCGGGGACAAGGTGCCGGAGACCGGGATCAGCCGCCTGATGCTGACCGAGCGTCATCTCCGCCCAAGCCGCTATCGCCCGAACGGTCAAGGTCACCACCATCAGGTAGACGTTCATCCGGCGTCGGCGGCCTACCTCCGCTACGCCTCCGACGCCACCGGCCGCCCCATGGGGCTCGTGTTCGGTTACGCGGGCCTGGCCGGCCTCACCGAGGACTTCGTCCGCCGCTTCGAGCTGGATAGCACCAGTCGCGTCCCGCAACTCGCCGCACCCGGCGACGACAGCTGGGTCGCCGAAGTATGCATGGCCTTCGGAGCCGGTGGCACGCTGGTCGTCCCGCCCGTTGCCCTCCGCGCGGGAACGGAGCTTGGCGCGTTCTTGCGTGACCGGCAGGCAACCTGCGTGCTGATACCGCCGCCCGTCTTGGCGACCGTTCCGACCGGCGACTACCCCCGGCTGCGGACGGTGTGCACCATGGCGGACGAATGCCCGCCAGAGCTGGTGGCGGCATGGAGCACGGGCGGGCGGCGGTTCTTCACCGCGCACCGGACATCGGGGGTCATTGGCGCAGCGACGGTGAGCGAACCACCGACCGAGCCAAGGCCGCCGCGCACCGGCGGCACACCGCCGGATGGGGGAGACGACGCCCCGCCCATCGGCCGTCCGATCAGCGACAAGCGAGCCTACGTCCTCGACGCGGGCTTGCGTCCGGTGCCTGTGGGGGTGCCGGGAGAGCTGTACGTCGCCGGCGCCGGCCTCGCCCGCGGCTACCTGAACCGGCCCGGCCTGACGGCCGAACGGTTCGTCGCCGACCCGCACGCGCCCGGTGATCGCATGTATCGCACCGGCCATCTGGTCCGGTGGCGTCCAGACGGCCGGCTTGGCTTCCTCGGCCGCACGGACGAACAGATACGGGTGCGCGGCATCTGGATCGACCCCGGTGAGATCGAAGCCGTACTGGCCGCGCACCCCCTGGTCGCGCGCGCGGCCGTGATCATGCGGGCGGGCCGGCTCGTCGGTTATGTCGTCCCATCAGCGGGAGCCGGCTCAGCGGACGTACGAGCCGAGGAGTTGCTCGCCCACGCCACGGCCGCGCTACCCGCGCCCATGGCGCCGAACACGTTGGTCCTGCTGAAAGAACTACCGACCACCTCTCAAGGCGGGCTCGACCGGGCCGCGCTGCCCGACCCGCCCGCCGGGCGGCCGGCGTCGCCGCGGCCACCGGCGACCCGGCGGGAGGCGACGCTGTGCTCGCTCCTCGCTGAGCTGCTCGACCTGCCCGGCGTCGGGCCGGACGACGATTTCTTCGCGCTCGGCGGGGACAGCATCGTCGCCGTCCAGCTCGTCATCCGGGCGCGGACCCAACGCATCGAGCTCACCAGCCGCGAGGTGCTCGCCGGCCGGACCCCGGCCCGGCTGGCGGCCATGGCCCGCGACGTCGCCCACAAGCAGCTCCCGGATGCGGCGGTCGGGCGGTTCCCGGCCACTCCGAACATGCGCTGGTGGCTGACGCACGGCGGTCCGCTGGAGGCGTTCGTGCAGTCCATGCTGCTGCCGGTGCCCGCCGGCCTGGACCTGGCCCGTATCTCCGCGGCGCTGCGGACCCTGCAGGGCCGGCACGAAGCGCTGCGGATGCGCCTATCGCGTCGGTCCGGCCACGATTGGGAGCTGGAGATCCCCGCGCCGGACCCGGCGGCCGCCGTCGATGTCGTCCGAGTGGACGCCGCCGCGATGAGCGACGCCGCGCAGCGCGCGGCGGCACGGCTCGCGGCCGACCGTGCTCGGCTCGACCCGGAGTCCGGCCGCATGCTCAGCGCGGTGTGGTTCGACACCGGCCGTGCGGGCCGGCTGCTGGTGACCGCCCATCACCTGGCGGTCGATGGAGCATCGTGGCACCTGCTGCGGTCCGAGTTGGCCGCGCTCCTCCGCGGCGCGGAAATCCACGACCATTACGGCGCCTCGTTCCCGCGGTGGGCGCGTTGGCAGGCCGAAGAGGCGGTCCGTCCGCACCGAGTGGCGACCGAGCTTCCCTTGTGGGAGCGAGAGCTCACCGGCGAGGACGCCCGGCTGGTCCCGCGGGCGCGCCCCGGTGGACGCCGCGCCACCATCACCTTGACGCTTCCGCCGGAACTGACCGAGCCGGTACTCCTCGCCGCCCCCACGGCCTTCGGGTGCGGTCCCGCCGACCTCCTGCTGACCGCGCTGGCCGAAGCCGCCGTCCGCTGGCGCGGCCTGGGCGCCGATGTGCTCGTGGCCATCGAGGGAGATGGTCGGGGCAGCCCGCCGGCGGAGATGGACGTGGCCGGCACGGTCGGCTGGCTGACCACGCTGTACCCGGTGCGGCTGACGGCCACCGGGGAGATGTTCTGGCTGCCGGGCCACGGGGCCGAGATCGACACCGCGATCAAGCGCACGGCTGAGCAGCTGCGCGCCGTCCCGCAGGAAGGGCTGGGTTACGGGCTGCTGCGCTACCTGAACCCGGCCACCGCACCGAGACTCGCCGGCCTGCCCGGGCCCGATCTTTGGTTCAACTATGCCGGGCGGCAGCTCGACTCCGGTGGCGTCGAGCTGTTCGCCATGACGGCCGACGCGACACCGATGATGTATCCCCTTGAGCTCGACGCGCTGACCGAGATCCGTTCGGACGGCGCGCATCTGGTGGCGAACTGGTCGTTTGCGGAGACCGTCGCGGAACAGCACGTGCGCACGCTGGCCGGGCTCTGGTTCGAGGCCCTGACCGTCATCGCCGCCCACGTCGATGCGGCGGCCGACCATGATCGCGGCTCGGCCGCCGCCGGGCTTGCCCCCGTCGAGCCGCGGGAGCTGTGACCGAATGGACACCCGCGAGTTCCCGGTCTCACCCGTACAGGCCAGGCTTTTGGTCCTGGACCGGATGCGTCCGGGCAGCGCCCACTACAACGAGCCGGTCGCCTTCGCGGTGCACGGCCCGTTCGACGTCGCGGCCTTCCAGGCGAGCCTGGACACGCTCGTCGCGCGCCACGACGCCCTGCGAACGGTGTTTCGCCCCGGCGGCGACGGATACCGGCAGGTGATCGTCGACCGGACGACCGTGCGGGGGCCCGCGGCGGGGTACCTGCGGGTGGAGCGGGACGTCCCGGCGGCCGGTGTGGACGAGCTCATCCGCGCCGAAGCGGCCAGGCCGTTCGACGTGGAGCGCGGGCCGTTGCTGCGATGCGTGGTCTACGCGGTCACCGATGGCAGCCATCGCGTTCAGCTCACCGTCCACCACCTGGTGTGCGACGGCTGGTCGATGAAGCTGCTGCTGGACGAGCTGGCGGCCGGATACCGGGCGGCTCGCCAGGGGTTGCCGTACACGCCGGACCCGGTGCCGATCCAGTATCCGGACTACGCCGCCGACCAGGTTCACCGCCTCGCCTCCGGCGCGTACGCGGAATCCATCGCGTATTGGGCGGATTCGCTGCGCGGTGCGCCGCAGTTACTCGCCCTCCCGGGGGACCTGCCGCGGCCCGCTGTCCAGACCTCCGCCGGCGCAGTCGAGACCGTCGTCCTGCCCGCCACCACGCACGACAGGTTGATCCAGACCGCCCGGCGGTACGGCGTCACGCCGTTCATGACCGCCTTCGCCTCGTTCGCCGTCTTCCTCGGCCGGATCTGCGGCCAGCGTGACCTCATCGTGGGATTCCCCGTCTCCGGCCGCGAAGATCCGGACCTGCACGGCATGGTCGGCATGCTGACCAATACGCTGCCGATGCGGGTCGACCTGTCCGGGGAACCGACCTTCGCCGACGTGCTCGCTCAAGTACGTGACCGGCTGCTGGCCTCCTGGCCGTACCAAGACGCGCCGCTCGAAGGCATCGTCGATGCGGTCAAGGCGGAGCGGGCGCTGAGCCACGATCCGCTGGTTCAGGCGATGTTCTCCTACGACCCCACGCCGATCACGCTCGACCTTGCCGGGGTCCGTACCGAGCGGGTCGCCTTGCTGGTCGACGCGGCCAAGTTCGACCTGGTGCTGTACCTGGAGGGGTGGAGAGATGAGCTGATCGCGCAGTTCGGCTATCGCACCGACTTGCTCGCCACGATGACCGTGCGGCACTGGGCGCGAGCGTTCCGGACCCTGCTGAACGGCCTGCTCGACCGCCCGGACGTGCCGGTCGCCGCCATTGACCTGCTGCCGCCGGGCGCCGGGCCGATGATTGTCCACGGCGCCGAAACCGCCGCGCCGGACCGGCTGGTGCCCGACCTGATCGCCGAGCGGCGATCGTGTCCGGCGATGCCGTCCTCAGCTATGGCGAGCTGATCGGCCGCGCCGACCGGCTCGCCGCCCGCCTGCGCCAGGCCGGTGTCGGGGCCGAGGTGCCCGTTGGCCTGTGCCTGCCGCGGTCCACCTCGATGGCGGTGGCCGTGCTCGCCGTGCTGCGGGCCGGTGGCGCGTACGTTCCGCTGGACCCGGCCGACCCGGCCGCGCGGCTGACCTTCATGATCTCCAATGCGGCAGTCCGGTTGCTGATCTCAGACCGGCCGAGAGACCTCGGCGTCCCGGTGGCCATCCTCACCCCGGCGGACCCCGATCCGGCCGTGCCGGAGCTTCGGCTTCCCGGCGACCCGGGCCCGCCGCGCCCCCCGAGAAAGGCCGGCCTGGGGAACGCCGCCTACATCATGTACACCTCCGGTTCCACGGGAACCCCGAAGGGCGTCGTGATCGACCACCGGGCGCTGACCAACCTGGCCACCGCCGTGCGCGCGGGGTTCGGGGTCACGGCAGCGGACCGGGTGCTCCAGTACGGCCCCGTCGGTTTCGATGTGACCGTCTCCGATATGTTCTTCGCCTTCGCGGCCGGCGCCGAGCTGCATCTCGTGGGCGAGCAAGAGCGGCTCGGGGATGAGCTGTCCGCCCGGCTCCGCGATTCGCGCATCACCTACGTGCTCTTGCCGCCGCCGGCGGCGATGTCGCTGCCCCACCCGCCGGGCGCGCTGCCGGACCTGCGCACCCTCGCGGTCGGCGGCGAGCCGTGCCCGGCGAACCTGGCCGAACGGTGGACGGCCCCCGGCCGCCACGTGGTGAACGCCTACGGCCCCACCGAGACCACGGTCATCGCCACCGCCGCAGAACTACGCGCCGGAGGGCCCGTGGCGATCGGCCGTCCGGTGGCGGGGCTGCGCGCCTATGTCCTGGACGAGCGGCTGCGGCCGGTGCCCGTCGGCGTGACGGGAGAGATCCACCTCGCGGGCGCCGGCCTCGCCCGCGGATACGCCGGCCGGCCCGGGTTGACGGCCGAGCGATTCATCGCCGACCCGTTCGGCCCACCGGGCGCTCGCATGTACCGCACCGGAGACCTCGGCCGGCGCGGCGCCGACGGCACACTGGGCTACCTCGGCCGGGCCGACTCCCAGGTGAAGGTCAGGGGTTTTCGGATCGAGTTGGGCGAGATCGAGACGGTCTTGGCCGCGCATCCCGCGGTGGCGGTGGCGGCCGCGGCGGTCCGGGGACACGCGGCGGACCGGCAGCTGGTGGCCTACGTTGTCCCGGCGGCGCCCGCCGATCCCGACACCGCACCGGGCGCCGCGGAGCTGCGAGCCTGGCTCGGCGAACGGCTGCCCCGCTACATGATTCCGGACCATGTGGTCGTCCTGGCAGAGCTGCCCGTTGGCCGGTCGGGGAAGGTCGACCGGGCCAGGCTGCCGGCCCCGTCGACCGCCCGTCCGGAGCTGGGCCGGCCGTACGTTCCGCCGACAACCCCCGCTGAGCGGCGAGTCGCCGCCGTCTGGGCCGACGTCCTCGGCCTCGACCGAATCGGGGTGCACGACAATTTCTTCGACCTCGGCGGTACCTCGACCCGGGTGCTCACCGTGCTGGCCGCGCTGCGCGGACGCCCGGACGACGACGGCGACGGCGACGGCGACGGCGACCTCACCTTGATCGATCTGTTCCGGTCGCCCACCATCGCGGCGCTCGCGGCTCGGCTCGACGGCTCGACGGCCGGTGCCGGTGCCGGCGCCGACGCCGACGCCGACGTGGGCACTGGCTCCGGCAACGAGTCCGATGAGCCCGACGAGCCCGACGAGCCGCCGCTAAATCGCCGGGACCGGCGCGAAACGGTCATGGCCCGGCGGCGAGCACGGAGAGGCGGTGCGCGATGACCGACGCGTCGGCGGTCGCCGTCGTGGGGATGAGCGGGCGCTTCCCCGGCGCCGGCGACCTGGCGGAGTATTGGGAGAACCTGCGCGCCGGGGTCTGTTCGATCCGCGACTTCGACGCGGCTGAGCTGCTGGCGGCCGGGGTCGACCCGGATCTGCTGCACAGCCCCGGTTACGTGCCGTCGAAGGGTTTCCTGGCCGAGGCCGACCGGTTCGAGGCGGAGCTTTTCGGGTTCAGCCGTGCGGAGGCTGCGGTCCTCGACCCCCAGCACAGGCTGCTGCTGGAGACCGCCTGGGCGGCCCTGGAAGACGCCGGCTACGACCCGCACCGGCCGCCGGCCCGTACCGGCGTGTACGTCGGCGGAGCGACGAGCGAGCACATGGTCGCGGCCCATGCCGATCCGCGGCTGACGGCCCAGCTCGGCCCGCTGCACATGCGCATCCTCACCGACCGGGACTTTCTGGCGCCCTGGATCTCCTACCGGCTGGGCTTGACGGGGCCGAGCATGACGGTTCAGACGGCCTGCTCCACGTCACTGACCGCCGTCCATCTGGCGACGCAGGCGCTGCTGTTGGATGAGTGCGACACGGCGCTGGCCGGCGGGGTCGCCGTGGACACCATAGCCAAGCGCGGCTACCTCTATCAGACCGGCGGGATCGTCTCGCCGGACGGCCGGTGCCGCCCGTTCGACGCCGCCGCGGCCGGGACGGTCGGCGGCAATGGCGTCGGTCTCGTGGTGTTGCGGCGGCTGGCGGACGCCCTCGCCTGCGGGGACCCGATCCGTGCCGTCATCGTGGGGTCGGCGGTCACCAACGATGGCGCGGGCAAGGTCGGCTTCACCTCGCCGGGCGTCGACCAGCAGACGACCGCGATCCGCGAAGCGTGGACGGTGGCCGGGCTCTACCCCGCGGCCGCGCAGTATCTGGAGGCCCACGGCACGGGCACCGAGGTGGGCGACCGGATCGAGCTGGCCGCGGCGAGCGCCGCGGTCGGCGAGGTCGCCCGCTGCGTGATCGGATCGGTCAAATCCAACATCGGCCACCTGGACTCGGCGGCGGGCGTGGCCGGGCTGATCAAGGTCGTACTGATGCTCGGTCACCAGACGATCGCGCCCACCGCGAACGTATCCCGGCCGCATCCCGACCTGGCGGCCGCCGGACTGCGCCTGCTCACCCGCGCGGAGCCGTGGGAGCGGCCGGCCGGGGGTACGCGCCTGGCGGGCGTCACCTCACTGGGCCTCGGCGGCACGAACGTCCACATCGTCCTGGCTGAGGCTCCCGCCGCCGTCCGTACGGCGGAAACCGGTGGGACCGCCGGCCCGGTCGAGGCGGCGAAAGCCGTGCTGTTGCCGATCTCGGCCCGTACCGATGCGCAACTCGCCACCGCCGCCCAGCGGCTCGCGGCCGCGCTGCGCGCGCCCGCCGCCCCGGCGCTGCCCGACGTCGCGCATACCCTCCGCACCGGACGAGCCACGCTGGCGGTCCGGGCCTGTGTGATCGCCGGGTCCCGCGCGGAGGCGGCGGCCGCCCTGGAGTCCATCGCCGCCGGCGGCATCCGCGTCGGCGCGCCGGCCGCCACGGCCACCGCCGCCGAGCCGCGCGCGCTCGCGGAACGCTGGGTGCGCGGCGACAACGTTGACTGGCCCACGGGGCAGGGACGCCGGGTGCACCTGCCGACCTATCCGTTCGCCGGCGACAGCTACGGCGAGCTGTCCTTGACCCCGCCCGGCCCGCAGGGCCCCGTCTCGGCACCGGCCACCGGCGGCGCCGCCACGGAGGCCGCCGACGAACCGATCGCCGCGGCCGTGACCAAGACGTTCATGACCGCGTTGGATCTGGCCGACGACGGCGAACTCGACCGGACGTACTTCGCCGCGGGCGGCGACTCACTGACGGCCGTCCATCTCGTCGGCGAGCTACGCGACAAGTTCGGGCTGGACGTGTCGGTCAAGCTGTTTCTCGAAGAACTCCCCGTCCGGGACATCATCGCGACGGTCCTGGCGCCGCGGGAGGACCCCTTGCTCGAATCGCTCCTCGACGAGATCGCCGACTGAGGCCCCGGCGTCTGCATGTGATGCGCTTCCGCCTCGATGCGTGACGCGCCCGGCGCCACCGCGGGCGCCGTCGGCCTCGACGTGATCAAGTGGAGCACGACCATCCCAAGTCGGCGGAGGCGGCCATCGACTGGCGGACCAGCCGGCCACGTGGGGAGCCCGTATCGTTTGGGCAAGCCCCGCTGATTGAAGGACTGCGATGCGAAACGGCGACCCGAGCGAACCCGGGTCCGGTCTCGACTACGACGCCGAACTGCGGCTGCACAGCGAGGCGTTGCACCGCGCCGCCGGTGTCCGGGCCCACGAGCACGTTCTCGACATCGGCTGCGGAACCGGGCAGACCACCCGAGCGGCCGCGCGCACGGCTCAGGCGGGCGGTGCGCTCGGGGTCGACATCTCCGCGCCCGCCATCGAGCGGGCCCGTGAGCTCGCCCGCGCCGAGGGGCTCGGCAACGTCACCTTCGAGTGCGCCGACGCGCAGGTCCGCCGCTTTCCGCGGGAACGCTTCGACCTCGCCATCAGCAGATTCGGCACAATGTTCTTCACCGACCCGGTCGCCGCTTTCGCCAACATCGGGCGGGCGCTGCGCCCGTCCGGACGCCTGGTGATGATGGTCTGGCAGGCCGCCGAGCACAATGAATGGGACGTCACCATCCGCCGATCACTCGGCGGACCCCAAGCACCGCTGGCCGTTCCCCCGCCGGGACCGGATCCGTTCTCGCTGGCCGACCCGCCGACCACCGAGGGGATCCTCAAGGCCGCGGGATTCGGCGGCGGCGCCTTCGCCGACGTCCACAAGCCCGTCTACTACGGTCCCGACGTGGCGACCGCGCTCGAGTGGGTCCGCGGCTTCACCGCCACCAGCGAACTACTACGGCGGCTGGAGCCCGCCGCGGCGGCGGACGCGCTCGGGCGACTGCGCGATGCGCTCGCCGCGCACCTGACCGACGACGGCGTCTGGCTGGACTCCCGCGCCTGGATTATCACCGCACATCGCCCCTGAAACAGACGGATCGTCTCCTGTCCTCACCAGCAGGGATCCGGGCACGGATCGTGCAGGACGCCGCCCGCGGCTGCGCCAACGCCGAGATCTCCTGCCCCTGGGCATCAGCGTCGATACCGGCGTTCCTGCCCGCCGCGCGGGCGCGCGCGGACACGGCGCGAGCCGTGGTTTCGCGGAAACGCTACGCGGCCCAGCTTCCGCTGGCGCTACTCGGCTGACGTGAGCGGCCGCATGTGGCTCATCGAGTGAATCGCGCCTGGTCGGCGGAAGTGAAACGTAAAGTGGCACTGGCCGTGACATAGGGCAGGGCCGATGCCGGGGGAAGCGTGCTCGACGTCAACAACCATCAGGGGAAGTTCGGCCAGGATTACGTCCGCGTCCTGGCCTCGGCGGCCGGCCTGCTCGTGCCGCCGGACACGCGGGCGTAATCGGAGATCCTGGGTCTCTTCATGCTCGAGCCGTGCTTTGTCCGACCATCCGCTCCGGCCAGGCAAGAAGAAAAGGAAACAAGGGAACCATGCCGTCCGACAAACTGTCCACCAAGCAAAGAGCCGCGCTGTTCGCCCTGCTCGCCGAGGCGCGCGAGGTCTCCAACACCGAGCTCAAGGAACATTTCGGCTTCGCGCTCGATGGCAAGGACCGTCAGAAGCTCAACGACCTGAAGCTGGTGGAAAGCCACAAGGAGGGCCGTCCGTACGTCCACGAGCTGACCGACGCGGGGTGGCGATGGTGCCACGACGAGTTTTTCGGCGAACCACCGGCCGGATCAGGCACGCTGACCCGCGCGACGTACGGTGTGCTCGCGCTTTTCGGGCGGTATATGGACGGCTCAGGCATGAGCCTGGCCGACATCCACGCCGCGAGCGGCGACGGCGCGGCACGGCAGGACAACGCCGACGCCGGGGTCGGCAAGGTCGCCAAGCTCGACGGGGACGTCGAGGTCGGCGTCGTCACGGCCTACCGCGCCCTAGCCGGCGAGCCGGGCGAGTTCGTGAAGCTGTCGGCGCTCCGCGGCCGCCTAGCCGGCGTCTCCAGGGCGGACGCCGACGCGGCGCTGGCGACCATGTACCGAGCTCGGCGCATCAACCTGATCCCGCAGTCCGATCAGCTTTCGCTGACCGACGAGGACCGCGAGTCCGCGCTCCGCATCGGCGGAGAGCAGAAGCACCTGATCTCGATCGAGCGGTGATGAGCGGTAACGAGCTGAACGAATTGAACGAGGCGACCGAGCTGACCGCGCTGCGCGCGCTCACCTTCAACTGGACACGGGCCCTGGAGGAGGTATGGGAGCCGTCCCCATACCACGTCGAAGGCCTGCACAGCGAAATCGTCGAACTGGTACGCCGTGGCATTGGCCAGGCCCGTGCCAGCGCTGGAACCAACCCGCTCGGCATTGTGCTCCGGGGCGAGCGCGGCGTCGGCAAGACGCATCTGCTCGGCTGGGTGCGCCAGGAAGTGCGGCGCAACGGAGGCTACTTCTTCCTGGTGACCGTGTCATCGGGAAAGACGTTCTGGG
>OBLR010000003.1_pt1 | contig 31681 bp, 20 predicted proteins | sample 1519891 | NCBI WGS metagenome assembly OBLR01 (sample SAMEA3113583, study PRJEB22503) | soil metagenome | reverse complement strand
GCCGCCCGTGGCCTCCGACTGCTCGGAGGACGTGACCAGCGAGTTCAACTCCTGGCTGGCCGGGGTCCCCGACGGCTCCACCATCTCCTTGGCGTCCAACGGCTGCTATCTGTCCAACGGCACCATTCGAGTTGAGAATAGGAACAACCTCACGTTTCTCGGCAATGGCGCGACCATCAAGGCCTCGGGGGAGCCGGCTTGCCGGGCGGGCTCGACCCGGAACGCTCAGGGGTACTGCGTCGTGCCTATCAACCCGGACGGCACCTGCCCGTCGGACAGCGTGGCTTCGGGGACCGGCGAGTGTGTGCGAAAGCCCGCCCGCCAGCAGCTGCAGTTCGTCCGGGGCGGTGGCTTCGTAGTGCGCGACGTGACGCTGCAGGGCTCGAACTTCACCGCCGACTGTGCTGTGCCGCCGCCGGCGCAGGACACGTGCTACGACTCGCTGCGCGAGGGCGACGGCAATCTGTACGTGTACGGGTCGGACGGGGTCCTGATCGACAACGTACGTTTCAAGAACGCGTGGGACGACGCGGTGGTTGCGGCCCCGATCGGTGCCAGGGACGGCAACGGAACCGGAGCCGTCATGGCCCGGCGCGTCACCGTCCAGAATTCGACGGTCGACACCGCGGGGCGGCACGCGTTCACGTGCATCGGTTGCAAGGACTTCGTCGTCCGTGACAACACGGTCACGAACGTCGGCTACTGGGGAGTGGACGTGGAAATCTCGGCGAACACGTGGACCGGCGACATCGTCCTGGAGCGCAACCGGTTCAGCAACATCTACGTCGGGATCCTGGCCGTCACCCCGGCCAACGCGCCGTCGACGCTCGGGCCGATCGTGGTGCGCGACAACGTCCGGACCGACGCGCCGGCCTTCTGCATGTACGGCTTCGTGATCGGCCGCGACGATCGGTCGCCGCCTCAGTACGTCGAGGTCACCGGCAACCACGTTCGCGCCGTGGCCGGTGGTGTCGTGGTCAGGAACACCCCGGAAGCGAAGGTGGCCGACAACACCTTTGAAGTGGACCGCAGTGTTCCCTGCGCCGTGGCGAAGGGCGTCGTGTTCTCGAAGGTGTCGAGCGGCTCGGTCATCGGGAACACCGTTCTCAACACAAATCAGCCGTTCGAGATCGTGACCTCTGTGGTGACGGTGTGCGGAAATCGCACGACGCCGACCGGCGCGTTCGATCAGCCGGTGACGTGCGACGACATGCGCGGGGACCTGGCCAGCGCGAAGCGCCCATCTTCGCGGGGCGAGTAGAGCGGCCGTCCTTTAACGGGAGCGACACTCCCATACGGCGGTCTCGATCTCGATGAGGTATGGAATGTCCGGCGGCCTGACACATGATGGAGACGTGTCCCGGTCGCCGACTGATAGGGGAGCCGCCGCATGGTTCAGATTCCTTCCCACGATGAGCTGGCCGGCATCGCCGAGCACTACGGGCTCGGGCTTTCCGCCAAGGACATCGACGAGTTCGCTGAGCCCGTGGGCGGCGTGCTGAGCTCATGGGACGCCGTCGAGCGGCTCTATGCCCGGGTCGCGCCGCGGCCCCGTTCGGACCGGCCGTGGCACCGGCCGGACGAGGCGGCCAATCCGCTGGGCGCGTGGTATGTGCGTACGGAGATCCGAGAGAACGACGACGGCCCGCTCGCCGGGCGCACCGTCGCGATCAAGGACAACACGATGGTCGCGGGCGTGCCGATGATGAACGGCTCACGGACGCTTGAGGGCTTCGTCCCCACCCGGGACGCGACCGTGGTGAGCCGCCTGCTCGCGGCCGGCGCCACGATCACCGGGAAGGCGGTGTGCGAGGACCTGTGCTTTTCGGGTGGGAGCCACACCTCACGGACCGGCCCGGTACGCAACCCCTGGGACCTGGGTCGTTCGGCGGGTGGCTCGTCAAGCGGCAGCGCGGCGCTGGTGGCCGCCGGTGAGGTCGACCTGGCGACCGGCGGCGATCAGGGCGGCTCCGTACGCATCCCGAGCGCGTTCAGCGGGACGGTCGGGCACAAGCCCACCCACGGCCTCGTCCCCTACACCGGCGCGTTCCCGATCGAGCAGACCATCGATCACATCGGGCCGATCACCCGTACGGTCGCCGACGCGGCGCTGATGCTCGAGGTGATGGCCGGCCGCGACGGCCTGGACCCGCGCCAGCCCGCGGACCTGTCGGCCGGCGGCTATCGTGCGCCGCTCGCGCGGGATGTCCGCGGCCTGCGGATCGGCGTCGTCGGAGAGGGATTCGCCATCCCGGAATTGTCGTCGCCGGGCGTCGACGACGCGGTACGAGCCGCCATCGACGTGCTGCGCACGGCCGGGCTGGCCGCCGAGGATGTGTCAGTGCCCTGGCACGGCGACGCCATGCACATCTGGAATGTGATCGCCACCGAGGGCGCGGCCGCCCAGATGGTGGACGCCAACGCCTACGGCATGAACTGGCAGGGCGCCTACGATCCGGAGCTGATCGCGTTTTACGGCAGGCAGTGGCGGGAGCGGTCCACCGAGTTCTCCGAGTCCGTGAAGCTCGTGCTGCTCGCCGCGCGGCACACGATCGACACGGAGTACGGCCGGCACTATGCGATGGCCCGCAACCTGGCCGGCGAGCTGCGCAAGGGCTACGACGACGCGCTGGCGACCTATGACGTGCTTGTCATGCCCACTTTGCCGATGACCGCCACCGAAATCCCGGCGCCCGGCGCCGCCCGCGCCGAGTTGCTCGCCCGGAGCCTGGAAATGATCGCCAACACGGCGCCTTTCGACGTGACCGGCCATCCGGCCACCTCGGTCCCCTGCGGCCTGGTCGACGGTCTCCCGGCCGGCATGATGATCATCGGCAGGCATTTCGACGACGCCACCTGCCTCCAGATCGCGCACGCCTACGAGGAGGCCGTCGGAGGTTTCCCCGCCCCGCCCCGTACCTAACCATCACCCGGCCCCGAGCGGTGGGCGACGTGGGTCGTCGTCCACCGCTCGGGTCGTGCCGTCGGTCAGGAGCCGGTCAGGGCAGGAGGACCTTGCCGAGTTGGGCGTTGCGTCCGCTGACGCCCAGCGCGGCGGGTGCCAGCGTCGTGATCTGTGCCGTGGCCGCGTTGGTGAACAGGTAGAGGCGGCCTTCGGTGCCGTCCTCGCCGGGTGTGCCCACGGTCAGGTCGGCCCTGCCGTCGGTGTTCAGGTTGTTGAGCGCGACAGCGGAGCCGAACCGGTCGTTGGTCTCCGACGTGCCCGGCACGCCCGAGGTGTTCTGGCTGATCTGTCGTGCTCCGGCGGTGGTCAGTCCGCTCGTACCGCCGTGCAGTACGGTGACCGCGCCGGCGTTGGCGGTGGTGCCGATGGCCTCGCCGGGAGCGCCGATCGCGACGTCGGCCTTGCCGTCGCCGTTGACGTCGCCGAGGGCGAGCGCGTCGCCGAACCCGTCACCGGATTCTTGGGTGCCGGGCACCCCGGCGGTGTCCTGATCGATCCTGGTGGCCGTGCCCAGCCCGGACGCCGTGCCGAGCCGGACGAAGACCTCTCCGGGGACGGGTCCTTCGACCCCCGGCCCGTTGGTGACCAGGTCGGCACGGCCGTCGCCGTTGATGTCCCCGGCGGCCCCGACGCGGCCGGCGCCGGGCAGGGTCCGCGGGCTGCCGAGCCCCGAGGGCGAGCCGAGCCGCAGCTCCACCGCGGCCCCGGACGGCAGCCCGTCGATGTCGTCGGCCCGCAGCATCGCCAGATCCGCGTAACCATCACCGGTGAAGTCAGCGGCGACCGGCACCGACCAATACAGCGAGCCCGTCTCGCTGTCCAGCGGTGTGCGCCGTCCGGTCACCTGGCCCGCCCCGACGTCGGTGAACGTCCAGAACTCGCTGGTCCCGGTGGTCACGAGATCGGGCCGGCCGTTGCCGTTGAAGTCGCCGACGGCAAGCCGCGAGCCGATGGACGACCCGGGCACCCCGGTGGTCAACTCGAGGCTGCGGCCGGACAGGCCGTCATCGCTTCCGTACAGGACGCTCAGCCGCTCGTTGTCGGGCTCGTCGTCGCGCAGGCCCTCGCCGGGCGCGCCGACGGCGAGGTCGGCGTAGCCGTCGGCGTCGAAGTCGGCGGAGGCGAGCGCGTCGCCGAACAGGTCGTCCGCTTCGGCGCCGCCGGGAACGCCGGCGCTGTTTTGGCCGATGACCTGACGGTTCGTGGCGTCCGGCCCGGACGTACCGCCGTAGATGACGGTGACGAACCCGGCGGCCGGCTGGTTGTCGACTGTGCCGTTCGGGCTGCCGATGACCACGTCGCGGCGGCCGTCGCCGTTGAAGTCTCCGGCCGGCGCCGCCGCCGCCGTCGCGGGGCTGAACGACGCGGTGGCGGTAAGGGAGAGGGGAACGAGCATCACCACGGCGGCGGTACGCACCGATGTGATGACCGCAAGACGAACTCGCATGGCTTCCTTTCTTCCTGCGGAAAGATTTCCAAAGTCCGGCACCCGCGAAGTTTGCCCCGGGTAGTTCCGCCACGCCGAAGCGTGACGTCGCGGAGAGCCTTCACCTGTAAGATCCCTAGGCTTTGCTTGCGGTTTACCTTGCAGGGGCGTGATGACGATCACCGCATCTTGGGTGACCCGGCCCCTATGCGTCTTGACTAGGCTCGACCCCGGGTTGGTTGAACGGTCGACCCCGAAGGAGCAGGCCGATGCCGCATGAGACGTGTAGGGCCGTGAACGCCGAAGGCGACGAGGCCGTCGTCGTCACGGCTCGTGACGCGAAGCATGCATGGGATGACAGCTATACCGGGGAGGCTCCGCCCGGCTGGGACATCGGCCGGCCGCAGCCGGCCTACGTGCGATTGGCGGACGAGGGCCGGCTGACCGGTCGCGTACTCGACGCCGGCTGCGGCACCGGTGAGCACGCGCTGCTCGCGGCGAGCCGTGGGGCCGACGTCATCGGCATAGACCTCGCGCCGACCGCGATCGAGCGTTGCCGCGCGAAGGCGGCAGAACGCGGGGTGAGCGCGCGATTCGAGGTCGCCGACGTACTCGATCTGCCGCGCCTGTCGCACCTGCTGCACCTGCCGCGCCTGCAGCGCCTGCCGCACCAAGACCGCCGCACGGTCGACACCGTCATCGACAGCGGCGTTTTCCATGTGTTCGACGATGAGGACAGGGCCAGGTACGTCGCCGGCCTCGCGGCCGTGCTGCGGCCCGGTGGCACCTGCTACCTCATGTGCTTCAGCGACCGGCAGCCGGGCGACTGGGGGCCACGCCGGGTTCGTGCGGAAGAACTGCGCGCGGCCTTCAGTGACGGGTGGACCGTCGAGTCCCTCACCGCCGACACCTTCGACATCAACCCGGTCCATGAGGTGACCCGGGTTCAGGCCTGGCTCGCCGTCATCAGGCGCGGCTGACGGGCGCGACAGCCGCGCCGCCTCATCGAGCCACCTGGTCCACGTATCAGCCGCGGTCGAACTCGGGGATCAACTCGCCGATGAGGCGGATGCTCTTGAACACCGCGTCGTCCGGCAGGCCGCCGATCTGGTGCAGGCACATGAGCCGGTCGACACCGAGGTCGGCGAACTGGCGCAGCTGGGCGCGGCAGGTCTCTTGGCTGCCCACGATCAGCGAGTGCTGTGCGTTCAGCACGGTGAAGGTCTCCTCATCCGGCACGGTTTCGCCGGCGAGGATGCGCCCGATCAGCAGCTGGGCCTCGGTCGGCGCGGCCTCCGCCTCGGCGCGCAAGAACTCGCCGGTGAGGCCGCCGCCAGTCGGTGATGCCAGCAGCTCCTGGTGGCGTTTTGCCAGCTTGGCGAACTCGTCGGCAGCCTCGAAGAACCTCAGGGCGGTCACCGTGTACCAGGCGGCGGCCGCGGCGGCGCCGTTGTTCATCGCCTCCTCGTCGGTGTCGGCGCAGTGCACGAACGTGAAGTAGGCGACTTGGTCGTTGACGAACTCGCCGACCGGCGCCGTACAGGCCGCGGCCGCCGCACGGTAGAGCTTGATCATCCGTTGGGTTCGCTCCAGCGAGTCCCAGATGGTGGTGCCCAGCACGCCGACCCCGCGCCGGCCGGCGTCCTCGAACGAGCCGGGGCTGGCCGCGGCCTGCCACAGCGGCGGGTGCGGCCGCTGCAGCGGCTTTGGCCCGATGGCGACGTCGTCGATATGGAACGTGTCGCTGTGGTAGGAGAACCGCTCGGAGGTCCAGATCTTCGGCACCATCTCGAACGCCTGCTGCGTTTGGGCGCGGACGTCTTCGGGCGCGATGTTGAACAACCGCCACTCCGGAGCCGTGGACCGGGTGAGACCCAGCTCGACCCGCCCGCCGCTCAGGTGATCGAGGGTGGCCGCGCGCTCGGCTACCCGGATTGGATGGTTGAAGGACGCGGGCGCGAGCACCGCCGAGTGCCCGAGCCGGATCCGCTTGGTGTGCTGGGCGATCGCGGTGAGCATCAACTCCGGCGCCGACGACAGGCTGAACTCCTCCGCACCGTGGTGCTCGACCTGCCACCAGCAGCCGTACCCTAGCTCGTCGGCCAGCTTGGCCTGCTCGATCGCCTGCCGGAACCGGCGCTGCTCATGGTCCTCCGGCCAAGGGCGGGGGTTTTGCAGCTCATTGAACAGATCGATCTTCACCCGGTTCCTTCCCTTATTCACTGAGTCAAGAGGCCTGGTCTTGGCCGAAGTGATGAAAAACGGCCTGGGCGTCGCGGGGGCTCTGCGTGATGATATGGAGATCCCAGCGACGCGGCACGCTGTCATGGAGTTCACGCTCGACCGCCGCCCATAGCCAGCTCATGCTTTCAGTCGGCTCCAGGCCGCCGCGGCCGGCGCCGAAAAGCGGGAAGGCGATCGACCGCAGTGGCGGCTCGAATTGTGACCTTTCCTGCTCGGCCAGGCGGAAGACGTTATTGACCGCACGGGCCACGGTCTCGGGCGCGATTTCGTATTCGCTTCCGCCCGCGCGCGGGACGGCCACCGCCGAGTGGTAGATCCGGCGGACCCCGGCTTCGCGGAGCCTGCCGGCGTCGGTGGCGGCGACGGTGCCGGGAGCTACCGGCAGCCCGAGGCGACCATGGGCGCGCAGCCACTGGGTGAGTTCGCGCTGGATGACGTCGTCGATGACTTGGCCGGCCTCGGTGCTCTCGGCGCAGGCTCGCCGCAGGGCGGCCGACAGCGAGTTCCGGAAGATCTTGGACGCCTCCAGGTAGACGTTCTCGGAAGAGACGATCACATCGATACCAGTGATCATTTCCACTGGCATGAAATCTAGGGTGACCGGGCCCAGATTGTGGACGGCCGGCGTGCGGGGCAGGCGTGACGGGCTTGGCTGCCGACGCACCTCACTCGATATGCAAAGACGCAGGATCGCCTCTGCTGTCTGGTCGACGATGAGGTGTTCGTGGTGCTTGCGGAATCGCTCTGTGCTGACTCCGTAGATCATGGCGGCCTTCTTGCGTCGTTCGCCGACGGGCCAGTCTCGGGTGCCGGTGGCCAGCCCGAAGGTGTATTCGGCCGCGGCGCTGAGATTGCCGCCGCCCAACTCGATGATCGCCCGGCGCAGGAGTTCTTCCACCGCCGCGGGGCGGAACACCTCGGACGGGACCTGTTCTGCCGAAGTCGGGCCGCCCTCGCCGTACACCGTCGCGGCGGCGTCGAGCGCTGCCAACCGGGTGCCGCGCAATCGCGTTAACCCTCGTTCGCGCAGCGTCTTCAGATCGGCGACGAGTTGATCGTGAGCTGGCGGCTGCATGGCTCCAGTGTGGGCGGAAGTTGGGGCGTCATTCGGGCGGAGCCGGGAAACCCGGGCAAAGAATTGACGATTTGGTGTTGAATGTTACTCCATCGCTGCTACGGGTCGTCACTATCTGTGATCAAAACCGCCTCGACCAGCGGCATTCTGTGCTCTGCGAGCAGAAAGAAACCTTCATGGCCATCGATGAGGCGCCGGCCGCTCCGGCAGAAGGCGAAACGCCTAGCCCGCCGGTCGAGCCAACACGCCCTGGCGGCAGCCGGCCGGAGCCGGCCGAGCGGTTGAGCGCGATCGAAGGCGCCATCGCCGAATTCAACCGCAGGTCGGCGCATCGCGAGGCGGTCATCGATCGGCTCCACGAGGAGAATCAGAGGCTACGCGGCGGCCTGTACCGTGCCCTGCTGGAGCCGGTGATCGCCGACCTGATCCGCATGTACGACGCACTGCTGCGTGAGGCGGACCGGCTCACCGCCGAGAACACAGACCCGGCGTACGGCCGGCTCTTGGAGAGCTTCGCCGACGACGCGCTGCTGACGCTGGACCGCTGCGGTCTTGAGGAGTTCACCGCACGGCACGGAGAGCCGTTCGATCCGGGCAGGCATACCGCGGTGTCGGTGGTGCCCGTCGACGACGAGGCCCTGGACAACACGGTGGCAGAGGTCATCGCGGTCGGGTTCTTGGACCGCGAATCGGGACGGGTCCGCCGTCCCGTCCGCGCCCGCTTCCACCAGTTCCGCCCCGCTGCCGTGAGTGCCGAGGACCACGAGGCCGCAAGATCGACCGCGCCTGTGGATGCCGATGCGGCCGCGACTCCTGAGGCGCCCTGACGGGGCGACCTTGACCGAACGAGGGGATCACAACTTATGGCTACCTACGGTATCGATCTCGGCACCACCTATTCGTGTGTCGCCTACGTCGACGACACGGGCCGGCCCGTCATCGCCAAGAACGCCATCGGCCAGGAGACCACTCCTTCCGTCGTCTACTTCGAGACAAGCGACAACGTCGTGGTGGGACAGGACGCGAAGGGATCAGCCAAGCTGTTCCCCGACCAGGTGGTCCAACTGATCAAGCGGCAGATGGGGCAGAAGTTCGAACTGGAATTCCACGGTGCCAAGCACACGCCAGAGTCGATCTCGGCGCTCATCCTGAAGGAACTGACCCGCGCGGCCGCCGAGCAGACCAACGAAGAGGTGCGCGACGTGGTCATCACCGTGCCCGCGTACTTTGGTGTCGCCGAACGGGAGGCCACCCGCAACGCGGGGGAGATCGCCGGACTCAACGTGCTCAACCTGATCCCCGAGCCGGTGGCCGCGGCGCTGCACTACGAAAAGCTGTCGGCCGAGGGAACGTCGACGATTTTGGTGTACGACCTTGGCGGCGGCACCTTCGACACCACGGTCATCCGCCTGGATGGCGACGACGTCAGGGTGCTGTGCACCGATGGCGATCACCGGCTCGGCGGCGCCGACTGGGACCAGCGCATCGCCGACCACCTGCTGGAGTCCTTTCTCGCCGAGAATCCGGAATCGACGGCGGGCGAGAGTGAGGATTTCCTCCAAGAATTGGCGATCGCCGCCGAAGACATGAAAAAGGGGCTCAGCTCAGCGACGTCCCGGCGCTACAACATGCGCTTCGACGGCGCCACCGCCAGGGTCGAAGTGACCCGCGAGACGTTCGAGAGCCTCACCGAGGACCTGCTCGCCCGCACATTCGAGATCACCCAACGCACCCTCGACGCCGCGGCCGCTCAAGGGATCAGCGCCTTCGACGATGTGTTGCTGGTCGGCGGCTCGGTCCGGATGCCCGCGGTCAATGAAGGCCTGCGCAAGCGCTTCGGGTTCGAGCCCAAGCTGCATGATCCCGATCTGGCGGTGGCCAAGGGCGCGGCCAGATTCGCGCTCATCGAGGCGGTCAAGGTCCGCCTTCCAGGCGAGGCGGACGGCGCTGCCGCGGCGTCCGGCGCGGCGGCCGAGCGAGAGATCGAGCAGGCCGCCGACCAACTCGGGCTCGAGCCGGAAAAGGTTCGCCGGTTGGCGGGCCGGCGGGTGACCACGGTGGTGCCCCGCGCCTTCGGCGTCAAGACGGTCGACGTCGCCGACGACGGGGCCGAGTCCTTCTCGGTCAGCCACGTGCTCAAGGCCAACACCGCGTTGCCGGCGGCTACGGAGCCTGAGCGGTTCGCCACGGCCTATGAGGAGCAGACCGAGATCAATATCGAGATCTGGGAGCAGGCGGGGGCGGCGGAGTCCGAGGACCTGGCCGACAACGCCAAGATCGGCGAGGGGATCATCACCGGTCTTCCGCGGTTGCGCAAAGGCTCGCCGATCGACATCAGCTTCGCCATGGACGAACTCGGCACCCTCAGGGTCTACGCGGTCGAGCTCCAGACGAACAAGGACCTGCACATCGAGGTGAGCATCCAAGGGCTGTCCGAGACCCAGGTCAGTCAGGCGAAGGAAGCCATCGCGCGGTACGCCGTCTCGGAATGACCAGCCGGCGGGCCCGACTCGGCCGGCATGGCGGAACCGCTCACCTGGTCGCCCTGCCGTGCGCCTGACCGACGACTGACGACGGACGACGAGGAACATCCGTGCTCGACAAAGACGCCTACCGCCGCAGGGTGCTCGAACCCGCCCGAGCCCAGGGCAACCGGGCGCCCGCGGACCTGCTCGCCCGCTACGCGCTGCGCCCGTCGGCGCCGCTGCGGGAAGATGCGCTTGAGGAGCATTTGGCCGAGGTCGTCGCCTACTGGCGGACGCTCAAGCAACAAAAGAAGGTCTACGCCAAGCTCATCGACGCCTTGCTCATCGCCCACGGCGAGCTGGACAGGAGGGGCCTGCTCACCTGGGACGGCCTGAATGACGAGACGCGCCGGCGGGCGGAGGACGCTGCCGCGCGGTTGCGGGCCGCGGTCGCCACGCTCGCCGGTACGACCATCAGTCGCGCCGCGTTCGACCACCTCGTATCCGACACCGGGGGAGCCTGCTCCGAGTCCGACGTGCGGAAGGTGCTCGCCGAGCACAAGGTCGTCGTCATCGAGCGATCTTGGGAACTGCCAAGTGGACCGCCGCCGCCGGCGTATCGGACGCTCCGTACGGCCCTCGGCCAATTGGGCCTGCGGCTGTCCGCCGAGGCCGTCGTCGGGACCGACACCGTCCGCCGGGGATTCACGCTGCGCGACGGCTTCCGGCTGACCACGGCGTCGGCGGTGGGCCCCGCCGGGCCGCTCACCAAGGACATGATCACTGAGGTGATGGGGCGTTCGGCGGGCCGGGCGCGCGACGAGGGCAAGGCCGCGACCGACGGCGTGCTCTCGACGCTGGCCGAGGCGGCGCGTGAGCAGGGGCGGCTGGACGCCCTCTTGCTCTGGGAGGTCATGGAGATCCTGCGGCCGCATGCGGAGGCCGGGCTGCCCGCGAAGTTGATCGCCGAACAGGCCCGAGACCTCGGACTGGTCCGGGACGAGGCCGAAGAGCTGGCGCTGGCGATGCCGGCTCGTGACGTTCGGCCGGCGGGCGTGGCGAGCCAGATCGAGGAAGCGCTCCTTGACGGCCGGCTGCGCGCCGCCGAGCTCCTGCTCCCGGGGCTGGCCGCCGACGCCCGGCCTGAGCTGCGCGCTCAGGTCGAGGATCAGGGACGACAGGTGGCCGAATGGACGGCTGCGGCCACGCGGGAGCACGCCGCCGGACGGGCCGAGGCCGCGGCCGAGCTGCTCGACCGGGCATGGCGGGTCGCCGCCGACGACGAGACGATCGGCGAACGGTTGCACGCGCTGCCGCCGCCCCCGCCCGGCGACGTCCGGGTCGGCGTCGAGCGGGAGCGCGTCACGGCCGCCTGGACGCCCAGCCCCGCACGGGTCGGTCCGGTGCGCTATCGCGTGGTCCGTACGGCCGGGACGCCCGCGCGTGGAGCCGCCGCCGGCACATCGATCGGTGAGACCGACTCCAACGAGTTAATCGACTCGGCCCCGCCCGCCGCCGAGGAGCTGTACTACAGCGTGTTCGCCGGCCGCGCCGAGGGGATCTGGTCCACCCCGGCGGTGGGGGGACCGGTAACCGTCTTGCCCGAGGTCGACGGTCTGTCGGTCATGGCCGGCGAGAGGGAGATCGTCGCAACGTGGCGGCTTCCCCAGGCCGCGACCCATGCCGTGGTGACACGGCTCGAGGCCGCCGGCGGGACGGCTCCGCGGCCGAAGCCTGCGCGGCCGAAGTCTCCGCAGGTCGAGCGGGGCGGTTTCGTTGACACCGACGTGACCCCGGGCCGGCGGTATCGCTACCGGATCCAGGCGGCCTACGAAAGTCCTGGTGGGACGCGCAGGCTTTCGCGAGGCGTCGTCGTCACCGGCCTGCCGGAGGGTTCCCCGCAGGCCGTATCCAACCTGCGGGTCGAGGTGGATTCGGCCGGCGGGGCGGCCGGCGCCGTCGGGGAGGGGCAGCAGGTCGCCAAGATCAGCTGGACCGAACCGGTCGGCGGCCACGTGGTGATCCGGACCTCCGATGTGCGCCCGCCCTGGCCGCCCGGCACCCGGCTCGCGCCAGACGACGTTGCGCAGTACGGCCGGGAGGTTCCGGGTGTGGCCGTGCGCGGGACCGACGGCCGGATGACCCTGAGCACGCGGGTCGGCAGCGCCGCACGCGGCTATTTCGTCGCCGTGACCCTGGCCGCCGGCACGGCCGTGGTCGGCCCGTCCGCCGCGTTCGCGGTGGTGGAACCGGTGCGGCGGCTGACGGCTCATCGGCTGGGTGACACGGTGGCGTTGAGCTGGATCTGGCCCGCCGAGGCCCAGCGGGTCGAGGTGACCTGGGCCGCCGCCGACGCGGTCGACGCCGACGCGGTGGCCGGCGACGCGGTGGCCGGCGACGCCCGCCTGTCGCAGGCCCCTGAGGAATGGCCTGCGGCGATCACCGAAGAGTGCCTGCGCCGTGCGTACGAGGACGATGGCTACCGCATCAAGGCCGGGCCCGGCACGGTGCTGGTGAGCGTGCGAACGGTACTACGCGACGGCGCCGGAATATTGCGTTCCCGACCGGTGGTGACGACGGTGCCGGCGATCGCGCCACAGGTCCGCTATGAGTTTCGCCGGCGGCGGCTCGCAGGGCGCCGTTCGGCGACCGCCGTCCTCGTGCTCACCGCGGACCAACGCTGCCGGGTGCCGCCCCTGATAGTCGTCCACCGCGCCGGTGGCGTGCTCCCCCTTCGCCCCGAGCAGGGCACAGTGATCCACACCGTACCGGCCGGCGACCTGGAGCCGGGCGATCCGCTCACGCTTCGGATCAAGGTCCCCTCGGCGCGGGACGGGTCACTGGCCTGTTTCCCCGCGCCCGAAGCCGCCGCCGCGGTGACTCTCATCCGACTTCCCGGAACCTGGTGAACGCCGATGATCTCACTCTTTCCGAGCTTGGTCTGCCCGTACTGCTATCAGCCGTTCCAGCCACACAAGATCATGTTTCGATGTACCGGGTTGCTCGGCCCTAACGGGGAAAGGTGCAAGCCCGAGCGTGATCGGGCACTGTCGCAGCGATTCGCGATGAACGAGGCGCTGCCCCCGGTGTTCACCGGCGGCAGGCTGACCGGCACCAACAAATGGCGGACCAGCGCCTGCTGCCCACACTGCCGCGGTGAGTCGACCCAGCGGATCTGTCCGCACTGCCACAGCACGCTGCCGGTGCACTTCGGCAAGGTCGACAGCCGCCTGGTCGCGCTGATCGGGGCCAAGGGCACCGGCAAGACGGTCTACATGACCGTCCTGCTCCACGAGCTCATGAACTCGGTCGGCCGGCGCTTCGACGCCGCGGTCGTCGGCTCGGATGACCACACGCGCGCCGAGTTCTCCAGGAAGTACGAGGAGATGCTCTACCGGCAAAGCGTGCTGCCGGGGACGACCAGGCCGGGACAGGCGGAGATTCGCCGGCCGCTGGTCTTCAAGGTCACCATCGGCCGGTCCGGCCGCCTGGGCCCCCGGCACCGGCACACGATCACGTCGTTCTTCGACACCGCTGGCGAGGACCTGATCTCCAAAGAGAGCGTGGACCTCAACGTTCGATATCTGCGCGGTGCGGACGGCATCGTCCTGCTGCTCGACCCGCTGCAGATGCGCGGAGCGCAGGCGGCCGCCAGACCCGGTACTCGGCTCCCGGCATCGGATGACAAGACCGACAACCCCGTCAACGTGTTGACCCGGGTCACCGAAGTGCTCTACGAGGCGCACGGTCGCGGCCCCGGCCGGCAGATCACCGTCCCGGTCGCGGTGGCCTTTTCCAAGATCGATACGTTGCGGCACGCCTTCCCGGCGGACAGCCCGCTACGCCGCGAGCCTCCGGATGACCAGCCGGTCTTCGACCAGGGCGACAGCCTGGTCGTGCACGACCACGTGCGGGCGCTGCTGCACGAGTGGGACGGCGTGCAGATCGACCAGATCATGCGCAAGAACTTCGCGTCGTTCCGCTACTTCGGCCTGTCATCACTGGGCGGCAGCCCGACGTCCGACAACCGCGTCGATCCCCGGGGCATCCACCCCTACCGGGTCGCCGACCCGTTCCTGTGGCTGCTGAGCCGGTTCAACGCCCTCCCGTCCACAAAGGGGTGACATGGATTTCCAGCAGCTCTACTACACGTCCTGCCAGTCGGGACTGTCCGGCTATCCCGGCTATCAGTTCAACGCCGTGACCTCGGGGGTGTCCCAGGAGGTCATGAACGGAGTGGAGGCGCTCGGCTCCTATGAGCCGCCCAGCACATTGGGACATTCGCCGACGCCCGCGCAGATCGAAAACTGCCCGGTCAATCTGTGCTTCGCCCCCGGGCCGAAACCGATCGTGGCCAACGTCGTGTTCACCGGCACGGACTACTCCGGCAGGTTCGGCAACTATTTCGTGCACGCCCTTGTGCCCTCCCACGCAGATGTCTGGCAGGGCCCGGCGCCCATCGAGCTGTGGAAGGCCCGGCTGTGGACGCGCGAAACAGTGGCGAATCCGGAACTTCCGCCGCTGCCCGGCCCGCTGCCCACGGGGCCGCTCCGCCGGGACGTGGTCGACGACTTCCTGGATCGTGCCCCGGGACGGGCGCGGCTGCCCGCTCTGCTGGCCGCCACGGAGCGCGCCATCCTCGACGAGGAGCGTTCCGTCGTGATAATCGCCGCCGACGCGGACGAGGCGGCGCATTGGATCGCCGCCGTGTCCTTCTTGCTTCCGCCGCCCTTGGCCGCCCGGATGTCGTTCGCCACCTACCAGTTTCGGCCCTCCTACAGCCGTCAGCACGTGATAGGTACCGTTCCCGGCGCCGAGATCGTCGCCGACGAGCGCGCTTTCGAGGCGTTCTATCTGTTCGACTTCACCGCTGGGACCACCGGTCGGGCGTCCGAAGTCGAGACCGGTCCGCTGTCGCTGTTGCTGGCCGGTGCCGGGACCGTGGCGGCCGAGTCGCTGTGGCGGCGGGCGGCCCGGCTGGCCGCGGGCGACGAGGTCCGGCTCGCGGACTGGTACTCGCCGGCCGTCGCGGCGGCGCTGCTGGACGGCGGCGTGGGAGTCGGGCCCGAGGACCTCGACGCGGTGTGCGCCTGGCTGCCCGAGCAGGCGCGGCGGCTCGACCGGGACGTGGTGGGCCGCATCGGCATCGCCGCGCTCGATCACGACGCCGTCTCCGCCGCGCAACTGACCGGGCTCGCCGACGCCGCGGCCGCCGGCGACCTCCATGAGTTGCTCGCCGCCGCTGAGCAGCGCCTCGTGACCGCCTGTCTCGCGAATGCGGAGGCGGGCGCCGAGACCCCGGGGCGCGTGGCGCCCGGTTGGCCGGGACCGAGGCCGGAGTGGGGGCCGGCCGGGAGCGTGGCCGCTCCGCTGCGCGCACCCGGCGTGCGCGAGTTCGCCGCCCGCCGGTACACGCAACTGCTCGCGCAGGCCGACACGGACACCATGGTGCGGCTGCTGAGGCTGGCGCAGGCCCACGACGTACGGCCCGACCCGCGTATGCTCCACGACCGCGGCCTGCGGGTGGCCGGTCCGCAGCTGCTCCGGTTCCCTTCCTCGATGGAGTTGCACGAGGCCGTACGGCAGTGGCCGGAGCTGCGGGCGGGGACGCTGACGTGCCTCGACCAGGCGGCCATGTCGGATGCGACGCGACTGTACGCGGTGTTCGACGCCGGTCTCGAGGAGGCCGTCTCCGACGTCGAGTTGGCCGCCCTGCCGGCCCTACGCGAAGCCGGGCTGGTCGCCCGCGCCCGTCGGGACCCGGCGCGGCGCGTGGACGCGGCGCTGTCGGTTCTGTCCGCCCGGGGCCCCGCCGGCCGGCTCGATGCCGCGCTGCTGACCGCGATCTGGCCGGACGGGTGGTCGATGAAGGACGCGACGGCCACGCTGTCGCGCCTGCCGCGTGAGGCCCGCGCCGATCCGGAGCTCGTGACCTGGGTGACGCCGTTGCTGCGCACGTCGGTGTCGGAGGATGACCGTCCCGGGCTGGAGTCTTACGCCGCCCTGTGCGAAGCCCTGGACGGGCTGCCGTTGACCACGATGCTGTCCTCCGAGCTTCAGGCTCGGCTGCGGGCGGTGGCGTCGGTCCGGCGGATCGAGCGGCGGTTCGTCCAGGCCGGCGAAAAGGGAACCGAGCGGGCGGACAAGGAGCGGTTCGCGGCGGGCAAAACGCTGCTGGCCGCCTTTGAGGCGCAGGACATGGCGGCGGCCAAGGATTACCTGCGCATCCTGGTGGCCGAGGTGTTGACGACGGTGTCGCACGCAACGTTGGCCGCCCTGCTGGCACAGGCCACCGGAGAGATCCGGCACATCTTCCTCACCCAGGTGGGCCGGGAACTCGACGCCAAGCGCAGCTCGGTGGGCGTCACCACCGCCGCGGCCGCGTTCACCACCCTGTGCGAGGTACGCCGGCAAGACGAGTGGTTCGCCCAGGACATTGATCAAGTGCTCAGGCGCCACCTGCGGCACTGGCGCAACCGTGACCTCAACGCGGTGGAACGCCAGGTGCGCCGCACCTCGAAACGAATGGCCGAGGAGTTCAAGCGCTGGCGGCTGCGGCACAGCGAGCCCCGCCGGCGCTGGCTCGTCCGCCGGCAGTCCCAGCACTGACGGTCCGGTGCTGACGGTCCGGTACTGAAAGGCGGCGTTGACGGTCCGGCGTTGGCGGCCCCGGGCGACGCGATCGTCTCTTCCTACGCTCCGAGCGCCACGGAAAGGAACCAGAGCATGTCGACGGGTTATCACGGCGGCTACCGACGCAACCCGATTCCGCCCGGCGAGGGGGTCCCGGTGGGCTGCGGATGCCTTGCCGCCCTATTCGTCGGGACCCTGCTCGCTTGGCTCGTTGTCCCGGCGATCTTTTTGATCGGCACGTTTCTCGCCACGCACTGTCTCTACGTCTACCTTCGCCGGTTGGCAGAGATCATGGGGATCGGCCCGGGGGCGTTGCCTGCTCCGATCGCCAGCCCACCGGACACCGCCACCGGTCGGGCCGAGCCCGCGTTCACCCACTATCTGTTCGGGCCGGCGCTGATCGATCTGCGGCATGCGGTGCACGTGGCGCTGCCCGCGCCGCTGCAGGTCGGAAGGGAGTACGACCAGAGGATCCGCCGCGCCTTCCAGTACCGGTATCCGAGCTGGCTGATGGTGCCGCTCGGCGTCATTGTGTGGCTCGGCATGGCCGGCGGCGTCATCGGTGGGTTCGTCCTCGTCGGGCTGCTCGGCGTCCTGCAGCTTGCCGTCGTGGTCGCCCTGGCGCTCGGCGTGATCGCGGCGGGTCTGACGCTGCGCGTGATCGACTCGGCGATGCGCCGGGTCAAGGGCATTCGCACCAGCTGCCCCTCCTGTCATCTGCGCGTCAACTATCCGTCCTATGAGTGCTTCGGCACCGGATGCGGCCGGCGCCACCGCGACGTGCGGCCGGGCCGCTACGGCGTGCTTAAACGCCGGTGCGCCTGTGGCACGCAACTGCCGACCCTCCTGCTCGTCGGCAGCGGGGACGGCCGCATGAAGGCGTACTGCCCGCACTGCACGGAGCCGATGTCCAGGGGCGCCGGGACCGTTACCGAGGTCGTGATCCCGGTGCTGGGCGCCGCGGCCACCGGCAAGACGCGCCTGATGACGGCTTTGGTCATGGGCCTGCTCGAGGGGCACACGGGATATGGGGCCGAGGCGGAGTTCGTGGACGACGAGTCGGAGTCGGCCTACCGAAAGCTGGCCGCCAAGTTGCGGGCCGGCGTGCACACCTGGAAGACCATCAAGACCAAGGACGCGCCGCTGCGAGCCTATTCGTTGCGGATCCGGCCGCCCACGGGCGCGGCCCGCCTCTTCCACATCTTCGACGCGCCCGGCGAGCTCGTCGCCAAGTCGGAGTCGCTGCGCGAGCTGCGGTACATCAAGGCCGCCCGCACGTTCCTGTTCACCATCGACATGTTGTCCATCGACGCGGTTTGGGAGTCGCTGGAGCCCCGAGTGCGGGCGCAGCACAATCAGCTGCGCTCCGACCTCGCCCCGGACTTCGTCTTCGGTCAGCTCGTACAGAACATCGAGGGCCATGGCGTGCAGATGAGCCGGGCCCGCCTCGCGGTGGCGCTTACCAAGAACGACTTGGTGCGGAACTGCGCGGCCCTGGCCGGCGTGGGCGACGCGAGCGAGGACATCCGGCGCTGGCTGGAGGGCCCCGCCGGGCTCGACGGCATGGTACGTGCCATGCGGCTCTCTTTCGCCGAGGTCACGTTCTTTCGGACCTCGTCATGGCTTGAGCACGGCGAGATCGACTACGGAGTCCTCGATCTCGCCGGCTGGATCCTGATCAAAGAGGGACTGCGCGTCCACCACTCACTCGGATGACCGAGTCGAAGGGAAGCCCCCATGCAATCAGATCCCTACCGTCCGTGGCGGCTGGCCGTCTTCGCGGTTGTCGCCGGCGTGACCCTCGCGTACGTCGTTTTGGTCGCGCTCTCGATCTTGCTGGCCATCCCCGGCTTGTAGGGAGTCACCATGCCGAAGCGGCGTCCCGCCGCCCTCCGGAAGGCGCAGAACGTCTCGCTCGCGCGGACCTCCGTCGTCGAGGTAGAGCTGCACCGGTCGGCGGGCGACGGCTCGGTCTCCCTCCTCGCGGCGTTTCACGACGCGACCGGCCGATGCCTGACCACGGCCATCGACGAACGCGTGCTCACGATCGATCTGAGTGCCGTCCCCGTGGGGACCGACCGGATCGTCCTCGCGGTCGAGACCGACATCGGCCCGGTGTCGCGGGTTCCGGGGCTACGCTGCACGATCCGCGACGGTGCCGGAGCCAACCTGGCCGTGCTCTTCGACGCCGCCGCGGGGGCGACGAGCCAGGATCCGGTGCATCTGCTCGGTGAATGCTATCGCCGTGGTAACGACTGGTGGTTCCGTGAGGTCGGCTACGGCCTCGCCGGCGAATCGGCGATGACGCGCGTGCTCGGTTCCGACGTGACCGCCTACCACCTGCGCCGGGTCACCGCCCTGGCCGCCCGGTCGGCGGGGCCGGCGGCGCCGGCCCCGCCGCCGGCCGGCGACCAGCGCCCGGCACGAGGACTGCCGCCGGGGAGCCTCGACGCCGCCCGGATCGCCGGGGCGCGCCGGGCGCGCGGCCCGGTAAGCCTCGAGGTGGCGGTGGACCTGTCCGGATCCATGGCCGGCTACGCGCGATTGCGCACGGCGGCGCTGCACGCGCTGGCGGGCTTCGCGCGCCGGGAGATGGCCGCTGGTGACCTGCTGACCTCGGTTGCGTTCGCGAGCAGCGCGGCGGTGCTGGTTCCGCCCGTCGACGTGCGCGCGCTGCGCAGGATCACCGACCGGCCCAAGCGAGATGTGGGCGGGGGAACGCTGCTCGAACCGGCCATCCGCCTCCTCTATGAGCTGCGCCGCCGGCCTCCTGCCGAGCCTGCGGCGTGCGGACTGATGGTGATCTCGGACGTGAAACTCGCTGATAAGCCGCGCCACCTCCGCCCGATACTCGATCAGGGCGGTTATCGCCACATTCATCTCGTGGTGCCGGAATCGGCGGGCGGGCCGGACCATCGCCATTGGTTCCAGCAGGCGACGGTGCATCATTTCGCGACCGCCGACCAGCTCGGCCTCATTTATGGGGCGGTCTTCGCGGCACTGACCGGACAGCGGCTGGAGCGCCGACAATGAGCGCCGTCGTCGGATCACTCGGAGGGCCGGCGATCGATGCCGGTGGACGGGGCGGGTTCGGCCGCGTTCCGCCAAATGTGCTGGAACTGATCCATCCAGTAGGAGTACCAATGCGCGCTGATCGACCGGGTGAGCGTCAGATGCATGCGGGCCGCGCTCGATTCGTTGTGTACGGCGTGGAATTCGACGATGAGCGTTCCGGTGCGCTTGGCGGGGTCGATCGCCACCAGGCTGAAACCGGGATTGTGATCAAGCAGGCGGTAGCTGAACTCGCCCCGGTGCGGCCACCGTGCCATGGCCTCGAGCCGCCCGATGACGGCGTCCAAGGATTGCGTGAACTTCCGCGAGGAAAAGTCCAGCGAATCGGAGAACCAGTGGGCGGTTCGCGCGACCGTTTCCGTGGCGTTCGGATCGAGAACCACGACATGTACGGCGCCGTACTCGCGGTTGAGGACGTACCGGCGCAGCGCGTCGCAGTGCGGCGAGCTCAGCATGTTCGCGCCCGAAGGGGCGAATACCCACACCTCCTGGGCCGTGCGCAACCGATGTTGCAAAGGTGTCTCCTCGAATTCCCGACGGTCCGCGAGCAGCCGGTGGGCGGACGGCCGGGTTTCGGCGGCGGCTCCCCGGTGGACCAGCAGACCGATGCCCGCCATGACCACGGCCCATCGAAGGTCGTCGGTAACGGTCTCGCCGATCAGCGAAAGCACGGTGAACGCCAGGGCGACGGCCGCGACGGCGTGAGACTCGATGCGGCGAAGACCGCCGAGACCCGGCCCGATGCCGATTAGCTTGCGCACCATGCTTCCGACAATGCGTGCCTTATCGTTCCAATTTAAGGGGGAACCGATGATGGGGCGGATCTCGACCGTTGACGACCTGAGAACGCCCGGTTCTCGCCCATCATCCGTCATGGCGAATTCGGACGTCATGCGGTCAAGCTATGGATGAGCCCGAGCCTGCGGTGGGTGAGCTTGCGATGGACGAACCTGCGACTGAGCGCGCCGAGCTTGACCGGCGGATCGACGAGATCCGGCGGCTGGAGCCGGCCGAGCGGCTGCCCGTGGACCATCGGTTCGAGGTGCTGATCGAGCTCGGGGCGCTGCTGAGCGAGCGGTACGACCTGGATGGCGACGAGACGGATCGCGACGCGGCCATCGACGCGTTGCGGGAGGCCGACGACGCGCCGCACCCGCCGGATGCCGAGCCGGGATGGATGCACCTGGAGCTTGCCCGGCTCCTGCTCGACCGCGGTGAACGGGGCAAGGACGCCGGAGACGTCGAGGCCGCCATCGAGTACAGCAACCGCGGCCTCGCCGCGCTGTCCCCGGCCGATGGCTCCGCTGGTGATTCGGCTCTCGATCTCGAACTCGATCTCGCCATGGCGTTCTGCGATCTCGGCGTCGCCCATTTGGTGCGGTCGCAGTACGTACCCGCGGACGCCCGTGCGGATCTCGCCATGGCCGCCGACGCGTTCCAGCGGTCGATCGACCTGCTGCCCGAATCCCATCCGGCTCTGCTCGGCTGGGTGAAAGCCCGCGCCGGCGTCGTGCTCGCCGTGACGGCGCACCACGATCTCATGGCCCTCGAAGAACTCACATCCGGCAAAGCCGGCCGGGAGGACGAGTGGTCCGCGCTCGGTGAACACGTGACCACCGCGCTCGAAACCTTGGATGCCGGATGGCGGGACATGTCCGCCGAAGATCCGTACCGGACGACCGTGCGGCATTGGCGGGCGGTGACGCGCGCGCTGCGCTTCATCTACTTCGGCGGCGGCGCCGACGATTTCGAGACGGCGCGGACCGATCTCGAGGCGATCCTGGAGCTGCCCGAGTGCGGCGGCGCCATGGCTGACGTCTGCCACCTCTATCTTGGCTTGCTGCGGCTTTATCGTTCGACGCCCGAAGACGTCAGGACGCGCGACAAGGCGGTTTCCTCGCGCACCACGGCTCGGGCTCTTGCCGCGGGGGGCCTGTTCGACCCGGAGGACGCCCGGGTCACGTTCGATCACTTAAACCAGATCTCCGCGGCGGGAACCGCGACCCCCGCGGGGACCGGTGTGCGGTTGCTGCGGTCAATGGCGACGTTTGGGCTCGGTGGCCGCGGACTCAGTGACGAGAGCCTCGCGGATCTCGTCGCCGACTTTGCAGCGGCCATCGCCAGCGAGCCGACGGACGGCGAGCTGCGCTTGATGCACGACGTCATGCGCTCCGTCCAGACGGCCAGGCGCGGCCGACCGGAGGATTTCGGCGCCGTGGCCGACACACTCGCCCGGGTGGCCGAGGGGTTGGGGGAGGGGCACCGGCTGGGCGACATGTTGCAGGCCATGCTCGGTCAAGTCTTCGACATGGCGCCCGACCTCCCCTCGCATCCTCCCATCAGGGCGGCCTCGCCGGAGGAACGCGAGGCCGCACTCGGACTCCTGGAGCACCTGCTGCGGGAGCTCCCCGACGATCACCCGGATCGCGCCGCGACGCTGACCCGACTGGGTACGTCCCTGACGCTGAGCCTGGAGCACAAATACTCTCCGGATCGGATGGAGCGGATTCACCGGCTGCTTCTCGAAGCGATCGAGCGTCCCGCCGCGGATCAGGAAAACGAGGCGCTGAATCATTTCCTGCTCGCCGCCATAGAGGGCTCAAGGAGCCTTTTCGGAGACAGCGACGTGCGCCGGCTTGGCGACGCGATCCAACGGATCGAACAGGCCATCGCCCGCCTCCCACCGGACCATCCGATGCGTCGTGCCGGCGGCCTTTTCCTGGCGCCCCTCCTTTTCCAGCGGTACTCGCGGGGCGGCGGCCTTGAGCACCTGGATGCCGCGAACTACTACGCGCGCGCCGTCGCCTCCACGATCGACGCCGGTGGCGCGCGGCTCGGAAGGTCCGGGGCCGCCCTTCAGTGGTTTCGCGCGGTCATGCCCTTCGTGCGAGGTCAGGGGCGGCTGGACACGGACCAGATGAACGAGGGGATAAGACAGCTTGAGGGACTGGCCGCGGGGGTTCTCGAGGACGATCCGACGCGGGCTCGGATACTCAGCGACGTGCGCACGTTCGAGTACCTGCGTGATCTCTTGGACTACGCCGGTGCCGACCCGCGCACCGGCCACGCCGGTCCGCGACGTCTCGCCGCGGCGGCCGACTCCGCGGTGGCCGCGGCCGGCCGGGGGCTGCGGCGGGACAGCCCGTACTATCCCGCGGAGGTCGGCGGCGCCGCCTTCGCCATGGCTAGCTCCGGATTCGCCCAGCGAGACCTCGGAAGGATCGAAGCGGGGCTCGCCATGCTGGCCGACGCTTACGATGCCGTCGACTCGGCATGGCCGATCCGGTCCTGGCTGCAGGGCATGATCGGTTTCTCCCTGCTGATGCGGTACGAGCTCAGTCGCGATCGTGGTGACCTGAGCAACGCGATCGAGCGGCTGGAGGAGGCGTGCAGGGCCGACGAGACCGACCCATTCGGCAACATGGCGGCACTGAAGCTGAACTCGTTGGCTAAGGCCCATCACCTGCGCGGCGACGCGAACTTGGGCGACAAACGCCGCGCGGCCGAGGGCGGCTTGGCCGCCCTGCGCGCCCGCGCCTGGGAAGTGATGGTGCAGAGCAGCACCGACCGCGCTTACGAGGCCGCCGCCGTGGCCGCGGGGGAAGCCGCCGAGGTGGCGCTGCGCTGCGTCGCCGACGGCCTCGCCGACCTCGCGGTCGAGGCACTGGAGCGGGGCCGGGCGATGGTCCTGCATACCGCGACCACCGACATGAGCCTGCCGGGCCTGCTACGCGAGGGCGGTCACCACGAACTGGCCGCCGAGTGGGAGGGAGCGCTAGGACAGACCGGCTCGGCTCCTTGGGATGTTCTCGCCGATCCCGCCGAAACTCCCCCACTGGCCGTGGTTCTTCAGGAGATCCGCACTCCCAGCGACCTCAGGGAACGCGTGATGACGGCGATCGCGGGGACCGAGACCGAGCGGAGGCTGTTCGATCCGGCGACTCCCGCGGAGATCGCCGCGGCGCTGCGCGACACCGATGCGCGGGCACTGGTCTACCTCGTGCCCCGTGCCGGGCGACACGGCGGGTTGGCCCTCGTGATCGGCGTGGACGGAGCCGTACGGCATATCCCGTTGCATCGGCTGGCGACCGGGCCCGGCAGCCGGGCGGAGGCGTTCATCCGGGCACAGCGTGAGCGCGCACAGACGGACCCCGAGACGCTCGAGGGCAGGCGATCCCGTCGCCTATGGACGAACGCGCTCGGCGACGTTTGCGACTGGGCGTGGACGGCGGTCATGGAGCCGGTGCTCGACGCGGTCACCGACGCTCCCGGCCGCCCGGTCCGATCGATATTGGTCCCGGTCGGCGAGCTCGGTGCCGTTCCCTGGCATGCCGCGCGCCGGACGGTCGCCGGCGGCGTGCGCCGTTACGCCTGCCAGGACGCCGTGATCTCGTACGCGGCTTCGGCCCGACAGTTCATTGACGCCCGGCGGCATGGCCATCGGCCCTGGGCGAGCGCCGCGGCGCTGGTCCGGGTCGGCGGGGGCAACCTGTATTGGGCCTCGAACGAAATCGAGCAGATTCACCGGCGCCATTATCCGGACGGCGACCTGCTCGGCGGCCGGCGCCGCCGTGCCGGCACGGCCGGCACGGCCGGCGTTGAGCCGGCAACCCGGGCGGCTCCGGCAACCCGGGCGGCCACCGCCGACAACGTACGCGACCTGCTTCCCGGGCCGCGTTCGGCCGGGGCGTCGCTCGTGCATCTCGGATGTCATGCGCATCAGGCGCGGCGCCCGGTCGACTCCCACCTTCTGCTGGCCGGTGGCGAGGTGCTCGGGATGACCGACATCCTGCGGCGGGGGCGGGCCCGCCCACCGGACGTTCCCGGTGGTCTAGTCGTCCTCGCCGCGTGCGGCAGCGACCTCACCCGGCGCGACCACGATGAGGCGCTGACGCTGGCGACCGCCTTCCTCGCCGCCGGTTCCGTCGGCGTGGTCGGCACCCGCTGGGCCGTCGACGACCTGCCGACGGCCATGTTGATGACCATGTTCCACCACTACCTGAACTCCGGGTATGACGACCCGGCGGTCGCCCTGCGCGCGGCCCAGCTGTGGATGTTGAACCCCCGGCGGTCCGTCCCGGCGGACCTTCGCGCCGACTTGGCCGACCTGTTGGACGCGGCACCCCTCGACGAGCCGGAGTCCTGGGCGGCGTTCACCTACCAAGGCCGATGATGAGCTCAAGCCGATGAGGAGCCGTATATGACCGCGTTCGGGATCGATCTCGGCACGACGAACTCGTGCATCGCCTACGTGGACGATGCGGGGCGGCCCGTGATCGTGCGGAACGCGATCGCCGAAAACCTCACCCCGTCCGTCGTCTACTTCGAACGGCGGGACAGCATTGTGGTCGGCAGCGCCGCCAAGAACGCCGCCCTGCTGGCCCCGGACCTCGCGGTTCAATTGGTCAAGCGGCAGATGGGCAAAAAGGGCGTCGAGTACACCTTCCATGGCACGCGATACACCCCCGAGACGATCTCCGCATTGATCCTCAAGGAGCTGGCGGCCGCCGCCCACCGGCAGCTGGGCCGGCCGGTGCGCGACGTGGTGATCACCGTTCCCGCCTACTTCGGGGTGGCCGAACGGGAAGCCACCCGGCAGGCGGGTCAGATCGCGGACCTGAACGTCCTGGACGTGCTCGCCGAGCCGGTGGCCGCCGCGCTCTCGCACCAGGAACGGCATCCGGCCAAGAGAGTACGGCACCTTCTGGTCTACGACCTGGGTGGCGGTACGTTCGACACGACGGTGATCCGGGTCGACGGTGACGAAGTCAACGTGATCTGCACGGGGGGCGACAAGGAACTCGGCGGTGCCGATTGGGACGCGCGGGTCAGGGACTATCTGAGCAACGCTTTCACCGAACGGCACCCCCGGCTCGACCCGTCCGCCGACGAGACGTTCATGCAGGACCTGTGGATCAAAGCCGAGCAGCTCAAGCAGGAGCTGAGCAGCGCGATGACGCGGCGGCGAACATTGCGCTTCGGCGGAGCGGCCGTACAGGTGGAGATCAGTCGGCAGCGATTCCAGGAGCTGACCGCGGATCTGCTGGATCGCACTCTGAAGATCACCGAAGAGACGATTCACAAGGCCGCCCGGAAAGGGGTGTCGCAATTCGATGAGGTCATCCTGGTGGGCGGCATGACCCGGATGCCCGCGGTGGCGGCCAGGCTGGAGGAGCTGCTGGACGCGGGCGGTTGGCGGCCCGCGGAGGGACCGGGCTTGTGGCGGCACGAGCCGGATCTCGCGGTGGCTCGGGGCGCCGCGTTGTTCGCCCTGGTGAAGCAGATCCAGCAGGACGGATCACCTGAGCAGGACGGACCACATCAGCAGGCCGAACAGATCGCCGATCGGCTCGGCATCTCCGCGGCCCAGGCAGAGGCGATGCGCGCCCGGCGGGTGACGACCGTCGTCCCCCGCGGGTTGGGCATGCGGGTCATCGACCACGGCGACCCGTTGGCGACCACCGATCCGTCGCGCGCGCGTACGATGATCATCCACCTGCTGCCCGCCGACACGCCGCTGCCCGCCGACAGCGGATCGGTCCTCTTCCACACGGCCCTCGACAACCAGCCGATCATCGAAATCGAGGTGTGGGAACAGACCGAGCAGGGCAGTTCGGAGGAGCTCGCCGACAACACCAAGATCGGGCGCGGCAGGCTCCGCGGCCTGCCACCGAAGTTGCCCAAGGGGACGTCGATCCAGGTCACCTTCAGCATGAACGAGACCGGGCTGCTCACGGTGTACGCGGTGGAGCCGGGATCGGGCCGGGAGGTTCGCTTCGATCTGCAAATCGGCGGCATGGACCGAGCGGCCATCGAGAAGGCCAAGACGGCGGTGGCGCGGCACGACATCAGCTCGTGACCGCCGGAGAGGGAAAGCCATGGGACTGCGGCAGGCGCTGACGGTGCTGGCCGAGCAGTGGGATGACATCCGCGGCCGGCTGTCGTCCGGCGAGTTCGGCGCCGTGTCCGAGCTGGTCGATGAATTCACCCGCGAAGGGGACAGGGTGATCTCTGAAGAGATCGCCGAGGAGATCGCCGACCTGCTCCGGGCGAGGCTCCCGAAAGACCATCCCTTCTTGGCGGCACTACGCGGGCCGCAAGAGCGGCTGGCCCCTGATCCGGCCCGGCGGGCGGCGGAGCTGGCCGCCTGGTTCCGCCTGACCGAGCCCCTACGAGCGCGACTGGGGGATGCCGGTTCACCGACGGCCGAAGAGGTCGAACGCGCGGCCACCCGCTGGCTCCTGGATGCCCCCGCGCTGGGCGCGGACGAACTGCGCGCCCACGGGCTGGATCCCGGCGATCCCGAGCTGATCCGGCTGGACGACGGCGACGGCGCTGGGCGCTGGCCGTCCTTCCAGTTCGGGTCCGACGGCGTGCCGCTGCGGGTCGTACGTACGATCAACCGAATCCTGGAGGCGTCAGACGACCCCTTCGGCGCGGCCGACTGGTGGCTGGGCGCCAACGCCAGGCTCGGTGACGCGCCGGCACGGCTGATCGGGCGTCTTCCGGACGGCGAGCTGATCGCCGCGGCCCGAGCCGAGACGGCGGAGGTGTGAGGTGCTGACCCTCCCTCCGCAGCGATACCGCGCGAACCCGCACCTTCGCCGGCTCCCGACCGGCACCCGGATGTGGCGGGTACACGGCCGGCGCCAAGCGGCCACCGACTTCAGCACCCGGGGGGCCGACGAGAACTTCGGCGGTGGGCGCTTTGACGGCACCGAGCGGGAGCCGTACCCCGTCTACTACGCGGGCTTGGAGGCCGGGACCGCGCTGGCCGAGACGCTGCTGCGTGACCTTCCCTTCAACGAGGCCGGATTCCGGACGATCAGGCGCGTCCGCGTCCGTGGCCGCCGCGCGAGCGCCGTCGAGACGACGCAGGACCTGACCCTGGTCGACCTGTGCTCCGGGGAGTCCCTCGCGGCGGTGGCCCAGGACACCTGGCTCGTCCAGGCCGAACCGCGCGATTATCACGCCACCCGCCGTTGGGCGGGCTGGATCCGGGAACAGGCGCCCGCGGCGCACGGCTTGATCTGGCCGTCGAAACGCGAGGGAGGCCGGCCCGCCCTCGTGCTCTTCGGGGACCGCTGCCCGGACGGCTGCCTGGTCAGCGAGCCGTCATGGGGGCAAGACCTCGACGACGTGGCGGGAGCCAAGTGGATCAACTACCTGCTCGCCCCTTACCGAGCCCGCGTCGCCGAGCCCCGCCCTGCCGCCTGATCACTCGGTCTCGTCCCCGTGGAGGTGCCGGTCGCCGCGTGAACGGGGCCGTTGCGTGCGCAGATAAGCCGGGCGGTTACCGGCCGCCGTCGAGCTGCTGGTCGCCGGTCAGCGGGAGGGGCCAGCGTTCCCGCCGGTAGGCGGCGTCCCAGAACATCCACTCGTAGCGGGCGGCGATCTCGAACCTGGCCCTGGCCCGCGTGCGCTCCGCGGGCCCGAGCGAGGCTCCGTGCCGTTCCGCCGCGGCGAGGACCTCGTCGACGATCTGCTTGAACTCCTCGCCGCCGTAGGTATCGATCCAGCGTTGGTACAGCGGATCGGGGGATGCCGCGCCGGCCAACTCGGCCCCGACCCGGGCATAGATCCAGTAACAGGGCAGCACCGCACCCAGCGCTTCGCCGTATGAGCCGCCGTACGCCGCGGCCAGCAGGAAGTTCGTATACGCGGCGGTCACCGGGGCCGGTGGCTCGGACGCACCGCCCAATTCGTCGAGGAATCCGGCGTGCAAGGCCCGCTCGACCGCGATCGCGTTCGCCGTGTGCGCGGCGAACATCGCGGTGTCGGCCGATTCGGGGGCCTTGGCCGCGGTGACGCTGAGCGCCCGCGCGTAGTCCTTCAGGTAGTGGCCATCCTGGATCACATAGAACCGGAACGCCTCCCGGTCGAGCCCGCCGTCGGTCAGGCCACGCAAGAAGGGATGCGCCAGGATCCGGTCGTACGTCGGTTGCGCGGACTCCCACAACCAGGACGTGAACCCTCCGTGCATCGCACACCTCTCTCCATCAGGGAGCCGCTCGATCCTGCTTCATTCTCCCGGCCGACCGCCCGTACGGACCCCCGGCCGCAGGAAAGGACCCGGCCAGGGAACCCGGCTTCGCTCGCTCGCCTTTCCTGCCTTCATTGCGGCACCCTCTTATCGTGGGAGATTAATCGACGACGCAAGAACGCGGCGGTTATCATGAGAACGATATTGCCCAAGACCCAGGCCGCCCAAATCAATGTCACATATTGCCAGCCTCGGGAAAATTGCGCGGTGCAGCCCTCCCCGGCCGCGATCGTGTAGAGGATGAGGTACCCGGCGATGGTGATCGCAAACGCCGGAATCAAAGCCAGCGAAAGGCGTCTTGACCACCGCTCCAATGCCTTGGCCTGGACGAAGGATGACTGAGGGCCTTGGCGAGGCCGTTGAATGGAGAGGCCAAAAGGGAATATCACTAGACCGATGGCCGCCGCCAGCAGGAAGCCGCCAAGGGCTTCCTGAACCAAGGGTGAGCTGGCAGCACACCAAATATTGCTGGATAGCCCTTTTAGGGCCACGTCGCGGATACCTCCATACTCAAATTGTCCGCTTCATAGGGATCTGCGGTAGAAGGTTTGCGGAACGAAAGTCTTCGTTTGCATTGGTGCAAAAACATTCGCCGGGGAATAGTAATTCAGCACGGTCTTGGGATAGTAGGTGTTCTCCACTTCACGCAGAAGCCGCGCAGGGATATCATCCGCATGCACATCCCCGGCCTCTTGTGCCTGAGTGGCAAGCTCTATCGCTGCTTGCAGCACTCTCACGCACAACTCGGCTCCCGCCTTGGGGCTCTTGGGATGGAGAGCGACGGCTCCACCGAGAAAGTAGGCCACCAGTGGGCCAAGTAGCTCATAACAAGCATGCAGGTGCCCGGGGTGAATTCCTCCTGCGATGGTTGGCATCGGCCAGCCTCGCTTCAACATCTTGTCGTACGCACGTGCGGCCTTCGACCACCCCTCCGCGTGGACGGCCCATACGGGTCGACGTTCATTGGGAAAAGCAGGACGTCCACCTGGATAGATTATGTCCACGCCGCTGAGGCCAAGGAAATCCACCCAGGTGGCATCCCCAATCGCACTCGACAGCTGACTTCTGAGGATCGGGTAGCACGTCACGACCGGCTTGGGCGATCCGGCAAAACTTGTTCGCAGGGCCTGGATGCTCGATAGTCCATCAAGGCCGCCATCCACTTTGATCACCGGTGGGCCGTATTCCGCAATCTTGCTTGTCCATTCCTGGGTGATTTCTAATAACTGTGGAGGGGGGACCGAGAAATTCGGGGAGAAAGCAGTGCGATGAGAGCCGACCTGAGCCGCCTCGATGCCAAGCTCCACCCAATCGTTTAAAGGTGCGGATCGAAGGGCCAGGTTTCGCGCGTCGAGCTCTACCAGATTAAATCCGGCCTTAAGCACGTCCAGCGTCATTTCACGTACTTCTTGATAAGTGAGGCCAACGCGGGGCTTGAGTGAGAACGCGAGCAGAGGGCGGTCGTCTGGCAGCGCGAACAATGCCCTGAGCTCATCGATAGAATAGGCGCGCCTATCGCGGAAGTACTCGTACGCGTGAGACCAGATATCTGGCGGCAGTTCCACGGACAAAACACGGACGTTTGACCATGTGCAACCAGAAACCTCTGCCGGGAACATGTCACCGGCCAAAAGGTTGATCAATAGTTGGAGGCCGCCGGCATCGATGGGAAATAATTCATCGGGGAGACCAAAAGAGAATCGGACGCGGGTATAGTGGTCTTTCGGGATGGAATCCTCATTGATCCGCTCTCCCTTAAGGCGCAAAAGTGGTCGCAGATGTTTCGGATACTCGTCGAAAGAACCTTCAACAGCGTCCGCAACACATTGATTCAGACATGCCTCAACGGCATCCCCGCTAACCGGGTGGCCGTTTTGGCTGATGTCTGCTTGGACTTCTACCTTAATCAATCGGACCCTTAGAAGCTTGCCGGCGAGAAAGTCTCTTCTCAGTCCCATTCCTTGCGGAGTTCTATCACGAGGACGCCTAGCCGCTCTTTGTGGTGTGGATAGATCTCTCGTAGTCGCTGCAGCGCCTCGCTAGGCTTCATATCTGGTAGGGCTAGATTGGAGTCCTCGTGTTGGAGCATTTCGGCAAAGTTTGTATACCGGCGAACCGATACGACCTGGCAGACCACATCATCGGATGCGGTGGAAACGAACCGCAAGCGATCGCCGGCCTTAATTGACTTCAGATGATCATAGGCTACTCGAATTTCGAGCGTCTTCTTGCCCAGCGAGATCAATTGTAGATATTCATCACGGATCCGAAGTGATCGCATATAATCGTTCCCTACTAAGGTAAATGCCCACTGTTGTGAGACAATATCTGGATGGTATGCGCCGGGCAGATTCGCCTCGAATCTCCAGCCATGCTGCTGCAGAACTTCGATCTGCCGCGGACTTGGTGCTAGGTGAATATATGCCTTGCGCCCCTTGCCGGCGAGGAGCGACGGCAAGTCTATGATCAAGGCTTGAAAAGCTTCGATGTCCGCACTGGCTATTGGCATGATTTTTAACGCATTACCCTTTTTCCTGGATATGATCGCGGCCGCGCGCTTTCTGCCGGCACGATCGACTGCTGCAAAAGTCCAATTGGGCCGCCGCTCGGCCCTATCGAGCTCAGGGATCTGAGTCGCTCCCTGTCTCAATGAATCCAACCACGCCTTGGATGCTCCCTGGACTTCTTTGCGTATCTCGGAAAAGAGTAGCCGTCGAACGGCGGGCCAGTCCGTGTCGTTAACAAGCGTGACAGATAT
>OBLR010000002.1_pt1 | contig 33418 bp, 31 predicted proteins | sample 1519891 | NCBI WGS metagenome assembly OBLR01 (sample SAMEA3113583, study PRJEB22503) | soil metagenome | reverse complement strand
TCGTTGCCTGGAACAGTCGCTACGAAGCGGGCATGGCCTCGGTGGACAGCCATCCAGGCACGGGTGGGGTCGATCCACGGTATGACGAACTCGAGAGCCTCCTTGCCGCCCATCGGGTGGTGCCGGGTGACGCGATGCCGCTGGTCGCCGAATGGCGACCGGTTGATCGGCAAGAGCGTTATCACGTCGCCGGGCCCGACTACCTTGTTAAGTGGCATGCGGACCGCTGACGCCCTGGCCGGGACGTGTGCCCTTACACTGTCCCGCCCGCGAATATGCTGGAGACCGGTGGTCAGAGATTCGACCACTGACCTCTACCGGGTGGACGCTCGGATTCCGGCGACATGAAGGAGAGGCCGTGATGTGGCGGCGGCTCGGGCGGGGCAGCGTTGCGCAACAGGTAGAGGCCCAGATCCTCGAGGTGATCGAGAGCGGTCGGCTCGCGCCCGGCGACCGGCTCCCGGCTGAGCGGGAGTTCGCCGAACAGCTCGGGGTGAGCCGGCCCACCCTCCGGGAGGCGATCGGCTCCCTGAAGGCCCGTGGCCTGGTGCGGGTGGTGCATGGCCGCGGTGTTTTCGTCGCCCACCCGGAGACCAGCCGTGAGCTGCGCCTCGCCCTCGACCGCCAGGCCATCACGATGGACGAGTTGTTCGCCATGCGCGAGGTGCTTGAGGTTCCCGCCGCGGGCTGGGCCGCCGCCGAGCAGGACAGGGCCCGCCTCGTCCGGGTGCGCGACGCGCTGGACGCCCTGAACGCCGCCGGCGAGCGCGAGCCCCGCGAGTTCACCGAGCTCCAACGCCTGGACGCCGCCTTCCACCTGGCGATCGTGGATGCCGCGGGCAACAGGTTCCTGCGCGAGACGCTGGGTGTGCTCCAGAAGATCCTCGCCGGCGGCATGCAGACGACCCTCATGGTCCCCGGGCGCTTCGAGAAGTCGCGTCTGGACCACGAGCGCATCATGGCGGCCTTGCTCGCCGGCGATTCCCAGGCGGCCAGGACGGCCGCGCGCCGCCACGTGCGAGCCGCCCACCGTACGGCCGTCCGGCGCCTGAGGATCGAGACCGCCCGCAACCCGGCGATGGCGGACGCCGTCCCCGAAGACGACGACAGGACCGGCACGGGACCCTGATTCCCTGCGAACGGTACCGCGGGGCATCCGGCCGCTAATTCTTTTATTTCCTACCGCTAAAGCAGGAGATCGAGCCGGTGCGCCGCACTTCAGCCGTCCGTGCCGGCGCTCAGGCGAACTCTCTCATTATCGCGAACTCCCTGGTGGTCGGGGGAGGAGCGGTAACAGCCGGCGGCGGGACTTCGATGACCTTGTCCTCTGAGACATCTGAGGTCTAACCTCTAACCACGCATGTGGCTCTTGCCCCGAGCGTGGAGCCGAACGCAAAAGCCACTCTCCAGTGGAGCCGGAAGATGACGGAGACGACGCCGGGCTTCGCCTGGCCGACGATGGCGGGCCGCGGCCAACGCGCGCACCGTGCCCCGGGTGTGGCGTCGGGCTCGGCTCCGATCGGCTCGCATTCGTCCACCTCCACAAGCGGACAGCTGGAGAAGACGGGGTTTGGCACACTATCTTTTGGCGACCGACGAGGCGCAGAGCGATTCCCGGCACCAACCGGCCCCCGGTCCATTCGGCGCGGGTGGCCGGACAACGGCGACGCACTTGTTCGCCATAGCGACCGAATAGGGACGACCAATGGACACCGTGCGCCTTCCCGGCGGCGCCGCCGTCGCGCTCGCCACACCGCTGGACGAGAGGGGAGAACTCGACCACGCGGGTCTGGAGCGGCTCGTCCGCCGGGTGCTGTCCGGCGGCGTGAGCATGGTCTGCCCGACCGGCTCCACCGGAGAAGGGGCGCGCCTTGGGCCACGGCGGCGCGCCGAGGTCGCCGCGGCCGTCCGGGGTCTGGTGCCCGCCGAGGTCCCGGTGGTGGCCGGCCTGCCCGCGACCGACACCGAGAGCGTGCTGACCGAGCTGGCGGGGCTCGCCGCCACCGGCGTGACCGCCGCGCTGGTCAGTCCGCCGTCGTACTTTCCCATGCCGGGTGACGAGGTGCTCCGGTTCTACGAGGAGCTGGCCGCCGCGACGCCGCTGCCGATCGTCCTCTACAACATCCCGCAGTTCACCAAGGTCACCATCCCGCCGCCCGTGGTCGGCGACCTCGCGGCCCACCCCGCCATCGCCGGCATCAAGGACAGCGGCCGCGACATGGAATACCTCCTGGCGGTGCTGGAGGCGACCTCAGGCGGCACCGGCTCCCCGGGCTCCACCGGCTCCCCGGGCTCCACCGGCTCCCCGGTCTCCCCGACCAACCCCGCGGCCGACTTCACGGTGCTGACCGGCACCGACACCCTCCTGATGGCCGGCCTGCTGTCCGGCGCCGACGGCACGATCGCCGCGAGCGCCAACCTCGTCCCCGAGCTGGGCGCCGAGATCTGCCGCTCCGTCGCGTCCGGCGACCTGGACCGTGCGCTGAGGGCACAGCGCCGCCTGACCGATGTCGTGCTGGCCTGCCGCCGGGGAACTCCGCCCGCCGGCTGGAAATCCGCGCTGGAGATCGCGGGCATCTGCGACCGGCGCCTGGCCGGCCGGGCCGCGCCGCTGTCCGGCCAAGATCACGCCGCGCTCGCCGATCATCTGGCGCGACTGGGCGTCGTGAAGGAGCGCCGTTGAGGTGGGGAACGCAAAGGGTGAGCGACCCGTGAGCAAGGCCGAGGTGGTCGCCGGCAACCGCGCCCTGGTCGGCGAGTCGCCCGTTTGGGACGAACGGGACGGGTCCTTGCTGTGGGTCGACATCCTGCGCGGCGAGGTCCACCGGTTCCGGCCCCGGGAGGATGACGACCGGCTGGTCGCGCGGTTGCCGGTGCCGGTCGGAGCCGTCGCGACCTGCCGGTCGTCCGGGCTCGTCGTGGCGGCGGGGATGGGGTTCGCGCTGCTCGACGAGGCGTCCGGCGAGCTGACGCATCTCGCGACAGCCGGCCGCGGCGACCGGATGAACGACGCCCGGTGCGATCCGGCCGGCCGGCTGTGGGGCGGGACGCTCACGCTGGAGCACCGGCCGCGAGCGGCGGCGCTGTACCGGCTGGCCCCGGACGGGCGGCTCATCACCGTCCTGGACGACGTCACGCTGTCGAACGGGCTCGCGTGGAGCCCGGACGGCACTCGGATGTACTACGCCGACACCGTCACCGAACGGGTCGACGTGTTCGACTTCGACATCGAGACCGGTGGGGTTCGCGGTCGCCGGACCTTCGTGGACCTGCACGATACGCCCGGCCGTCCCGACGGGCTCGCCATGGACGCCGAGGGCGGCCTCTGGGTGGCGATGGCCCGTGGCGGCACCGTCCGGCGCTTCGCCCCGTCCGGGCGCCTCGACGAGGTCGTCGACCTGCCGCTGCCGTACGTCACCAGCTGCGCCTTCGGGGGCGAGCGCCTGGAGGACCTGTTCGTGACGACCCTCTGCGCCGGGCTCGGCGAGGCCGAACTCGCCCGGTACCCGGAGGCGGGCGCCGTGCTACGGATCCCCAACATCGGCGTGGCGGGGCTGCCCGCCGCGCGGTACGCGGGGACAAGCGGGGGCGCGAGATGAACCGCCGAGATGAACCGCCGAGATGAGAAGGAGCAACCGATGACACCCCCCAGTCCACGAGGCCGGGCGCTACCCCTCCTTGGGCGCGCCCTGGCCGGCGCGCTCGCGCTCAACCTGCTCGCCGCGGCCTGCGGCGGAGGGTCGGACGGCGAATCCGGCGGCACGACCACGATCAGGTTCGCCAACTGGGCCGACGCGGAGCCCGCCACCCAGCCGGGGATCCGGGCGCTGATCGCCAAGTTCGAGCAGACGCACCCCAATATCAAGATCAAGAGCGAGCCCATCTCGTTCACCGACATCGAGCACCAGCTCATCTTGCAGACCCAGTCCGGCAACGCGCCGGACGTGGCCGAGCTCGCCGGCAACTACACCTTCACCGTCGCCGAGACCAAGGCGCTGCAGCCGCTCGACGAGCTCGCCGGCCCCGCGTACAAGCAGTCGATCATCCCGGAGGTGCTCAAGCTCGGCCAGGTCGGCGGCGAGCTGATCGGCGCCCCGTGGACGGTCGCGCCGATCGGCCTTTGGTACAACAAGAAGGTCCTCAAGGACGCCGGGCTCGATCCGGCCAAGCCGCCCGCCACCTGGACCGAACTGCTCGCCGCGGCGCGGACGATCCACCAGAAGAATCCGAAGACCATCGCGTTCGGCCTGGACACCACCAACCGCCCCTACGGCCTGGACACCAACTGGCCGATCATGAAGAGCTTCGGCGCGCAGCCGTTCCAGGGGTCGAACCCGACCGCCGACTCGCCCGGCATGAAGGCCTACCTCAACTTCATGCGGGAGATCGCCAAGAACGGGTACACCCCGATCAACCAGAAGGCGGGGTTCTTCCGCCAGCCCGCGGCATCCGACCAGGTGGCGTTCACCGTCGACGGCCCGTACGTGAAAGGCGTCGTCCAGGACGCCAACAAGGCGACGGACGAGCAGTTCTACGACACCTGGGGAGTGGCGCCGCTGCCCACGGCCACCGGGCAGCACTTCAGCGCCCCCACCGACCACCAACTCGTGCTGTTCAAGGACAGCAAGAAGCACAAGGCCGCCTGGGAGTTCATGAAGTTCCTCACCACATCGCCGGAGGGCGTCGATTACATCCTCGACGCCGAGGGCTCGCTGCCGCCGGTGCGCGACCTCACCGGTGACGGGGCCAAGCGGCTCGATAACCCGATCATGAAGTCGTTCCGCGAGGCGGTCATTCCCAAGGTGGCCAGGCCGGAATGGGGCTCGAACTACGCCAAGGCGTACTCGCCGATCATGTCCGGGATCCAGGCCACGATGACCGGCTCGCAGCCCATCGACTCGGTCGCCGCCAACCTGCAGTCGACCCTGAAGTCGGAGTTCGGATGACGGCTGCCGCCACCCGGACCGGCGCGGCCCGGCCGGCACCGCCGTCGCGGCCGCCACGGCGCAGGCGGCGCCGCGGCGAGCCGTGGCTCGACTGGATGACCCTGCCCGCCCTGATCGTGCTCGCCGTCGTCATCGCGTACCCGATCGTCCGGACGGTCATCGTCTCGTTCTACGACTATCCGCTGCTCATGCCGAGCCATGAGTTCATCGGCGCGCGCAACTACGAGCGCCTCGCGGCGGACCCGGTGTTCTGGACGTCGCTGCGCAGCACGGCCGTCTTCACCGTGGCCTCCGTGGTGGGCGGCATGCTCATCGGGCTGGCGCTCGCCCTGGTCACCGAGCGGTTGCGAGGGCCGTGGCAGTTGCTGCGCGGCGCGCTGCTCACCCCGTGGGCGATCCCGGTCATCGTGGTGGCGTTCCTGTTCCGGTTCATGTTCGAAGAACGAGGCGGCGTCGTGGACGCCGTCCTGCTGCGGACGCACGTCACCGGCTCCTCAGTACCGTGGCTGACCAACGGGGACTGGGCGCTGGCATCGGTGATCATCGCCAACGTCTGGTCGCAGGCGCCGTTCTTCCTGCTGGTCTTCACGGCGGCGCTCGCCGCGGTGCCGGGGGAGGTCGTCGAGGCCGCGCGGATCGACCGGGCCGGCACCTGGACGATGATCACCCGGATCAAGCTGCCCTTCCTGCGCGGCGCCGCGCTGGTCGGCGCGCTGCTGATGACCATCCAGAACTTCAACAACTTCCCGCTGATCTGGGCGATGACCGAGGGCGGCCCCGCCTACAGCACCACGACCCTGGTCGTTTACGTGTACCGGCTCGCGTTCACCAAATACGACCTCGGCTACGCATCGGCCGTGGGCTTCGTCTGGCTGGTACTGCTGCTGGGCATCGCGGTCCTGTTCATCCGAGTCCTGCGAGGGAGGACCGCATGACCGCGCGGAGAACCGCCGCGGCCGCCAAGGAGTCCCATGTGACCGCCGGGACGGCACGCGCGCCACGCCGCCGCCGGCGACCCTGGGCCGCGCGATCGATCGCCGTCGTGATCATCGCGCTGTTCGCCGCGTGGACGCTGGCGCCGCTGTACTGGATGATCGCCACGTCGGTGAAGTCTCCGCTCGAGGCGACGAACCTCACCCCGACGTTGTGGCCGCGCTCGTTCACCGGCGCGAACTTCCAAGGACTGTTCACCGGTACCGTCCCGTTCGGGACGTACCTGTTCAACAGCTTCTTCACGGCGATCATCGCGGCGCTGGTCGCGGTGCTGATCTCCACCCTCGCCGGGTACAGCTTCTCCAGGGGCGGCTACCGGCTCAACGGGGTTACCGGCATCGCCGTGCTGGCGACGCAGATGCTGCCCCTCGTCGTGCTGATCGGCCCGCTCTATCTCCTGCTCCTCAAGGCGCATCTGCTGAACACCTACTTCGGGCTCATCGTCGGCTACACGTCGTTCGCGATACCGTTCGGCGCCTGGATGATGAAGGGCTTCTTCGACGGAATGCCCCGGGAGATCGAAGAGGCCGCGCGGGTGGACGGGTACGGGCGCCTTGGCGTGCTGTTCCGGGTCGTCGTGCCGACGTCGATACCCGGTCTGGTCACCACCGCGGTGTTCATCTTCATGAACACCTGGAACAATCTGCTCTACCCGTTGACCCTGGTCAGCACAAACGCGCGGCAGACCCTCCCGGCCGGGCTGATGCAGAGCTTCACCGGCACCTTTAAGACCGACTGGGGCGGCATGATGGCCGCCGCGCTCATCACGAGCCTGCCGCTGGTCATCGCCTTCTTCGCCGTTCAGCGCTCCATGGTCCGCGGTATGACCGCCGGTGCGCTCTCGGGAACATGAGAGGGCGGGTGGCGGTGGTCACGGGCGCCGCGCGGGGGATCGGCCGCGCCGTCGCGACCCGGCTGGCGGCCGACGGGGCCGCCGTCGTCCTCGTCGACCGGAACGAGGCCGTGGCGGACGTGGCGGCCGGGCTGACGGTGAGCCGAAGCGGGCCGGCGGCGGCCGGACCCGCGGAGGCGGCGGCGACCTACTTGGTCGCGGACCTCGCCGACGCCGCGCGGTGCGCGTCGGTGATACCGGAGGTCGTCGCGCGGCACGGCCGGGTCGACATGCTGGTGAACAACGCCGCCTTCCTCGGCCGGCGCCTGTCGTTTCTGGACACCGATCTGGACGACTGGCGGAACGTACTCGACATCAACCTGACGGCCGCGATGGTGCTCGGCAGGGACGCCGCGCGCGACATGGTCGCCCGCCGCTTCGGCGCCATCGTGAACATCACGAGCATCCAGGAGGACCTTCCCGTGTCGGCGCACACGTCCTATGTGGCGAGCAAGGGCGGGCTCAGCGCGCTCACCCGCGCCATGGCGGTCGAACTGTCCCCGCTCGGCGTTCGCGTGAACGCGGTCGCGCCGGGCGTCATCGACTCGCCGTCCATGGGCGACACGCTGCGCGAACGCCACGCCGACACCAGCGTGACACCCCCGACCCTGCTGCGGCGGTTCGGCCGTCCTGAAGAGGTCGCGGCGGCCGTCGCCTTCCTCTGCTCCGACGCGGCCGCCTTTTGCACCGGCGCCACACTGCACGTGGACGCCGGCCGCCGGCTCAGCAGATACCCCGACCCGCTGGGAGAGAAGTGATGACCGGTATCAGCCTGAAGAGCGTGGGCAAGCGCTTTGGCGACACCGTCGTCCTGCGCGACTGCGACCTGGACGTCGGTGACCACGAGTTCCTCGTCCTGGTCGGCCCGTCCGGGTCGGGGAAGACGACGCTGCTGCGCATCATCGCCGGCCTTGAGTCGCCGACCGAGGGCGAGGTGTTCTTCGGGGACGAGCGGGTGGACGACATCGACGTTAGCGACCGCGACATCGCCATGGTGTTCCAGAACTACGGCCTCTATCCGCATATGTCGGTGTACGGGAACATGGCCTTCGGGCTGCGGCGCCGCAAACTCCCGCGATCGTTGATCGATGAGAAGGTGCGGGACGCCGCTGGGCTGCTCGGCATCGAGGAGCTTCTCGACCGCCGCCCGAGGCAGCTGTCGGGAGGTCAGCGCCAGCGCGTCGCTCTCGGCCGCGCTATCGTCCGCGACCCGGCGGTGTTCCTGCTGGACGAGCCGCTGTCCAACCTGGACGCCCACCTGCGCGTCCGGATGCGCGCCGAGATCCTGAAGGTGCACCGTGCCGTCACCGCGACCGCGATCTACGTGACCCACGACCAGGTCGAGGCGATGACGATGGGCGACCGCATCGCCGTCATGAACGACGGCGTCATTCAACAGCTCGGCACACCGGATGAGCTCTACGAGCGCCCGGTCAACCGGTTCGTGGCGAGCTTCATCGGCACTCCCGCGATGGGATTTTTGACCTGCGAGGTGGACGGTCCGCAGCTGCGCGGAGCCGGGGTGCGGCTGAGGCTTCCGGCGGATCGTCTCAAAAACGTCCCGGGGAAGGCGGTGTGCGGAATCCGTCCCGAGCACCTGCGGCCGCATTCGGGGCGAGACGCCGGCTGTGTCGTCGAAGGGGTCGTTGAGGTCGTCGAGCCGCTCGGCTCGGAACAGCACGTGATCTTGGCGGTCGGCGATGAGACGGTGACCGCCAAGCTCCCGCGCGAGCACCGTTTCCATCATGCCGAGAAGGTGACGCTCAGCGTCGATCCGGCCCGGGTCCATCTGTTCGATCCCGACACCGGCCAGACCATCGGATGACCGGCCACGCATGAGCGACCAGATCGCGGCGATCCGGACGCACCGCGTCGCCCCCCGCTGGATTTTCGTCGAGCTGACGACCCGCGACGGCCTGACCGGCTGGGGCGAGGCCATCGTCCCCAAACGGGCCGCGGCCGTCGCGGGCGCGGTCGACGACCTGGCCCGCAACATCATCGGGGAAAACCCGGCACGTATCGAGGACCTTTGGCAGCGCATGAGCCGCGGCGGCTTCTTCCGCGACGGACCGGTGCTCGCCACGGCGACCGCGGCGATCGAGCAGGCCATGTGGGACGTCAAAGGCCACCGCCACGGCCTTCCCGTCTATGAATTCCTCGGCGGCGCGGTACGGGAACGCGTGCGCCTCTACGCCTGGATAGGCGGGGACCGTCCCGGCAACGTCGTGGCCCACACCAAGGCACGGCTCGCTCAAGGGTTCACGGCCGTCAAGATGAACGCCACGGAAGAGCTCGACTACGTCGACAGCCCCGAACAGGTGGACGCGGTCGTCGCCCGCGTCGCCGCGATCCGGGACGCCCACGGCGACGCCGTCGACATAGCCGTGGACTTCCATGGCCGGGTCCACCGCGCGATGGCCAAGGCGCTGCTTCGCGAGCTGGAACAGTTCCGCCTCATGTGGATCGAAGAACCGCTGCCGCCGGGGCAAGAAGACCTGCTCCCCGAACTCACCGCCCACGCGGGCCGCACCCCGCTGGCCACGGGCGAACGCGTCTTCACGCGGGCCGCGTACGCCCGACTCCTGGAACAACGAGCGGTGGACATCATCCAGCCGGACGTCTCCCTGACCGGCCTGTTCGAACTGGAGAAGATCTGCCGGATGGCCGAGGCCTATGACGTGGCGGTGGCTCCCCACTGCCCCAACGGCCCGATCTCGCTGGCGGCCTCGCTCCAAGTGGCCTGCTGCGCCGGCAACGTGGTCATCCAGGAACAAAGCCTCGGCCTGCACTACAACCAGGGTTACGCGGGTCTGCCTCCCGGCGAGATGGCTGACTACCTCGCGGATCCGACCCCGCTGAGCCCCATCGGCGGTCACCTTCCCCGCCCCACCGCCCCCGGTCTGGGAATAGAGATCGCCGCCGGCTCCGTCCGCGCCGGCGCCGGCTCCTGGACCCTCCCCGATCCTGTCTGGCGCACCCCGGACGGCCGCTACACCGAATGGTGACGCGGGTACGCGGGTGACGCGCGGGTGACGCGCGAGTGACGCGATGACGTGTCAGCGGACGTTTCGGGCGACCCCCAGGCGGTCGGCCCAGCCGCGCAACTCGGCGAGCGTGGAGTCGGCGGTGTCCAGCGGCTGATCGGGGTGGAGCTCGGACGGCAGCCGCCGGCGCGCTCCCGGCAACCGCCCGCCCCCCACCTCGACGGACGAGGCGAGCCGGTCGAGGCGGTCGCCGGCGGCCTCGAATCTCGCCACGTCGATGGCGATCAGCAGATGCCCGACGCGTTGGGGGTGGCCGGCGTCGGTGTCGGCGAACATGTCCGGAACGGCGGCGGACAGGTTCGGCCCGGCCAGCCCGCCGGCCAGGGCCTCGACCAGTAGGGCGAGGGCGAAACCCTTGGCGCCGCCCAGCGGGGCGAGCAGCCCGTGGAGCGCGGCACGCGCATCGGTGGTCGGCCGGCCGTCCGCGTCCAGCGCCCAGCCCGGCGGCAGCGGCGTGCCATCGCGTGCGTGCGCGGCGATCTTTCCGCGCGCCACGGCGCTGGTGGCCATGTCCACGATGACCGGCCGGGGCCGGGTCGGTATGCCGGCCGCCAGCGGGGAGGTGGACAGCAGCGGGCGCGCGCCGCCCCATGCCGGCATCACCGCCGGACCGTTCGAAAAGGCCAGCGTGATCTGGCCGGCCTCGATGCCCGGCACGGTGTACAGCCCCAGCGCGCCACAGTGCCCGGAGTCGGCCACCGCGACCGCGGCGATGCCATATCGGGCGCAGCGCCCGGTCGCCAACTCGGCGGCATGCCACGCCTGCCAGTGGCCGAGGCCGCCGCCCCCGTCCAGAGCCACCAGCGGGCCGGTGTCGGTCACGGTACGCAGCTCGGCGTCCGGCGGATAGCCGCCGGCCTGGATGCGGTGCAGGTAGTAGGGCAACCGCAGCAAGCCGTGCGAAGCGACCCCCCAGGCCTCGGCCACTGAAACGCACCACGCCGTGCGCTTCGCGGTGTCGAGCGGCATTCCCGCGGCGGTCAACAGATCGGTGGCCAGGCGTCGCGCCTCCGCGAGGGTGAGGCTCATCGGCGGCCCGCGCCCCGCGTGTCCACGGCCGAGGCGGGCCGGCCACCGCTCAGCACCGCGTCCACGTCCGCGCTCAGCAGACGCAAGATGCGCTCCTGGCTCTGCACGGTGATCCCGGCGATGTGCGGGGTGAACAGCACGTTGTCCAGCTTGTCCAGCCGGCTCGGACGCGGTGGTTCCTGCGCGCGCACGTCGAGCGCCGCGCCGGCCGGTGCGCCCGACTCCAGTGCGTCGGCGAGCGCGTTCTCGTCGATCACCTCACCCCTGCCGACATTGATCAGCAGCGCGGTGGGGCGCATCCTGGCCAGCAGGGCCGCGTCCACCAGGCCCCGGGTCCGGCCGGTGGCCGGCAGGTGGATGGAGATCACATCGGACCGCGTGACCGCGTCCGCCAGCGGCACCAGCTCGATTCCGGCGCCGGTCAGCTCCGGATCGTCCGGCTCGAGGTAGGGGTCGAAGGCGAGCACCCGCATGCCAAGCGCGGCGGCCAGCCGTCCGCAGGCCCGGCCGGTCGCCCCGGCGCCAAGCAGTCCCCAGGTTCCCCCGTGCAACTCGGTACCGGGGCTGCGGTCCCACTCCCCGGAGCGGCATCCGGCGTCCAGTGCCACGGTCCGGCGGGCCAGCGCCAGCGCCAGCCCGAGCGTGTGCTCGGCGACGCTGACCGCGTTCGCGCCGAGCGGCGCCGACACCACCACGCCGCGTTCGCGGGCCGCCGCGAGATCGATGTTGTCGAGCCCGACGCCGGCGCGCGCCACGATCCGCAGGTCCGGCGCCGCGGCGAGCAGTTCGGCGTCCACCATGGTGCGGTTGCGCACCACGATCGCCCGGGCGCGAGACACCAGTTCCCGCAATGCGCCGCGGTCGCGCCAGGCCTCCGGCCGGAGCACCACGCGGTGACGCGTGGCGAGGTCGTCCAGCGGCGCACCGGAGATGTCCTCGGTCACCAGCACATCGATCCGTTCGGTCATCGCATGTCACAGCCCGATGGCGATCGAACAGGTCTCCTCGAACTCCTCCAGTCCGAGCGCCGCGCCCTCCCGGCCGAGGCCGGACTGCTTGGTGCCGCCCATCGGGACGAACACCGAGCCGGGCAAGGGGTTGTTGACGCCGAGGATGCCGACGTCGAGCCGCTCGGCCAGGCGCCAGGTCCGGGCGGAGTCCCGAGTGTAGAAGTAGGCGGCCAGGCCCATCTCGGTGTCGTTGGCGCGGGCCAGCACGTCGTCCTCATCGTCGAACCGGAAGATGCCGGACGCCGGACCGAAGATCTCCCGCCGCGCGAGCGCGACGTGCTCGGGCACGTCGACCAGCAAAGTGGGCGCGGCGAAGCAGGGCCCGGGCAGGTCGAAACCGCGGGTGATCCGTTTCGCTCCCGCGTCCATGGCCTCGGCGACCATCCCGTCGACCGCGGCGACGCGATCGTCGTCGATGCAGCAGGTGAGGTCGGGTACGGGAGCGGACAGCCCGGCGCCGACGGTCATCGCGTCGACGGCGGCGGCGAACCGGGCGGCGAAGTCGGCGAAGACGGCGTCGTGCACGAAGAACCGGTTGGCGGCGATGCAGGATTGACCCGTGTTGCGGAACTTGGCGATCAACGCTCCCTCGACCGCCGCGTCGAGGTCCGCGTCGTCGAACACGATGAAGGGGGCCGCACCGCCCAGCTCGAGCAGTGGCCGCACCACCCGGGCTCCGGCGGCGGCCATGATCGAGCGGCCGACCTCGGTGGAGCCGGTGAACGACACCACCCGTACGGCGGGGTGGGTCAGGTAGGCGTCGGTGATCTCGGCGGCCGGGCCGTGCACCAAATTGACGACGCCGGCCGGCAGCCCGGCCTCGGTGAGACAACGAATCATCTCCGTGGCCGCGAGCGGCGCCTTCTCCGACACTCTGGCCACCACGGTGCAACCGGCCGCCAGCGCGGGAGCCAGCTTGCGAGCCTGGATGGAGCACGGGAAGTTCCACGGTGTCAGGCCGGCCACCACGCCGGCCGGCCGCCTGATGGTCAGATGCCGCCGGCCGGGCGACTCGTGCGGGACGATCGTCCCGTTGGGCCGGCGGGCCTGCTCGGCGAACCAGCGGAAGTACTCGGCGGCGAAGGTCACCTCGGCGACGGCCTCCGGCCGGCGCTTGCCGGCCTCGGCGGCGAGCAACTCGCCGATTCGGTCGGCCCGTTCGGCGATCAGATCGGACGCGCGGAGCAAGATGTCCGCGCGGCGCCGGGCGGGGGCGGCCGCCCAGCCCTCGAACGCGGCGGCGGCCGCGTCGGCGGCGGCCCTGGCCTGCTCGGCGCCACCGAAGCCGATCCGGCCGACCCGCTGGCCGGTGGCCGGGTTGGTCACGTCCCGGGTCCGCGGCGGATCCAGCCACTCGCCGTTGATCAGGTTCGTCGGGGCGTCGCTCATCATCACCGCGGTCATGCTCAGGCGCTCTGGTACAGACGGGTGAGCGCGAACTCGCGGTGACCCAGCACCTCCGCGCACGTCAGCCGGCCGTTGATGGTGCGATCGCAGATCTCCATCAGCCGGTCACCGGCGGCGGTCAGGTCGTACTCGCGGCGGAGCAGGCCGGAGCAGTCCACGTCGACGTGCTCGCTCATGGTCTCGACGGTCTGCGGGTTCGCGGTCAGCTTGACGACCGGTTCGATCGGGTTGCCGATGACGTTTCCCTGTCCGGTCGGGAATAGGTGGAGCGTCGCGCCCGCGGCGGCCATCAGCGTGATGCACTCGGCCGCGGCCGACGATGTGTCCATGAAGTACAGCCCGGGTTGCGCGCCCGGCGGTTCGGCGGCCGCCAGCGCCCCGACGACCGGCCTGCCGCCGGTCTTGGCGATGTTGCCCATCGCCTTCTCCTCGATGGTGGACAGGCCGCCCCGGATGTTGCCCTGGGTCGGCTGTGACCCCAGCAGGTTGGCGCCGGTCCGCTCGATCATCTCGATGTAGTCGTCGTAGATCTCCTGGAACCGGGCGCGGACCGCGTCGTTGACGCACCGCGCGGCGATGAGGTCCTCGCCACCGGTCAGTTCGCTGGTCTCGCCGAACAACACGGTGCCGCCGGCGTCGACCCAGCGGTCCACCGCCTCCGCGGTGGTCGGGCACGAACCCAGACCGCTGGTGGTGTCGGACTCCCCGCACTTGATGGAAAGCATGATCTCGCCGCGCCGCACGGGCTCTCGGTGCTGCTCGGAGTCGTCGGCGAGGAAGCGCGCCGCGACTCTGGCGGCCGCCTCGACGGTGCGGAGGTCGCCGTGCCGCTCGATGGCGAACCCGCGTACCTTCTTGCCGGTCTTGGCGACGCCTTCCACGACACGTTCGGTCCAGTTGGGCTCGATCCCGATCACCACCACGGACGCGACGTTCGGGTTGCGGCCGGTGCCGATCAGCGTCCGGAAGGTCAGGTCGAGGTCGGGGCCGAATTGCAGCCGCCCGTAGGCGTGTGGCAACGCCAGCGTGCCGGGCACCACCTTCGCCACCGCCTCGGCGGCGGCGTTCGAAAGGTCGTCGACCGGCAGGATGACCGTGTGGTTGCGGATGCCGACGTCGCCGTTCTCCCGGCGGTATCCGGTCAGGCCACGCTGTTGCGCCACCGTGCGCTCCTCACGTTGTGGACGTGGACGTACTCGCCCTTCCTGATGTCCTTGGTCGCGATCGCGACCACCTGGCCGTACTCGATGACGTCCTGCCCGGCCGCGATGTCGCTCAGCGCCAGCTTGTGACCAAGCGGAACCGGATCGAGCAGCTCAACGGTCACCGATGCGGGCCCGCGCAGGTGGCCCCCCTCGACCGTGCCCGGTTCCAGGTCCCGCACCGCGACCGCGACCAGGTCTCCCTCGTGGTGGGCGAGGAATGCGGGCGGTTCGGTGTCAACCATGCGAAACTCCGTGGTGAGCGTGGTTAGAGGTCTTACCACTCGCCCAAAACGGTAGCCGCTGGCGACGTCGCATGACAAGACCCACGCCGCAGGCCCGGACGCACGTGCGGCGAGGCGCTACCCTGGTCTGACCACTGACCAGCACGCACGCGGGAGCGGCCGTGGTCTTGGACGAGACGGGTAGCCCGTGGACGTCGCCGCGCCGAGGCGGTGGCCGAGGCGGTGGCCGAGGCGGTGGCCGAGGCGGTGGCGGCGCGGAGCCGGATCGGCTGTCGGCCCGGATGCCGGACATCCGGGCGCTGGAATTGCTCCTTTCCGTGGCCCGGCACGGCAGCCTCGGCCGCGCGGCGCGCCGGCACGGCATCACCCAGCCCGCGGCGGGTTCGCGGATCCGGAACCTCGAACGGCTGCTCGGCCTCGCGCTCATCGAGCGGTCCGCGTCCGGCTCGCGGCTGACGCCGGAAGGGGCGATGGTCGCCGACTGGGCCAGGGAGGTGGTACACGCCGCCGGACGCCTCGAGGCCGGCGTGGCCGCGCTGCGGGCTCAGCACGAGGACCGGCTGCGGGTGGCCGCCAGCATGACCATCGCCGAGTACCTGATGCCCGGCTGGCTGGTGGAGTTGCGCGGCCGGCTGGCGCGCATGTCCGTGGCCCTGCGCGTCGCCAACTCGGGCGACGTGGTGCGGTTCGTGGTCGCGGACGGCGCCGACATCGGGTTCGTCGAAGGACCGGGACATCCCGAGGGGCTGCAGTCGAAGGTCGTCGCGCGCGACCGGCTCCGGCTCGTCGTCGCGCCGGGCCACCCCTGGGCCCGGCGCCGCCGGCCGGTGCGCGCCGCGGAACTGGCCGCGGCCCCGCTGGTGACCCGCGAACGCGGATCCGGGACGCGGGAGACCCTCGAAGCGGTGCTGGCGCCGTACGGCCCGCTGGCGGTTCCGCTGGCGGAGCTGTCGTCGACGACGGCCATCAAGTCGTCGGTCGAGGCCGGCGTCGGCCCGGCCGTGGTCAGCTCGCTCGCCGTCGCGCACGAGGTGGCCGACGGCAGGCTGGTCGCCGTCGAGGTGGCCGATGTCGAGCTCGGCCGCCTGCTGCGGGCGGTGTGGCCGGCTGGCCGGCGGCTCAACGGCGTCCTGCGGGATGTGGTTGCGGTCGCCTGCCGGCCGAACAGGCCCCAAAACCCGGCTTTGGGGGTGCAAAACCGGTGAGGGGCTCTCGTTTCCGCGGGCGCGATGTACCGTCGCCAGATGCGATACGGCTTCGCGATCGACCAGCGCACCTGCATCGGCTGCCACGCCTGTACGGTCGCCTGCAAAACGGAACACGAGATCCCGGTCGGTCAATTCCGCACGTGGGTCAAGTACGTCGACTCCGGGGAATTCCCGTCGTCCACCCGCGACTTCGGCGTGCTGCGCTGCAATCACTGCACCGACGCGCCCTGCGTCGAGATCTGTCCCACCAATGCGCTGTTCACCCGCGCGGACGGCATCGTCGACTTCGACCGCGACCTCTGCATCGGTTGCAAGGGCTGCCTGCAGGCGTGCCCGTACGACGCGATCTACATCGACGAAGACACGCACACCGCCGCCAAATGCAACTTCTGCGCCCACCGGGTGGACTCCGGTCTCGAGCCCGCCTGCGTCGTGGTCTGCCCGACGCAATCCATCTGGGTGGGTGATCTTGACGACGCCGAGTCGGGCATTTCACAACTGTTGCGGTCCGGCCCGGTCAGCGTCCGGGCACCAGAGCAGGGCACCGGCCCGAACGTGTTCTACCTCGGCGCCGAGCCGGCGGTCCTCGATCCGCTCGCCGCCCCCGCGGGCGAGGGGTACCTCTACTCGACCCCGGACCCCCACCGCGCCGAGGTCGCGGCCGACCTGCCGACCGATCCGGTGACCAAGGCCAGGACCACGTTGAACACCGCGCACCCGCGACCGTGGGGCGCACGCGTCACCGCCTACCTATGGACGAAGGCCGTCGCCGCCGGGGCCATGCTGATCGCCGCGCTGGCCCGGCTGATCGGCGTCGATCTCGGTCTGCTCGGCGATGTGGTCGCCCCGGCGATCGGGGTGGCCGGGATCGCGGTCACCGGCCTGCTCCTCGTCGCGGACCTGAAGCGGCCGGAGCGGTTCCTCTACATCTTCCGCAGGCCCAACCCGAGATCCTGGTTGTTTTGGGGTTCGGTCGTGCTCGCCGGCGGAGCGGCGGTGTTCTCCGCCTGGCTCGTACTCGGCGTCCTGACCACCCTCGGCGTCGTCGGCGGCGCCGGGCTGACCGGGCTGGCCGTGCTCGCGCTGCCGACCGCGGTCATGGTCACCGGCTATACCGCGTTCCTGTTCGGCCAAGCGGAAGGGCGCGATCTTTGGCAATCGCGGCTGTTGTTTTGGCACCTGCAGGCGCAGGCCGTGATGGTCGGCGCCGGCGCGCTCGCGATCGCCGCGGCGGCCGTCCGGCTCGACGGCGCGGGACGGACGCTTGTGGGCGCCGCGCTCACCGTGGGCACGGCGGCCCACATCGGCATCGTGCTCGTCGAGTACCTCGGCCGTCATGCCACCGCGGGCGCTGCGGCCGCCGCCCGCATGGCGGTCCGGGGTCGCTACGCGCGCACGTTCTGGGGCGGTGGCGTCGGACTCGCCGCGCTGGGTGCGGTGCTGGCCTGTTTCGGCTGGGCCGGGCTACCCGGTGCCGCGCTGATCGCCGGTCTTGTCGTCCAAGCGGCCTTGGCGGCCTACGAGAGCGTCTTTGTCCGTGCCGCACAGGACATCCCGTTGTCCTGACCAGGGGCGATGTCCGGATCGATGTCTGAATCATCAGAAGGGCGATGACCGTGACCCGACGAGTTCCCGAGCCACCCGCCGCGGTCCCGCCGGGCGACGCGGCGGAGCTTACCGGCGCCCGCGGCCACGAACGCCTGCGCGCTTTCCCGCCGCCTGAACAATGGGACGACGTCGTCGCCTACGACGCGAAGGCACACCCCAGAAAGGTGCCACGCCATTACATGCTGGTTCCCACCACGTGCTTTAACTGCGAAAGCGCATGCGGGCTGCTGGCCTATGTGGATAAAGACGACTTCTCCATAAAGAAGGTGGAGGGGAACCCGGCGCACCCGGGGTCGCGGGGGCGAAACTGCGCCAAGGGCCCAGCGACGATCAATCAGATCGACGACCCCGAGCGCATCCTCGTCCCGCTGCGCCGTGCCGGATCTCGCCGCGGCGGCCAATGGGAACGGGTGAGCTGGGACGAAGCGCTCGACGACATCGCGGCGCGGATCCGCCGGTCCCTTCTCGACGGCCGTCACGAAGAGGTCATGTACCACGTCGGCCGGCCCGGCGAGGACGGCTTCGCCGAACGCCTCCTGCAGGCGTGGGGAGTGGACGGGCACAACAGCCACACCAACGTCTGCTCGTCCGGCGCCAGGCTCGGCCAAACTCTGTGGGGCGGCTACGACCGGCCGGCACCGGACCACGCCAACGCGAAGGTGATCCTGCTGTTGTCCAGCCACTTGGAGACCGGCCATTATTTCAACCCGCACGCGCAGCGGATCATGGAAGGCAAGCAGGGCGGGGCGAAGCTGGTCGTCATCGACCCCCGGATGTCGAACACCGCGTCGCACGCCGACGTGTGGCTGGCTCCGTGGCCCGGCAGCGAGGCGGCGATCCTGCTCTCGGTGGCGTCCTACCTGCTGCGGACGCGGCAGATCGACGAACCCTACCTGCGCCGCTGGTTCAACTGGCGCACCTACCTGGCCCGCCGCCACCCGGATCGCGAGCCGGCGTTCGAGTCCTTCCTTGACGCGCTCGAGGCCGACTACGCGGGCTTCACCTTCGAGTTCGCCGCCGCGGAGGCGCAGGTCTCCGCCGCCAGGATCGAGGAGATCGCGACGCTCGTCGCGTCCTGCGACCACCGGCTCGCCGCGCACATCTGGCGCTCGGCGGCGGCCGGCAACCTCGGCGGCTGGCAGGTGGCCCGTGCGCTGTGGTTCGTCCTGGCGCTGACCGGATCGATCGGAACCGTCGGCGGCACCAGCCCGAACGGCTGGGACAAGTTCATCCCGCATGGTCCTGACATGCCCCCGGCCCACGCCCATTGGAACGAACTGACCTGGCCCGCCGAGTACCCGCTGTCCTGCAACGAGATGTCCATCCTGCTGCCGCATTTCCTCCAAGAAGGGCGTGGCCGGCTTGCTGTGTACTTCTCGCGGGTGTTCAACCCCGTCTGGACCTACCCTGACGGGTTCACCTGGATGAGGACGCTGTGCGACACCGAAAAGGTCGGACTGCACGTGGCGCTCACGCCCACCTGGTCCGAGACCGCCGAGTTCGCCGACTACGTGTTGCCCACCGGCCATGCGACCGAACGGCACGACACCCACTCCTATGAGACCCACGCGGGGAAGTGGCTGGGTTTTCGGCAGCCCGTGCGGCGCGTCGCGCTGGAGCGCTCGGGACGGCCCATCGCCGACACCCGGGAGGCCAACCCCGGCGAGGTGTGGGAAGAGAACGAGTTCTGGTTCGAGCTGTCGTGGCGGATCGACCCGGACGGCGCCTTGGGCATTCGCCGCTACTTCGAGTCGCCCCATCGCCCCGGCGAGAAGGTCACCGTCGACGAGTACTACGGATGGATCTTCGACAACCAGGTGCCCGGCCTGCCTGAGAAGGCCGCCGCCCAAGGCCTCACGCCGCTGCGGTACATGCGGCGGTACGGCGTCGTGGAGGTGGAGCGGGAGATCTACCGAATGGACGAACGGCCCCTCACGGCGGCGGAGCTCGACGGCGCCGTACCCGACGAGCACGGCGTGCTGCGCAAGCCGACCGACCTCGACTCCACCCCGCCGCTGATCGGCGAAGCAGGCGCGGTCGGCGTCCGGCACGAGGACGGCACGGTGACGGCCGGCTGGCTCACGCCGTCCCGCAAGCTCGAGGTCTACTCGACGACGATGGCGGACTGGGGCTGGGAGGAGCAGGCCACTCCGGGCTACATCCGTTCGCACGTGGCGCACTCGGAAATCGACCTCGAGGCGGGCGAGCTTGTGCTGGTTCCGACTTTCCGCCTGCCGACGCTGATCCACACGCGCTCCGGGAACGCCAAGTACCTCAATGAGATCTCCAACTCCCATCCGCTCTGGCTGTATTCGGGGGACGCGGCCCGGCATGGCGTGCGGACCGATGACCTGGTGCGCGTGTCCACCTCGATCGGGCATTTCGTCGCGCGTGTCTGGGTCACCGAAGGCATCCGCCCGGGAGTGTGCGCGCTGTCCCACCACATGGGCCGGTGGCGGCTCCAGGAGCAGGCGGGCAGCCGCTGGGTCTCCGGGCTCGTGGACATAACGCACCCCGAAGGAGAGGACTCCTGGCTCCTGCGATATCGGAGCGGGGTCGCGCCGTTCACATCCGAGGATCCGGACTCCTCCCGGATCTGGTGGTCCGACCCCGGTGTACACCAGAACCTGGCGTTCGGCGTGCAGCCCGACCCATGGTCGGGGATGCACTGCTGGTTGCAGAAGGTGCGCCTTGAGCGCGCTCACCCCGGCGACCGGTACGGCGACGTCTTCGTCGATACGCGCCGCTCGCGGGAGGTCTACCGAAAGTGGCTGGCCATGGCCAGGGCCACCCGCGGTCCCGGGGGCCGGCGCCGCCCCGAGTTCCTGATGCGTCCGGTCAAGCCGAAGCGTCGCGCATTCCGTGCGGCCGAATGAGAAGGCCGGCCACCCGGGCCGTGGACCCTGGGCGGGTCCGGCCAGGCCGGCCGCGACGGGTCACCATCTCGGCTGAAGGCCGTCCGCCCGCAGGAGCCCGGACGGTATCCGTCTACCGGCCGGCCGGCCGGCTCGGCAGGTATAAGTAACGAAGGTCACCCGCTGAGCCGCTTACGCAGGTGCTCCTTGCCCTGCTCGGCTCCCTTGCGGCTTTCTGCCTGGGCGCGGCGGAAGAAATCGGCCAATTCGGAGTCACCGGCGCGTTCGGCGTCGGCGACGTAGACCTCCAGGCGTACAACGTTGCTGAGGCACTGTTCGACGAACCAGATCAGGTTGTAGTCCTTGTCTTTCGTACCTGAGATCTCGCCGGTCTCCTGGCGGGTGGGGTCCATCTTCTCTCTCCCTTCTTGGTCCTCGTTGCGCCTCTACCCGTGCAGGTAGCGGCCATGCCGGGCGGCTCGGTCCGACCTGACGGGCACTCGGTGATACGTAATGTAGTTGACCAATTACCTAACGTTATATTGTGACTTTATGAATGTGTGCTACGAGTTCGGAATCCTGGGTCCCCTCTACGTCAGGCGCGATGGCGCGCGGGTGCCCATCGGAGCCGGCCAGCAACGCAGCCTGCTCGCGGCGTTGCTCATCGACGCCGGCCAGGTCGTCTCGGTGGATGCCTTGGTGGGCAGGTTGTGGGGGGAGCGGCCGCCGTACGGAGCGCGGAACGCCATCCAGAACTACGTTTTACGAGTCCGCCGGACCCTGGGGCAGGACGTCGTGGTGACCGATCGCAACGGTTACCTGATCGATGTGGCGCCCGATGGGTTGGACGCACGGCGGTTCGCCTCCCTCGTCCGGCGGGGGACCGCCGCGGCGGCGATGGGGGAGCCCGTGCGTGCGGCGGCGTTGCTGGGTGAGGCGCTTGGACTGTGGCGGGGCGAGCCCTTGGCCGACCTGCCCGCCGAGCGGTTCCAGGATGTCGTATCGGCCCTGTGCGAACAGCGGTTGGCCGCGCAGGAACTGTGGATCGACGCTGTCATCCGGTGCGGGCGTCCCGCCGATGTGCTTCCGGAGCTGCGCCGGCTGACCGAGCGCCACCCATGGCGTGAGCGCTTCTGGTCGCAGCGGATGCTGGCCCTGTATCAGTGCGGCAGGCAGGGAGAGGCGCTGGAGTGCTATCGGCAGGTCACCCGGCTGCTCGCCGACGAGCTGGGAGTCGATCCGGGTGAGGAGCTCCGAACGCTGCACCAACGAATGCTCGCGTCGGCACCCGAGATCGCCGCGGTGCCCGCCGCGCCCTGGACGCCGTACGACGGCGGGACCCTTCCCGCTGAAACGACGTCGTTCATCGGCAGAGAAAAGGAACTGGCCGAGACGCGACACCTCCTGCACGAGTCGCGCCTGGTCACCTTGACCGGAGTTGGGGGCGTCGGTAAGACGCGGCTTGCCTTGCGCATCGCGCGGCAGATGGCGCCATCCTTCCCCGAGGGGGTGTGGCTTGCGGACCTCGCCGCGTTGACCGATCCGACGCTGTTGGAACGGGCCATCGCCGAATCGCTTGGGCTGCGCGACCAATCCGTGCGTTCCGCGGTTGACGCCATCGTCGATCACGTACGCGATCGGCGGCTCCTGCTCGTGCTCGACAACTGCGAACATCTGGTGGACGCCGTGGCCGCGCTGGTGCTTCGGCTGCTGTGCGCGGCACCGCGACTTCAGGTGCTCGCCACCAGCCGGGAGCGGCTCGGTGTCTCCGGCGAGCATGTCTTTCTCGTTTCCGGGCTGACCCTCCAAAGCGACGCCGAGGGAGGGGAGTGCGAGGCTGTGCGCCTCCTGATCGACCGGGCGGCGGCGTGCGCGGTTCCGCTACGGGCGGGGGAACGAGACAGCGCTTCGGCCGCCGATCTTTGCCGCCGCCTGGACGGCATCCCGCTGGCGATCGAGTTGGCGGCCGTCCGCCTGACCTCTCTCACGGTCGAGGAGATCCTGGAACGCCTGGAGGACCGCTTCCGGTTGCTGTCCGCCCCCCGGACCCCGGACAGGAGCCGCCGCCGGCGGACCTTGCGCGGGGTCATGGACCTGAGCTACAGCCTGTGCACGCCCGGGGAACGCCTGTTGTGGACACGGCTGTCGGTCTTCGCCGGCGGCTTCGACCTCGCGGCGGCCGAGGCCGTGTGCGCGGGGGACGGCATCGACGGCGCCGACGTGCTCGACCTGATGACCGGCCTCATCCACAAGTCGCTCGTGGTGGTCGAAAACACCGGCGGCGCCGCTCGCTACCGGCTACTCGAGACGATCCGCCAGTACGGACTGGACCGTCTCCGGGCAGATGGGAACGTCATCGAATACCGCATCCGCCACAGTGAGCATTACCATGCCCTGGCCGCCGGCGCCGCCGCCGACTGGTGCAGCCCGCAAGAGGTCGAATGGCTAGACCGGCTGCGTACGGAACTCCCCAACCTTCGCGCCGCCCTGGGTTTTTGTCTCACCGAGCCGGGCCGGGCGCGGACCGGCGCGAACATCGCCGTCGATCTCACGCGCTCCCGCTCCTGGTTCTTCAGCGGCACGCTCGGTGAGGCACGTCACTGGCTTGAGACCCTGTCGGCGGGCCTCGGCGCCGGCGGCTGCGAGGCGGCCATCCAAGTGACGGTCATGCAAACCTTCGTCGCCTGCGTCCTTTTGCCGATGCGTCGGGCGCGCAGCCCCCGCCCCTGGCCTATGTCGAGGGCATCTACATGTTTTTGGTGCACGGAGACCCCGCATGCATCGACCGGCTCGCGCGGGCCAGGGAAGAGTTCCGGGCCACCGGCCACAGCGGAGACGCGCACATGGCCACGATGTTTTGGGCGATGGCCGCCGCCTTCCTTGGCGACCGGCACACCGCCGTGTCGGCCTGCGACACCTATGTCGCCGAGGCCGACGCCGCCGGCGCCGAGTGGGCGCGCACCTGGGCCCAATGGTGCGCCGGCCTCACCGAACTCCTGCACGGGGACCCCGGTCACGCGCTCATGCCGCTGTGTAACGCGCTCGTGCGACAACAGGCCATCGACGACCGCTGGGGCCCCGCGTGGGTGGTGGAAACCCTCGCCTGGACCGCGAGCGCACTCGGACACCCCCACCATGCCGCACGGCTGTTGGGCACCGCCCACCGCCAGCGCCAGGTGACCGGTGCCGCACTCGCCGGACTCAAACCCTTTCACCGCCTCCACACCCGCACGAAGAGCCAGGTGTGCGAGCACTTGGTGCCCCAGGCGTACACCGAGGCCTGGCGGCGCGGCGCGCAATCCGAGGACGGCATCGCGCTCGCGCTCGGCATCGCGCACGAGGTCTTCGCGCGGACGGCGGCGGCCGAGCGGGCCCGGCCGCGGGACCGGGAGGAAGGGGTGCCGGCCGACGCCGGCGTCGCTCACCACACAGAGTGACCGAGGCGATACCGAGAGGTGACTTCTGGGCGGCAAAGTCGCCAACGCGCCGCCCGCGGCGGTCCAAGGAGGCGGGGGTAACAGCAATTTTTACCAACAGTCATAAATATGGTATCGGTGCAGCATTAGGGATCTTCAATGCGTAGGATGGAATTTGGCGTGCTGGGGCCATTCGAGGCGCTGGTCGACCAACGGCCGACCCCGATCCCGCGTGGCCGACAGCGCGTGCTGCTGGCCACGCTCGTCCTGCACACCGGCGAAGTCGTCGGCGTCGATGAGTTGCTCGAGCGCATGTGGGGCGATCGGCTGCCCGGCAGCCCCCGCGGCGCCCTGCAGATCTGCCTGACCCGGGTGCGCCGCTGGCTGGACGTCCAAGGCGAGGGGGCGGCGCGGCTGCTCACGACCGAGTCGGCGGGGTACGTTCTGCGGTTGCCGCCGCAAAACGTCGACCTGCTGCGCTTCCGCGACTCGCTGCGCGCCGCCGAGGCCGCCGCCGAACGCGGCGATCTTGTCGGCCAGTGGGCCGCGCTGGCGACCGTCCTGTCGCTGTGGCGCGGCCCGGTTCTGGCGGACGTTCATTCCGACTCGCTGCAGCAGGACGTGATCCCTCGGATCACCGAGGAGTACCTGCGCGCGCTCGAATGGCGGCACGAGGTCGGGTTCGCGCTGGGGCGGCACGACCGGCTGGTGGGCGAACTGCTCGCGCTCACCAGGAAATACCCCTACCGGGAGCGGTACTGGGGGCAGCTCATGCGCGCGCTGTGCCGCTGCGGGCGGCAGGTCGAGGCGCTGGACGCCTACCGCCGGGTGCGCACCCGGCTGCGGGAGGAGATCGGCGTCGACCCGGGGCCGGAGTTGCGCCGTCTGCACGTGGCGATCTTGCGCAACGACCCGGCGGGGGTGCCCAATGGAGCCCGCTGACGGGTTCCGCCGCCCGGGTCCTGAGGAGTTCCGCCACGTGCTCGGGCACTTCTGCACCGGCGTCACCGTGATCACCACCGCGTGCGGCGGCCATCTGGCCGGATTCACCTGCCAGGCCTTCAGCGCTCTGTCGATCGACCCGCCGCTGGTGCTGTTCTGCGTGGCTGGCACCTCGGCGACCTGGCCGTGGATCCGGCAGTCCCGGCTGTTTTGCGTTAATGTCCTGGCCGCCGATCAGGCCGAGCTTGGCCGGCGCTTCGCCGCCCGCGGGGCGCGCCGCTTCGACCGGCTCGATCTGGGTCGCACTCCGGGCGGCGCCCCCATGTTGCCCGGCGCCACCGCGTGGATCGGCTGCACGCTGGAGAACCATTTCCCCGCCGGTGATCACACCATCGCCGTCGGCCGCGTCTCCGAGCTGCTGGCCGACTCATCCCGCGCCCCTCTGCTGTGCTTCCGGGGCCGCCTGGCGCCGGGTCCCGCGCCGCCGCTTGGGCACCTGTGCTGACCGGCGTCCCCCGGGGCGATCTTCCCGGCATCCCCGGCGTTACCCCGGCAGCGCGGCGACGGCCTTGGCCAGCAGCTCGTACGAGCGGACGCGGTGCTCGAGGCCGTGCGCCACCGTCATCGCCATCAGCTCATCGGCCCCGGTTGCCGCGAGCAACTCGCCCACCCGGCGGCCGACGGTGCCGGGCCCGCCGATGAGGTGGCCGGCCATCCGTTCGCGCACGGCCGCGCGTTCCCTTTCCGGGACGATGTAGCGGGCGGCCGCGTCGGGTGTGAGGTTGGGCGCGTCGCGGGTCCCCGCCAGGGACTTGTGCAAGATCACCTCGATCGGCCTGCTCAGCCGCTCCGCCTCGGCGTCGGTGTCGGCCACCAGTACCGACGCGGCCACGATCGCACGCGGGTGCGGCCGTGCCGGGGACGGGCGGAAGGACTCCCGGTAGGCGCGCAGCGCGGACACCGCGTTCTCGGGGCGTACGTGATGCCCGAACGCGAACGGCAGCCCCAGCTCGCCGGCGAAGACCGCGGTTGCGACGCTCGACCCCAGCAGCCAGCAGCCGGGGCGGTTCCCCGCGGCGGGTACCGCCGCGATCCCGCCCTCCGCCGGGTCGTCGAAGTATCCCAGCAGACGGCGCACCTGCTCGCGGAAGGACTCCGCGCCGGGCGGGGCGCTGACGCGGCGCAGCTCGCGGGCGGTCGCCGAGTCGGTGCCGGGCGAGCGGCCAACGCCCAAGTCGATACGTCCCGGGTTGAGTGCCTCCAGGGTGCCGAACTGCTCGGCGACCACCAGCGGTGGATGGTTGGGCAGCATCACCCCGCCCGACCCGACCCGCAGCCGCGAGGTCCGGGCGGCGATGTGGGCGACCAGTACCGGCGGCGCGCAGCTGGCGATGAACGGCGCGTTGTGGTGCTCGGCCACCCAGAACCGCAGGTAGCCCAGCCGCTCCACCTCGACGGCGAGGTCGACCGCCTCGCGCAGCGCCTGAGTGGGGGAGGTGGTGGTCCACACCGGCGCCGTCTCCAGCACCGAGATGTCGATCATAAGAGTCCCTTTCGGCGGAATTGCAGGCTCGACAAATCTCCGCCACCGGGCCGCTGGATGGCAATAATCCCCTTCGCGCCAGAGGCTTTGTGAAAGGCAACTGAAAGTGAAGTGAAACCGCCCGCTCTCTACCGTGAACCTGTCACTGGTTCGGCGGAGCACCCTTCCGTCCGCCGGAAAAGCCAGAAAAAGCCAGAAAACCGGAGAAGGAGGTGGACAAATAATGGAAAAGGCCGCGGTCTACGAACCGCCCACGCTCGCCGAGGTCGGCGACTTCGCCGCCCTCACTCTCGGCCGCCCAAGCTGGGGCTTCGAGAGCGACTGGTCGTGCGTCATGTTCTGCTGACGACCGCTCCGGTGTGACTGGTTCACCCTCGGCTGCCGGTGCCGGGATCACCCGGCACCGGCACGCTTTCCCAACGCACGCACCGCACGACGAGGAGCCGACGGTGGAGTTCTTGATCCTGCCGGACACCCCCGGTGGAGCCCGCGTCTCCGCCATCACTTCGGACCGGGCTCCCGCCGCCGGCGTCGAGGTGATCCCGCACGCGTCCGGCCGTCCCTGGATCGTCGGGCGCTGGCCTACCGGGACGGTGACATGGGCCGCCGCCGGGCGGGCGCGCGTCGCCGTGCTGGGCTGCTCATCGGCCACCGTGTCCCGCCTGGAGCGGGCCCTGGTCGACGCCCGCTCGGTCGCCGACCTCGACGGTGCCGCCATCGGGTTGGCCGGCGCCTTCCACCTGGTCGCCTCCATCGGCGACCGGATCCGGGCGCAGGGCAGCATCTCCTCCGCGCACCAGATCTTCTTCACCGACGTGGCAGGCGTGCCGGTCGCCGCCGACCGGCCGCAGACGCTCGCCGCCCTGAACGGGGGGCGGCCCGAAGAGGAGTTGCTGGCCGCCCGCCTGATCGCTCCCTGGCCGCCCTGGCCGCTTTCCGAGCAGTGCCTGTGGAAGGGGGTCGGCGCGCTGCCCGCCGGGTGCTACCTGGAGATCGAGGCCGGGATCCGCAGCCGCGTCGTGCGCTGGTGGCGGCCACCGCCGCCGGAGCTGCCGTTGGCGACGGCCGCGCCGCGCGTGCGGTCGGCGCTGCGCGAGGCCGTCGCCGTGCGGACCCGGGGCCGCGACATCGTCAGCGCCGATCTGTCCGGCGGCATGGACTCCACCAGCCTGTGCTACCTCGCGGCCGGTGCCGGCACCGCCGCGGACGACACCCCGGCGGGCGGCCGGGCCGGGCTGTTGACGACCCGTTGGGAGGCCGCCGACCCGGCCGACGAGGACCGGCTCTTGGCCGACCGGGCAGCCCACGCGCGGCCGATCACCTCGTGCTGCCCCACCGCACCTCCCCGGCCTGGTTCGCCGGCCTGACCGAACTCGACCCCGACATCGAGGCGCCGTTCGCCTGGATCCGCACCCGGGCCCGGCTCACGCACCTGGCCCGGCAGGTCGCCGCCCGGGGCTCCACCATCCACCTGACCGGGCACGGCGGGGACGAGTTGTTCTTGACCACCCCCCTGTACCTGCACACCCTGCTGCGCACTCAGGGTCTGCGGGCGATCGGCTGTCTGCGCGCCCAGCGCGCCCTCTACCGGTGGCCGCTCGGCTCGACCCTGCGGGCGCTACTTGGCAATGCCTCCTTCGGCGCGTGGCTGGCCGGCACCGCCGGCACGCTCACCGAGCCGATCCGCGAGGCCGCCCCCCGCCCCTCGTTCGGCTGGGGAATCGCGCACCGGCTCCCCTCCTGGGTCACCGCCGAGGCGGCCGACGCGGCCCGCGGCCTGCTCCGCGAGGCCGGGCGGGCCGACCCCGAGCCGTTGGCGCCGCTGCGCGGCCAGCACGCCGCCCTGCAAGATGCGCGGCTGTGCGGCGACACGTTGCGCCGGGTCGACCGGCTGACCTCCCGGTCCGGGGTCTCCTGGCAGGCGCCGTTCGTGGACGACCGAGTCATCGAGGCCGCCCTGGCCGTCCGGACGGCGGACGTGGCCACCCCCGACCGCTACAAGCCCGCGCTGGCCGAGGCCATGCGGGGCCTGGTGCCCGCCGAGATCCTGGGCCGCTCGACCAAGTCCGAGTACAGCGCGGAAATCTACCGCAGCCTGCGCCGCCATCGTGCCGAGCTGCTGGAGCTGTGCGAGGACATGCGGCTGGCCCGCCTCGGCCTCGTCGACGCCGCGGCCTTGCGCCAAGCGTTGCTGGTGCTGCCGCCCTCATCCCTCACGCTGATGCCGCTCGTGACGACCTTCGCCTGCGAAAGCTGGGTCCGGGCCATCGAGAACGGAGACCGACCATGACCCTGTCAGCCGACGTCACGCTCACCGACACCGAGCACGGCATGGTCCTGCTCGACGAGCGGACCGGCCGTTACTGGACCCTCAACCTCACCGGGACGGCCGTCATCCGGCTGCTGCTTGAGGGCCGCACGGCCGATGACGCGGCCGCCGCCCTGTGCGCCGATCACCCCGAGGCCGCCGACCGGGTGGCCGCCGACGTAGGGGCGTTCGTGGCTTCCCTGTACGAGGCGAAGGTGATCGCCCCATGACCATCCCGGTGGCGCTGGAACCCCCCGCCCGCCTCACCCGGCGGCGCCGGGCAGCCGCCAGGGCCGCCGTGGTGCTCGCCCGGCTGCTGATACGGCTGCCTCCCCGCCGGATGCGGTCGGTGCTGGTGGCGGTGCGACGTGGAGCGCGGCCCGCATCCGCGGCCCAAGCGCTGGCGGCGCGTGCGGCGGTGGTGTCGGTGAGCGTGCAGTGCGCCGGACAGGGCTGCCTGCAGCGCTCGCTGGCCACCGCGCTGCTGTGCCGGGCCGCCGGTTCCTGGCCGGACTGGTGCACCGGCGTGCGCACCGAGCCGTTTCGTGCGCACGCCTGGGTGGAGGTCGCCGGCCGTCCGGTCGGCGAGCGCCCCGAGGTGGCGGCCTTCCACAAGGTCATGGTGGTGCCCGCTCCGAGGAGGCGGGGGTGACGGGCTACCTGACGCTGGCCGCGCGTGCGCTGATCGCGACCGTGTTCGCCGCCGCGTTTCTCGGCAAGGTGCGCGGCGCGTCCCGGTTCGGCCGGTTCACCGAAACCATCGGCCGGTTGGCGATATTGCCCGAGCGGGCGGCGAGGGGGGCGGCGCTGGCAATCGTGGCCGCCGAGGGCACCGCGGCGGTCCTGCTCGTCGTGCCCGCGACGGTACGCGGCGGGTTCGTCCTGGCCATCGCGCTGCTCGTGGTCTTCGTGGCGGTGGCGGTACGGGCGGTCCGCGGCGGGATCTTCGCCGAGTGCCGCTGCTTCGGCTCCAAGGGGGCGGTGATGGGTCACGCGATGATCGCGCGAAACCTCCTGCTCATCTCGATCGCCGCGCTCGGGCTTGCCGGAGCGGCCGTACCCACCGGCCACCTGCCGGCCGCGGCCGCCGCCACGCTGGCCGGAGCGGCGGGAGCGCTCGTCTTCGTCCGCGGCTACGACCGGGCGGTGGCGGCCCTCATGAAACGCCTGGTGACCCCGGCCGACGCGGAGGCCCACCAGTGAGCGAGCGTGAGGCACGCCGTGCGGGCTGGACTGAGGAGCGCGCGGAGCGAGGAACGAGTGAGCACGCGACGAGGGAAGGTCGCGCGGAGAGCGTGCCGAGCGCTGAGCGGGGGGTGCTGTGAGCGAGCGTGAGGCACGCCGTGCGGCCCCCGAGATCGGCATCGAGACGGTGCGGATCTGCCGCCGGTACGGCACGGTCCACGCGCTGGACCAGGTCAGCCTCACGGTGCCTCGCGGCCGGGTGCTGGGCCTGCTCGGCCACAACGGCGCGGGCAAGACCACCTTGATCGATATCCTGGCCACCGCCCGCAGACCGACCTCGGGCACCGCGCGGGTCGCGGGATACGACGTGGTCACCGAGGCGGCGCAAGTACGCCGCCGCATCGGCCTGACCGGCCAGTTCGCCGCAGTGGACGAGCAGATCTCCGGACGCGACAACCTGGTGCTTGTGGCCAGGCTGTTGGGTGCGGGCCGCCGCGAGGCCCGGCGCCGCGCCGACGAGTTGCTGGAACGCTTCGACCTGACCGCGGCCGCCGGCCGCCCCGCCCGCTCGTACTCGGGCGGGATGCGCCGCCGGCTTGACCTGGCCGCGAGCCTGACCGGCCGGCCCGACGTGCTGTTCCTCGACGAGCCCACCACCGGGCTCGACCCGGCGGGCCGCATGGCCGCCTGGCAGGCCGTGGGCGGCCTCGCCCGCGAGGGGACCACGGTCCTGCTGACCACCCAGTACCTCGACGAGGCCGACCGGCTGGCCGACACCATCGCCGTGCTGGCCGACGGGAGGGTGATCGCGACGGGGACGCCCGCCGACCTGAAGGCCAAGGCGGGCGGGCGCACCGCCACCGCGCGACTGGCGGCCGTCGCCGATCTCCCGCTCGCCGTCCGCGCGCTGCGTGCCGCGGGCTTGGCCCCGGAGGCCGGCCAGGACTCCGCGCCCCCGGCGGTGACGGTCCCCGCCCCGGCCGCCCGCGACCTCGCGCTCATCGTGCGGGCCCTCGACGAGGCTCCGATCGGCACCTACGAGCTCGCGATGACCGAGCCCACGCTCGACGACGTCTACCTGTCCCTCATGGGCGACAAAGAGATGGAGCGGCGGTGACGGCGACGACCCCGGCGACGACCCCGGCGACGACGCCTCCGGTGGCGTGGCGGGGCAGCGGCGCAGCCACGCAGATTTTCGTGTTGACCGCGCGCTCGCTGCGCGCGGTCGCCCTGGATCCGCGGCTGGTCGTTGCCAGCCTCCTTGGCCCGCTGCTGATGCTGCTGATCTTCAGCCAGATCTTCGCCTCGGTCGCCGCGGCGCCGGGGTTTCCGGACGTGCGCTATATCGACTTCCTCGTGCCGGCGATCTTGGTCACCACCGCCGTTCAAGCGGGCTTCACCACCGCCGTCGGCCTCACCCAGGAGATGTCCGGGGGGATCGTCGCCCGGCTCCGCACCCTGCCGGTGCGGCCGGTATCGGTACTCGTGGCGCGCAGCCTGGCCGATCTGGCCCGCAATGGCCTCCAGCTCTTGGTGGTCATGGCGGCGGCGGTGGCGCTGTTCGGGTTCCGTCCGGCGGCGGGTGTGGCGGGCGCCCTGGCGGCGTGGGCGCTGGCCCTGGCCGTCGGCGGCTGCCTGGGCTGGATCTTCATCGCCTTGGCCTGCTGGATGCGCAGCGCCGAGCTGATGCAGGCCGTCGCCGGCGTCGCGACCTTCCCCCTGATCTTCGCCTCTAACGCCTTCGTCCCTGTCTCCGCGCTGCCCGACTGGCTGCGCCTGGTGTCTTTGGCCAACCCGGTCACCTACGGCATCGAGGCGGCGCGCGGCCTGACCTTCGGCGAGCCCGCCGGCACCGCCGCCCTCACCGCGGTCGCCATCAGTCTGCTGGTGACCGTGACCGCCGCCTGCGCCGCCGTCCACGGCTTCCGCCGCCGCTGACGAGGGCGGGAACGTCAGGCCGGCTTCCTGCCCATGAAAAGGCAGGTGTGGAACGCCTTCCACGCGATCTCGACGTCGGTGAAACCGGCGGCCGCGTAGGCGGAAAGGTGGTCATCGACGCTCGGCAGCGGATAGTTGTGGTGGTGCTTCGTCTCCGGTCGCGGCGGTGCGAAGCGCGCCCGGACCGCGCGGAACAGCTTGTCCCAGACCTCGTCGGGCCCGGTGTGGTCGAGATTGACGAGCCAGCCTCCGGAAGCGAGCAGCGCGGTGGCCTCGCGGTAGAACGTGATGAGCCCCGCCCGGTCGAGGTGATGGGTGGCGCGCGAGGTCACGATCACGTCGACTCCGGCGGGCAGGCCCGCGGCGTCGAGGTCGGTCATGTCGCCCGGGCGGAACTCGACGCGCTCGGTGTGCGGCGCGAGCGACTCGCGAGCCCGGTCGAGCATCGCCTCGGAGGCGTCCGACCAGACGCCGCGCGCGGCGGGGAACTCCTCGAGAAAGCAGACGAGGAACGCGCCGGGTCCGCTGGCGATGTCGATGACCGTCCGCACCTCCGGGCGATCGGCCGCGACGAGGGCCGCGGCGAGCCGCCGGGGAAAGGCGAGCATGTCGCTCATCGCGTCGCCGGCCGTCCAGGCGGCGACGAACGTCGGGTCCCGCCAGGGGGCGGCGATCTGCCGTCCTTGCTCGGTCATGCGCGTGCCGCCGCTTGCGCGCCGTCGCCGGTGTACTCCGGGGCGGCTTCGAGGAAGGCGACGTTGTCGTACCCGAGCAGCTTGAAGACGCGGTTTTGGCCGGACAGCAGCATGAGCGGCTCGCCGCCGGTGGCGAAATGCTGGGCCACCGTGTTGTGCGGCACGTACAAGGTGTCGCCCGGCTTGATCTCGTGCCGGGTCGGCTCGGTCGCGATCCGCGCGTAGTAGCGCTCGGCGATCTCCGCCTCCACCTCCCAATGCAGGCTGTGGCCCGTGCCGGACAGCACGTACAGGACCTCGTCGGCCATCTGCCAGCGCCGGCCAGACCGGCTGCCCGCCGGGATGTCGAGCACGAACGCGTCGACGCTGAACGTCCGTACGCGGGAATGCCGCGGCGAGGACAGCACCCGCACCCGGCCGAGCGGGGTGGACTCCCACGTTGTGTCGGCCGGCTTGACGACCTTCTGGCGATCCGCCACGCCCGGCGTCCACAGCCGGCTCCAGTCGACGCGCGGGCCGAACCGATGCTCATCCGCCACCGGGCCGCTGCGACCCTGCTGGATGAGGCCGAGGTACATCCACAGCGACTTGGCCTTCATGACGATGCAGCGCGCCTTCTCGTCATAAGGGTTGTAATGCCGGTGCACGGAGTCGGTGTGCACGAGCACCAGGTCGTCCTTGGCCCAGTCGTAGCGCTCGCCGTCATGGATCTCATAGCCGGCGCCGGCGAGGATGTAGAACGCCGCTTCGTTCTGGTGGCCGTGGCCTTGGTTGGCCGAGTGCGGTGGCAGCTCGACGAAATGCACCTGCAGGCTCTGGGTCAAAAACGGATCGTCGCCGGGACCGATCCGCCACCAGGTCCGCGACCGCTCCGAGTCGGCGGAGTGGCCGACCTTCCCGTCGTCGACCACGACGGTGTCGTCGCGCACCCGCGGCGCGGCCAGTTGCCTGC
>OBLR010000001.1_pt1 | contig 39108 bp, 27 predicted proteins | sample 1519891 | NCBI WGS metagenome assembly OBLR01 (sample SAMEA3113583, study PRJEB22503) | soil metagenome | reverse complement strand
GGCTCACGCGGGGATACCGTATCCGCCGTGCCCGAGCTGCCCGTCTTCGACCAGGAAACCGTGCTGAGCGCGATCTCCCCGGGCGAGGCGATCGAGCGCGTCCGCGACGGGTTCGTGGAGTACGCCGGCGGCGAGTGGGTGATGCCGCCGAAGGTCTACCTCGACGCCTACCCGAACGGCGACTTCCGCGCCATGCCCGCCAAGGGCGCCGGCCTGGCGATCCTGAAGTGGGTCACCTCGTTCCCGCGCAACCCCGAGGCCGGGCTGCCGGTCGTGATGGGCATGATCTGCGTCTCGTCCGCCGCGGACGGCGAGCCGCTCGCGCTCGTAGACGTGCGCTCCGTGACCGCGCTGCGCACCGGCGCCGTCGCCGCGGTGGCGGCGCAGGAGCTCGCGCGAGAGGATGCCGTGACCGTCGGCATCCTCGGCTGCGGCCTCCATGGGACCTGGGCCGGGCGCTGCCTGGCGGCCGCCGAGTACGGGCCGGGCATCTGCTTCGACCCCAACCCGGAGGCGGCCGGCCGGCTGGCGGGCGAGCTCGGCTGGGAGGCGGGGAGCCGGGAGGAGGCGCTCGCCTGCGACGTGGTGACCTGCGTGACGCCCGGCTCCGAGCCGGTCGTGTTCGAGTCGGACCTGCGGCCGGGGATCCACCTCAGCATGCTCGGCGCGGACGGACCCGGCAAGGCGGAGGCCGAAGTCGAGGCGGTGACCAGGTTGGAGCTGTTCTGCGACGACTGGGAGCAGGCGAGCCACGGCGGCGAGCTGACCGGCGCGGTGGCCGGGGGGCTGGTGACCCGCGATGACGTGACGGAGCTCGGCGACGTGCTCACCGGCGCCGCCCCGGGCCGCTCGAGCCCCGAAGCCATGACACTGTTCGACTCAACCGGCCTCGCGATCCAGGACCTCTCGATCTGCCTGGCGCTGCTGGGCGCCCACCGGGCGGGGCGCGTGAGCGCGGGAACGGTAAAGCTGTAGGCCCCCCGAAGCCGATACAAGGACTCATGCCTCGACTTCTCGTCACGCTCATCGCCCTGGCCACCTCGATCGTCGCCGTCGCCGGTTGCGGAACCGACGACGGCTCCTCGTCGTCCGGAGCCGCCGCCGTGGCGCCGGCGGGCTCGGTCATGTACGGCGAGGTCACCCTGCGGCCCGAAGGCGACCAGAAGGCGGCCATCGAGGACCTCGTGACGAAGTTCCCGGGCGAGGGCAGCGCCGGCGACCGGATCAAGCGGCTGATGGAGAAGCTCTTCTCCGAGGCGGAGACGCGCCTCTCCTACAAGGAGGACGTGGAGCCCTGGCTGGGCGACGAAGCCGCGGTATACATCTCGAATCTCCCGGCGGATGGGGAGGAGCCCGACGCCGCATTGCTCGTGGCGACCGAGGACGAGGACGCCACCGTGGACGCGGTCGAGAAGGCGAGCGACGCCCGCAAGACTGAGCACGGCGGCCACGATCTGTACGTCTACGACGACGGGGAGGAGTCCGCCGCCGTGGTGGACGGCTGGCTCGCGCTCGGCACGCCGGCGGCGGTCAAGGCCGCGCTCGACACGGCCGAGGGCGGGGACTCGATCGAGGACGACGAGCGCTATCGCGAGACGCTCGAGCACGCACCGGAGGACAGGCTGGGCTTCTTGTACGTCGACATGCCGGGAGTGTTCGAGCGGCTGGAGCGGATGCCCGATGCCGTACCGCTCGAGCCGTTCCGGCAGATGTTCGAGGAGCCAATCCTCGTCACCGCGGGCGCGAACGAGCACGGCGTGCGCTTCGAGGGGACCATCCCCGAGTCACTGAATGCGGGCTTCCCGATCCTTTCCGAGGGCAGCGGCGCGGCCGGGGAGCTGCCCGGCGACTCCTGGCTCGCGATCGCGCAGCCGGATCTCGGCCAGACGATTGAGAGCTACTTGGAACTCGTCGGCGGGACCCTCGGAGGCCGTGACCTCATCGAGGAGCAGCTCAGGTCATCGACCGGGCTCGATCTCGAGGAGGACGTGATCTCCTGGATGGGCGACTGGAGCGTGTTCGTGCGCGGAACGAGCGTCGACACCCTGAACGGGGCGGTGGTCGTGGAGACGAGCGACGAGGAGGCGTCGGGCCGCTTCATCGACGGGGTCGCGCGCGTCGGGCGCCGGAGCGCGGGCTCCGGCACGACGATCGACCCGCTCGACCTGCCCGGCGGCGGCGAGGGAGTGACGATGCGCAGCCAGGACGTCCCGCAGCCCATTCACCTGTTCCAGCGCGACGGCAAGGTGGTGGCCGCCTACGGCGACGCCGCCGCACGGGACGCACTCGATCCCGCGGAGACGCTGGCCGACTCGGCCGACTTCACGGAGGCCGAGGAGGCGCTGGGCGGCGAGTACGCCGTGTCGTTCTTCCTGGCCTTCGAGCCGATTCTCGCCCTGGCGGAGGCCGAGGGCGCGGCGGCGGACGAGGACTACCAGGAGGCGAAGCCGTACCTCGAGCCCCTCGGCGCGGTGGTGGCCGGCGCGAGCAAGGACGGGGAGAAGCTCCGCTCTGCCCTTGCGCTGACCGTGAAGTAACAGCCGCACGCGCCGAGAGGGCGCCGCTACGCCGAGGCGGGAGCCGGCTGCTAGAGGCCCTGGTCCAGCGCCACCAGCAGCAGGATCATCGCGGCTATTCCCGCCAGGACCACGACAACGATGTTCGTCACGACTGCGGCGGGTAGCCAGCCTGGGGTCCTCCGCCCCACATGGGGCGGGCGGTGCCAGCCGATGGCGGCGGAGAGCGCGTTCGTGATGAACTGGTTCAGGCTCACACGCTCGCTTTTTGCCGCACGTGCCAGCTCGTCGTGGAGCGTCTGGGGCATGCGCACCAAGATGCGCCCGCTGTACTCGGCTTTGGTCGACGGCGAGTCCGGCCGGCCGTTTTCATCCACACCGTGCGCGGACGCCGCGCGAGGCAGCGTGTCGCTCGCCCCCACCTCGGCGGCCGGCCCGTTGCCGGAGCGCGCGCGCGCCTGCGGGGTACCGGGGAAGGCGCTGTGCTCGAGCTCGCCACGAAGCTTGGCCAGCGCCGCTCGCGTGCTGCGCCTCAGCCGGTCCTCGGACATGCCAAGTTGCTCGGCGGTCTCCTGGCCCCCCATCTCGCGCACGAGGCGCAGGTAGATGAGCGCTCGCTCGGCGTCGTCGAGCTGGTGGAAGACATCCGCGAGCAGGATCCGCTCGTCGAGCTCGAGCTCGCCGGAGGCGCCTGGCGGCGCAGCGGCTCCATGCTCGGCCGGGTCCTCCGCCAGGCGCGCGGCCTGAGTGACTTCGCGTAGGTGGCGCCTGATGTCGTCGGCGATCGCCGGAATGGCGAATGCGAGGAATTCGTCGCCGCGCCTGGGGTCGCAGCGGTCGATCGCGCCCAGCAGCGCGGTCGCCCCGACCTTGACCAGATCCTCGTATTCGGCGCCGCTGCCGCCACAGCGGCTCGCGAAGGCCTCGACGAGCGGCAGGTAGAGCTGAGCCAGGCGATCGCGCGCTCGACCGTCGCCTTCTTCGCGGTAGGCGATGAGGAGGCGCCCGGTGGCCGTCTCGCGCTCACTACGTGTCGGATGCCCCGTCGGATGCTCCTTGTCCGATTCGGTGAGAAATCTCTCATCCCACCCTAACCTGGTTATCGATTGGTGGGCCCTATTTCTTTCGCGGGCAGGCCAGGGCGACCACACCGGTTGACTTCGCGGAGGGCTCGGTCTACGTTGGTGAGGACACTCGCTCGTACCCCCGGAGGCTGTACCAACCCCCCTAGATGCGCGGCCTCGCTCTCCCGTTCTTGCTGACAGCCCTTGGCGCTGTCGCGGTGGCGCCATCCCCCGCCGCCGCGCAAGACCCGGCCCCCGACCCGGCGCCGCCTGCGACCGTGCAGCCGGACCCGGCACCGGGCCCCGCGCCCGCGACGACGCCGCCGGCTCCCGCCCAGCCGGCTCCCACCCAGCCGGCTCCCACCCAGCCGGCTCCCGCGGCACCGGCCACCCCGCCGCCGGCGCCCGCGCCCGCGGAGCCGCCGGCGCCATCGCCGGCGCCGTCGCAATCGACTGCTCGTGCGCCGACCGTCGACCAGCCCGCTCCGAGGGAGGAGTCTCCGCCGGCCGCGGCGCAGGCCCGCCCGCAACCGCAGAAAGCCTCCGCCGGCAAGAGCAGGGGCAAGAAAGGCGACCGTCCAGCGCGTCGCGACAGTTCCGATCAGCGGCTCCCCACCGGCAACCTGGCCGGTGGACTGGCCGTCCTGCACGAAATCGACAAGGACGAAGGCAGTGGCGCTCTGCTCAGTGCGGCGAGCGCGTTGCTGTTGCTGGTGATCGCCTGCGCAGCCAGCCTGCGGCTGACCGCGCGGCTCGCCGATGCGGCGCCCGACTTCCGCGCTCGCCCCTCGTAGCGCCGGCCGACGAAGCGAACGGCCCGCTACAGGCCCTGCTGGAGGGCCACCACCAGCAGGACCAGAGCGATCACGCCGGCGATGACCACCACGACGATGTTCGTCAGGATCGCGGCCGGCAGCCAGCGCGGCGACGGCCCGGAGTCGCCCTCGGGGGCCGGCTCTTCTTCCGTCGTGTGCCAGCTGAGGGAGGCGGCCAGCGTATTGGTGATGAACTGGTTGAGGCTCACATCCTCACGCTCGGCGGCCTTGGCCAGCTCCGCGTGCAAGGACTGGGGCATGCGGAGCATGAGCCGCCCGCTGTGCCCGCTGCGGGCCTTCGAGCTGGGAGCCGGGGCTTCCACTTCGGGTTCCGTCGCGTTCACCGACACCGGCTCGACGGGCTCGACCGGCGCGACCGGGGCGCGGTCCGGGACAGCTGCGGCGCGTTCGGAGGTTCTTCCCTCGAGCTCGGTGCGGAGCTTGGAGAGGGCTGCGCTCGTCCGGCGGGCCAATGCGCTCTGAGAGATGCCGAGCTCGTCCGCGACCTCGCGGCGGCTGCGCTCTCCCACGAAGCGGAGATAGAGGATCCTGCGGTCGGTCTCGTCCAGGGTCCGGAAGGCGCCGGCCAGGAGCAAGCGTGATTCGCTTGCATCGAGCTCGGTGGTATCCGTCTCCGCCGGCATCTCTTCCGACGCCCTGGCGATGCTGCTCTCGAGACGCGCCAGGTCATCTGGCGTCACGCCGACCTCCGAGGCGAGCTCTGCCGGGCTCGGCGCTCTGCCGAGCCGCGCCGTCAAGTCGTTGCGCGCCTGGGGGAGTCGGAGGCTTGCCTCGTGCAGTCGCCGCGGGAGGCGAACAACTGCCGCGCGATCCCGGATGTGGCGCTTGATCTCACCGGCGACCGTCGGCACAGCGAACGCCACGAACTCCTCTCCCCGCTTCGGGTCGAAGCGCTCGATCGCGTTGAGGAGCCCAATGGAGCCGGCCTGCACGAGGTCCTCATGTTCGGCGCCGCTCTTGTCGTGCCTACGGGCGAGACTCTCCACCAGCGGCATGTAGAGCTCCACCAGCCGCTCGCGGGCGCGTGTGTCGCCCCGCTCGCGATAGGCACGAAGGAGTCGGCCCGTGGCCGAGTCGCGCTCGGAGCGTGCTTGCCTCTCGGTTCGCCTCAAGGGGGGGCTCGGATGGCGTGGAGGGAACTACAGGGGGGTCAACTACACACCCACCATAACCCACCGAGCTCGTGTGGGAGCGCCAAGAGTCACCCAGCGCTGCGCGGCGTGAGAAGCGAAGGCGGCAGCGTCTCGCCGTAGTCGCCGGCGGCGGCCGCCAGGTCCGCAAGGTCGACCAGGTCGACGCCAAACCGGTCCGCGACCTCCCTCACCGCCTCCCGCTGACGCCGGGTCCACCGCGAGTACAAACCAAGCGCGGCGATGCGCACCTGCTCCGCTCGCATCCCGGAGTTGTCCGCCACGATCCGGCCCCAGACCGTCACGATCCCCGAGACACCGAGGTAGTCGACCTTCGAGAAGTCGGCGGTGGGGGAGTGGTAGGCGCAGATGCCGCAACCGCAGCCCGGCTCTGGGGCGGCGTGCGGCGCCTCCAGCAAGTCCTCGGCGCGCCCGAAGCGCCGGCACTCGGCACGCAGCACGGGCCCCGGCCAGGCGATGGGGATGAAGGCGGAGCTGAGCTCGCCCCTCCTCGGCCCGTCGCGCATGATGCGCCAGTTGCGGAAGCCCACGACAGGCGCGGTCAGGTCGGGCGCGACGGTGTCGAGTTGGCCCGGAGCCGCAAGGATGCCCACCGCCGCCCCGCGCCGCCCGGGCAGGCTGTCCGCGCGCCACTCCTCGGACGCTGTGAGCGGCTCGACCTTGATGGTGATGGGTGACATGCCGACGCCTCCGCGTGGAGCCGAGGCGAACTCTAGATGAACGCTGCTGCCAATCTCGATATTTCCCGGTGAACGACCGGAGCATGCTCGGGAAGGCGCCGGCAGGGCAGGATGGAAGGATTGCCGTGTGCTCGCAGCCGTGATCTCCGACCTGCACCTCGGGACGCGGACAAGGGCCGATCTGGCGGCGCGCCCGGAGATCAGGCGAAGGCTGATGGCGGCGCTTCAGGAGGTCGACGAGGTGGTGCTGCTGGGGGACTCGATCGAGCTCCGCGACAGGCCCCTCCCCGAGGCGCTCGCCGCCGCCACGCCGTTCTTCCGGGAGCTGGGGGAGGCGCTGTCCGGCCGGAGGGTGACCGTGGTGCCGGGAAACCACGACTACCAGCTTGCATCCGCTTGGCTGGAGCGCCGCGGCCCGGGCGCACGGCTGGGCCTGGATCAGCGCTCCAGGCCCGCCGCGGGCGATCCGCTTGGGCGCCTGGCGAGCCAGATGGGCGATACCGAGCTGGAGCTCGCCTATCCCGGCCTCTGGCTGCGGCCAGACCTGTACGCGACGCACGGCCACTACCTCGATTGCCACAACCGTGTGGCGACCTTCGAGTGCCTGGCGAGTGCGTTCGTCAAGCGGCTGGTCCGACCGGGGCGCGACGGGTTCCAGACACCCGACGACTACGAGGCCGTGCTGGCCCCGCTGTATCGGATGATCTACCGGAGCGCGCAATCTCGCCGGGCTCGACGCGCCGTCCACTCGGCCAAGCGGCTGGTGAGAGCCTGGGAACGACGGCTTGGGTATCGCGGTCCGCTGCGGCGGCCGGGTCTCGATGCGATGGCAAAGGTGATCGACTGCCTGGGCATCGAGGCGGACTACGTGGTCTTCGGCCACCTCCATGGTCCCGGGCCGCTGACCGCGCGCCACGACTGGCGGACGGCCGGCGGGACGCAGCTCGTGAACACCGGGAGCTGGGTCTACGAGCCGGCCTACCTGGGTCCGTCGTTCGAGCAGAGCTCGTACTGGCCCGGAACGTGCACGTTCATTTCGAGCGAGGGGCCACCCCGGCTCGAGCACTTGCTCCAGGGCGTCACGTTTACGGAACTCGCGGCGTGAGCACGCGCCCGGCGGGGTGATATCGCCGCAAATAGCGGGCACTTCCACGCGGACGCCCGACGAGTACGGATTCGCACCGCTTTTGGCTTTGCAGAGCGCTTTCTCAGGCCCCAAAGCGGCGTGTGTATCCACTGGTATCACGCGAACCCCACCCGATACCAGATCCCAGGAACGCTGAATTACGCCACGAACGGCGACCGCACGATAAGCCGCGGGGGTACCTCTCCTGTGAATGTTCAGTGAACGGACTCGCCGCATTCGGAGCCTGCTGGTCGGCCTGACGGCAGTGGCTCTGCTTCTCTCGCTACCGGCGACGGGCTTCGCCGCGGAGCGCGAGAATCGCAGCGGTGAGCTGGCCTCGGCCGGGCTGCTCGCGCGCGGCGCCGGCTACGGAACCGAGGCCGGCTCCAAGGCCGTGCGCGACCTTCAGCTCCGCCTACGGCGGCTCGGCGACCGGCCCGGTCCGATCGACGGGCTGTACGGCCCCATGACCGAGGCCGCCGTCGAGCGCTTCCAGCGGTCGCACGGCCTGGCGATCGACGGCGTGGTCGGTCAGCAGACCAGGGGGCGGCTACTCGCCCAGCGTGCGGAGCAGCCCTCCGCACGCAAGCCCAGTCCGGCGCAGACGGGCAAGCCCGAGCGCAAGTCGCCGGCCCGCGACCACCGGGCCGAGAGCGCTTCGCGGCAGCAGCCCGCCCAACCCAGCGCCGGTGTGGGGCTTGGTCGGGTCGATCCCGAGTCGTCGTCGGGCCTGCCACCGCTGCTCGTCGCGCTTGGGGCGGCGCTCGTGGTCGCCGCGCTTTTCCTATCCCTCCGGGGGCGCCGCAGGCAGGCGATCGAGGCGAGGCTCAACCTCGGACTGGTGTGCGCGGCGCTCCTCGCCGCGGGGGTGCTCGGGGCGGCTGTGGGCGCGCTGTTCGCGACGCAGGCCGCACCGGACGACGGCGACCGAACGACCGCCGACAGCGGCGCTCTCCTTGCCTCTCGAAGCGATTCCGCCGGGGCGGTGGTACGGACCTCGTCGAAGGCAAGCTCGGCGGCGGCGTCCCGGACCTCCGCGCCGACCGGACGCGCCGCCGGGCGGTCTCGTGCCAAGCGCACGCGGTCACGTGCCGGCACCGCTTCCACCGCCCGCGCCCAGGTGTCCCCACCCGCGCCGGCGCCTGGCGCCGCGCCCGGCCCCGCTACGTCCGGCCCCGCTACGCCCGACCCCGGGCCCGCTACGTCCGACCCCGGCCCCGCTGCGTCCTACCCCGGCCCCGCCACGCCTGACTCCGCCGCCGCCGGTCCTGCCCCCGAGCCGCCTCCCGCCACCACCCCGGCACGAGTGCCGTCGCCGGCCGCGCCCGCCGTGCCCGTTCAGCGCTCCGCTGACGGCCGGCGCGCGGATGCCGTGACGTATACGGTGCGTCCAGGCGACGCGCTGTGGCCGATTGCCCGGAGCCAGCTCGCCCCCGACAGCTCCGACCATGAGGTTGCGAGGAAGGTCGCGGATCTCGAGGCACTGAACGTCGAGGGCCGCATCGGGTCGGGCGACCCTGACGTGATCGACGTTGGAGAGAAGTTGAGGCTCCGCTGAGCGCGCTGGCCGACACCGAATTCCCGGCGCCCGAGCCCAATGCCGCACTCGCTGGGGTGGGGGCGGCAATCCGGCGCCTGCGCGTGGCGGTCTCGCTGGAATGCCTCTTTCGCGAGGCCGCCAACGCGCTCTGTGAGACCGTCGGCTTCGAGCGAGCGGCCGTGTTCAGCCTTCAGGGCCGCTCGCTGGTGCTGGAGAGCCTGCGCGAGCGCGGCGTGCGGGGATCGCGGAATGGCGTCGTCGCACAACTGCACGCCGAGCCGGTGAAGCTGGAACCGCTGGTGCGCGAGTCGGAGGTGCTGCGCCGCCGGGAGCCGGTCCTGGTGACCGACGCACAGAACGACCGGCGTGTCCTCGGCCTGCTGCCCGGTACGCGCTCGTTCGTGGCGGCGCCCGTGGTGTGCCACGAGCAGGCCCTCGCCCTGATCCATGCCGACCGCGGGCGGGACGGAGAAGCGGTGACGGAGTTGGACCGCGACCTGCTGTGGGTCTTCGCCGAGGCCTTGGGCCACGCGCTCGAGCGCTGCCTGCTCGCCGAGCGCCTCAGGGCGCAGTCGGAGCAGGTCATCGCCCTGGTGCGCTCCACGGAGGCCAGCGTGACGGAGCTCGGCAGAGCCGACGTCCAGCTGCCGGCGCCGGCGTTGCGGTTCCCTGCCCAGGGAGTCCGGAGCGTGCCGGACCGAGGCCTGAGCGCCCTGCTGACCCGCCGCGAGCTCGAGGTCTTCGGCATGCTCGCCGAGGGCGAGTCCAACGCCCGGATCGCCCAGAGGCTGGTCGTGTCGGACGACACGGTCAAGACACACGTGAAGCACATCCTGCGGAAGCTCGGTGTCAACAACAGATCGCAGGCGGTGTCGCGCTATTTCCAGGCGCAGGCTGCGCCGGAAGATGCCCACTTCAGGGAAGAAAGATCACCCATACGCCCGATGCGCGCCGCCCGATAGCGAAGCAGGCTGGTGAGGCCTGCGCCGGCGCGAATCTCGCTGACCCCCACCGGAAAAGGATCCTCGCCTTGCAGCCGAACATGACGATTTCGGGACAGGAGTTGCTGCGCCCGGCCCCGCCCGAAGGCGCGGCCCAGCCGCTCGTCTCGGTCGTCGTGCCGACGAAGAACGAGCGGGGAAACGTGTCCACGCTCGTCGAACGCCTGGACGCGGCCCTTCCCACGGTCGCCATGGAGATCGTCTTCGTCGACGACAGCACGGACGGGACGGCGGAGCTCGTCGAGGAGATAGCGCGTCGAACCCCGCGCGACGTGGTGCTGTTGCGCCAAGCGTCCGGGCGACGGATCGGTGGGCTCGGCGGCGCGGTGCTCCAAGGGCTCAGCGCCGCGCGCGCTCCTTGGGTCTGCGTCATGGACGCAGATCTCCAGCACCCGCCCGAGCTGATCACCGCGCTCCTGGAGCAGGCCGAGTCGCGTGACCTCGACCTGGTCGTGGCGAGCCGCTACTGCAAGGACGGCGACGCGGGAAGCTTCGGCTGGGCTCGGGCGATGGCGTCGCGCTCGACCACGACGGCGGCGCGGATGCTGTTCCCACGCCGCCTTCGCGACGTGTCCGATCCCATGAGCGGGTTCTTCCTGGTTCGCCGCGATGCGGTCGCGGTGGACCGGCTTCGACCGCGGGGTTTCAAGATCCTGCTCGAGCTCCTGGTGCGCAACCCGGGGCTCCGCACGGGCGAGGTCTCGTTCGCCTTCGGCGAGCGGCGCGCGGGGCGGAGCAAGGCGACGATCCGCGAAGGTGTTCGCTACCTCTCGCTCCTGGCGCGGCTGCGATTCGCGCGCTTCGGCGCCGTCGGCCTGACGGGTCTCGTGGTCAACACGCTGCTGCTCGCGTTCCTGACCGACGTCGCCGGGTTGTTCTACGTGGTCTCAGCGGTCATCGCCACCCAGGGATCGACCCTCTGGAACTTCTGCTTCACGGAGCTCTGGGTCTTCTCGGATCGCGACCACAGGCGCGGCTGGCGGAGCCGCATGGCGCTGTTCTTCCTCATGAACAACGCAGCGCTGGCTCTGAGGGGCCCGCTGCTCATCCTCCTGACGTCGGGCCTGGGCGTCCACTACGTGGTCTCCAACGTCATCTCCCTGGTGACCCTGACCTTGCTGCGGTTCGCTCTGGCCGACACGTGGATCTGGGCGAAGGCGGACCCGCGCGAGCGGCCGGCCGGGCCTTACAGCTACGACATCCACGGGATCGTCAGCGTGATGTCGGACGTCCTGCTGCCGGAGCTCGAGCGCTTTCGGGTGGGCGGGCTCGTCGGAGAGCCGCACATCCGGGTCCGCCTCGGCAGGATCTCGTCGAACGGCGACGGTCCCGCGCGGCCCGACATCCGGTATCGCGAAGGTCCGGGCGGGCTCGGGTTCGGGCTCGAAATCAGCCTCGGGGACCAGATCGAGGCGATCGCCTCCCCGCTCGTAGGGCGCTCGCCCCATGTCCTGTATACGAACGTGGTAGAGCCCATCCTGCGCTGGACCTTCGCGGAGCGCGGCTATGCCCTCGTGCACGCCGCATGCCTCGCCGAAGGCGAGCGCGCGGTGCTCGTGACCGCGAGGACCGACACCGGGAAGACGACAACCAGCCTGCGGATCCTCGACCGCGAGCCCTGGGCGTTCCTGTCGGACGACCTGACGCTGCTGACGCCGGACGGACGGGTGCTCACGTACCCGAAGCCGCTCACGATCAGCCGGCACACGCTCAAGGCGGTGAAGAGGCCGCTGCTCTCGCGCCGTGAGCGCGCCGGCCTGCTCGTCCAGAGCCGGCTCCACTCGCGATCAGGGCGCCGGTTCGCGTTGCTCCTCGCGCGGACACATCTGCCGGCCGCCACGATCAACGCCGTCGTGCAGCTCCTCGTGCCGCCGCCGAAGTACCACGTCGAGCGTCTCGTTCCCGGGGTGGAGGTCGCGCCCGAGGCCCGGATCGCGGGGATGGTCGTGATCCAGCGTGGTGGGGACGGTGAGGTGGTCTTGCAGGAGCGGGATGCGCTGGAGACGCTGATGCGCAACTGCGAGGACGCGTACGGCTTCCCGCCGTACTCCGAGATCGAAGGTTTCCTGCGGCGGCGAAACGGAAGCGACCTGAAGGAAACCGAGCGGGCGATCGTCGCCAGCGCGCTCAGCGGCGTTCCCGCCACGCTGCTGAGCAGCGAGACGATGGACTGGTGCGAGCACGTGCCGCACGTCATGAGCCGCTGGGCCACTGCAGCGCGCCGGAACGGTGCCCACCCGCATGCGCCTGGCGGGATCACGGGAGGGATCGGCGCGGAGGGTGGGGCCCTCCACGCTTAGGACGCCGGCGCGGCCGGCCGAGCTCCACCACGCCCCGCCGGCGGGCGAGCAGCGGGATGCGCTCTTGCCGGGGCCGTACCGGCGTCGGCCGAATCATCGGATCGACCGGATCCCCGCGCGGGTTCACCTGGCCGCGATCCTCGCCCTCGCGGCAGGCCTGCGCGTATGGCAGCTGAACGAGGTCGGCTTCAACAGTGACGAGGCGGTGTACTCCGGACAGGCGGCGGCCATCGCCGGCGATCCGGAGCTGAAGGAGCTCTTCCCGGTCTTCCGCGCGCATCCGCTTCTCTTCCAGACCTTCCTGTCGCTCGGCTTCCGGATCGACCTCGGCGTGGGCTTTGAGCGCGTCGCGTCGGCTGCCGCCGGAGTCGCCACCGTCTACCTGACCTACGAGCTCGGCAGGCTCCTCTACGGCCGCAAGGCAGGACTCTTCGCCGCCTTGCTCATGGCCTTGATGCCCTATCACGTGGTGGTCACGCGGCAGGTCCTGCTGGACGGGCCCATGACGATGTTCGCCACGCTCACGCTCGTCCTCCTGAGCCGCTTCGTGCTGAGCGGGCGGCCCGCGTGGCTCTACGCGACCGGCGCGGGAATGGGCCTCACCTTCCTCTCCAAGGAGACGGGCATCGTCCTGGTCGGCGCGATCTTCGCCTTCCTGGCGCTGACCCCCGAGCTGCGCGTGCGCCTGCGTGACGTGGCCGTCGCGACGGGAGTCATGGCCCTCGTCATCGCTCCGTTCCCGCTCACTCTGATGTTCGCCGGCCACACCGGCACCGGCGAGAGCTATCTGACCTGGCAGCTCTTTCGCCGCCCGAACCACGACTGGGTCTTCTATCCCGACACCGTCCCCGAGGTGATCGGTCCCCTGGTGCTGGTCGCCGCCGCAGCAGGGCTGTGGCTCCTGCGCCGCGAGGGCTCGTGGAAAGAGGTGCTCCTGCTGTGCTGGGTCGCGGTCCCGGTCGTCTTCTTCCAGCTCTGGCCGGTGAAGGGCTACCAGTACCTGCTGCCCATCGCGGTGCCGCTGGCGGTCCTCGCGGGACGGACCCTCGCGAGTCCCCGGCTGGTGAGCCGCGGCCTCGCTGCAGCGGGCATCGCGATCGTGGGCATCTCCCTGCTCGTACCCACCTGGGACAGGGTCGCAAGCGCCGGCACGGGCAGCTTCCTCGCCGGCTCGGGGGGCCTGCCCGGCGGCCGCGAGACCGGGAAGTGGATCGACGCGAACGTCCCCGAGGGGTCGACGTTCATGACGATCGGGCCGTCGATGGCGAACCTCGTGCAGTTCTACGGTCACCGCCGCGCCTACGGCCTGTCGGTCAGTCCCAACCCGCTGAACCGCAACCCGTCGTACGAGCCGCTCACCAACCCCGACCGAGCGCTTCGTCACGACGAGATCCAGTACATCGTCTGGGACACGTTCTCGGCGGACCGGTCGCCCAGCTTCTCACGCAAGCTCCTCGGGTACGCGAAGCGCTTCAACGGGCGGGCGGTCCACGTCGCGCTGCTCTCGGCCAGGAGCCCTTCCGGCCGGAAGGTGAGGAAGCCGGCGATCGTCGTCTACGAGGTGCGCCCGTGACCGGCGCTCTCGGGCTCGCCGTCTCCGCCGTGCTCGTGGCCGCGCTCGCGCCCGCGGCGAGCGCGTCGGCGGCCTCCGATCGCCGGCCGACCACGCCCATCGAGCACTTCGTCGTGCTGATGCAGGAGAACCACTCCTTCGACAACTACTTCGGCACCTTCCCGGGAGCCGACGGGATTCCGAACCGGACGTGCATGCCCGTCGGGCGCGCGCGGCCAGGAGCGAATTGTGTGCGGCCGTTCCGGCTGGGCGGGCGCGCCGTGCCGGACCTACTCCACGATGCCGGCACACACCGGATCCAGCGCGCGGGGGGCGGGATGGACGGCTTCGTGCGCGGTGCTTCGATCGACCGCCAGGCTGTCGAGAGATCGGTGATGGGCCATTACGACGGCCGCGACCTGCCGTTCTACTGGAACGTTGCGGAGCAGTACGTCCTCTTCGACCGGTTCTTCGCCGCGACGCCCGGGGGCAGCGTTTCCAATCACCTGGCCTGGGTGGCCGGCACGCCCGGTGGGCACGGCGACCACATCCCGAGCGAGGGCTACGGCGGCCTGCCCACGATCTTCGACCGGCTCGAGAGACGCGGGATCTCCTGGAAGTTCTACGTGCAGGACTACGACCCTCGCCTCAACTTCGGAGCCGCGGGCAAGGCTGACCAGAGCGCCCAGTCGGTGCGGGTGCCGCTGCTCAACTACCCGCACTACGTCGCCAACCGAAGGCTCTTCAGCCACATCGTCGATCTGGAGGAGTACTACCGGGACCTCGAGTACGGCACGCTCCCGCAAGTCGCCTACATCGCACCCGCCGGCGCGGCCGAGCATCCCCCGGCCAGTCCCCGGACCGGCGAGACGCTCGTCAGGAGCCTGCTGACCGCGCTGGCGCGGAGCGATGCCTGGGAGAGCTCGGCATTCATGTGGACCTACGACGAGTGGGGCGGCTGGTTCGATCACGTCCGGCCGCCTGCCGGCTACGGATTCCGGGTCCCGGCGCTGCTGGTGAGCCCCTACGCGCGGAAGGGTTTCGTCGACAGCACGACCCTCGACACGACGTCCATCCTGCGCTTCATCCAGAAGAACTGGGGGCTGGCGCCGCTGGCGAGGCGCGACGCCCGAGCGGGGAGCCTCGCCGGCGCGTTCGACTTCTCACGTCCGCCACGGGAGGCGACGATCATCTCTGCCGCGCGCGGGCCGGGCGCCTCGCCGACGGAGCCTCGCCGCTTGCTGATCTATCTCTGGTATGGCCTGGGCGTCGTCCTGAGCGCCGTCCTCATCGCGCGGGTGGCGCACCGCCGGCGCGCTGTCGTGCCGCTCCAGGTGCTCGTCATGGTCGCTTTGTTGGCGGCGATGCCCGCCGCCGCCGGTGCGCAGGCCCAGAAGGCCGTCGCGATCCCACCGACCATCCAGACCGTGCCGGAGGTGCCGGGGATGCGCTTCTCGGCGAACGGCATCCAGTTCCGGGCCGACGGCGAGGGGCGAGCCCACCCGCCGCCCGGCCTGGTCGGCTCCCGCGGCTCGCTCCGGGCCATCCCCACCGAGATCTCGTCCGGCGTGCGAGCCCGGTTCGATCGCTGGTACCGCGGACGCGCCATCGCCGCTGTGAACCTCGATCACCGAGTCGAGCTCGGCTTCGTCGATCTCGACGGCAACCGCGTCGACCCGAGCGTCGTGCAGTCCGTGACCCTGACCGGCAGCAACGGGCGCCGCCATGTGCTCGACGGCGAGACCTCGCTGTGGCTGCAGGGCAATCGGGTCGTCCCCGAGACGCAGGGCCGGAAGTCGACCTCGGTGTCCTACGCCGTGGACGAGGTCGTGGTGGGCGGCTCCACGGTGGTGCACCGTTCCCAGCAGCGCTTCTTCCCCGCCGACGGCCGGGACGTCAAGCTGCGGCTGCTGCTGTTCTCGGCGCGCTTTGAGGTTCGTGACGCACTGCTCGGCTTCCCGATCGGCTCGGCGGTTCGGCTCGAGTACCCCAACGGGGCGGTGCAGAGCCAAGGCCTCGGACCGGGCGCCGACCTGACCGTCAGGTCCCTGCCGCGCGGGGACTACCGCGTGAGCGTGGACGCGCTCGGGATTTCGTCGTCGAGGCCGGTGGCGCTTTCGGCGGACCAAAGGGTGGAGCTGAAGGTGATCAGCTGGCTCGACATCGCGGTTGTCGTATTCGGACTCGCGTCGATCGCGCTGGGCCTGCTCTACCTCCGGCGGCCGAGCCGCGCCCGCGCCGCCGCGGCGGCGTTGATGCTGCTGGCGGTCGCGTCCACGGGAGCACCATCTCCGGCAAAGGCGGCGGACCGGCCGGACCCGCTGTTCGCCTACTACTACATCTGGTTCAACGGCACGTCGTGGGACCGCGCGAAGAAGGACTACCCCGTCCTCGGCCGCTACTCGAGCGACGACCGCGCGGTGATGAGGAGGCACGTGCAGTGGGCCAAACAGGCGGGGATCGACGGGTTCATCGTCAGCTGGAAGAGCACGCCCGTGCTGAACCGCCGGCTGGAGCGCCTCGCCGAAGTGGCCGAGGCGGAGCGCTTCAAGCTGCTCGTGATCTACCAGGGCCTCGACTTCTACCGGGAGCCGCTGCCCGCGGACCGGATCGCCCGCGACCTCGACCACTTCCGAACCCGCTTCGCGGCGGACGAGGCATTCGACGTATTCGAGAAGCCCGTCGTGATCTGGTCCGGCACGTGGAGGTTCTCGCGGGCGGAGCTGGCCGAGGTCATCACCGAGGCACGACGCGAGGACCTGCTGATCCTCGCGTCGGAGCGCAACGTGGAGGGCTATCGCCGCCTGGCGGGGCTCGTCGACGGAAACGCCTACTACTGGGCCGCCGTCAACCCGGAGACCTACCCCGGCTATCCCCAGAAGCTCGCGGACCTGGGCGAGGTGGTCCACGCCCACGGCGGGATCTGGATCCCTCCGGCCGCCCCCGGCTTCGACGCCAGGGACGTCGGGGGCACGAGCGTCGTCGAGCGCCGGGATGGTGCGACGTTGCGCACGGAGCTCGACGCGGCCACGAGCTCGTCGCCCGACGCCGTCGGCCTCATCAGCTGGAACGAGTTCAGCGAGAACACCCACATCGAGCCGAGCCTCGAGCATGGCTCGCGCTACCTCGACGTGGTGGCAGACGTGCGCAGTGCCAGGCTTCCCCAGCCCGGCGACTTCGACTCGAGCGAGCCCGCCGCCACCGACGTCAACTACGGCGTGCCGCTGATCGGGGCGATGTTCCTGTTCGCGCTCGGGGGGGTCGGCCTACTGCTCAGGCAACGTCTCCCCATTCGGAGGTAGATAAGTCCCCCGTGGGCGTCTTGTGCGTGCATCGAGGCAGCCGTAGTGTCGATCCGTTGGGGGTGTCGGCACGCCGCCGTACCCCTACCCCCGCCCACTTCGCCGGGAGTCTCGCGTGACTCGGACATCGCTGGCCCTTCGTACCGCGGTCCTGACCTTGGTGGCGCTGGCGCTCGCGCTGCCCGGGGTCGCGTCCGCCTACGAGCCACAGCTCATGCGCTACCCCTACCTGACCGACGTCGTCGGGACCAGCGCCACGGTGAACTGGGCCACCGACCGTTCCCGCACGAACGGACGGATCAAGTACGGCGAGGTGGGCACCGAGTCGTGCACGGCGCGCACACTCACCGCGTCGAGGTCGAGCATCACGATCAACGGAGCGTCGCGGTACCAGTGGAGGGCGACCCTGACAGGTCTCAAGCCGGGCGCGCGGTATTGCTACCGGGTCGAGCTCGGAGCGGCCTCGCCGATCATCGACCTGCTGGGCTCCGATCCCTCGCCGTCGTTCCAGACACAGGTGCCGGCAGGCTCGTCGGAGCGCTTCTCGTTCGCCGTGTTCGGCGACTGGGGAGCGGCGGGCGTGGATCAGGGCGGCGCGAACAACCGGCAGGCGCAGCTGATGAGCCGGATCGCCGCCAGCGGGGTGCGCTTCGCCGTCGGCACCGGCGACACGGCCTACCCCGGCGGTAGCCAGACGAACTACGGCGACCTGGTTCAGACAGGCACGAACATCAGCGCGGTCTTCTCACCCTTGGGATGGACGCAGGTCGGCAGCACCATCCCGATGTTCAACGCCTTGGGCAACCACGGCTTCAACAGCACGCACCTGGCCATCTGGCCTCAGAGCGAGGCCGCGGCGAGCTCGGGCGGGACCTATGCGATGGAGACCTACTGCTGCGTCAACGGGACGCGCTCCGCCAGCTACCCGAGCGGGTGGTACGCCTTCGACGCCGGCAACGCGCGCTTCTACGTGCTCGAGGCCGCGTGGCCCAACTCGAACGTCGGCACGGCCGACACATACAGGAACGACTACGACACGCACTGGCGGCCCGACAGCCCGCAGTACCAGTGGCTCGCGAACGATCTCGCGACGCATCCCTCCCAGCTCAAGTTCGCCTTCTTCCACTACCCGATGTACTCGTCCAACGCCAGCGAGGAGTCCGATACCTACCTTCGCGGTCCCGACAGCCTCGAGGGGCTGCTGGCGCGCCACGGCGTGGACATTGCGTTCAGCGGCCATGCCCACAACTACACGCGCAACGTCAAGCCGCACGCGGACAGCCTGGTCACCTACGTCACCGGCGGCGGGGGCGCCCGGCTCCAGCCGGCCACCAGGTGCGCCGCCCCAGTCGCCTACGCGATCGGCTGGTCGTACAGCTCCGGCGGCAGCTCCTGTGGCGGCGCCCCGCGCCCCACCTCCGTCGCCCAGGTCTTCCACTTCCTGAACATCAGCGTGGACGGCTCGCGGGTCACGGTGACGCCGACCGACTCCGACGGCCGCACCTTCGACGTCCAGACATACGACTTCGGGGGCAACCCGCCGCCGCCGCCTCCACCGCCGCCGCCCGAGAAGATCGCGTTCGTCGGGCAGTCGGTCGCCGGGACCCCGACCGCCGCCTCCACCCTCGGCGTGCCGATCGCGTCGGCGACCGGCAACGCCTTGGTGGCGACGATCGCCGTGCAGGCCGGCACCACCACCTCCGTCACGTCCGTGAGCGACTCGGCCGGCAACGCGTGGCGGAGGGGACCGGTGGGCCTGCTGGCGGGGTCCAACACCAGGGTCGAGATCTGGTACAGCACCGGGGCCGCCCCCGTCGCGGGCGTCACCGTGAACCTGTCGGCCGCCGACCTCGCGAGTGCCAACGTGTCGGAGTGGAGTGGCGTCGCCGCGGCCGGCGCCCTGGATGCGTCCGCCGGCCAGGGCAACGCCTCCGCGACGACGGCGTCGACCCCGTCGATAACGACCTCGAGTCCCGGCGACCTCGTGGTCGGCGGGATCAACTTCCCGCGCTCTGCGGCGTCCACTCTGGCTACCGCGGACTTCACGCCGCTCGACGACTTCACCACCTCGTCGGTCAAGGGGCGAGCGGCGTACCGGATCGCCTCGGCAGCGGGCGCTCAGTCGGTCGCGTGGAACCTCTCGGCCGAATCGCCGAGCGGCGCCGCGATCCTCGCCCTGAGGGCGGGCCCGTGACCGCGACGGCGCGCCGGCTCTCGGCGGCCGTGGCCATTGCCGCGGCTGTCGCTCCGGTGTCGGCGGGCGAGGCCGTTGCCGACCCTGTGATCGCCGCGGCCGGGGACATCGCCTGCGATCCGCTCGACCCGGGCTACAACGGCGGGAACGGGACCTCCGACCGCTGCCGGCAGCGGGCCACGTCCGACCTGCTCGTCGGCGGAGGGATCGACGCCGTGCTGATGCTCGGAGACATGCAGTACGACAGCCCGACGGCGGCGAACCTCGCCGCCGTCTATGACCCGACCTGGGGGAGGGTGAAGTCGATCACGCGGCCGGTCCTCGGCAACCACGAGGGAGGTGGGACCGGCTACTTCAACTACTTCAACGGCGTGGGCGTGGCCGACGGGCCGGCGGGCCGGCGCGGCAGGGGCTACTACAGCTTCGACCTGGGTGGCTGGCACCTGATCGCGCTGAACTCGAACTGCACGCGCGTGTCGTGCGGGGCGGGCTCGATACAGGAGGGGTGGCTGCGGGCTGACCTGGCGGCCCATCCGGCCATGTGCACGCTCGCGTTCTGGCACACCCCGCGCTACAGCTCCGGGCACGACGGCAGCCACGTCACCCTGCACCCCTTCTGGAAGGCGCTGTCCGACGCCGGCGCGGAGGTCGTCCTCACCGCTCACAGCCACAACTACGAGCGCTTCGCGCCGCTCGACGCGAACGGCAAGCGGACGGCGGCGGGTGGGATGCGGCAATTCGTCGTCGGCACGGGCGGCGCGTTCTTCACCGGGCTGGGATCCCGGTTGGGAGCCAGCGAGGTCGCGCAGAACAACACCTTCGGGGTCCTCAAGCTGACCCTCCATCCAACGAGCTACGACTGGCAGTTCGTCCCGATCGCCGGCGGGACCTTCACCGATTCGGGCTCCGGGGCCTGCCATGGCCAGGGCGCTCCGCCGCCCCCGCCCCCGCCCCCGCCCGTTGCGGCACCGGACACAACCGCACCGGTCATCACCGACCTGCGGATGACCCGCAAGCACTTCAAGCGGCGCACCAAGTTCCGCTACGCGCTCTCGGAGGCGGCCAGCGTGCGCTTCGTGATCCGGCGTAAGACCAAGGTCGGGAGGGCCCGCGTCCGCTACAGGAAGGTCGGCGCGTTTACGCAGACGGGCGTTCCGGGCCACAACGGCCGACGGTTCCGCGGCAGGATCGGCAAGCGGCGCCTCAGGTCCGGCGTATTCAAGGCCCGGGTCTCGGCCCGCGACGCGGCGGGTAATCGGTCGCCTACGGCGCAAGTGAGCTTCCGGATCGTGCGTTGAGTTCCCGTAGAAGAGGTCTCTGGTTGTCCGCCCTCCTCCCGCTCTTCGTCGTCGCCTGGCTCGCGCTTGCCGCGCTGATCGCTGCGGCGGCCGCCGCTCAGCTGCAGCCCGATGCGGCTCCTCACGCCGACGCCCCGCGGGCCCCGCCAGTAGCTCCGGACCCGGCGCCGGTGGCGCCCGATTCGACGCCGCCTCCGCCCGCAGCTGCGCCTCCCGCAACCGCGCCCGTGGTCGAGCAGCCGGCGCCCCCACCCGCCGTGCGGCTGCCGCCGGTGGAGCCCGACCCAGCCGAGGCGCCGGCCCCGGCCGCGCCAGCCCGGACCCCGGCCGCGCCTGCTCGGCGGCCGGAGACCCGGACGCGCGAAGCTCGCCCCAGGGTGGCCCCGCAAGAGGCAGTGGCGCCTCGTCGCCAACGCGAAGCCGAGGACCCCCGTGCCGCTCCGGACCCGCTGCTCCAGGTCGACGCGATCCTCCCCGGCGGTCAGACGGGCGGCGACTCGCCATCCGGCCTGCTGCTCATCGCGGCCGGCGCGCTGCTCGCGCTGGTCCTCGCGAGCGGTTCGCTCCTCTCGGTGGCGTCGAGGGTGTCGAGGGGTGGATTGCGGTGAGGCTGCTGAGGCCGCTGCTCGTCATTGCGGCCGTCGCGCTGTCGGTGAGCGTCGCGGAGGCCGTGCCCCCGGCGCTCAACTACACCTGCAGACCGGACCCCAGCGACTGCAGTGGGTGGTACCGAGCGCAGGTCACGCTGAAGTGGGACTGGAACAACACCACCGCCAGCCCTCACCGTGGAGACTGCAACGACCGCACCCTCACGGCGGACACCCCTGGCACGAAGATCTACTGCGAGGTGGTCGACGACGCGAGCGGTGACGTCACCGGTCGCACGGCCACGATCATGATCGACCGCACGCCTCCCGCGATCCCGGACCCCGGCTTCGCGCGCCCGCCCGACTACAACGGCTGGTTCAACAGCCCAGTGGCCTTCAACTTCGTGGGCCAGGACGCGACGTCCGGCGTGGAGTCATGCACGTCGGGAGCGTATGGCGGTCCCGACGGCGCGGGCGTGAGCATCGCCGGAAGCTGCCGGGACATCGCAGGCAACGTCGCCACGGCCTCCTTCGCGCTGAACTACGACGCTACTCCGCCGGCCCGACCGGCCGTAAGGGCGATCCCCGGAGACCACCGCGTCGCGCTTCGATGGTCCTCGCCCACTGGGAACGGCGTGGAGGTCGTGCGGGTGGCCAAGGCGGGGCCGCCGAAGCTGATCTACCAAGGATCGAAGAGCAAGCTGACCGACCGGCGGCTTCGCAACGGGCGGCGCTACCGCTACGTCGTCACCCTGATCGATCAGGCCGGTAACCGGAATGCGGCTCGCGCGAGCGCCGTGCCGACCAAGTCCCGGCTCTTGGTTCCGGCCCACGGCGCACACGTGCGGAAGCCGCCGATGCTGATCTGGAAGCCGGCGCGGCGCGCCCGCTACTACAACGCCCAGCTCTTCTTCCGCGGACGCAAGGTCATGACCCGCTGGCCACGCGAGGCGCGACTTCAGCTCCACAGGCGCTGGCGCTTCCAGGGTCGCCGTCACCGGCTCGTTCGTGGGCACTACTGCTGGTACGTCTGGCCCGGGCGCGGCTCCCCCTCCGAGCGACGGTACGGCCGCCTGCTGGGCAAGAGCTGCTTCACCATCACCCGCTAACCAAGGAGCCCTTGCAAGCATGCGACATCGCACCGGGAACAGCACGCCCGTCCGGTCCTTGGGGATCGCTGCGGTGTGCGTCCTCGCGCTGCTTCCCGCGGATGCCTTCGCGGCCACGGCGCACACACAGATCAAGCGCGTCTACTACACCGCCGGGGCGTCGGAGGCGAACAACCTCACGATCTCCCTCATGGGGGCGGACTACACGCTCGCCGACTCGGGGGCCACGATCACGGCGGCGCCCACCTGCACCTCGTTTGGCGCCACGGCGACCTGTCCCGCCGCCGGCATCATCGGGATCACCGTAAGCGCCGGCGACTCGGCCGACAGCGTCAAGAACACCACCTCGACGCCTTCGACGCTCTCCGGTGGAGACGGCAACGACTCGCTCGAGGGCGGCTCCGGCAATGACACCCTGCGAGGGAACAAGGGGGCCGACACCCATGCCGGCGGCGCCGGCGACGACCTCATCGACGTCCGGGGAGACAGAGGCGACGTCGTGGTCTGCGGAGAGGGCAACGACACCGTCATGGCCGACGGCTTGGACGAGGTGGCTGCGGACTGCGAGATGGTCGACCGCGGCGGCGCTCCCCCACCCGGACCCGGGCCCTCTCCCCCGGCCGAGGCCCTCCTCGGGCCGACCGAGGCAAACACCCTCGACCGCGGGGCCTGCGCGAGCAGCGGGCTCGGCACCGCGGGGAACGATCGCATGGCCGGCACCGCACTCGGCGACAACCTGTTCGGCCTGCCGGGGAACGACCTGCTTCGGGGATTCAAGGGTGACGACTGTCTCTTCGGCGGCGCTGGTCACGACCGCCTTCTGGGCGCCCAGGGCGACGACCGGCTGCTGGGAGACGACGCCAGGGCGGGCGTGCCTGGGAACGATCGGCTCCTCGGCGCCGCCGGCGACGACCTGTTGCTCGGCGGACCCGGTCGGGACCTGATCACCGGCAACGCCGGCCGCGACCGCCTGAGCGCGGGGCGCGGCCGCAACCGCCTACTTGGCGGGGCCGGCAACGATCTGTTGAACGGGCTGAACGGCAGCGCCGACCGGCTCAACTGCGGTAGCGGACGCGACAGGGTCTTGGCGGACGGGGGCGATCGCCTGCGCGGTTGCGAGCAGGTTCGCCGGAGGGGCTAGACCGCGCTCCTCACTGCGAGACGGGCCGAACCTGTTCGATCAGCTTGGTGTTCCGGTTGCGGAACTGCTCTTCGTACTGCGGGCGTATCTCGAGCTCGACCGGCGTGATCTCCCGTTCTTCGCACGCCAGGTCGGCGCGCGCGGCCTTGACCTCTTCTCGCTTCAGGGAGGCTAGGGCGCCCTTGTCGTAGGGAGCGTTTCTGTCCGCCGGGACGGTGGCGCCGGGCTGGGTGGCTTGTCCCACGATCGCCTTGAAGCGCTTGATCATGTCTTCGTCGATCTGCTCCGGTTCGTCGTAGCGGAACCCTCTCTCGGCCATGCAGGCCGACCACTTCTCGACCGCCCTGACCATGCGCTGGTCCTGGTTGATGCGCTCCTCGAGCTCGTCGAACTTGCCCTGCAGCGAGGAGAGCACCGCGGCCCCGCCGAACACGGCATCCGTGGCCCGCTTGGTGCATCCGCCGAGCTCGTCCGCGGCGTCGTTGTCGATCGCCTCGGCGAAGGTGAGGCCGGGGTTGTCGCCGAACAGCGCGCGATCGTAGGCGGCCTGGTCGGCCGGGCCGAGGCCCTTGCGGTAACGCTCGTTGGGATCCGACTGGGGCGCGCCGCGGCCGAACATGGTGCTGATGCCGTAGCCGAACTGCTGGAGGAACTCCTCGTCGCTCATGCGTGCCTTGCCCGTCAGCGCGGCCCGCTGGGCGAGCGGGTCGATCGGCACGTAGTCGAACCCCTGCGCCTTCATGCAGTCGCGGATGCGCCCCTCGACGCGGCTCTGGCGCTCGACGATGCCCTCGTCGCCGAAGCCGAGCTGGTCCTCGAGCTCGACCGGGGTGGCGGGCGCCGGCTCCTCGTCGCCACAGGCGGCGAGCACGATCGCGCCGGCGGTCATGACTGCCAGCAGAGCGTGGCGCAACTGACTCATTCGGTCCTTCCTTTCGATGGATTCATGTGGTGCCTGTCCTGAGCGCCTCGACCGGCTCCATGGCGGCCGCGCGCAGCGAGGGATACGTCCCGGAAAGGAGCCCGATCAGCGCCCCGGCGAGCGGTGCGGCCAGTGGCATCCAGGGGTCCAGCACGGGCGTCCAGGTACGGCTGGCCGACACGGCCACCACGACCAGCGTGCCGAGGCTCGCCCCCGCGATGCCGCCCAGCAGCCCCATGACCGTGCTCTCGACCAGGAACTGCGCCGCGATGTGGCGGCGCGCCGCCCCCAGCGCTCGTCGCAGCCCGATCTCGCCGACCCGCTCCAGCACGGAGACGAGAGTCACGTTGGCGATTCCCAGCGCGCCGACCAGCAGCGACACGCCGCCCAGCAAGAGGAACAGTGCGTTCAGGTCGTTCTCCACACCGGCACGCAGCGTCTCCGGATCGGGAGGCGCGGCCACCCGCAGCAGCTGCGGGTTGCTGGGGCTGAGCGCCCTGGGCGCCTGGCGCACGACCAGCTCCACGGCGCCGATCTCGGTCTCGATCTGCACCGAGGCCGGCGCCCGCAGCCCGAACTCGCGCCGCGCCGTGCCGTCCGGGATCGTCAGCGACCCGAGCAGCGCGGGCTGGCGCTCCACGCTCCCGACCAGACCGCTGACCTGGTAGAGCCGGTCGCCGATGAAGATCGCAGGCTGCTGGTCGAGGCTCCGGATGCCGAGCCGGGCGGCGGCGTTGCGGCCCAGGACAACCACGCGATCGGCCCGCGCCGAATGCCCAGCGTCGGGCAGCCGCCCCGCCGTCAGCTTCGCGCGCACGGCGCGCCACAGGCCCGGCGACGCCGCCTTGACGGGCAGCTGCACCTCGGTCTGCCCGAGCGGGTCGTTGATCGGCACCGAGCGCACCAACGCCCCTCGCACGTCCACGTCCGAGAGCGTGCCGGCCGCCGCCACCCCGTTGAGTCGCCGCAGCCGCGCCTCGGCGTCCCACGGGATTGCCTCTCGCGCCGCGTCGCCCCCCACCGCGCCTGGCACCGGGGTCACCACCACTTCCGTGGCGGCGACCTCGCTGAAGCGCCCCACGATCTGGTTACCGGCCGTCTTCGAGAGCCCCAGCGTCGCGACCAGCGCACCGACGCCGATCACGGTCCCAAGCACTGTCAGGGCCACGCGGGCCGGGCGCGCCATCAGCCCCGCACCGGCCTCGCGCAGCAGATCGCGAACGGGCAACCGTGGTTGCTGGAGCGGCGGCCCCGGGCTCATCCGACGGCCTCCGTCATCCGCCCATCCACAATCCGCACCACGCGCCCGGCCGTGGCCGCGACCTCCTCGTCGTGGGTCACGACCACCAGCGTGAGCCCCTGCCGGGCCAACGCGTCGAACAACAGCAGCAGTGACTGCGTGTTCGCCGAATCCAGGTTGCCGGTCGGCTCGTCGCAGAGCAGCAGGCGGGGCGATCCCAGCAGCGCCCGCGCGATCGCCACGCGCTGCTGCTCACCACCGGACAGCCTCGTGGGCAGGAAGTCACGCCGGTGCGCCACTCCCACCCGCTCCAGCGCTCCCAGCGCGCGCTCGCGCCGCCCGGTCCGCTCCCCGCCCCCGTACAACTCGGCCAGCATCACGTTCTCCAGCGCCGTGCGATGCGCCAGCAGATGGAACTGCTGGAACACGAACCCGATGCTCCGCGCCCGCACAGCCGTGCGTTCCGCTTCGCTCAGCCCAGCAACGTCCACACCGTCGATCAGATACGAACCGCGAGTCGGCCGATCGAGACAACCCAGGATGTTCAACAACGTCGACTTGCCGGACCCCGACGGACCGACGATCGCGAGGAAGTCCCCGGTGTAGATCGCCAGGTCAACGCCCCGCAAGGCCTCCACCGGCGGCTCGCTGCCGTAGACACGAGCCACCCCCCGCAACTCGACGACCGGCCAGTCATCGCCGTCCTCCGGCCACCCGTCGGCTGACGCCGGATGCACTGTTGGCGGACCGGCCCGCGGGAGGGGGTCAGGGCCCACCGCCGCCCCTGACCGCTCTGGAGCCTCTGGCGCCGACGATGACGAGGTCGTCGGCCGTAAGCGGGTCGCTCACGGGGCGAACCTCGACGAGCCCGTGCGCGGCGAGTCCGGGCTCGACGTCCACGTACTCGGTCTGTCCGCCCGCATCCTGGCGCTCCACCCGAGAGCTGCCGTCGGCGCCGACGGAGAGCGCGTTGACCGGGACTGTCAGCACGGCGTCGCGGGTGGTCTTGACCGCGATGGTCAGCTTCACGGAGGCCCCGACCAGCTGAACGGGCGCGGTGCCGGGCGCCACCTCCAGGTACACGCGTGCCGGGTCGACCTTGTTCGTCCCGGGCCGGTCTGCCACTTGAGTTACGACCCCGGTCGTCCGGACGCCGAGATCCGGCTCCTCGATCGTAACTCGCGCGCCCGGCCTGACCAGCTTGGCGTCGTTCAACGACAGCGAGGAGTCGATCGCGAGGCGTGAGTTGCTGACGGTCATCACGTTCGTGGTCACGCTGTCGCCACGACGGACGCGCACCGAGTCCACCCGCAGTGGCAGGGAGCCGAAGAAGAGCACCTCGTTGGCGGGCACCACGATGCCGATCTCGCGGGCGACCCGTGCCGCGTCGGCCTCGGTCTCGCGGGCCTCCTGGGCCGCGGACTCACTGAGGCGTCGCTGCAGCGACGTCTCCCCGGGCCTCATCAGGATCTGAAGACGGCGGGACGCCAGATCCGCCTGGCGGCGCGCCGTGTTCACCGCCTGCTCCGCCCGCACGACCCGCGCCGCGGCCGTTCGCGAGGCGTTCATCGCGCGGCGCCGGTTGGCCCGGGCCGTGGCGATGGCATCCTCGCCCGCCGCCTCGGTGGCGGCGGCGGACCTGCGGGCGGCCCTGAGGTCCAGCCGGGCCACGGCGACGTCGTCGGCGGCCTGCCGGTAGGCAGCCTGGAGGGCGATCTGCTCGCCGGGCGTGGTATCGGGAGGCGCCTCGGCGATGGTCCGGAGCGCCTCCGTTCGCGCGTCGATCGCCTTGTTGAGCGTCGCCTGTTTGAGCCCGACGTCCGCCAGGGCGAGCTGGTTGTCCCGTCGTGCGCTCTGCACGGCGAGGGTGATGGCGGTGGTCCCGCGCGCCGCCTGCCTCGCATCGTCTACCTTGATGCGAGCGGTCCTCAGGCCGAGCTCCGCGGTGTCGATTCCGTCGCGCGCCGTCTCAACGTCGATTCGCGCCTGCGCGATCTCGCCCGGCATCACGCCCTGCGCGGCGCTGCGGATCGCCAGCAGGGCCTGAAGGTGCAGGTCACGGGCGGCGGCCGCGGCGGCGTTGGCCGAGCGCAGCTGCTCGAGCTGGATGTCGGTCGGACCGAACGGCTCCCACCCCTGGCTCTCGTACCAGGCGGCTACCGCGGCCGCGGTGTCGCCGTCGTAGACGCCGTCGACGCTTCCGGGCGAGAAGCCGAGGCGTTCCAGTGCGCCCTCGAGCTGTGCGACGTCCGGTCCCCGGGTGCCAGGACCGAGGTCGCGGTGGGATGGCATTACGCCCTGGAGCACGAAGACCGGGCGCCCGGACACGGTCATCGCGACAGTGCCTTCGCCCACGCTCGTTCCGCGGCGAGGCGGGGTGGTGACGATCTCGCTGTCGCCGCTGCCCTGCTTGACCTCTGACGCCGCGAGCACGACCGGCTGGGGCGAGCCATAGCGGACGGTCCCGCGCGCGATCACCTCGCTTGCGAGGACACGCCGCTCGACGGGGACGGTGATGGGACTCGGCTGGGGTGCGGCGGTCTCGGCGGCGACCTGAGCCGGCGAGCGGATCTGGCGCCCGGCGATCCACGCCCCCAACGCGAGCAACACCACGAGGCCAAGGCCAACCGCCACGCTCTGCTTGCCGGCGATCATGGCTCAAACGTCCCGCTTGGCCAGGGGAGGCGCGGGCTCGATCGTGAGCGCTCAGCGATAGCGGACCAGGTCCAGCCGCCCATCCGCAGGCTTCTCGCGCACGAGTCCCACGCCCGCGCAGTAGAACTTGAACTCCGTCGTCTTGTCGAGCGGCGCGAAGTCCCTCGTCTTGATGCACTTGTCGAACTGGCCGGCGGCGGTCGCCACTTCGAGCCCCACCGCCACCACCTTCGAGCGATCCTCCGCAACGCCCGGCGCCCGTTCCTGTTCGAACACCTTGCCGACCTTCGGCTTGGCGGGCATGAACAGCCCCGGCTTCGCGCCATTCTTGCCGGCGAACCACTGGCCCTCGTGGCCGACGACCTTGCCGTTCTCGATGTCGTCGACGGTCTCGCCGAAGTACCAGACCCTGCCCTTCCTGTCCTGGGCGTAGTAGTCGCGCGTGTGCTCGACGAGCTCCCCGTCCTCGAACTCCCGCACGTCGACGATCGCCACGCGGACCCCTGCCACGCGGCGCGTCTTCTTCAGCACGCGGCTCACCACGCGGGTCCTGGTATCGCCCTCGAAGCCGGTGAAGACCGTGTGGCGCACCGTTGTGAGCGGGACGAGCGGGTGGTCAACCTTCGCCGTGTACTTCCTGCTCCGCTTGCGAGATCGCGGTTCTGACGAGGTTCCGCCAGGCGCCGCGGAGCCTGAGCCGCCGAGCTGCCCACCGGCGTTCCTCGGCGGCAGAACCACTCCAGGTGGCAGCTGCGCGCGCGCTGTGCGGGCGTACACGTTGCTCGTGAAGTAGCCGCGCTCATCGAGCGCCATCGCCGCGACGCGGGCGTCCATCATCGCCTGGGGCCCGAGCTGCGCCACATCCGTCAGTACGAGGGTCTCTCCTTCCGGATCGTCCACTGCGCCGACCTGGACGATGCCCACTCCCTTGGCGTGGTACTTCGTCTGGATGCCCCCTGCCGGATCGAGCGGGCTCCGCTCATTCGTCCGGAGGTAGGGGCTGTAGCACTTGAACGGCACGCAGACCTCGTGCCGGATCGTGAAGACCCTGGCGCAGTCGAGAAACTCGATCGAGGGCACCCAGCCCTGCAGCCAGGTCTGGCCGACGCTCGGCTGAGCGACCATGTGAATTCCGCCTTCGGCATCGTCGAGGCCGGAGATCCAGGTGCTGGGTGCTCCGACGAAGTCCCCGCCGTCGTATTCCTCCGGGTACTCGCCGAGGTTCCAGACGTTGCCGTTCGTGTCCTGCGCGAAGAACGCCAGCTCGGTCTCGGCGAGCTCCCCCTCGTTTATGTCGACGTCCCAGACGACCAGGGTGTTCACGCCGTTGATGACCTTGGTGATGTCCGTCGTCGTGAACGACACGGTATGAGGGAGCGGGCCGCCGCCGCGGTTCGCGCGACCCTCGAGAGTCAGCCGCGTCCCGGGCCTCAGCGGAAGCCATGTGTTGTCGATAACGGGGTTCGGCGGGAATTCCGCTTGCGCGAAGTCCACCGCGCGGGGACATGGGGGCGTCACGGTCTGGGCGCCGGCCGGGGCTGCGGCGGCTGCCGCGGCTCCGGCGCCGAGCAGTAGCAACACCGCGGCACGGAGTCTCATGGCACGACCCAGTGTCCTTCAGCACGCACGTGCGGGCCACACTCGAAGTAGCTATCTCCATCACCCCCATTGAGGAGATTCCTTGCACGAGCCCTGCGTTCGTGCTCAATTGGTCACCGCCTGGCGACCCCCCAATCCAGGTACGCCCTGAAGTTGGTCGTCGGGCTGAACCGTCCGTCTGAGAGGAGCCAAAATGTCGTCTGGCCCGCGAGCGGCAGGGGTCGCGACGAGAGCCCGATCCCTGGTCCACGGACTTGCGGTCGGCCTGGCGGCGATGCTCGCGATTCCGGCGGCGGCGGTGGCGATCGACGAGTTCCCCGTGGGGCCCAACCCCGGTGGGATAACCGCCGGGCCCGACGGGGCCCTCTGGTTCGTCGAGGAGGGCACGCCCACGTCGATTGCGCGGATAACCACAGCCGGGGTCGTCACCAACCGCTTCTCGGTCCCCACCACTGGCACCACGCTGCCGCCGACGGACCCGAACTACGTCAACGCCCTCGATCAGATCACGCTCGGACCTGACGGAAACCTGTGGTTCACCCAGCCGCGCGACAACCAGATCGGCGTGATCACCCCAGCCGGCGCCCTGACCGAGTACAACGTGAGCGTCCCGGACGCAAGACCGGACGCGATCACGCGCGGCCCGGACAACAACCTGTGGTTCACGGCCCCGGGAGCGACCGCGATCGGGCGCATCACGACAGGCGGCTCGATCGACCTCTTCCCGGGCGCCGCGCCTGGAGCCCAAGACATCGCGGCGGGTCCCGACGGGGCGCTGTGGTTCACCGAATCGGGCGGCAACTCGATCGGCCGGATCACGACCAGCGGCGCCATTACCAACCACTTCCCCGTCCCGACCCCCGGCGCAGAGCCCACCGGCATAACCGTCGGGCCCGGCGGAGGACTGTGGTTCACCGAGTCGGCGGTCGGCCAGATCGCTCAGATCTCGACAAGCGGAACCGTCACCGAATATCCGGGGGCCGGGGCCGCGCCGTCCGCGATAACCGGTGGGGCCGACGGGGCACTCTGGTTCACCCAGTCCCTCGGCAACGCGATCGGCCGCATCACCACGAGCGGCGCGATCACCAACCACTTCGCGGTCCCCACCCCGGGGAGCGAGCCCTCCGACATCACGGCCGGCCCGGACGGTGCGCTCTGGTTCACGGAATTCGCCGCGAACAAGATCGGTCGGATCGCGACGGCTACTCCCGTCGTGGTGACCCCGCCGCCCGTGAAGCCGCTCCTGAGAAAGAAGTGCAAGGTGCCAAAGGTCAAGGGCCTCACCGTGAAGAAGGCCGTGAAGAAGCTGAAGCGCGCCAAGTGCAAGTACAAGGTCAGGGGCAAGGGCAGGGTCACCAAGACCTCGCCGAAGGCGGGCAAGCGCACGAGGAAGACCGTCAAGGTGACGGCCAAGCCGAGACGCCGTCGGTAACGGTGAACGGAGGTTTGCAGCAATGATCGGTTCGATCGTCCGCGCCAGCCTGCGGTTCAGGCTGATGGTGGTCGCCCTTGCCGTTGGTGTGATGGGCGTCGGCGTCGCGCAGCTTCGCGACGCGCCAGTGGACACGCTCCCTGAGTTCACGCCGCCGTATGTAGAAATCCAGACGGAGGCGCTCGGCCTGTCGGCGGAGGAGGTGGAGCAGCTCGTCACGGTTCCAATGGAGGCCGACCTGCTGAACGGCGTGGAGGGCATCGAGGTGATGCGGTCCGAGTCGCTCCCCGGCCTGTCGTCGATCACGCTCGTCTTCGAGGACGGCTTCGACCTCTACACGGGCCGGCAGCTCGTCCAGGAGCGCCTCACGCAGATGGGCGCGGCCGCCCTGCCGAACATCTCCAAGCCGCCCGTGATGCTCCAGCCCTACTCCTCCTCGAGCCGGCTGCTGATGTTCTCCCTCGCTTCGGACGAGGTCACCCCGATCGAGAAGTCCGTGATCGCGCGCTGGACGCTCCAGCCGCGGCTCCTGGGCGTCCCGGGTGTCGCGAACGTGGCCATCTGGGGCTTCCGCGACCGGCAGCTGCAGGTGCAGGTCGATCCCGAGCGGTTGGCGGACCGCAACGTGACGCTGAAGCAGGTCGTCGAGTCGACCGCGAACGCTCAGATCTCGTCGCCGCTGAGCTTCGTCGAGGGCGCGGTCCCGGGCACCGGCGGGTTTATCGAAACCCCGCAGCAGCGCCTGGGCGTCCGCCACGTGTTCGACAAGCTCACGGATCCCAACGAGCTGGGCAACGTGCCGATCGACGGCACCGGCGGCGAGCTGCGGTTGGGGGACGTCACGCGGGTCGTCGAGGACCACCAGCCGCTGATCGGCGACGCCGTCGTCAACGACGGCGACGGCCTGATGCTGGTGATCGAGAAGTTCCCCGGCGCCAACACCGTCGAGGTCACGAAGGGCGTCGAGGCCGCACTCGAGGACCTCAAGCCGGGCCTTGCCGGGATGGAGCCCGACACGTCGGTGTTCCGGCCGGCGAGCTACATCGAGGACGCGATCGACAACCTCACGTTGGCGCTCGTGATCGCGGGCATCCTGCTGGCGCTGGTCGTCGCCGCGTTCCTGTTCCAGTGGCGCACCGTCCTGATCGCTCTGTTCACGATCCCGCTCTCGCTGATCACGGCGGCGCTCGTGCTCGACCTCCTCGGCGAGTCGTTCAACGCGATCTCGTTCGCGGGGCTCGCGGTGGCGCTGGCTGTCGTAATCGACGACGCTGTCGCCGGCGCGGAGAACATCGGCCGGCGAATGCGCCGGCACAGGGAGGCGGGTAGCGACAGGCCGACGGGCGACATCGTCCGCGAGGCCACGCACGAGGTGCGCAGCCCGCTGGCGTACGCCGGGTTCATCACACTGCTTGCGATCGTCCCGGTAGCGGTCATGGAGGGCCGGCCGGGGGCGTTCTTCGAACCGCTCGCGCTCGCCTACGCTCTGGCCGTGGCGACCGCGATGGTCGTCGCCATGACCGTCACGCCTGCGCTCAGCCTGCTGCTGTTCTCGCGCGGATCGGTGGGGCGTGGCGAGTCCCCGCTGCTGCGTTTCCTGCGGGGGCCCTACGACAGCGCCCTGTCGCGAGTCACCGGCAAGGCAGGTGTGGTGATGATCGGGGCCGGCGCGCTGGTGGCGGTCGGTGTCCTGGCGTTTGCCCTGCAGGACAAGTCGGTGATCCCGTCGTTCAAGGACCGCGACCTGCTCGTGCGGCTTGACGCCGAGCCGGGGACGTCGAACACGCGAATGACGGAGATTGCGACTCAGGTCAGCCGCGAGCTGCGGTCGACGTCGGGAGTCGAGAACGTGGGCGCGCACGTCGGCCGCGCTGTGGCAGGCGATCAGCGCGTGGACGTCAACACCGCCGACGTTTGGGTGAGCGTCGACTCCGGTGCCGACTACGACGCCACGTTCGCGTCCATCGAAAACGCGGTCGGCGACGTCCAGGGCGTGCGTAGCGACGTGATCACCTACTCGGAGCAGAAGATCCGGGACGTCGGCGCGCTCAGGGACGGTCAGAACTTCGCCACGGGCGACGGCATCGACGTGCTGACCGGTACCGACAAGCCGCTGACCGTGCGCGTCTATGGCGAGAACCTCGACACCCTTCGTCGTCAGGCGACGCGGGTGCAGGCGCTCATGTCGCGGACCGACGGTGTCTCCGACGCGCGCGTCGAAGAGCTGGTCGAGCAGCCGAACGTCGAGATCGAGGTGGACCTCGACAGGGCACGGGAGTTCGGAATCAAGCCCGGCGACGTCCGCCGCGCCGAGGCCACGCTGGTCCAGGGCCTCGTCGTCGGAGCCGTCTTCGAGGAGCAGAAGGTGTTCGAGGTGGTCGTCAAGGGCACGCCCGAGACGCGCCGCAGCGTGGCCGACATCCGCAACCTGCGGCTGGACACGCCGGTCGGCGGGGGCGTGCGCCTTGGGCGCGTTGCGGACGTACGGGTGAGGGACCTTCCCATCTCGATCCCGCGCGAGTCGGTGTCCCGTTACCTCGACGTCAGTGCCGACGTCAACGGGCGCGGCCTCGACTCCGTCGCGGGTGAGCTGGAGGACCGCCTGCGGAGCTCGGCGTTCCCGCTCGAGTACCACGCCGAGGTGCTGACGAGCACGACGAGCTCCGAAATCAACCTCGGGTTGATCATCGGGTCGGCGATCGCCGTGCTGGTCGGGGCCTTCCTGCTGATTCAGGCGGCCTTGCGGGGCTGGACCACGGCGGTGCTCGTGTTCGCGACGCTACCGGTGGCGCTTTCGGGCGGCGCGGTGGCCGGCTTCGTCGCGGGCGAGTTCTCGCTGGGATCTCTGGTCGGCTTGCTGGCGCTGTTCGCCCTGGCTGCGCGGCACGGCCTGCTCGTGATCCGCCACATGCAGGATCTCGAGCGTTACGAGGCGGAGGCCTTCGGGCCGGCGCTGGTCGCGCGCGGCGCGCGGGAGCGGCTTGCGCCGACGCTGGCGAGCCTGATCGGGCTGGCTGCGGTGGCGCTGGTGTTCGTCGTGCTCGGGCCCAGGCCGGGCCTGGAGGTCGTCAACCCGATGGCGATCGTGCTGCTCGGCGGGCTCGTCACGACGGCACTGGTGAGCCTGTTCATGCTGCCGACGCTGTACCTGCGCTTCGGCGGGCGTCAGCCGACGCTTTCGCCGGAGGAGGAGCTGATGCACCGCTGGGCCGGCATCGAGCCGGCGGCGGCAGGGGCCCCGGCCGGGGGCGGCGTCGAGGCGGTGCCGGTTGAGGCCAAGGACGTCCCGGATGACTAGGGTCAGGGTGGGCCGGCGGTCCAGCCTCGCTCGCCTGTTCGCCTCCGGGCTCGTGGTGCTCGCCGCTGGCCTGACCGTCTCCGCATGCTCCGAGGTGGAGTCGAACGTCCGCGAGACGTATCCCTACAAGGTCGAGCCGATCAAGGGAAGCGACGTGCAGCGGGTGACGATGGAGGACGAGACCGCGGCCTTGCTGCCCGTCGAGACCAGCGCCGTGGGCCGAGCAGGGGAGCGCAAGGTCGTGCCGCACGAAGCGCTGATCTACAACCCGGACGGCGATTCGTTTGTGTACACGAAGCCCAAGGCGGAGACCTACGTCCGCGCGCCGGTGAAGGTCGTTCGTGTAGACGGTGGCGAGGCGGTGCTGTCGGACGGCCCGCGCGTCGCCACCACGATCGTCACCACGGGCGCCGCGGAGTTGCTGGCGACCGAGTACGAGATCCTCAACCAGCATCCATGACCGCGGAGGGATCCGAGCGATGCGGTGGATAGTCGGGCGTAGCCTGCGGTACAGGTGGCTCGCGGTGTTCGGCGCCGCAGTCCTGCTGGTGTTCGGCTTCCTCCAGACCAGGGATGCGGATACCGACGTCTTCCCCGAGTTCGCGCCGCCGATCATCGAAGTGCAGACGCTCGCGACCGGGAACTCCTCGACCGAGGTCGAGGAGCTCATCACGATCCCGATCGAAGACGCGCTGAACGGGGTCGAAGGGCTCGACGAGATGCGCTCGTACTCGGTCGAGCAGGTGTCGTCGATCAAGCTGTACTTCAAGCGCGGCACCGACCGCAACCAGGCGCGACAGCTGGTCCAAGAGCGCCTCGCGGGCGTGACATCACAGTTGCCGCAGTGGGCCAGCCCGCCGTTCATGATGCCGGCGCTTTCGTCGACGAGCCGGATCCTGAAGATCGGGCTCACGTCGGACGAGCTGTCGCCGCTCGACATGTCGGCGATCGCCTACTGGAAGATCAGGCAACGCCTGACGCGCGTGCCGGGCGTCGCGCAGGTGCTCATCTACGGCGAGCGGCTCAAGCAGCGGCACGTCCAGGTCGACCCGCGCAAGCTGGCGGAGAACGGCGTCACGCTGAACCAGGTGATGCAGACCACGGCGAACTCCGTGGACGCCGGCGTGCTTGCGTTCGAGGAGGCTTTCACGGTCGGCACCGGCGGGTTCGTCGAGTCGAACGGCCAGCGGATGAACGTCCGCAACCTGCAGCCGATCGTCGACGAGCAGGACCTCGCGAAGGTGCCGCTCGAGCGAGTCAACGGCAGGCCGATGCGCCTCGGCGACATCGCCCATGTGGTCGAGGACACGATGCCGCTGTGGGGCGACGCCGGCATCGGCGGCCGGGCCGGCCTGATGCTGATCGTCCAGAAGGTCCCTGGCGCCAACACCCTCGAGGTGACCAGAGGCGTCGAGGAGGCGATGGACGAGATGAAGCCCGGGCTGCCGGGCATCGAGGTCCACGACGGCCTGTTCCGGCCCGCCACGTTCATCGACATGGCGCTGGACAACCTGATCGAGGCCATGCTGCTCGGAATCCTGCTCGTGGTCCTGATCCTCGCGGCGTTCCTGTTCGAGTGGCGCACGGCTTTTATCAGCCTGCTCGCGATCCCGCTGTCGCTGATGAGCGCGCTGGTGGTGCTCGAGCTGACCGGCACGGTCCTCAACGTGATGATCCTGGCCGGCTTGGTGGTCGCCATCGGGGTGGTGGTCGACGACGCGATCATCGACGTCGAGAACATCGTGCGCCGATTGCGCCAAGCGCGCGCCGAGGGCCGCGACGTGTCGACGTTCAAGGTCGTGCTCGACGCGTCCGTCGAGGTCCGCAGCACCATCATCTACGCGACGCTGATCGACGTCACGGCGATCGTCCCGGTCTTCTTCCTCTCGGGACTGTCCGGCGCGTTCTTCCAGCCACTGGTACTCGCCTACGGCCTCGCGGTGCTGGCCTCGATGCTCGTCGCCGCGACCGTTACGCCGGCCCTGTGCCTGCTGATGGTCTCGCGCGGACACCGGCAAAAGGAATCGCCGCTCACGCGCGTGCTGAAGCGCGGCTATGGCGCAGCGCTGTCAGTCGTGATGCGCCGGCCGCAGCCGGCGATCCTCGCGGCCGCCGCCGCGATCGGCGCAGGCGTGCTCGTCTACCCGACGCTCGGGCAGTCGCTGCTGCCGAACTTCAAGGAGAACGATCTCATCACGTACTGGGCGACCAAGCCCGGCACGTCGCTGGACGAGACGATGCGGATCGCCAACAGGGGCTGCAAGGACTACCTGGACCGCATCCCTGCGGTTAAGACCTGTGCCTCGCACGCGGGACAGGCACTGCTCGGAGACGAGATCCACGGCGTGAACTTCGACGAGCAATGGGTCAGCCTCGACACCGACTACAACTACGACGCGACGGTCGGTCAGATCAGGGAGGTGATCGACAGCTACCCGGGCCTTTACCGCACCGTGCAGACCTATCTGCGTGAGCGGGTCAAGGAGGTCCTGAGCGGGTCGAACGAGTCGATCGTCGTGCGCGTCTTCGGGCCCGACACCGAAGTGCTGACGAACAAAGCCGAAGAGATCACGGCCGAGCTGGCGAAGATCGAAGGCACCGTCGACCCGGCCGTCGAGCAGATCGAGCAGATCCCCCAGATCGAGGTCGAGGTCGACATCGACGCCGCGCGGCAGCACGGGATCACTCCCGGCCACGTGCGTCGCCAGTCGTCCGCGCTGATTGCCAGCGAGGAGGTGTCCGACATCTTCGTGGGCGGCAAGGCCTACGACGTGCACGTCTGGACTCAGAAGGAGTTCCGCGACAGCGTCACCGACGTAGAGAACATGCTGATCGACACCCCCGAGGGCGGGCAGGTTCCGCTCAAGCGCGTGGCCAGCATCGACATCAAGCCGATCGCCAACGCGATCAAGCACGAGCGGCAGACGCGCCGGGTCGACGCCACCGCCGACGTAGCCGGGCGCGACCTGGCCTCGGTGGTGGGCGAGGTCCACGAGGCGGTCGCGGACATCGACTTCCCGCCCGGCTACCACGCCGAGGTGCTCGGCGAGGCCCCGGAGCTGAACGCGGCGCAGGACGACCTGCTGCTCTACGGCATCCTCGCGATGATCGTCGTCTTCCTGCTGATCCAGGCAGGCCTCGGCAGCACACGCCTGGCGCTGCTGGTCTTCCTGCTGCTGCCGATGGCGCTCGCGGGCGCGGTGCTGGCCGCGAAGATCGACACCGGCGTCCTCTCGCTCGGCTCGCTGGTCGGGCTCCTGACCGTGCTCGGGATCGCAGGCCGGAACGGCATCTTCATGGTCGCCCACTTCCGGCACCTCGAGCGGGAAGAGGGCGTGCCGTTCGGTCCCGAGCTCGTGCTGCGGGGCGCGAAGGACCGGCTTGCGCCGATCCTGATGACCGCCTCGGCGACCGGGCTGGCCCTCGTGCCGCTCGTGCTCGCGGGTCCGATTCCGGGCAATGAGATCGAGCATCCGCTGGCGGTCACGATCCTCGGCGGACTCATCACCGCGACGCTGCTCAACTTGTTCGTGCTGCCCTCGCTCTACCTGCGCTTTGGCAAGAGCGGGAGGGAAAGGTCCGTCCCCACGAGCCCTGAAACGGCCTGAAACACCGGCTCGCACCACGGTGCGATGCATCTCCTAGCTTCTGTCTTATCGCTGCTCGATTTCCCCACCCTCTTCGGCGGTCACACGTACGACACGGGGGCTTCGTCGCCGCGGGAATCCGACGGCGGCGGACCAGGCGGGATAGGCACGGTTTCGATCGTCGCGGTGCTCGTCGTGACCCTTGTCACGGTTGGGCTCCTTGCATCACTCAACCCTTCGAGTGCTCGCAGCAAAGTGAGATCAGCTGGGCCCGCGGCGTTGATGGGAGTCGCCATCGCGACACCGCTCGTCCTCTGGGCCGCCTCGTCGGGGGGTGTCGAGCAGAGCCTGATCGTGGAGCGAGCGACCGGCCTCACCGGCGCCCCGGAGCTGCTCATCAACCTCACCGATGAGGACCTGAACAAGCTGCAGACGACCAGGGGCAGGAGGGCAGTGCGGGTCGAATGCCTCGGTCGCGGTGGACAGGTGGTGCTCGATGCCAAGCAGAGATGGCCGTTCATCAACGAGCCTGGGTACGACTACCCGCACGTGCATCAGCGGGCAACTAGGGACCAGCTTGTCCGAGCAGACCGCTGCCGGCTCCGGGGGACTCGCGTTCGGCTGGAGGCCGCGGTCGAAGGCGCTCTGATCCGTTGAGCGCTCTAACTGAGCTCCTCAGACGGGACCTGCGGCCCCTCTGACGCGGTGCACCCCTCCTTGGAAGCGTTGTGTTTTGCGGTTGAGACGATGCTCCGCGCTAATGCTGCCGTGAGCTCGTCGAGATACTCGGCGACCGTGGCCTCCGTCCCCACGGCCAGCAGCACGCCGTCGACGGTCCGCCAGGCGTCCTCTTCGCTCAGGCCGAAGCTCCTCGCACCCTGGAAGATCGCTTGAAGTCCCGCCATCGGTGTGTCGTCTGAATTCATCTCTCGCATCGGCCTACCCAGCGCCAGAGGCTCTCAATCGGACATGAGATGG